>Ga0170475_131079222_pt1 | contig 12589 bp, 11 predicted proteins | sample Soicark_Litter_5_FD_111474 | JGI IMG/M metagenome (GOLD analysis project Ga0170475, IMG submission 111474) | Avena fatua rhizosphere microbial communities from Hopland, California, USA. Combined Assembly of 48 SPs | reverse complement strand
TCTTCTGTACTGCGTAATAAATACAAACCCCAAGCGTGAAATATGGGACAAACTCAAACTCATTAAAAAAGCGTCTCCAAGACGTATTGCCTATTGAGGTTATCGGTGTATCGCCGATCTGGCGCGATTGGGCCAATAAATGCCCACATAGATGCAGAGCATTCAGTATGCTTATTCCCAGTGGTAAAGCGACTTTACTCAATAACGTCGCGCTGCGATCCGATAGAAAATAAAGAAAAGCCGCCGTTACATAGAACTTCGCCTCGACAATGAGTGTCCAGGCAAAAAGCACAAAATAATATGTCGGCGCCAATCCAAGCCAACTCAGTCCGTACCAAATCCACACTACGAGGACATTTCCAGCGATATTGGCCGCGGAGAAGGCGTCCGGCGGCATGCTGGCGATCGAAACGCCAAGGCCGAAAACCACAACAGCATGCAGCAAGGCGGAGATCACGACTGCGGCGTAATACGGCGGACCAATCCGAAGTACCCGGTTAAGCAAAAAATTACCTGGACGGCCTAAGTAGAAGCTGGCGTTTGCCTCAGCGATCACATAGCCGGACAGGACGAAGAAGAGTAAGACGGCAAGTGTGCCTGCCCGAAGTTCGTCTAGCAGCGGAAAGTTCTGCCCTAGCAGCTGGCCGTGATGCAATACGACCATCATCGCTAATAGGAAACGATAAAACCCCAGGAGCCGGTAAGTCGGCTTGCTGACCGACACGAGGGGCCTGGTAGTTGATGTTGATAGCAATGCGGCCGACGTCATAACGGCCGACCTTATTGACTCTGTTTGTTGAGGTGGACAAGCTGTTCCAGTGTGTCCACGGCGAACCATTTCTTTGGATATATTGAAGAGACAAGGAGTTGTTCCGCGTCGATTAACTGCTCCCATATCGCATAAAAGCTTTCCCCTTCGCGCGTCAGGCGGCATACTTGACGCGGGTTGAGGACCTGCACGCCAGAACAGTAAATCTCCGTCGGATCGGACCGGCTTAGACGGGTGACAACAGGCCCAGCCGAGAAGATATAATCTCCGTCTAAGCCCGGAATGGGTCGCACCGGCACCATCATACACGGCGGCGATCCAAGATGCCGGTAATTGTGTTCGAGCAAATCGAAATCGAGATCGACCACATTATCGCAGGTTAGCACGAAAATCGGCTCATCGACGTGCTGGAGCACCGTGTTATAAATCCACCAACAGTTACTCTTTCCCTCCGTGTTAAAAACCGAACTTGCGCCATGTTCGATCACATGCTGCGCCAGCATCGACTTTTTGTAGCCGACTGTAACGTGGATATGCTCGATGCGCCGAGCCAGGCGGCTGATTCCGCGGGCGATAAGAGTCGAGCCGTCATATGGGGCCATCGGTTTAGGGATTACATCGGTCAGGGGCGCCATGCGCATGCCGCGTCCCGCCGCCAAAATGATCGCGTGCCGGATTTTGGCCATTACCGTTCCTCGGCGGGTGGATGGTCAACCAATTGATGAATCTCCTCGTCGGTCATTTGTTCGGCATCGGCCGAAGACAACGGCGCCGCCAGAGGCCGTGGCGAGAGGGTATTGGGTGCAAACACATAGTGTTTCACTCCACCGAAAGTCACTTCCGTGGTTTTGAGCAATTCCGGCTCCCCCACGAGGAATTCGTGCTGCCGTTCGCCCGGTCGGCCTTCGATGCGGCGCCAATTGCCGCGTTTTCTCGCGACAAACGCTTCCAGTATCCGGCCAATCCTGGCAGCCTTCATCGTCCGCGTCACTATTTTGCCCTGCAGTTCCTCGTTCCGTTCGATTGCCGTTCCCACCAGATCGATAACTTCTTGGTCCGTCGAAAAGAACCGCGTCATCTCCGGCCCTGTTGTGCCGATCGTCCCCGTCGTTTCGAGCATCTTCTTCCAAATTGGCAGAAACGAACCGGTGGACCACGGAATATTGCCGGGGCGGACGCAGACAAAGCGTGTGGTCGTCTTGCCGTTCATGGTGCAGTACATCCGCTCCATCAGCGCCTTGCAAAGGCCATACGTGTTTGACACCGGCGGCGCCGCCTTGTCGGTTGAAATGCCAACTACCAGGGAAACGCCCTGGTCGATCGCGATCCGTGCGATGTTTTGTGAACCGGCGACGTTGACGTCGATGCATTCCATCGGTTGCCGCTCGGCGATGTCAACGTACTTGCTGGCCGCGGCATGGATGACGATCTCCGGCCGCACTTGCGCGAAGATGTCGCGCACAGCCTCGCGGTTGGTGACATCCATGGCCATGACCGGGCAGCCGGTGATTTCGGCCGCGATAGCATTCTGCTTGTGGCTTCGACCCGCGAGCACGACGGCGTAGCGCCCTTTGAAGGCGTCCCCCAATCGTCTTCCCAAGAATCCCGTGCCGCCGGTGATGAGCACCGTTTTGTTCATGCTTCACGCCTTCGTTAGTTCGGCCGCGGAGTTTGCCGCCGGCGGTTGGAACGGCGACGGCGCGTCGCGCAACAGACCGCGCCGGTAGCCCCGCTGCAAGTGAATGCCCATGAGCAGCCGGTAGGCTCGGTCGAGCAGGCGGCTATTGGGCAGTGTTCGCTCAAGGACCCAGGTGATTCCGAAAAGCGCGGCAAGCGCCGGAGGAAAGGCCAACGCGCTCTTGGCCAACTTCGTGAACGTAAGCTTGAGCGGCTCGCGTCCCCAGCGAACCGGCCCGTTGATTACGTCGCGATGGCGATTGACCGGCCAATCCGGATAGCGGCGCACCAAGGGAACCATGGACTCGGCCGCAAATTCCGTCCGCCGGCAGTAGGGCCGGATCGTCAGCGCGTGGTCCCAGTGAATGGCTTCTGCTTCGGGGAGGAAGACGATGGTCCCGCCGGCCGCCACGTGTCGGTGCGAGAAATCCTGATCCTCGATGCCGACCATGCCGGTGTCAAAGCCTCCGAGGCGGTGGTATTGCTCGCGCCGCATGGAGAAATTGCCAGCCGGCGCGCCGGGCTGCGCCATCGGCCCGCGGGTGGAAGGAACGGCGGCAAGCTCCAGTTTTTGGCGGAAGCGAACGAAGGGGTAGGCCAAGGCTCGGTGAGGCAAGGGCGCAGGGCCCGCAGCGACTGCCCCCGGCCATTCCAACTGGGCCTTTAAATGGGCCGCCAGAAACCCAGGACCGACTTCGAGGTCATCGTCGAGAAAAACGAGGATGTCCCCCCGTGCGATCTCGGCGCCCCGATTGCGCGCCACGCAGCGTTCCAAGATCTCGTCAAACCGCAACAGCGTGCAGACCGGACCGCCGTGGGTGCGCGGCAACGTCACTGGCGGCGTTGAGCCATCATCGACCACGATCAACTCATATTCGGCCGGCGACAACGTCTGATTACGTAAGTGCCGCAACGTCTTCTCTAAAAGCTGCGGGCGGTTAAATGTCGGAATTATGACGCTAAGTTCCATGTGCTTTATCGTGAATTCGGGCATTAACAGGAAAAATGCGCCTTCGGAACTGGCTGGCGAGGGCTTCGATACAACGCGCAAACCAATCGCAAGCACGCAACAGACAAGTATAAGGCCGCCCATGGTGTCGCGCAACGGCGCGATAATAGGCATCTGCCTTTCGGCGAGCCAGTTCGGGATTATCCCACGTCAATGTGGAACTTTGGCCACCATAGTGTAGCACTTTTGATTCCGGGCAGTGCCAGATTTCCCATCCGTGCCGGCGCATCCGAAGGCACCATTCGACGTCCTCGCCGTACATGAAGAAATCGTCCGCCAAGGGGCCGACTTCTTGCACGGCCTCTCGCCGTGCGATCAGCGCCGTTCCCCACGTCCAACCAACTTTCACGCGGCGATCGTAGGTCCAGTACACGCCGAGCAGCCATCGTTGACGTATGTCCCTCGGCAGCAGCTTGTGAAGCCGGCAAACTTCGACGACCGTGCGCACAATACTTGGCGGCGGCTGGGCGCAAAACTGCGGTGAACCGTCCGGATTGTGCAGGCGGGCCCCTGCCAAGCCGGCACGCGGAGTCGCATCCATGAAATTAACGATCGCAGCAAGGCTGCCGGGTTCGACCTCCGTGTCAGAATTCAAAAGCATCCAGTAACGTCCGCGGGCCTGGCGCCAGGATTGATTGTTGGCAGCGGCGAATCCGATATTCTCCTGGTTGGCAATCAGGCGTACGTGTGGAAATTCTTCCAAGACCATGCGCTGGCTGCCATCGTCGGATCCGTTGTCGACGACGTGGAGCTCGATCGCCGGCTCATTGGTGCCCAATTGCAGTGACTTCAAGCAGTTTCGCAACAAGTCGATCGTGTTCCAGGACACGACCGAGACTGTGAGATCAATTATGGGCCTCGTCATCGAGTGCGCGGCTCTCGACACACGGCAATCCAAATGGAGGGCTGGGCATGGCGCAACCCTGGCAAAAGCTTCAAATAGTTAAGAGGATACGGCCTGGCCCTACACGGAGCGTGCATGCTCGGGACGCCGGGAGGTAGATTCTGGCTCGACGCCGCCTTCCGGTTGAGCTTGGACCGGAGCCAGTGTTTGACCGGAACGGGTACGACACTGCGGAGGAGCTGAGGAATCGACCAGCGAAAGTCGAGGGGATCGGCTGACTCCCACTGGAAGAAAATATCAACCGTCCCAAAGAACCGACCGAGCAACGCGCGAAAGTCATCCAGGCAGTATTCCCGCAAGTGATACGGATTGCCGCTGTGACCGCCGTCGCGTTGGCCGGCGTTAGGCGTCGAAATGATTACGCTACCATCTTTAACGAGACAGCGCACGACATTCGCGAGCAAGGCATCGGGCTGTGTCACATGTTCAATCCCTTCGAAGCAAGTCACGAGTTCCGCCGCGGGCAGTTCGATAGGAGAACTCACATCACCGTTCACAAAATGTACCGTGGGGCTCGAAAAGCGGCGCTCGGCAGCGCCGATGACCTCCAGGCTGACATCCACTCCCAGCACCCGGCGAGCTCCAGACGCGGCCAGAATGCCGGCCCCATAACCGAGTCCACAACAGAGGTCGACCACGGCCAGTCCGGGCGCCCAATGTGCGGCAAACAAATATCGCGCCAAGTGAAGACGTTCGTGCGCCAGGTCCTCAGGAAGGATTCTCTCGTTGGCGCCCTGCGGCGAAGTGTTCCGTAGGTCTTTCATCGCGGTAATTAACTCGGCCGCGTCGTTCATGCTTCTCTTCTCCCGGCTCCAGAACTATCAGGGCAGTCGGAATACCGTCGAACGTGGACGCGAGAATCCGGGTCTGGCAGCGCCGCCGAAACTCGGCCCAGACTTCCGGTCGCCCCCGAAGATCGCTCAGCTTCATGCATATCAACAAACGCCGCGAAGCTTCCGCCAACAAATCCAACCAATCCAGCCGCGACGACAATTGGCTCGCAAGGTCGGCGGCCACCACGACGCAATCGGCATCCCAGTTGACCTCGTCGAGGCCTCGAAAACGATGGGTTATCTGACGGCAACGGCTCGGCCAAGGGGCAAACGCGCCAACTTGAATGGGCTCCTGCGCATCCATTCGGTGCAAACATTCTACTGTCTCGGCGCCTGCCGTTTCTTGCTCCAGGGTCGCCTCCAATCCATGCGCGAAAGCTCTTTGAAAGCCCTGAAGCTTATAGGCCTGCTCACGGACCCACCGCTCCGCGCGACCGACAAATCCAGCTCGAATTCGTGACAGACGCGTGTAAGATTCGGGCAAATGTCCACAGGTGGTCGATATCACTGGTATCGCGTTTCGATGCTTCCGCCAAACATAAGCGTGCGCCTCGGCCAGGCCGCGCAGATTCGTCCCTTTCGAATCATGCCAAATCAGCAGCGGCAAAACACAATTCCGAGCCCCTTCACGCAGAGCTCGGCAACACGCCTCAACCCCATATGCATGCCAGCCCGGTACGCCTTCATCGAAATAGTACGCTCCGGGCGGCAGGCGTCGGTGTAAAAGCAGCACTTCATCCAGCGTCTGCACGGTTTCCGGAACAGCAAAGGGAGCGCCCAACAGTGCGGCCGTAAGGCGCCAAAAACCGTGCGATTCTCCAGAAAGCGTCCGACCCGCGATGCCCGCCCAACCGTCCACCGAGTGGCTCTGCATCAATTGTTCGGCCTGCAGCAGCCAGTCCGGCGTGAGAAAAGCAACGTCCTGGTGCACAAAAAGAACCCAGTCCCCCGTCGCCTCCCTCGCTCCCCAGTTGAGGGCTGCAGCAGCGCTCGTAAACGAAGACTCCCGGTTGTCCACCAAAAGCATTTGGTGCGGAATGTTCTGAAGCCGGACACTGCCAAGCAAACGCTCGTCGAGAACCTCCTGATCATTGAACACGCAGACGATGGATATCATTGGATTCAGTGTCTTTTAGCAAACAAACGGCTTATCTTCGACCTTTCTAGAAAAAAACGATTTGACCAAAAGCTCAAAGGTCCATGGCCGCGCCGCTCGCTTCGGGTGCAGCCGCAGGGCGGATAGCAGATTTCTCCTCGCCGTCTTGCCGTTGCCTTCTGCCAGCAGCCCCGCCGCATAGAAAATCAAGGCGTCCGACCACACATTGACGTAATTCCGGTAGATCGAGTCACAAATTGGGCAGTCGCCAGGTTTATGTGAGTGTTTCCTTAAAACGCGATCCCCTGCCGCTAACATGCGCTCCGCATTCCGCGAGAGCGAGTTTGGATGCCGCCGATAGGCAGCGAACGTCTCATCCACGCCGACAATCGCGCCCCCGTTCGCAATTATTCTCAACCACATGTCCCAATCTTCACACGGATTCATTTCGGGATCGAATTCTCCCGCCTTATCGATCGCTGCCTTCCGCACTAAGTGAGCAAGGGGGGGCCATTGGTTCGCCGCCAATAGGTCGTGAAAAAAATCGCCGGACTTCTTTCGTTCAGGATACTCCCCGTCATCGGCGCCTTCGATATTCACGAATCGGCAACGACAAGACGCCGCAACCGCGCTTTGATTCAACTGCAGCGCTCGCACCATTGCGCCATACATGCCGGGGCGAATAAAGTCGTCGGCGTCGAGGAAATGCAAATAGTCGCCCGTTGCAATTCGCAATCCGGCATTTCGCGCGGCCGAAAGCCCTCGATTTGTCTGCTCGATATACTTGATTCTCCCTTTGTAAAGGGAGGCGACTTCGGCAGTGGCATCGCTCGAGCCATCGTTAACGACGATGATTTCAACTTGGCACTCGGCCTGAGCAAGCGCGCTTTCGATGCATTCTCGAAGAAACCGCCCCTGATTGAAGCAGGGGATTATCGTAGATACTCTAGGCATGGACCGTACCGGTTGGCTTAGGCGATGAGCAGACTTGTTAGGCGAGCGGCACATTCAAACTTACCGTAGGACGGGCCTCACAGCCCGTCGCGTTCTCGGTTTCGGACGACTGGGAAGCCCGTCCTACGCGTAAGCGGAAATCCTGCCGCCCGCCTTATGGGTCAAGGCTCTTATATCGACGATTTTCGGACACTTCTCTCCTTATCCACTGATCTCTCAATCAAATCCACCAGCGTTCCGGCGGCGTCGGGATCAATTCGCCGACGGGCCTCCTCATGGGCCCGCTCCCCCATGGCCGGCCACCGATCGCGCGCTTGCCATGCCCTCTCCATGGCCGCGGCTAGCGACCGCACGCTCGCGGCTTCCGCGACGAATCCGTTGTCCGGCTCGGTGACCCACTCGCCGTTCCCCCCCACGTCGGTCACTACCGCTGGCCGGCCACACAGCTGTGCCTCAACCAAAGCAAGCGGCGTTCCTTCCACTCGGGACGGCAACGCCAACAGATGGTTCGCCGCCCAGACGCTCCGAATATCGGAGACGTGCCCGGCAAATTCGACTCGCCCCACTTGCGTATCGCCTAAGTACATGCCGTTGATACGTTCCAGGTAGGCGCGATCAGGCCCGGCGCCGTAGAGCCGAAGCCGCCAATCGCGGCTTCGCCAGCAATCCATCGCCAACACTTCGAACAGCAGATCTTGGCCCTTCGCTGCGGCCTCCAGCCTGGCGACGCACGCGAAACACATGGGCCTAGCAACCGGCCAGGGCACAAGGGACCGATCCGTCAGATTAACCGGATTCTTGATCACGAGCGCATTGGAAATCCGCGCCCCCAGTTCTCTTTCTGTTTTTCGGCGATTTCCATCCGCCACGAACGCGACCCAACGCGCGCCGCTAAAATACCCCAAGCTCCGCTCCCTATGTTCTTCCGTCGTTACAATCAGATATTCACAATTGGCCTGACAAATAACGCCATAGGGCACGTCCGCCGCTTTTAACAACATTGCGAGCAGATAAGCCGAATCGTACGTTCCCCCCTGGCTGATGCATACGAAGTCGGGCAGCCACAAAATAACGCGTTTCCAGATGGCGGCAACTGCCTCGCGCGCCGGCGGCCAAAGACGCCTCGCGATTTTCCCCGCCACGCGGCAAACGGCGTTCTTGGGAACCGATCGCGGACGCGGATTGACCAAGCACGTCACTCCGGCAGCGGCTAGCTTCGCGACGGGCTCGGGAATCGACATCCATTCATTGGTCACTGCGGCCACTTCGTGTCCGCGCCGCAATCCACAAAGCGCCGCTTCCGACCAAAGAACCTCACTGCCGCCCCACGGAAATCCCGACATCGTCGAAACAAACATAATGCGTTTGTTCATTTGCGAAACGGGTTAAGTCGTTCGATAGCGAATGTTCGCTCGATCGAGATCAGCAGGAGTGTTGACCTCAACGCCCGTGCCCACAATTGGAACCACCCGGATGGCGTACCCGTGTTCCAGAACCCGAAGTTGCTCGAGTTGTTCACATTTCTCCAAGGGAGTTGAAGGAAGGCCGGCGTAGACGGCGAGAAACGAACGACGAAAGGCATACAGACCTAAGTGATGGTATACCGGTACTGCATGTCGCTCTCGATAGTACGGAATGGAAGCTCTGGAAAAGTACAATGCGAATCCCCGACGATCGCACACCACCTTGACCGTGTTCGAATCACCGACGGCCTCATCCGCGAGGGGGCAGCCCACCGTGGTCATCTCCACATCTTCGCCATCGCGAAATGGTCCTACTAAGGCGGCAAGCGTCTCCGACGGCACGAACAGTTCATCTCCTTGCACGTTTGCCACAATCTCGAACTCTGGGTGCCGAGCCGACACTTCCGCGACCCGATCGGTCCCGGAGGCATGATCAGCCCTCGTCAATTCGACGGCTCCCCCGAAACCGACAACCGTTGACACGATCTCGGGATGATCTGTGGCGACAATCACATGGTCGAATACTCCGCTGGCAGCGACCGTCTCATACACGCACTGGATCATGGGCTTCCCGCCTATGACGGCGAGCGGTTTGCGTGGAAACCGAGACGAGGCATACCGGGCCGGTATAACACTCAAGATATTCATACTAGCCCGCGTTGAAGAATGTCGTGTAATCTAAGAAGTCCTAAGCAAGTCCCGTTTTCCGGCTCAACAACCGGAAGGACAGAAATCTGCGATGGTCGGTCTTCCATCATTCGCAAAGCCTCGTAGGCCAATAAGTCCGGGCCGACCGTCGTTGGGTTCGGCGTCATCATCTGGGCGGCCGTTAGATCGACGAGTTCCGTAGGATGGATCCGCTGCACGGTTCGCCGGACATCCCCATCCGTTACCAAACCGCCCAACCCGCCGCCTGGATTAACGACATTCACAGCACCTAGACAGCGGCGACAGAGTGCTCCGATGACCTCTGACCAAGGAGCGGTCGGTTCGACAATGGGATTTCTCGATCCGCCGTGCATCAGGTCCCGGACGCGAACTGTGAGTCGCTTACCAAGCCTACCGCTTGGATGGTTTCGGGCAAAATCATCCTCAGTAAAGCCGCGGGCGGACATGGTTGCCATGGCTAGCGCGTCACCGAGCGCGAGGGCAACGGTCGTGCTCGCCGTTGGAGCCAGATTGAAAGGGCAGGCCTCCCGGCCAACCGCGCAACTCAAAGCAACTTCAACCGAACGGCCAAGAGTCGACTCTAAATCTCCAACGATACCTATAAGAGGTATGTGGCGAACGTGGAATTGCGGAAGCAGAGCGACAAGTTCGTCGGTTTCGCCGCTTTGACTCAAAAGCAACCCGACATCCCCAGGTTGTAAAATCCCCAGATCGCCATGAGTGGCGTCCCCAGCGTGAAGAAACACTGCCGCGGTCCCGGTACTTGATAACGTGGCCGCGATCTTGCGGCCAATTATCCCGGACTTGCCGACACCGCTGACTACGACCTTACACCTGCACTGCGCGAGTAACTCGACCGCCCGGCAAATCGTGTCCGGACTAACATTTCCCGCGGCTCCGACCACTGCCTCGGCTTCGGCGCGCAGAACCGCAAAAAAAACGCTCACTGAGGATCGCATTCGCTAACTAGGTTCCCTACGGATTACGTTGGCCATGTTAAATACTGAGGTTGCTCTCTGCAGGACGTCCCGGGCGCACCAATCACGTCGCGATTCGCGATAGTCAACTAATCTTCCGCGCAAGCCACTGAACAGTTTTTCTACCGACGCGAAGTAGTCTACCCAAAAGGGGGAGAGCTTCTAATCGCTCATAAAAGCGCATCGCTGACATCCGCCGCCAACATGCCTCGAGCTCTAATCGCTGGCGCACAAGCTCTGCATCGGCATGGCCCAGTGAGATTTGAAGCGCGGTTCGGTCTGTAGCAGTGAATGCTGAGCAGCCTGGATAAAGGCTCTTCAATTGCAACGCTTCCTCGGGCAAGTGATGACCGTCCTGTCGATCACAAAGTATGCGGCGCGGGTAATGAAGCGGCCGTCCACCTGCTCGACACTCCCGCCCTATCCGTACCATTTCAGTAACCAACTCGACCAACCGCGGAGTCGCCGGACTCCGGCACTCCAATGCATCGTGCAGAAGGAAATGTTGATGAAGCAATCGAGCCGGCGGCGGGGAGAGCAAGTCGCGAATCACCGGTGCGATGAAAGAGGCCGCCGGGATTGTCCATGCCGCTGGCACATAATGCGGCCGGTGGTGATAATCGAGTAAGGCGACGGGAACTCCTTGAAGCATTCCTTCAAGCATGGCAGTGGATGGCGTCGTGATAACAGCATCCACGCTTTTTAGGGTAGTGGCCAGGTCGTCACCGGAGAGGTCGCGGAGCTCGTTTGGTACGCCAATTAGGTCGGCTAATTGAGCCGTTAGCCGCCAGACCGGCCGGACGGCAACGCCATCGACCGTCAAATTTCCATCGAACCATTCTTTGAGCTCGGCTACGGCCTGCCGTGTAATGTTTGCCTGTTCTGGAGTGAATCCCAGGTTCTTCGCAGTCATCACTAGGATTCTATATGGTTCCGCCGAGGACCGCGACCGAGGCAAGCGGCCAGTCATGCCGTCGAGTCGCGATGCACCTACCAATTCGCATAGCCCGAGATTGCCCCAGGATTCCAATACCCGAATTTGAGAGCGGCCGATACAAGCGACTTTATGCGCAATAGCTGGTTGATACATCGGAAAGGTCGGCTCGTTTGTGCCGCCACGTGGGTGTTCCCAACTATTCCGCCATTCGAGAATCCCATCCATCAGCAAAAGCACGGGCACTTGGCGGGCCATCCATGCCCGGCAGGCCAAGGCCGTCGCGTGACTAAAGCCATCGTGCGTAACAACGATATCCGGTAATCGATCCTTATCAATATCCCACTGCAAGACCGCATCAAAAGAAAAGAACGGCAGAAGGTGAACATCTGTGGTGGCTGCCAGAGCAGCCAGAAACACATCGTAGTGCTGCCGAGTCTCGGCTTGGCGGTGAATCGAAAGAGCGGTGAGCGCCTTCATGTCGTCGACGTTAGGAGCCCTTATTTGCCTCAACTATGAGAACATTCTTTGGAATCCAATGTCGCCCCGTTTCCCCTCCATCGTGTCTGTCGATTCCCTCAAGCTCTGAATGCACCGAGGAGCCAAACGTCTCTCTTTTAACACTCATAAAGCCCCCCAAAAGCAAAGACTGCTCCAAGGTTTCAAAATCGTAGATGTACTTATGCCCGTCCAGATGAAACGCATTGTTCAGCAGCATTGATCGTGTATACTTCTCACCATCGAGCAGCATTCCATAAGGATCCGGGTTACCGGTTATATGCCTATACCTGTGCGGCAAAACATCCTCTTGCCAACGAACGCCAGGGCAGTTACCGAGATATACCTGAATCTCCTTTTCGAGATCGACGGTCTGGATACGCAACACGCCACCTGGTCTAAGAATACGATACCATTCGCGAATTAGCCTGTGGCCTTCTTGCCGAGTGAAATGCTCAAAAAACTGTTCTGACGTGACAAATCGAGCCACTGAGGGCGGCGTAAAGGCAAGAAACGTCCATACATCTAGGTTAATGATATCCGGCGACGAAAAGGGCTTCCAATAACGCCCATCGCCACCGTCGGTGTTCACCCATCCCGACAATGGATGGCTACCGCATCCAAAATTAATCTTCTCCAGATTGGCGCGCAAAAGCCTTTGAATGGCCTTCCGTTTGACATATCTCTGATACACAAACGTGCCGCGCACAAAAGACTTGGTAGCCGACAGCAGACTTCTCATTGAGCAAAAAGACTCACAACAACAATCAAATGGTGCGCGCACGAAGGCGCTGGCCAAGCCGCTT
>Ga0170475_103795887_pt1 | contig 12590 bp, 12 predicted proteins | sample Soicark_Litter_5_FD_111474 | JGI IMG/M metagenome (GOLD analysis project Ga0170475, IMG submission 111474) | Avena fatua rhizosphere microbial communities from Hopland, California, USA. Combined Assembly of 48 SPs | reverse complement strand
GCGTCAACGGGGTGTATGTGCCTGCGATCAGCAGGTAGATGGCGCAGTGATCGAACTTCATGAACACGCGCTTGGCCGCCCCGCGCATGCTGTGGTATGCCGAGGACGCGCCGTAGAGCAGCAACATGCTGGCCGCAAAGATGCTGCTGCTCACGATTTGCCATGCGTCACCCAGGCGGGCGGCCTGGACAATCGACACGGCGCCACCGGCGGCCGCCAGCAGCAGGCCGGCCAGGTGGGTGGCGCTGTTGAACCGTTCTCCGGGGTACATCGTTCGTTTTCTTCGGGTCGTGGGGCTTCGCTGGAACACTGCACTAGGCTACCAGAACGATGAGGCACGACGCTGGTGGCATCATTGACGCCATGACCATGTCCCTCTCCTCGACCTTGCCGCCGCCTTACGCCCAGCCGCTTCGTCTGGGCCGTGCCCTTGCCTCCACCGGCCATGCGGTCGTCAGCGCGCAGGGGTTGTGCGAACTGCTCGACACCAGCCTCGACAGCCTCGAAGCGCTGCGTCCGGCGTGGGACGATCTGCCGCCCGATGCCTACCTGCGCGATGGCGGCCGGTACAGGCGCCGCCGTCACGCCTGTTACGTCGTCGAAGGGACGCAGGTCGAGCCTGTGCCTCACCGGGCCCACTGGCAGCCGGTCGAATACAACGCACTCCACGGCGGGCTCGAACGCTGGTTCGAGCCGATGGCCCCGGCTGTCACCGATCGGCCGGTGTGGTCACGCCTGCTGAGTGCGCTGGCTGGCACGTGTTCCGCGCTGAAGGGCGCCCAGACCTGGTATGTCGAAGCGCACCAGTTCCGCATCGACACCACCGACGGCATCGGCCGTCCCACGCCAGAGGGGGCGCACCGCGACGGGGTCGACTTCGTCGCTGTCTTGCTCGTGGGCAGGGAGGGCATCAAGGGTGGCGAAACGCGTGTGTTCGAGGCCGCGGGCCCGCACGGCATCCGGTTCACCATGACCCAGCCCTGGACCATGCTGATGCTCGACGACGCGAAGGTGATTCACGAAAGCACCCCCATCCAGCCGCTGGGAGGGCATGGTCACCGCGACACGCTCGTGCTGACCTTCCGTTCCGGGGCCTTCCAGGGGCCGGCCAGCAGCGCGGGGGCTTGAATGCGCGTCGTTCGCCCTCAGGTTCGCTGATCACCTACGGTTGTTTCACTCTGAGAGGCCGCGCATTGACCGAGTTCCTGAATGGCGTTTTGTCCGCCCTCATCCGCCTGGTGCTGATCGCGTCCGGTGTCGTCATGGCCGGCCTCGTGCTGGTCGTGGGTGTCGGGTTCGGTGCTTTCGTGCTGGTCTGGAGCCTGCTTGCAGGGCGCAAGCCGCGATTCCGTTTCCAGCACGTGGACCCACGGGCCGCGATGGCGGGCACGCGTGCACGCGCGCAAGCACCCCGGCAACGCCCACATGCCTCCGAGGTCATTGACATCGACGCCCGTGAAGTGAAGGACTGAGGGACTGAGACGCCATCGGGCACCGCCATAGCACCCGGCGGGGTTCGTCAGCGAATGATGTTGTAGCCGCGGCCTGTGAGGCAACGCTTGAGCACCGTGCCTCTGTCGGCGTCTTTGGCCTGCCTCTGTCCCAGAATCCCGAGCGAGGCCTTGTCTGCCGCCGCGCCGGCGACCCGGCCGGCGAAACGGGTGACGTCATCCAGGTTCTGGTTGGCCAGTTGCACGCAAGCCTGGTAGTCGGCGCGGTACTGCGCCGTGTCCACCTTGACGGGGTCCACCAGGTCGTAGCCGGCGAGCGGCTCGGCTGGCAGTGCCATTTCGAGTGTTGTGCATGCCATCAGAGAGATCAAAGACATGGCGAGGGCGCCGGCGGACAGGGTGCGCGGCAGATTCATGAAGTGCATCTCTCGAAGGTCGTGAGGCCTTGATTGTCGCCAAATGGCTATCAAGACGCCTTAACGTTCGCCTCATCGATGCCTAACCACCTCTTAATTTCGTGAACTTATTGTCGGCCTCATGGCGGACGTTTCGGTCCGCTCGCAACAACCACCAAAGGGGCCATCCATGACACTCAAATCGTTGAACGCTTCGCTGATTGCCGCCGGCGTGCTGGCGGTGGGAACGGCCGGGGCTTTCGCGCTCAAGCCCGAATTCACGAAAGACAGCGGCGCCAGTGCGAACACGGTCGCTGCGGTCGCGTCGCCGGCAGCAGCCGTCGCCCCGGTGCCGGCTCAAACCATGGTGCCGAACTACCGCGCGATCGTGGCGCAGTTCGGGCCGGCCGTCGTGGGGGTGACCGTGGAGGGCATGCACAAGGTGACCCGCGATGAGGCACCGGCCCTGCCGCCCGGATTCGAGAACGACCCGTTCTTCCAGTTCTTCCGGGGTCTGCCGGGACTGCAAGGGCGGGGGCGTCCCGATGCGCCCTCGCAGCCGTTCAAAGGGCAGGGGTCGGGCTTCGTGATCAGCAGTGACGGCCTGATCCTGACGAACGCACATGTCGTGCGCGAGGCTAAGGAGGTGACCGTCAAGCTCAATGACCGCCGGGAATATGCCGCCAAGGTGCTGGGCACGGACGCCACGACCGACGTTGCAGTGCTCCGCATCGACGCGAAGAACCTGCCCGCGGTTCGTCTCGGGGACCCGCAGAGCCTGGAGGTGGGTGATCCGGTGCTTGCGATTGGCACGCCCTATGGTTTCGAGCAGACCGCGACCAGTGGCATTGTCAGCGCGAAAGGTCGATCGTTGCCAGGCGATTCGATGGTGCCGTTCATCCAGACCGACGCTGCAGTGAACCCGGGTAACTCGGGCGGCCCACTGTTCGACGGCAGTGGCGGGGTCGTCGGGATCAACGCACAAATCTACTCGCAGACCGGTGGCTTCCAGGGCCTGAGCTTTGCAATCCCCATCAACGTGGCGCTGAAGGTCAAGGACCAGATCGTCGCCACGGGCAAAGCATCCCATGGCCGCCTCGGTGTCGTGATCCAGGACCTGAACCAGAGCCTCGCGGAATCGTTCGGCCTGAGCCGTCCGGACGGGGCGCTTGTCTCGAAAGTGGCGCCCGACAGCGCCGCCGCGGCGGCTGGCCTGAAGCCGGGCGACGTGATCCTCGAAGTGAACGGTCAGCCGGTGGAGCGCTCCGGTTCGCTGTCGAGCCGCGTGGGCCTGTCCTCGCCAGGGGACAAGGTAAAGCTCAAAGTGTGGCGAGACCGGTCGGCCCGCGAAATCGAGGCGAAGCTCGGTGGTTTGCCAAACGAGGACACCGACGTGGCCGTGAACAACGGGGCGGACGGCGGGAAGCTCGGCCTGGCGCTGCGGCCGCTGACGAAGGAAGAGCGCCGCGCCAACAACCTCGAGCAAGGCCTCGTGGTGGAAAGCGCTGGCGGTCCGGCGGCTCGGGCAGGCATCAACCCTGGCGACGTGGTGCTGGCTATCAACGGCAAGCCGGTGACGTCGGTGGAGCAAGTGCGCAGTGTGATCGAAGGCAAGCCCAAGAGCGTGGCGTTGCTGATCGAACGCGACGGGGAACGAATTTTCGTGCCGGTGAATTTGGGCTGAACCACGGGGAGTCTCCCCCGGTGTGTGGAGCTGCTCGCTGTGTCTGAGTCTTGTTCTCTGGCGAGGCCGCGCCGGGTCTCGTCCCGGCAGCCGAGGCACCTTTCTGGCGCGCCAGAAAGGTGCCCCAAAGAGGCGCTTTGAACACCAGCTTCCACGCATTTTGCCCAGGCGCTTCGGGCGCAAATCCCCCGCACGACCACTGTCTCCAGCGCCACCATCACCGTACGCTACCCCGACGTGCCGGTTCGCCTCGGCTCGCTTTGCATCGCTCGGGGGCTACATCGAGCGGGGGCGAGCGAGCGAAGCAACGCCCCGCAGCGGGTACGACAGGCAGGCAAGCGCAGGGAAGCCCCCATGGGGGGCAGGAGCGAAAGCGATTGGGGGATTTTTCATTGCTTTTGGATTTCGAGGCCGATGGCCGAGAGCGGGAGCACCTTCTCTGCGGCATTGCGTTTGATGGCCTCCTTGGGCATCCCGAACACCACGCAGCTCTCCTCGTCCTGCGCCGCGGTGCGGGCGCCCACGTTGCGCATCTCCAGGAGGCCGGCTGCGCCGTCGTCGCCCATGCCGGTCATGATGATGCCCAGGGCATTGGCGCCGGCGCTCCTCGCCACCGAACGGAACAGCACGTCAACCGACGGCCGGTGACGGTTCACGAGTGGGCCGTCCACCACTTCGACGAAGTACTGGGCGCCGCTGCGCTTGAGCAGCATGTGCCGTCCCCCGGGCGCGATGAGTGCCCGGCCGGGCACGACGCGGTCGTTGTTCTCTGCTTCTTTCACGCTGATCTGGCACAGGCTGTCCAACCGGGCCGAAAACGCCGCGGTGAATTTCTCGGGCATGTGCTGGACGATGACGATGCCGGGGCAGACACGCGGCAGCGTGGTCAGTACTTCCTCGAGCGCCTGCGTTCCACCGGTGGAGGTGCCGAGTGCCACCACGCGTTCGGTGGTCTGGGTCATGGCGCGGCCGGTGGGAGGGAGGATCACGTCGGCCGTGTGCTTGGCAGGCGCCACTGGGGGCGAACGCCCCGCGGCGAGCCGGCGCACGTTCGCCTTGGCAGCGGCGCGCACCGTGGTGAGGAACTCCTCGGCTGCTTCGCTGAGGAATTGCTTGAGCCCGACCTTCGGCTTCGTGACGATGGCCACCGCGCCGGCAGCCATGGCCTCGAGGGTTGTTTTAGCCCCCGCGTCGGTCAGTGTGGAGCAGATGACCACGGGGGTGGGGCGCTGCTGCATGACCAGACGTAGGAAGGTGATGCCATCCATGCGTGGCATTTCGACGTCGAGCACGATCACATCGGGCCAGTCGAGCTTGAGCCGCTCAATGGCGAGCACCGGGTCGGCCACCGCGGCCATCACTTGGATGTCGGGTGCCTGGGACAGCAGGCCGGTCAGCACCTGGCGCACCACGGCCGAGTCGTCGACCACCATCACACGGATGGGCGTCATGGCTGCGCTCCCGGCTGCGCGGTGGAACCGTTCGGATGCACGAACCTCACCCACACGTGGCCGCTGCTCACGTCGAAGGCGATTTGCCGGTGACCATGGCCGAACAGGCTTTCCGACACGACGTCGATCCCCCGACGCTGAAGCATGGCGCGTGCAGCTTCTCCGTTGCGCCGGCCGACGTTCAATGCACCAGGCACATCCTCGTCGGAGAACATGTTGCCGCCGCCGAAGATCTTCGCCTCGCACTGCGCGGGGAACACATGTACACATGCCAAGTCGGCGATCATCAAGTCAAGCGATTCCTCGCCGTAGCGTCCGTCGAGCAAGCCGGTGCCGGAGGAGCCCCGCTGCGCCAGCAGGAAGTGGGACATGGCACCGATCCGCAGCTTCGGGTGCCATAGCGTGATCGACACGCACGAACCGAGAACGGTTCGGATGCAGTTGCCGGCGGCTGCGACGGCGTATTCGCCGGGCAGCAACACGACGTCGCGGGAATCGGTGACGATCATGGCCTTGTCAACTTCGGCCTCAGGGCTTGCGATAAATGCTGGGTGCGACCTGCACCAGCGTGTCGCTGATGTCGTTCAGCGTTTCCGAGTGGCCGATGCAGAAGTGGCCTCCGCGCTTGAGGGTGGCGACGACGCGGCCGACCACCTGCCGCTTGGTGTCGCCGTTGAAATAGATCATCACATTGCGCAGGAAAATCATGTCGAACAAACCCATGTTCGGCAGGCCCTCGTTGAGGTTCACCTGCGTGAATGCCACCCGCTGACGGATCGACCGGTCCACCAGCAGCGTGCCGGATTGGTCGTCGATGCCCTTCAGGCAGAACCGCTTCAGGTAGGCCGGCGGAATGTGGCGGGTGCGCTCAAGTGGGTAGTGCCCGTTCCTAGCTCGCTGTAGCACGCGGGTGCTGATGTCTGAGCCGACCACCTCCCAGGGTTGCCCGGGCAGGGCATCGGCAAGCACCATCGCCATGCTGTAAGCCTCCTCGCCTGTGGAACTGGCCGCGCTCCAGATGCGAAACGGCTGGCCCGACGTGGCCGTGGACTTCGCCACGCCGTGCAGCAGCTCGAAGTGCTTCGCCTCCCGGAAAAAGTAAGTCTCGTTCGTGGTCAGCAGGTCGACCGCCGTCTGGACCTCCTCCGCATCATCGCCGCTCTTGAGCAGTTCGAAGTAGTCGGAGAAGGTGGAGAGCCGGCGCGCCTGCAGGCGTTTGGACAGCCGTCCGGACACGAGGGCCTTCTTCGCGGAGGACAGCGTGATACCGGCCGCCTCGAAAATAAACCGCTGGAAATGCCCGAACTCGGTGTCAGTGATCGTGTTCATCGGATGTCGTTCAGCTCGGCGTTTGGGTGCAGCGCGATGCCCTTGCCGTAGCTCGCGCTGTGGCGATGGACCAGACTCCGCCCGGACGCGTTTCAGAATTTCGTGAAGTGCGCGTCGTCGGGCGCAGATGCGTTGCCGGCAAACGCCATCGCCGGGTTCAGGGCGAAGCCACCTCCCGAGCCCGACCGTTTCGCCGCTGCAGGCGCCTTGCGTTGCGTGCGGGCAGGTGTGGCGGTCGCACGGCGTGCCGCGGGGAGCGGGGCGGATTCGACGTCGCCGCCGCCCGCGCCCAGCCTGAAGAAGGCCATCGTCTGTTGCAGCTGTTCGGCCTGGCTGCTCATCTCTTCGGAGGTTGCTGCGAGTTCTTCCGAGCTGGAGGAGTTCTGCTGCGTGGTCTGGCTCAGCTGGCTGACGGCCGCATTGATCTGGCTCACACCCGACGACTGCTCTTCGGAGGCGGCGGTGATCTCCTGCACCAGGTCCGAAGTCTTCTTGATGTTGGGCACGATCTGGTCGAGCAGGCGGCCGGCGCGTTCGGCGAGGTCCACGCTGGAGGTGGCCACCGTGCCGATTTCGGCGGCGGCGATCTGGCTTCGTTCGGCCAGCTTGCGCACCTCGGCGGCGACCACTGCGAAGCCCTTGCCGTGTTCGCCGGCGCGGGCGGCCTCGATGGCCGCGTTGAGCGCCAGCAGGTTGGTCTGGTAGGCGATGTCGTCGATGATTCCGATCTTCTGGGCGATCTGTTTCATCGCCGACACCGTGGCCTTCACCGCTTCGCCGCCCTCGCTGGCTTCGGTGGAGGCCCGAGTGGCCATGCCGTCGGTGATCTTGGCGTTTTCGGTGTTCTGCGCAATCGAGGCGGTCATCTGCTCGATGGAAGCGCTCGTTTCTTCGACGCCGGCCGCCTGCTCGCTGGACGCTTGAGACAGCGATTGGGCGGTGGCGCTCACTTCTTCGGACGCGCCCGCCAGGGCCTCGGCACCGGCATTCACTTCGGCGACCACCTGCGACAGCTTGGCCACCGTGTTGTTCACATACTGCTTCATCTCGCCGAAGGAGCCTTGGTACTGCTTGTCGATGGTCTGTGTCAGGTCACCCTGGGCCATGGCACCCATCACGCGCACGACGTCGTTGACGCTGTCGCCTGCCGATTCGACCATTTGACGCACGGTATAGAGCATGCTCGTCTTGTCGCCCGGTGCGGTCTGGACCTGCACCGTGAAATCGCCGACAGCCACCTTCTGCAGCACTTCGGCGGCATAGGAAGGTTCGCCACCAAGCAGCTTGAGCAGACCCCGGGTGATGATGAGCGCCACGCAGATGCCGGCGATCACGGCCATGATCGACAGGCCGATCACGAGGTTTCGGGTCTCCACGTAGGTCTCGACGGCCTGGTCGCCGGCAGCCTTCATCTGCTCGGAGACGTAGTCCCCGAGGGCGTCGGACGCCGCCATGTAAGCTTCGTTGGCCGGCCCGAATTCGGTTTTCAGGTACTGGACGGCGGTGGCGCGGTCGCCCCGCACCAACTCGTACATCCGCGTGTACTTCGTTGCGAGTACCTGGCGCTTGTCCTGCGCATCCTTGAAAAGCTGCCGTGCACGTTCGAGCACGAGGACGCTGTCCAGTTTCTTGAGGGTTTCGAGGTTGTGGGCGCGCCGTTCCTCGATCTCCCGGTGCAGCGCTTCAGACTCGGCCTCGCTGGTGGCAAGCAGCATGCCGTTGAGCAGGCGACCGTTGTGGATGGCGTTCTTGATCATGTCGTCCGTCATCTGCACCTTCGGGTACTTGTCTTCCATGATGACGGTGGACGCACTGCTGACGGTCGACAGGCGAATGATGCTCAGCACCGAGATGGCGAGCAGCAGAAACAGCACGACACCGAAGCCGAGGCTCAGGCGGGTGGCGACTTTGAGGTTGGCAAACATGATGGATACCTTCTTGAACCTGGCGGCGCGGCTCAGTTGAGCGACAAGACGTCCTTCGAAGCCGCGGCGCCGGCTGCCTGAAGGTCATTGATCGAAAGCACTTGGTGGACGTTGAGCAGGATCACGAACTTGCCCTTGACCTTGCCCATGCCCTGGATGAAATCGGCGCGGATGTTGGCGCCGAAGTTCGGTGGCGGTTCGATGTCCGTGGCATCGATGTCGAGCACCTCGTTGACGGCATCGACGATCACGCCGATGACCTGGCGCTCCTCGGCGGCCTCGATCTCGACAATGACGATGCAGGTGCGCTTGGTGACTTCGCTCGACGGCCTGCCGAAGCGGGCCGGCAGGTCCAGCACCGGCACCACGGCACCGCGCAGGTTGATCACGCCGCGCACGCAGGCCGGCATCATCGGCACCTCGGTCAGCGCGTGGTACTCGATGATTTCCTTGATCGACAAGATGCCGATCGCAAAGGATTCGCCGGACAGCTGGAAGGTGAGGTATTGAGTCGGCTCCGCACGCAGGGCCGGGATCGTCTGGGCGACCACGGTGGGCAGATGGGGTGGGGTCGGGGCCACGGCATTCATGAAACGGAACTCCTTGCCTTTGAACTTGGCGTACTGGATCACGCCAACTGCGGCGTGTGCGAAACGGGGAACTGGGCTTCCTGCATCAGTGCCGGCACGTCCAGGATCAGCGCGACATCGCCTGTGCCGAGGATGCTGGAGCCGCTGATGCCCTTGACCTGTGCGAACATGCTCGAGAGCGGTTTGATGACCGTCTGTGCCTCGCCCATCAGCGTGTCCACCACGAGGCCGAATTTCTGGCCCGCGTGCTTGACGACCACGATGTTCTGGCGCGTGCCGGCGGTGCCCGGCACCTCGAACAGGTCCCGCAGTCTGATGAAGGGGAGCACCTGGCCGCGCAGGTCGGTGTAGTCGTGGCCCTGATCGGCCGTGAATTCGACGCATTCGTCCACCATGTCGAGTGGCACGACGAACACGGACTTGCCCACACCCACCTGGAAGCCGTTGATGATGGCCAGTGTGAGCGGCAGGCGCACGGTGACGGTGGTGCCAACGCCAGGCTGGCTTGCGATGTCGACGCTGCCGCGCAGGGCGGTGATGTTGCGCTTGACCACGTCCATGCCCACGCCGCGGCCGGAGAGGTTCGTCACTTCGTCCGCTGTCGAGAAACCAGGCTCGAAGATGAGCGCGCAGATTTCCGCATCCGAGAGCACGCGGCCCGGGTCGACGAGGCCGCGCTCGATCGCCTTCGCGAGGATCTTCTCGCGATGGAGGCCACCGCCATCGTCACCCACCTCGATCACGATGCTGCCGGAGTCGTGGTACGCGTTGAGCGATACGGTGCCTCGGGCCGGCTTGCCGCGTTGAACGCGAAGCTCGGGTGAATCGATGCCATGATCCATGGCATTGCGCACGAGGTGCGTGAGCGGGTCGCCGATTTTCTCGACAACGGTCTTGTCCAGCTCGGTGTCCTCGCCGTTGACGATGAGCGCGATGTCCTTGCCGATTTCGCGCGAAACGTCGTGCACCACACGCTGGAAGCGGTTGAACGTCGCGCCGATCTTGACCATGCGCAGCTGCAGCGCGCTGTCGCGGACCCGTTCCACGAGATCCGAGAGGGTGGAGTGGCACTCCTGCAGCTCGGTGCTGCGCGCCCTGCGGGCGATGACGTTGGCGCCGGCCGATGCGATGATGAGTTCGCCGATCATGTTGATGAGCTGGTCGAGCTTTTCGGCATCAACCCGGATCGACTGGCTTTCCTGCGCCTTGTGTTCCTTGACGCGCTTTTGCTTCTCCAGCGCCGCGGCCACGACCGGGGCAGAAACGCTGCCCCGCTCGACCAGGATCGATCCGATCGGGACCTCAGGATGAAGCTGCTCCTGCGCCAGCAATGCGGCAGTGAGCTCTTTCGCGGTCAGCGAGCCGCAGCGCACCAGCATCTCCCCCAGGCGGGCCGACTCCTCGGGCATGCTGCTGATCAGCTCGATGTAGTCGGCGGTGCGGCTGTTGGGTGGCAGGATGTTCAGCGTGCAATCGTCGAGCACGAAGTCGAACACGCCTTCGATGACGGCCTTCTCGGCCTGGCTGCGGAATGCGATCTCGAAGCCGAGGTAATTCGACTCCGGGTCCATGGCATCGGCGTCCGGCAGCGCGTCGGCCAGCGTGACGATGCCCGTGACGGTGCCGAGCGTGCTCAGATAACGGATGAACGACAGCGGGTCCATGCCGTTGCGCAGCACATCGGCGCCGAACCGCACGGAGATGTGCCACAGGTCCTTGTCGCATGTGCTGGCGCCGATGCGTTCGAAGGGCACCTGCGGATCCGTAGAGGCCACGACGGTGGTGCCGAGATAGGCGCGCAGCCGCTCGGTGAGGGGGGCGCCACGGGCGATCAGCGCCTCGTCGCGCTGGTCCGGGTTGTTCTCGATGGCGTCGATCAGCGCACCCATGTGGTCGCCGCAGGCCAGCAGCAGCGCCACCATGGGCTCATCGACCGGCAAGCGGCCGTCTCGCACCTGATCGAGCACGCTTTCGACGGCGTGGGTGAAGTTCACGACATCGTCCAGACCGAACAGGCCTGCCGACCCTTTGATGGTGTGGGCAGCACGAAAGATCGCACCGACGGTTTCAGCGGTGTCGTTCTCCTGCCCGATGGCGAGCAGCGACGATTCCATCTGTTCCAGAAGCTCGCGGCTTTCGGCAAAGAAAGTCGCCAGTGCGTCGTCCATGTTCATGATTCAGGTCTTTCGTGTCGCGGCCGGATCAGGCGTGAAGGACGATCGGATCGCCGAAATGGTTCGACAGGTCGAGCAGCTCGAACACGTCGATGACAGGGGTGCTGTGACCCACCAGCCGCAGCGTGTGCCGGCGTGCAGCCGCGGCGCGCTTGGCCAGCAGCAGCAACTGCACGCCGGCGGTGTCGAACTCGGTGACGGCGGACAGGTCGATGTCGAGCGTCTCGTGCTCCGCAACGGCGGCCAGCAACGTGCCCTTCAGCTCGGCGGCGCGGTAGATCGTCAGCTCGCCTTCAATGCGCAATGGCGTGCTCATGGGAGGTCTCCGTTCAAGGCAGCACGAGCTTTTGCACCACGCCCAGCAACTGGTCAGGCTTGAACGGCTTGACGATCCATGCCTTGGCACCGGCTTCCTGGCCTTCGCGCTTCTTCGATTCCTGTGACTCGGTGGTCAGCATCACGATCGGCGTGAACTTGTAGGCCGGCAGTTGCTTGACCGCCTTCACGAGGCTGATGCCATCCATGTTGGGTATGTTGACGTCGCTGATGATCATGTGCACCTTCTGGCCTTGCAGCTTCGACAGGGCATCCTTGCCATCGCAGCCTTCCAGCACGTCATAGCCCGCGCCTCGCAAGGCGATGCTGACGACCTGCCTCACGGAGGCGGAATCGTCGACGATCAGAATGTTCTTGGCCATGGAGTTCCTCTGTGCGGGGCTGTTCTGGATGGTTCAAAAGAAAGTGATCTCTTCGGAAGCGGGCACTGTCGCGCTGCCGCCCTTGTGGGTCGTGTGCTCATCGGCCATCGCATAGGTCTTCTGCAGCGCCGCGAGCAGCGACGCGGCATCCACGGGGCGCAGTTCACCGGTGCGCTCGAAGCCTTCACGGCTGGCGGCAAGCTCGCCAGGGAGCTGTTCGATGTTCTGGCGCACATGCGACATCACCTGGCCCACGCGGTCCTGGAACTGCAGCTGCACCAAGGCTTCGCAGATCTCCGACTGGATGCCGATGCTTTCGCGCTTGAGCACGTCTGCCGATTCGACCAACGCCTGGGTGACGTTGTGGAAGCCCGTCAGTACGCCGTTGATCGAGCCTTCGCACATGGAGATCGACGCGGCCTCGCGTGCGGCGGAGGCCTCGGCACTTTCGCGCGCCTTCACGATGGCCTGGCCCACGATGTTCACCTTGTCCGTCATGCGGCGGCCGGTCTCGCCCGACATTGCTGAGAGCTTTCGCACTTCCTGGGCCAGCACCGAGAAGCCTCGCCCTGATTCGCCGGCGTGGGCGGCTTCGATGGCAGCGTTGATCGCGAGCAGGTTGGTCTGCGACGCGATGGTGGCCACCTCGGCGGCCATCTGCTGGAGTTCGGTGATGAAACGGCTCAGGTGCTGCACTTCCTGGTGCATCACGCTGTTGCTGGCCGTGGCCTCGCGCAGCGATTCGAGCACCGCATTCAGTTCGCGGGTGCTGCGGTCGAACACAACCCGACCAACGTGTCGGCGTGTCCGGTCGCGGTGACCGAGCGTGTGACGGTGGAAGTGGAAGCGCGCGTGCTGGCGTCGGCGATGCGTGCGCTCGGGAGCGAACCGGC
>Ga0170475_124023458_pt1 | contig 12595 bp, 9 predicted proteins | sample Soicark_Litter_5_FD_111474 | JGI IMG/M metagenome (GOLD analysis project Ga0170475, IMG submission 111474) | Avena fatua rhizosphere microbial communities from Hopland, California, USA. Combined Assembly of 48 SPs | reverse complement strand
TGGTTACTTATTCTTACAGCGCTAATTTTGTACTAGCTAGAAATCCTATTTATTCAATTCTTGCTTTAGTTTTGGTATTTTGTAATAGTTCAGCATTGCTATTATTACTAGGTTCAGAATTTTTAGCTTTTGTGTTTATAGTAGTTTATGCCGGTGCTGTAGCTGTATTGTTTTTATTCGTAATTATGATGATTAACTTTAAAATGATAGAGTTAAATAATAGTTCTATTTTTACATATTTTCCGCTAAGTGCTTACGTTATAGGAGCATTAGCGTTTGAGTTTACTTTTTTATTTTCGGAAGCTAAATCTACCGTTGTGGATGGATCTATTACAGTGATACCATCTTATAACTTATGGGTTTCTTCTTTGTTTCATGTACAAAACATTGAAGCACTAGGATTTTTATTATACACACATTATTTTTTTATTTTTATTATCTCGGGCTTAATCTTATTAGTGGCTATGCTAGGTTCAATTGTTTTAACATTAACGAATAGAACAAATATGAAAAGACAAGATATATATTCGCAAATCGTGCGTTCAGCTCAAGTAGTTAGAAAATTTTATTAAATTATAGTTTTTTTATATATTAATTAGTATGACAAATCTTTTAACAAATCTTTCGGAATTTATAGAGAGTATACTTCCGTTTTCTTCTGATAAATCGCCCTCTCCTGTAATTCCTGAACCTGAACTTAAACCTGTAGAAAAAGTTTATGGCGAATTCGGGAGACCTACTCCTTCGAATCCTAATGCACTTGACCTTGACCCCACTACTAGTGTTATTAAGGATCGTCTTTTTGCCGCGAAAAGTATGCGTATTGGTGAAAAGATAAATATTGATAAATTTTTTAAAGGTGATGAAGCTCCTTGGGTAATTCCTAAGTGGTTGAGACATTATTATGAGTATTATATTTCAGGATTGTTTGACTATTTTACTATTAATCATAAGTTATTCGAAGTTATGATTTCTTATATTATAGTAACTTATGTGTTTCTTTTGGTAGTATTATTTTTAAAAAAATTTATTTTTCCATACAAGCCTGTTTTTATGAGAAGCAATGGCTTTGTAGGTAATGTTTATTGGTATGTAAAAGATGCACAAATTTATCATAAGTTTAAAACTTTTTATTTACTAAATTTTTCCTTTTTTGTGGGTGCATGCTTTCTATTAATATATGTTGCTTATGATACTTTTGAAGCGGTGTATGTATTTGAGCAGGACTTTTATTTTATGCACGTGCATTATTATCCGCCTGTTTTTAATGGAAACCGGCATTATTTGCGACATTCTGAATGGTTATGGTCAAAGAAATACTTTTATAATCAAGCAAATATGCCACGAAGACATTTTATAGAGGTGATGTTTTATCCACATGAGACGGTGCTTACTCGGCCTAAAGTTCTTGTTAATCAACATGAATTATATGCCGAAAAGCACTTGGATTATACTTCTTCGCTTTTGTCGCCTCGACCTTATTATTCGAAAGTTGATCGAATGCTTTCGACCTGCCCTTCGCCCTTTTGGGACTCTTTTCATTTATTGCCGTATGATAAACCGCGTAGTAAATGTTTATTTGCCCCCCCTTATTAAAAATTTAACCTATATCAATGACGTTTCTGTTTTATATATTTTTTTTAATCTTATATATTTTTTTTAATTTTTCTATGAACTTAGTAAATAGTTTTTTTATGTGGGGATTTCAAGATCCAGCTTCTCCTATCATGGAAGCTATCGTAGATTTACATAATTATATTATGTTCTATCTAATCGCCGTTGTTATTTTTGTTTTTAGTATGATGGCTTTAATTTTATTAACTTTTCATTATGATCAAACATTTCCACAAAAAGAAAGTGTAATGCAATCACGACTTTCTCTATTAAAAATAAATAGAGTTGTGCATGGTACAATTATTGAAATTGTTTGGACTATTACTCCAAGTATAATTTTAATGTTAATTGCTGTTCCAAGTTTTGCATTATTGTATTCTATGGATGAGGTAATCGACCCGGCTATTACTTTGAAAGTTATAGGACATCAGTGGTACTGGTCTTATGAATATTCTGATACAAAACGTGCTGTTTCATTTGAAGATAGTAAAACTTATACTGGAAATGTAGCTTTTGATAGTTATATGATTCCGGATGATGAATTAAAGTTTGGTCAACTTAGATTATTAGAAGTTGATAATGAAGTTGTATTACCTGTTGACACTCATATTCGTGTTTTAATTACCGCGGCTGATGTTTTACATAGCTGGGCTGTTCCTGCTCTTGGAGTAAAAATGGACGCTGTTCCTGGAAGATTAAATCAAGTTTCTTTATTTATTAAACGTCCAGGTGTTTATTATGGACAGTGTAGTGAACTATGTGGTGTAAATCATGGATTTATGCCTATCTCAGTTCATGCTGTTTCAATGAAACAATATTTATTATGGTTAAAATCTATGCGTTCTGAATAATTAAATGAACTACTTACCAAGTATTTTGGATTTTTTTGAAGTAAACTTAATTTTATTCCTTTTAGGTTTCTGGGGCTTATTTGTTGTACGAAAAAGTCTAATTGCTATTTTGATTGCTATCGAGATGCTTCTTCTATCGGTAAATTTGAATTTCATTGTGTTTTCTGTATTTTTCGATGATTTATTTGGACAAGTATTTGCTTTGTCAATTTTAACGGTCGCAGCAGCAGAAAGTGCAATTGGATTAGCAATTTTAGTTATCTTTTATCGTATACGAGGAGCTATTTCTATTGATTTTACTGGATATTTAAAAGGATAGTTTTAAATTTTATTTAAAAAATGTATTTAACTATAGTATTTTTACCACTATTTATCTATTTATTTACTTCTTTATTTGCTCGTTTACTCGGAGGTATGGGCGTAGGATTTATCACAACTGGAGGACTAGTTGTATTATTTCTATTTTCATGCTTAGCTTTTTTTGAAGTTGTATTGTCCAATCAAGTTGTAACAATTGATTTATTCAATTGGTTTGTCTTTGAGGGGTTTACTCTTAAGTGGGGGCTTCTTTTTGACAGTTTAACCTCTGCCATGTTAATTATTATTACGCTTGTATCTAGCGCAGTTCATCTTTATTCGATGGACTATATGAAAGAGGATCCACATTTAGCTCGATTTATGAGTTATTTGACACTTTTTACTTTTTTCATGATAGTTCTTGTAACTTCCAATAGTTATATGCAATTATTTGTGGGTTGGGAAGGAGTTGGTTTGGTTTCTTATCTTTTAATTAATTTCTGGCATACTCGTATTCAAGCAAACAAATCGGCGTTAAAAGCCATTCTTGTAAATAGAATAGGAGATTTTTTTTTCTTTTTTGGTATGATTGTTACTTTGTTTTTATTTAATTCTTTAAATTATGAAGTTATATTTATGTTAGTTCCTTCATATACTTATCATTTTTTTGAACTGAATTTATCTTTTGGTCCTTTTTTTCATTATGATTTTCAAATACATACTTTAAGCTTAATCGCTTTTCTATTTTTTTTAGGCGCGGTTGGTAAATCTGCTCAATTAGGGTTACATACATGGTTACCTGATGCAATGGAGGGACCAACTCCAGTTTCTGCTTTAATTCATGCTGCTACAATGGTTACCGCAGGAGTTTTTTTATTACTAAGAAGCTCTCCTTTATTAGAATATTGTCCGAGTGTTTTAAGTTTAATGGTAGTGTTTGGAGCTTTAACCGCTTTATTGGGTGCTTCAATTGGTTTATTTCAAAATGATTTAAAAAAAGTTATTGCTTATTCAACTTGTAGTCAATTAGGTTATATGGTTTTAGCATGTGGTGTTTCAGCTTATAATGTTAGTTTCTATCATTTAATAAATCATGCATTTTTTAAAGCTTTATTATTTCTTTCAGCAGGATGTGTAATACATTCTATGTTAAACGAGCAAGATATGCGAAGAATGGGCGGGTTACGTTTTTTATTACCAATTCCTTATACTATGATTTTAATTGGATCGCTTTCATTAATGGGATTTCCATTTTTAACAGGGTTTTATTCTAAAGATGCTTTATTAGAAGTTGTTTACGCAAGTAGTAATCCATATGCTTATTTTGGATATATATTGGCATTAATTACTGCTATGATTACTGCCTTTTATTCAGGAAGACTGCTATATTTAACTTTTTTATCTGCGCCAAATGGTTACAAGCGTGCGTATGAATTATGTCATGAGTCAACAGATTATATGATTACAAGTTTATGTGTTTTAGGTGTATTCAGTGTTTTTGCGGGATATTTCTTAAAAGATATTTTTATTGGGTTAGGAAGCGGAGCATGGTTAAATAGTTTTGGTTCTGATAATTATGCTGTACAACCATTACTTGTTGCTGAATTCTTGCCTTGGTATATAAAATTATTGCCTGTTATTTGTAGTTTAGCTTCAATTGGTTTGTGTTTTATTATTTATATTTCAATTTCATTTTTAAATAAGTCTACTTTGCCTCTTTACTTATCAAGTTTAGGGTCTGCGTTTAGTTTTGTAACTAAAAAGTGGTACTTCGATCATATTTACAATTCGTTTATTGTTAAAGGTTTTTTGTATATTACATATGAAAGTTTTAAACGAGTTGATCGCGGTTTATTCGAATATATTGGTCCAACTGGTGTAATAAATTATATTTATCAGTTTAGAAATTTTGTAAATTATTTACAAATCGGTCCAGTTTATATTTATCTAGCTCATATGACTATGGGTTTAGTATTATTTTTAGCTATAAGCTATATAAGTCAAGAACTTATGGATCCTATTGTTTTCTGTGGACTATTATTATGTTTATTATCACTAAGTGTTAATAAATATATTAGTCTAGAGGAAAAAAAGGATTTATAAATTATTATTGGGTTTAATTTTTTTTTACATATATAAATTTTTTTATAATTATTAAAACATGGTTATTTTTGATTTTAACAGTCCTGATATAAAACCTATTAAAAAAACAAGGTTTAAACGTTATAGTTTTAAAAAAGTTAGAAAGCTTTTTCCCCACTTAAATAGAAATGATATGGATTTACTTCCGTCATTACGAGTTTATGGTAAATTGGACAAAGCTTCTGCGTGGTTATTGTTACAAAATCCGCTTGTACATTCAAAATACAAGCGGTATATTACTTTATTACTTTATGGTCTTATTTTTATTATAACTCACCGCGCTCGATCAGTGAAATTAGTGTCAAATTTTTTTACTGACAATGTAAAATTTTATCGTGGGTTTAAAGCAAATGATTTTCAACCTTATTATGCAAATTTAGCTGAATTTCCTATGTCTGATAAATTTGTTTTTCCTAATGAATTTGGTTTGTTTCCAACTCGACTTCATCTTGGAACTAGAACAAAGAAAAAATTAAATAGAATTAAATATCGTGATTCTATTTATTATAATGAGTGGAAAGCTTTTCAAAGAGTACGAATTAATAGTTTTTATAGATTTTCTACCTTTAAAAAACCTTATTTAGATAAGATTCGAAAAAGATGGGAAGATACGATTACTGATTTTAATCCTCTTTTATTTACTCCTACAAGTTTGCATGATGCATTATGTTATTTTTTTATTTACGGGCCGCCGCCAAAAAATTGCAAGGATAGAAAAAAAATTCGTATGTTTTTTATTGTTTTTTTTTCAGGTTTATATTTTGACCGAAAATATGGACATTCGGTGTGTAATATGTTTTTTGAGCGCCGATTGTTTTTAAGTCAATTTCAAGAGGAGGAAATAGCTTCAAGCTCTAATAGTATTGGGGAACTAAAGTTCGTTTTTCCTAATGAATCGGATTTTAAACTAAAAAGCCGTATTTGGTTTAGAAAAGCTCAGCTTATTTCAAGTAAGTTTGTGGGTGCGTTTAGTAAGTTATTTATAAGTAACTTTCATAAAATTTCAGATCGTTTGTATTTATTTTTTGGGTATTGGAGTCGTTACTTAAGCGAGCAATTTGGATATTTTAGCGAATTAGTTCTTTTAGTATGGAAAGAAGTAACTCCATTTTTCGTCCCTAATCCCATTTCCTTTATGTGGCGTTTAATTCCTTATAAAGTAGAGTACTATGGCGCTTTATTATATGTTTTTTCTGTTGAAACATTTTATGAAGGAAGACAGTTTTTCTATATTGAAGATGAAGTAAATGAAACTCATAGCGTTGCTCCAGGATTATCAACAGAAATGGCGGAATATTATCTTTTTACTCAATGGGTGGATTTATGGTATGATTATATAGTTTATTATACTTATCGTATTTTTAATCCTATTAAACAATTGTTTTTAGAATTTCCAATCTGGACTTTTTTAAATTATGTAATGGCCGTATGGGCTCATGGAGGTACGCTTTTAAATAATACATGGTATTCGGTTTTAACTTATCGAAATACTGAAACAAAAGTAAAAGGACGTTGGTATAAAATCCCGCTTATTTTAATACGATGGGCATTTCATTGGGTTTTCTTTGCTGTTTTTATTATCTTTTTTGTATTTTATATTGATTATCGTGATGTTGCATACTATTTAGAGTTTGTTATGCCTTTTAGCGCTCTTTTACATTCAGTGCACACTACGTATATTGCAGCTGTTTTTATTGCAGCTTTTCGTTTTTTTGGTCCGTATTCTCTTCAAGAACTTATGCGTGTTGACGCTGCTTGGGATTTTTGGTTTTGTGTTTTCTATACTAATTTAATTCATGTGCTTGATCTTGACCCGTACGCTATTCCAAATGCTGCTTGGAATAGTCCTGCTGTAGAAATCGGTTTAAATGAGGATCAGTTAATTGTCTTTTCACACGATAAACCTGCAATGGTTATTTATGGACGAGAAGTAGAAATAGCAATGCAAGAGGCATTGATTGAGCCTGGAGATTATCGTGTACATACTTTTATACATGATTTTGATGAGCCGCTGTATGGTGAAGACAGTAAAATGGTTGAAGTAATGAGAACTCGAGGTTTATAAAGAAATTAAATAGATTTTTAAATTATATTGTTTTAAATGTTCGGACCGTCTCTTATTAGGTTATTTGTGTGCTTTTTATGGCATTTTGCGATTGTAATTATGGTTTTTTGCGCCGATTGGTTAAATTTAATTGTTTTTATTTTATTCTATATCTATGGAATTTATTTCCATAATGGATTAAGTGATTATATAAATCGTGAATATCGATATAAAGTAATAAATTTAAATAAACATTATGGTATTGGAGTGTTTATATTATTATTTATTTTTCTAGTTGATTTTTATTTTGTTCAAGAAATATTTTTTTATGATAATATTCTTATTTATCTTATTGTATTGCCTCTATTTGCTATTGGATTTATAGCTAGTATTCCTAAGGAATCCATTATGGAAATGCGAGTTGCAGCTTTTGTTTTTTTTCTTCTTATTTTTTCATTATCAACTATTTTATATTTAGATTTTATTACAAATCCTTCTTGGATTGATCATAAATTTGTGTATTTGAAAGTTTTTGAAACTCCTATATTTCTAAATATACAATACGCTTTGAATGTTGATGGTTTAAGTATTTGGTTTATTTTATTGACTACTTTTTTATTTCCTTTAGTTGCTTTAGTTAGCTGGGAATCTGTGCAGAAACAATTGAAACTTTTTTTTGCACTTTTATTTTTACTTGAATTTTTTTTATTAAATATTTTTTTAGCTGAAGAGGTAATGGTTTTCTATATAATGTTTGAAGGTGTAGCTATTCCTATGTTTTTACTTGTGGGTTTATGGGGGTCTACTGATAGACGTATTTATGCAGCTTTTAAATTTTTTTTCTATACACTTTTAGGATCTATATTGATGTTTAGCTTATTAATCTGGTTGTACTATACATATGGAACAACTAATATCAATGTTCTTGAATTGTATCGATTTTCTTTTATAGCTCAGGTTTTTATGTTTATTGCATTTTTTTCTTCTTTTGCTGTTAAAATTCCAATGATGCCTGTACATTTATGGCTTCCGGAAGCTCATGTAGAAGCTCCTACTGGAGTTTCTGTTTTATTGGCGGGTATTTTATTAAAAACAGGAGGATATGCTTTTATTCGTTTTGTATTGCCTTTATGTAATGAAGCAGCTCAATTTTTTTCACCACTAGTTTATTTATTAAGTATAATTTCAATTGTTTATGGTTCTTTTGCGGCTATTGTGCAAACTGATCTAAAAAAAATGATTGCTTATTCTTCAGTTGCACATATGAATCTTGCGACTATTGGAATCTTTTCTGGTAGTTTGGCTGGATTACAAGGAGCTGTTTACTTAATGTTAACTCATGGAATTGTGTCTTCTGGATTATTTATCTGTGTAGGAGTTTTATACGATAGATACCACACTCGCGTTATTCGATATTATGGTGGATTGGTATCGTTTATGCCTTGGTTTGCTTTCTTTTTTTTTCTATTGATTTTAGGTAATATAAGTTTCCCGAGCACTGGAGGATTTATTCCAGAATTTGTTTTGCTTTATGATATTTTTTCTAAAAATATGGTTGTTTCATTTTTAGCGGGTACTGGAATAATTTTTGGTGCTGTATATAGTGTATGGTTGTACAATCGTATTATGTTCGGACATGTAAGTTCATATGTTAGATATTTTTCTGATATTAACTTCAGAGAATTTTTGGTTTTATTGTGTTTAGTTATATTTATGTTTATAATGGGAGTATATCCTTCATTTTTTATGGATATTATAAATAATAAATTGATTTTTTTAAATGAATTAGTAGCTTTAAAATTTTTATAAAAAAATGTTTCTTTCAAATTTTCGCTTTATTTTACCTGAAATTTATTTACTAGTTATGATATTGTTTTTTTTACCTAGTTGTTTAATTTTAGACAATTACTTAATACATAAAAACATTAAAGTAAATACTACTAAATTTCATCTTTATTTTATTGTAGTTTCACTGTTTTTTTTGGTTTTTTTACTTTTCAAAACCTTTTCTTTCTCTTATATTATCTTTAACGGATTTTTTTATGGTAATTTATTTACTGCTCTTACCAAAACCATATTGGCTATTTCATTGATTACTATTTTTATTTCCGCACTAAGCTATCATAAAAATAACTTAGTTGGATATGAGTTTATATTTATTATGTTATTGAGTTTGTTTGCTACATTTTCTATTGTTTCATCTTTTGACTTTATTACTTTGTTTTTCTCTATTGAACTACTAAGTTTATCTATATATGTATTAACTGCTTATAAAAAAGATTCACTGCTATCTACTGAAGCGGGGCTAAGATATTTTATTTTGGGAGCTTTTATCTCATGTGTATTAGGATTTGGAATTAGTTTATTGTATTATGTTTTTGGTTCAACTAGTTTTGTTGTTATCGCTTCTATAGGAGATCTAAATATTGAATCCATTTATTCTAATAATGTTTTTTTCTATGCTTATGTTTTTGTACTTTCTGCGTTTTTATTTAAATTATCAGCTTTTCCTTATCATTTTTGGACTCCTGATGTTTATCAAGGAACTTCTATTTTAGTTACAAAGTTTTTAGCTATTATCCCTAAAGTAGCTATGTCTGCTGTATTACTAGTTTTATTGTCTGAAGTTTTTGCTTATTATTCTTACTATTCATTTATTTTATTGTTTGTTTCAGGAATAGCTTCAATAGTTATTGGTACCATTGGAGGATTGTATCAAATAAAAATAAAACGTCTTTTGGCGTACTCTACTATTAGTAATATGGGGTATGTTTTAGTAGCATTTTCATTACATACCTTTGCCGGTTATCAATCCGCTTTATTGTACGTTTATATTTATGTTTTAATTAATATTGTTTTGTTTGCGATTTTAGCTTCTAACGCAAATTTAAAAGGAAGAACTTTTCAAAATTTAAGTGAACTTTCTCAGCTAAATGTAAATCCTATGCAAGCTATCATATTTTCAATTTCTTTGTTTTCATTGGCTGGTGTACCTCCGCTTGCAGGATTTTATGGTAAGTTTTATTTGCTTTATCCTTTAATTTCAAATGAGTTTTTTTATGTTTCTATTTTTTTGATTGTATTAAGTATTGTTAGTGCTGGTTATTATATGCGATTGGTAAAATTGGTATTTTTTGATACTCTTGATAGTTTTGCATTTTTACGTACTCAGAATAGAGTAACAATTTATATGATTGTTGTGGGTTTTATCATTAATATTGGATTTTTATTAATTGCAAAACAAGCACTTTTTATCATCGAATTAGCTTTAAAGTCTATTATATTATAATTTAGTTTTGATTTATTAATTTTTTTTAAAATGTATTTAATTTATTTTAATTCACGTAAGGTAACCGTTTTCAAAAATAAATTTAGTCGCTTTATTGTGCGAAATCTAGGCTTGTTTTATAGTTATAAAAACTATAATGTTTTAAGTTTAAATTTTCGTACTACCGCTAAATTTTTAAGCCAAGGATCTCATATTGTGATTACTCATAAAATTAAGGAGTATCTACAATTATGGAAATAATTTTCAATTAGTTTATTCGGGAAGAAAGGGATTCGAACCCTTGTATGTTTACAACATATTTAGTTTAGCAAACTAACGCTTTAAGCCTCTCAGCCATCTTCCCTTTATTTAAAAATATTTTTTTATTTTAGCTATATTTTTAATATAATGAATAAAAAATTTAATAAGCGTATTTATACAAAAAAAACTAAGAAAATAAACTTAGTTTTTAATCAATCTATTTTAGCTTATAAATTATTATCTAAACGTGTTTTTTCTTCATTGCGAAGACGAGGCATGCGTAGAAAGTTTTCTCAAAAAGCTATGACTTATAAAATGGTTAAATCGCATCTAAGAAAAAAATACAATATTGAGTTTAAATCGTCAAATCCTATAAAAATAAATTTTACTTTGGCCTCTTTATCTATTTTTAGTTTAGCTTCTCATTTAACATCTTTTTCTCGTACATGGAATTCTGATTATTTTACTTTTATATTAGGAAAACGCTTTAAAAAAGCTATTATTGATCCTTCTTTACAAACTTTTAATTTTCAACGAGTTTATGAATTTATAAAATTATTGATGATGAAGAATATTCAATGTTTAGTATATGAACCTCGACTTATTAATAGAATGAGAGCGGAAGAACTTGGTGTAAGTTTAGGAGAATGGGTTCCTGGTATGTTAACAAATAAAGGAGTTTGGTCTAGATTACTTAGAAAGAATCGTATACGATTCTTCTTCCCCCTATATGTAGTATTGTTTTTATCGGATGCTCGAATGGTAAATTTTGTAAATGAAGCACGAAGCTTAGGAATACCTACTATTGGATTTTTGCAACCGCATATTGCATCGTGGGCTGTTGATTATCCGTTTTTAACAAACCTTAATTATAGATTAATAAATTATTATCTTATGTATTTACGATTTCAATTTATACAAGTTAAAAAAGCACTATTGTTTAGATTAGCTTATCTTAGACAATTATCTTTCTAAAAAAATCTGTTCACTATGGGACTTGAACCCATACTAACTTTAAGGTTAATCAGATTTTAAGTCTGACGCGTCTACCAATTCCGCCAAGTGTGGTTTAATTTATAAATATGCCGGGAAATGGAATCGAACCATTACAGTAAGCTTTTCAGGCTTATACTCTACCATTGAGCTATCCCGCTAAGTTTTTTATATTTTTTAGTTTATTTATTTTTATTATTAATTTTAAAATGTCTACTTGGAATTTAAATACTTTACGTATGTATGGAAATGATCTTTGGGGTACATTATCTTTAAGTACAAAAAAAACACGTACAATGCAATACTTGCTATCATTAAAATCTCAAGCTCGTTATAAAAGAAGAAGACTAGAAAAGCGTAAAATACAAACCAAAAATGTTAAACTAATGTTAGCACGTTTGAAAATATTAAATAAATATCGCAGATATCCTAGAATGCATTCTCGTCGTTTAGTAATTTCTTCAATTGATAAGAAATCTAGACGTCGCTTTCGTCTAAAACAACGCAACAGATCTTTTAAAAAAAAGTCATTAGGAAAACGCTATTTAGTTTCTTATGTGAAAGCTCGTCGACGCAAAAATGTTTTTGTTAGAGTAAAAAAACGCCGGTTTCTTTCTCAGAACCTGATTAATTTTCGTAAGTTTAAACGGTTTTATTCTACTTTAACAAAAAGACAATTTTCAGTATTAATGAGACAAGCTCATTTAAAAAAACAAAATAATTTCGAATCATTAATTAAAAGTTTAGAATCACGTTTAGATGTTCTTTTATTTAGATCAAACCTAGTTACCTCTTTGTTTATGGCTAGACATTTTTTAAATCATCGACATATTCAAATAAATAATAAGCAGGCTTACGCTGATTCAAAAATAAAACTATATGATAATGTTTCGTTTAAATGGAGAGCAATACGTATGCATAGAACTATAGTTCAACGAAATGCATTAGTACATTATCGTATTTCATTAGCTCGATCAAAACGTATTATATTATTATTTTTGCCTACTTATTTAGAGGTAGACTTTAAAGCTTTGAGCTTTAACTTAATAGCTGGTATTTTAAACAAAAATGTTTACTATCCATTTTTAGTAGATCGCGCTTCTATTGAAAACTTCTTATTTAGAG
>Ga0170475_100046163_pt1 | contig 12596 bp, 10 predicted proteins | sample Soicark_Litter_5_FD_111474 | JGI IMG/M metagenome (GOLD analysis project Ga0170475, IMG submission 111474) | Avena fatua rhizosphere microbial communities from Hopland, California, USA. Combined Assembly of 48 SPs | reverse complement strand
TCGCGCATGGCGGCAAGGACCGGCATCCGTTTCCAGTGCCGCTAAAGGTCTACGACCGCACTATCGATGTGTTGAAGACGGCAGTGCGAAAGGCCAGGCTTGGACACTCCGAAGAGCTTACGGCGATCCGCCGCTGGACGAACAGGCGCGCCGGGTGGAGCAGGTCCACGGCGGGCCTTCGATCGCGGTGCTGCTCACCGACGAACGCGAACGCTCGCACCAATATGGTGGCAAAAGCGTATTTGGCGATGAACCGCCACCCGCAGAGACAGCGGACACCGCGGGTACGGGGTAACTTGAACCGGGCAAGCTCTCCCTGCTGGGACCGCCGCGTTTGATCGGGTTTCATGCGCCGACCTCGGCACCGCCCTCATCGTTACCCACACGAAAGCCGACGGGCGGCGACGAGCCGTGGCGCGACGGGACGTTCCTCATCGTCCTTGGCGTAGCTCGTTAGAGCGTGATGATCGAAGGCGGAATCGCCGGAGATCTGAATCACACGATAACACAATGAGCTAGAGCTGGATGGCGCATCTGCCTGCGCTCATCCGGCTCTAGCGACGCCACCAACCCCGCTTCTTCTCGACCACCACCTCCTGGTGGCTGCCAACGATTATCGGCTTCACCAGCGGCTCGGGCGTCACATCATTCGCCGGCACGGGCTCCGCATCGGGCAACTGATCCAGCGCAGAACTGTGGGTCGGTTCGGGGTCCGTTCCTTGCTCTTCCAGAACCGGTGCGGCCGGTGCTTCCGCCTCACGGTCCACAGCCTCAACCTGTGCGGGGTCGGGCTCACCCAGAATGATCGTCGACGCGGCAGCAGGCGCAGGTTCCGCAACAGGCGCAGGTTCCGCAACGACTGGCGCGGCCTCCACCCGGCTAGGGGAAACCTCCGCAACTGGCTCCAGAACATCGAAGATGTCGAATGCCGGCCCACCAAACGGATTGGCGGGGGTCGGCCCGGAGTAAACCGGCGGCAGCTCCGGTTGTTCGGCGCCCGGCTCCGCATGCGGCGGTCCCTCGCCATCGCCGTCGTGTCGCCGCCGACGTCCGCCACGGCGACCACGACGACGACCGTGGTGGTAATCCTGGCTGTCCTCTGCGTGTTCAGGTACACCCTCGACGACGTGCGTCTCGGTGGCCGGCTCGGTCTCGGGCACTTCTTCGCTCGCCGGCATCGCCGGCTCCTCACGACGGGCCCCGGCTCTACGACGGCGACGCCGACGGCGGTGGCGGCGCTCGGCGTCTTCCGCAGATTCGCCCGACATCTCGTGGCCCGTCTGGCCTTCGCTCTCCTCCTCGTCCTCTTCCCCAGCCTCGACCTCTTCGTCGAACTCCACCTCAGCGGGATGCGGAGCACCCACATCCTGCGTGATCGCTGCTGGCGCCTCGGATGCAACCTGTGCTCGCAGCCTCTCGATCCGAAACTGTGAGTTTAACTGGATGTCGTCGCCGAGACACAGCACGTGCATCCCGTAGCGCTGCTCGATACCGGCCAGTCGTTCGCGCTTGTGGTTTAAAACGTAAAGCGCCACCTGCGGCGCCATATATACCACGATCTCGGCGGCGCGCCGTTTGGCACCTTCCTCCTCGATCCCGCGCAGCACGTGGATTGCCGCGCTTTCGGTCGACCGCACGTGGCCCATGCCGCCGCAATGCGAGCAGGTGATGAAGCTGGTCTCTGCGAGCGACGGGCGCAGGCGCTGCCGGCTCATCTCCATGAGACCGAAGTGGCTGATATGTCCTATCTGGATCCGCGCGCGGTCATTCTTCAGCGCCTCCTTCAGGCGCTTCTCGACCATCGCGTTGTGCTTGCGCGTCTCCATGTCGATGAAGTCGATGACGATCAGCCCGGCCAGGTCGCGCAGCCGCAACTGCCGCGCGACTTCGTCCGCAGCCTCCAGGTTCGTGCGCAGTGCCGTCTCCTCGATGCCGCGCTCGCGCGTCGAGCGCCCGGAGTTGACGTCGATCGCGACGAGCGCCTCGGTCTGATTGATGACGAGATATCCGCCGGAACGAAGCTGCGCCATCGGCAACAGCATCGCGTCAAGCTGCGCATCCACCTGGTGCTTGGCGAACAACGGCATCCCGCTGTTCTTCCAGAGCTGCACCTTCTTCGCGTGGCTCGGCATCAGCATGCGCATGAACTCGTGCGCCGCCCGCCAGCCTTGCTCGCCATCCACAACTATCTCGTCGATATCCCTTGAATAAACATCGCGGATGGCGCGCTTGATCAGACTGGCCTCTTCGTAGATCAGCGCTGGTGCCACCGACTTCAGTGTGTGGTCGCGGATATCGTCCCAAAGCCGCAGCAGATATTCGCAGTCACGCTTGATCTCCGCCTTCGGCCGATTGGCACCGGCCGTCCGCACGATCAGGCCCATTCCTGAGGGAATATCCAACTCCGCCATGATTTCACGCAGACGGCGCCGATCGGTAGCCGAGGTGATCTTGCGCGAGATACCGCCCCCACGTGGTGAGTTCGGCATCAGAACCCCGAAGCGACCCGCAAGCGACAGGTAGGTGGTGAGCGCCGCACCCTTCGTGCCGCGCTCCTCCTTCACCACCTGCACCAGCAGGATCTGCCGGCGCTTGATCACCTCCTGGATCTTGTAAGTGCGCAGGAAGCGATAGGCTCCCCGCCGCTCGCGCGAATCCTCGGTCGTGTCGCCGTCGCCACCTACTGTCTCTGGCGGCGGCTGTTCCGGAGCGATTTCAAACCCGCCGAATGGCTCATCGGCCGCTTCCTCGGCAACCGAGGCGGACCCTTGTCCGAGGTCGGGGTCAGACGGCGCTTCAGCCGAGACCTCTCCCTCCTCGGCAGAGGCCCGGGCAGCGGACCCCGGCGCGGCGGAAGGGACCGCCTCCCGTCCGAGTTAGTCCCGTTCCACCCCGACATTCCATGCCTCGAAGACCACCGGCGCCGCGTCCTCGTCGGCCGGCGGCGGCTCCCCTTCAAGCGGCGCAGGCTCTTCCTCAGGTGTGGCGGCGAGGACTTCAGTGGGGATTGCGGTGGGCTGCGCTATCACCGCCCAACCTCGCGGTTCCATGACCGTGGGCTCTGCCTCATCGGCGCCAACCAGTCTAGCTTCGGCGTCCGAGGCGTCATCGGCTGCTACTGGCAATGCAGCCTCTGTCACTACTGCATTCGCGGCCGCCTCCGCCGCCCTGTCCTCCTCCTCCTCTTCGCGCCGTGCCTCCTCTGCCTGCAGCGCCAGGAGGCGTTGCCGGTCCGCAACCGGGATCTGGTAGTAGTCCGGATGGATTTCGCTGAACGCCAAAAAGCCGTGGCGATTGCCGCCGTATTCGACGAAGGCTGCCTGCAGACTAGGTTCTACGCGAACGACTTTGGCAAGATAGATGTTGCCCTTGAGCTGGCGTTTGGTCGATGTCTCGACATCGAAATCCTCCAGCCGATTACCATCCAGCACCACCACGCGGGTTTCCTCCGCGTGCGATGCGTCGATCAACATACGCTTCGTCATAAAGAACTGAACTCCGAACAGCCGCTCGGCGGCGCAGTGCGCATCCCTGACGAATGCGTACCGGCGGGCGGCGAAATAGGCGTGTCGAAATGGGCTGGCCCGTCCGCTCAAGGATCGGAGCATTCTCCGGCCGAGCACTCCGCCAGCATGTCATCACGTGCTGAAACATGGGGATGACGGCTGAATTGGATAGTGTCTGCTCGAAGAGGATCATGCGTCCGATGCTAGTCCGTCCCTGGCGACCCGGACCGAACCCGGGTGAAGAGGACTGCCGGGAGCTCGATCGCGGCAGGCGATCCCGGCGCGCTTGAAGCGCGGCGCGGGCGGTGACACCGCAGCGGCAGAAGCGCCCTCCCCGGACCTTGTTCCGCCGGATTCTTGTCCAGTCGGACCGCGGGCCGTCGCCTCTACCGGTCCTGACCCCCTCGGGCAGCAGGTGCTTCCCGCCTACCCTCGGAAATGCCACCGGAGCAAGCATGACCATGAAGCAAACTGGCGCCAGCCGCAAGTCGTGGTTGCGATCACAAATCGTCGGCATGAAAGAGCCGTAATCAAGGCGGAGCGTGCAAAACTGCATTCTTCGTGGTAAGAACGCACCGCTATGGGCGTTTGTCCGCCGATCACGCGCCGCTTGCTGCTGGGCCGCCTGGGATCGGGGACTGGCATCGTCGGAACGTTTCTGTTGCCCTTCTCGATCGGTCGTGCGCTGGGCGCCACAGTCGCGTCCAAGCGTACTGCCCCGACGCCCGGCACCCGGGAGCGTTCGCGCCCGCTGCTTCCATTGGTGATGCTGGACCCCGGGCATGGCGGGAAGGACCCTGGCGCAATCGGGATCTCTGGCACTTACGAGAAGCAGGTCGCGCTCTCGGCCGCCTTTGAGCTGAAGCGGCAGCTCGAAGCCGCGGGCCGATATCGCGTCGCGCTGACCAGGACGCGGGACGCGTTCATTCCGCTCGACGAGCGCGTCGCCAAGGCCCAGGCACACGGCGCGGCGCTGTTCGTGTCGATGCACGCGGATGCGCTGTCGGACCATTCGGTGCGGGGGGCCAGCGTTTATACCCTTGCCGACACCGCATCGGATGCACAGACAGCAGCATTGGCGCGCCGCGAGAACAGCGCGGATCGCTTCGCCGGCGCAAGATTCGACACTTCGCCCGAGGTTGCCCGCATCCTGGCAAGCCTGGTACGGCGCGAGACGCGGGTCGGCTCCAGCCGGCTTGCTCGCGACATGGTGGGCAGCCTGGATCAGGACCTGCCGATGCTGCCAAATCCGGCCCGGCATGCCGGCTTCGTCGTACTGAAGGCAGCCGATATTCCCAGCGTGCTGGTAGAAATGGGCTTCATGTCGAACCCGGTTGACGAAGCACAATTGCGCCGACCACAGCATCGCGCGCGTGTTGCCGAAGCAATGAAGCATGCGGTGGATGCCTACTTCGCTGGGATCGCGCGGGTGGCGGAAGTTGATCGCGCGGAATGGATGGCTGGGTAGCGATGTGATCGCTGGCCGACGCCGCTGAAAGACGGCATATCACTCTCCATGACCGAGCACCTCACAGCCGGCGAGAAGCTGGTGCCGCCCACCCCCGAGAATCGCAAGTCGAAAAAGCAGCGGCCAGCAGGGCAGAAGCCGCGTCGCGGAGCATTCCGCCGGTTTGCGCGCGGCGTCGCGGGGGGTCTGTTCGGCATCGGGATTCTGGTCGTGGCCGTCGGTGGCCTTGGTGGCTATGTCGCATATGAACGCTTCAGCGCCGACCTGCCGGACGTAGAAGGATTGAGGAACTATAAGCCGCCAGTGATGAGCCGCGTGTACGCCGGTGATGGGCGACTGATGGCAGAGCTTGCCGCTGAACGGCGCATCTTTGTACCCTATTCGGCCGTACCGGATGTGGTGCGGCAAGCCTTCGTCTCCGCCGAGGACCAGAATTTCTGGACGCATCCGGGCGTCGATCCGCTGGCGATCACCCGCGCCGCAATATTCGACCTGACACACATGAAGCAGGGACGGCGACCGATCGGTGCGTCGACCATCACCCAGCAGGTCGCGAAGAATATGCTGCTGGACAACCAGATTTCCTCGCCCGCAAGGCTCGCGAGGCGATCTTGGCGATGCGGATCGAGCAGTCTCTGCCGAAGCAGCGCATCATCGAGCTATACTTGAACGAGATTTATCTTGGGATGGGTTCGTATGGTGTCGCCGCGGCGTCGCAGGCCTACTTCAACAAGCCGCTTGACCAGTTGACACTTCCCGAGGCGGCGTTTCTAGCGGCACTGCCCAAGGCTCCCAACAACTACAATCCATTCAAGTATCCGGATGCCGCAAAGGGTCGGCGCGATTGGGTATTGGATCGCATGACGGAAGACCACGCGATCACGACGGCTCAGGCTGAAGCAGCGAAAGCCGAACCGATCATCCCAGCCGAATTCCGCCGGCCGCAACCGATCCCCGGCGCCGACTGGTTTGCCGAGGACGTGCGCCGCCAACTCATCGCGCAGTTCGGTGTCGATGTGGCAACCCAGGGCGGGCTGATGGTGCGAACCAGTCTCGATCCAGCGTTGCAGGTCGCGGCAGAAAAGGCCGTGCGTAACGGCTTGATGGCATATGACCGCAAGATGGGCGGTTGGCGCGGCCCAGTGACGCACCTGGACGGCGGAGCCACGCTGACAAAGAACTGGGTCGGACCGCTCGGGCAGGTCATGCGACCGCCTGGCATGCTGCCAGACTGGAAGCTCGCTATCGTATTCTAGACAGTCGATGGCGAGGCGCACCTTGGTTGGACAGACAACCAAGGCCAGGAGCACACTGGCGCAGTCTCGTTGCCGGATCTCGGCTGGGCACGTCCGGTGAGGGACAACAAGCCCGGGGCACCGCCGCGCCGCATCACTGATGTGCTGCAGCAGGGCGACGTTGTCATGGTGGAACCCAATGCCGCGCCGCCGGCCGCAGCCGTGCAGGCGAAGGGTGCCAAACCAGCGCCTCCGCCGACGCCGCGACTGGCCCTGCGACAGATACCTGTGGTGCAAGGCGCGCTGGTATCACTCGATCCCAGGACTGGCCGCGTGCTTGCTATGGTCGGTGGGTGGAGCTTCGAGGGAAGCCAGTTCAATCGTGCGACGCAGGCGCAGCGCCAGCCCGGCTCCAGCTTCAAGCCGTTCGTCTATTTGACTGCCCTGGAGAAGGGAATCTCGCCCAGCCAACCCTTCCTCGACGCGCCGATCGTTATGGACACTGCGGCTGGACGCTGGCGGCCGAACAACTTCGAAATGGAGTTCGGTGGTCCGACGCCGCTGCGAATCGCACTGGAGAAGTCGCTGAATCTGGTCACCCTGCGCGTTGCTCAGACCATCGGAATGGAGTCGATTGCCCAGACCGCGATCGCCTTCCGCGAAGTGGAGAACATGCCGCGCGTGTTGCCGGCCGCACTCGGTGCGGTCGAGACGACGGTGCTGCGCGAGGCAGGCGCCTATGCGTCGCTCGCCGCCGGCGGGCGCGAGGTTGTTCCGACGATGATCGACAGTGTCCAGGATCCCGATGGACACGTGATGTGGCGGTCGACTGCTCTCTCCTGCGACAGTTGCTCCGATCAGGGCATCACGCCAACGCTGACCGATCAGCGAAAGGAGATTGCCGACCCGCAGTCGGTGTTCCAGTTGGTGACGATGATGCAGGGCGTCACGACGCGCGGCACCGGGGTGCAGGTGGCCGCCGGCCTCGGCCATCCGATCGCCGGCAAGACCGGCACCACGCAGGACTTCACCGACGCCTGGTTCTCCGGCTTCACTCCAGACCTGGTAACGACGGCCTGGGTCGGCTTCGACAACCCCGCAAGCCTGGGCAATAACGAGACCGGTGCGGCGGTAGCTGGTCCGATCTGGCGCGAATTCATGGCGGTCGCGCTTAAGAACCGGCCGGTGCTGCAATTCCAGGCGCCACCCGGGGTGACCATGGCAGCCTGGGATAGCGGCCGCGGCACGGTCACCGACGCGTTCAAGCCCGATCAGGTGCCTGGCGCCTCGCAGCCTCTCGGCGGGGTCGCGGCAGGTCCGTTGAGTATTGACGCGCTGACACCTTCAGAGGCGTCAAAGACCGCGCCTGGTGGTGTCGACAGCGGCCTTGGCGGCATATATTAGCCGCGCCTCCAACCGGATCGTGAGCGATGTCAGCCGAATCAGATGCCCTGAACCATCAGATCAAGCAGTCGGTCGCGCTGCTGAGGAGGCATCTTTGACTGGAATGTCGCCGAAGGTCGTCTGGCCGAACTGAACGCGCGCGCCGAAGACCCGGATCTCTGGAACGATGCTGCTGTTGCGCAGAAGGTGATGCGCGAGCGCAATCAGCTGGCCGGCCAGATGGAGGCGGTCAGCAGGCTAGAGCGTGAGGTTGCTGATACGCTGGAGTTGATCGGGCTGGCTGAAGCCGACGACGATGCGCCAATGGCTCATGAAGCACTTGCGGCGCTGCGCGCCCTGGCGGACGAGGCAAAGCACCGTGAGATTGAAAGCCTGCTCGCCGGAGAGGCGGACGCCAACGACGCCTATATCGAGATCAATGCTGGCACTGGCGGAACCGAGGCGCAGGACTGGGCCGAGATGTTGATGCGCATGTATATGCGCTGGTCAGAGCAACACGACTACAAGGTGCAGCTTCTGGAGGAGAGCGAGGGCGAACAGGCCGGTATCAAGTCGGCGACGTTGCAGGTCAGTGGCCCGAATGCCTATGGCTGGCTCAAGACCGAGGCCGGTGTGCACCGTCTGGTGCGCATCAGTCCGTTCGATGCCAACGCGCGCCGGCACACCAGCTTCGCCAGCGTCTGGGTCTATCCGGTGGTTGACGACAACATCGACATCGCGATCAACGAGAGCGATTTGAAGGTCGACACCTATCGGGCATCCGGCGCGGGCGGTCAGCACGTCAACAAGACAGAAAGCGCCATACGAATCACGCATATGCCGAGTGGAATCGTCGTTGCGTGCCAGACCGACCGCAGTCAGCATCGCAACCGTGCCACCGCCATGGCGATGCTGAAGGCCCGATTGTACGAGGCCGAGTTACAGAAGCGTGAGGCTGCCGCTGCGGCGCAGGAAAGCGCCAAGACAGACATCGGATGGGGCCATCAGATCCGCAACTACGTGCTGGCACCCTACCAGTTGGTGAAGGATCTGCGCACCGGTATGGAGAAGGGCAATCCGGACGCCGTGCTGGATGGTGACCTCGACGGTTTCATGGCAGCGGCCCTCGCCGCCCGGGCTGGCGCGACGCGCAGCGAGGCAAGCGCTCAGGCGCAATGAGATAAATTCGCGCAGCGTATCGCAGACGCCTGAGGCCCCGCGCGGCGCTCCAGGCCACGGCTACCATATAGTTGTCCGGTCTGGCATTGGAGGATGCAGAGCCCGGAGAGGATGGAAGTCCGCAATGAGAGTGCTTCTGATTGTTGCTGTACTGCTGTTGGTGGCAGTGAGCGGCGCGGCCTTCCTGCCGGCCGCGGAGCCGTTTCGGCTCTACCTCTCGGAAGCGATGTTAGCACTCGCGGTTCTGACGGCGGTCGCAACGTTCCTGCAGCCACGCCAGACCGCACCATCCAGAAAGCCTGCGGTCGAACCGGCGCGTCCAACGCCACCGCAGATAGAGGGCAATCGTGCAGACGCCGAAATCGTCCACTTCTTGGCGATGCTCCAGGAAAAGGGGCGGCTGGTCGATTTCCTGATGGACGATATCAACCCATATAGCGATGCGCAGGTCGGCGCAGCCGCACGGGTGGTGCATGCCGGATGCAAGGGCGTGTTGGAGGAGCATTTCCAAGTCAATCCGGTGTGCACCGAGCAAGAAGGATCGACGGTGCAGGTTCCCGCCGGATACTCGGCCGACGAGTATCGGCTGGTCGGCAGGATCGCCGGATCTCCGCCGTTCTGGGGCGTGCTTGTCCACCGTGGCTGGAAAACGGATATGGTGAAGCTGCCGCAGTTGCTGCGCGGCGCCTCCGACCCGTTGCCGGCGATCGCTCCCGCGGAGGTGGAAGTAAAATGAGGCTGTGGGCAACGGTCAGCCCACGCGGCACAATCGATTGGACTCGGATCAGTAGGACGGCAAACTCCCTATGCAGGCTCGCTTCAGTCTCGGGATCGACCTAGGTACCAGCAACTGCGCCATGGCGGCGACCGATCTTGAAACCGATCGGACCGAGGTCTTGTCGGTCACGCAAATTCTGGGCGCCAATCAGTCGGGCGAACGGCCCACGCTGGCCTCTGCTCTCTACTTGCCACATCCAGACGAATTCCCGGCCGGATCGTTCGTGACGCCCTGGGAAGACGATGCGGCAACAGGCATCGTCGGCCAGTTCGCGCGCGAGCATGGCGCACTTGTGCCTGATCGCCTGGTGACCTCTGCGAAATCCTGGCTGTCCAATCCGCATATCGATCCGAAGCAGCGCACGCTCCCCTGGCGCTCTGAAAGTGCGGAGGAAAAGCTTTCCCCGTTTGACGTCTCGTGCCGTTACCTCCGGCATCTCAAGAAAGCATTCCTGCACGCCGCGCAACTTCAAGGCCGGCAATGGGACCTTCGTGACGGCCAGATCGTCGTTACGGTTCCCGCGTCCTTCGACGAAGTTGCGCGCAATTTGACTGCCGAAGCCGCCGAGGCGGCCGGGCTCGGGGATGTCACTTTGCTGGAGGAACCGCAGGCTGCCTTCTATGCCTGGAGCGCACGTGTTGGGCGGCAGTGGCGGGATGCGGTATCGCCAGGCGACATCATCCTGGTGTGCGACGTCGGCGGCGGCACCGCCGATTTTAGTCTGATCGCCGTGACCGATGTCGCCGGCAATCTGGAATTGGAGCGCATCAGCGTCGGCGAGCATATCCTGCTGGGCGGCGACAACATGGATCTTGCCCTCGCCTACACGCTGCAGGCCAAATTGGAAGCCGAAGGCAAGTCGTTGGATGCCTGGCAGTTCCTGGCACTGACACATGCCGCGTCTCGGGCAAAGATCACCTTGTTCGAGGATGCGAGCCTGACGGAAGCACCGATCGCGGTGCCGTCGCGCGGCTCCAGCCTGTTTGCCAGGACGGTTGCGACTGCGCTGGCTCGTGACACGCTCTCGCAAGTCGTCCTCGATGGGTTCTTCGCCCAGACCGCGCTCGATGATCTGCCTCGCGAGGCGCGTCGAACGGGGCTGCAGGAGTTCGGCCTGCCTTACGCGTCTGATCCGGTGATCAGCAAGCATCTGGCGCGCTTCCTCACACGCAGCCTGCAGAACGTGCGTGCGAGCGACAAGTTTGCCGCATCAGTCGGATCGCATGCTAACGGTCGGGCGCTGATGCCGACCGCTGTGTTGTTCAATGGCGGCGTGTTCAAGGCAGCGCCCATACGCGCCCGTGTTCTGGATCTGCTGGCCGTCTGGAACGGCGGACAAAAAGTGCGTGAGCTTGAAGGCTTCGAGCCGGATCTCGCGGTCGCCCAGGGCGCCGCGATCTACGGCCAGCATCGCGCCACGGGGAAAGGCATCCGCATCAAGGCCGGCACCTCGCGCTCGTACTACATCGGGCTGGAGGCTTCGGTGCCCGCCATTCCTGGCTTCCGCCCGCCGGTCAAGGCGCTCTGCGTCGTACCACAAGGCATGCAGGAGGGAACCGACCTGCTGATCGAAGGCCGCGCCTTTGGCCTTGTTACCGGCCAGGCCGCTGACTTCCGGTTCTTCTCGTCCGCGGTGCGCAGCGGCGATACGCCTGGCCAGGTATTGCCCGACGCCGAACGCGAACTGGAAGAGACAAGTTTGCTCGAGATCGAGCTGCCAGCGCTCGCCGACGCTCCTGCCGGAGCGGTCGTGCCTGTGCAGATCGAGTCCGTCGTCACAGAACTCGGCACACTCGAACTCTGGATGAAGCACACCAACTCCGACCGGAGGTGGAAAGTTGAATTTCAAGTGCGCACCGAATAGCTCCGGTGTCGTCTTGAGTGGTGTGTGACCTTGTCGATGACAGCGCGCTATTCAATCGGCATTGATCTCGGCACAACAGCGTCTGCACTCGCCTATGTTCCGCTGGCGGACGATGCGCAAGCCAGGGTTCTCACGGTAGCGCAATGGGAAGCCGCGGATGCGCTTGTCGAGGCAACGACATTGCCGTCATTCCTGTGTTTTCCGGAGGATGCACTTGCCACGCAGCTGCGCGGCAAGGTTCCTGAGACGCAGGGTTGGATCGTCGGCCGTCTCGCACGCCGCCGAGCCGGCGAGACGCCAGGCCGCGTCGTTCGCTCGGCTAAGTCGTGGCTATGCCACCACGCGGCCGATCGCTTGGCACCGATCCTTCCCTGGGGATCGGAGGATCTGCCGCCGTCAAGCAAAATCTCCCCTGTTCAGGCTGCTGGCTTCATTCTGAATTATTTGCGCGGCGCCTGGAACAGCCGCTTCGCGGGCGATGGCGACGCATTCGACGATCAGGAAGTCACCGTCACGGTTCCTGCCTCGTTCGACGCCGCCGCACAACGACTTACATTGACCGCGGCAGAGGAGGCCGGATTCCCAAGCGCGGTGCGGCTGCTCGAGGAGCCACAGGCAGCGTTCTATTGCTGGCTCGAGCAGCATAGCCTGTCCGGTTCGCTGTGGGAGGGTTTAGACGATGCCCGGCCGCGGCACGTTCTGGTGGTGGATATCGGCGGCGGCACTTCGGATTTCAGCCTGTTCGAGCTGCGTCCCGGCGGCATGGGCGGAACCCCCAGGGTAACCCGGGTCGCTGTCAGCGAACATATCCTGCTGGGCGGAGACAACATCGATCTTGCTCTTGCGGTCCTGCTTGAACCGCGGCTCACCGGCGAGCGGGGGCGGATCACCGGCCCGCAATGGGACCATCTGGTCGCGTCCTGTCGCGATCTTAAGGAGCAGGCGCTCTCGAGCGTCGCGTCTCCCGACCAACAGTTCACATTGGCGCTGCCGGGCCGCGGATCGAACCTTGTTGGCGGAGCACATACCGCCACTTTGTCGCGAGGCGAAGTCGAGCGGCTGGTGCTCGATGGCTTCTTTCCGGCATGCGACACGAGTGCTCGTCCCTATCGAACACAGGCTGGGTTGCGTGACTGGGGACTTCCCTACGCAGCCGACAGCGCGGTGACGCACCATCTGGCTG
>Ga0170475_105393819_pt1 | contig 12601 bp, 11 predicted proteins | sample Soicark_Litter_5_FD_111474 | JGI IMG/M metagenome (GOLD analysis project Ga0170475, IMG submission 111474) | Avena fatua rhizosphere microbial communities from Hopland, California, USA. Combined Assembly of 48 SPs | reverse complement strand
TTCCCGCCATGGTCACCACCGCGCACGGCCAGGGCCGGATTACCACCGTCGGCACCCTGCCCAACCCAACCCTGGCGGTCGACCTCGCCCGCTGGCTCGTGCCGGACCATGGGCGGGGGTGGAAACACATCCCACCCTCGGTCACGGTGCACTCGGCGACGAACGCCGACGGAGAACGTATCCACGTGATCCACAACTGGGGTTGGTCACCCGCTCGCCTCGCCCTCGCGTCAGCGATGGTCGACGTTCTCACCGGGGACCGCGACCGCCTGACCGGCCTGGAGCTCGGCGCGTGGGACGTCCGAGTCCTCGCCGAATGAGCCGTATCCGCATCGAGTGAGTCATGGGAGGTAACGAAGCCCGATCAGACCGGTGCGGCCGCACACCAGGGCGCGCGGGCCGCTGTGTTCGGCCGGTACGAGAGCTGTTGGATCGCCTGCTCCACCTGCCGCTTAGTCTGAGGGCTGATGCTCGAAGCACCGTTGACCACACGGGAGACCGTCTGACTCGACACTCCCGACAGGCGCGCCACATCCGCGAGTAAAGGAGGCCTGATCGTGCCGGCTTGGGCCATGTCACTCTCCTCCATCTCAGCGCAACACTCTTGTTTCAAGGAAGGTCATTGGCCCATGACGGTCCAGTCAGACCGTGCTGCGGTCGTCGGAGTCGACGTCGGCACGCTGTCAGGTCGCGCGGTCGTGCGCGTAGCCGAGGGCGCCGAGTTGGGCTCGGCCGTGCACCTCGCCGAGGAGGCGACGGCGTGAGCATCTCGGCCGAGATCGCCGACCTCGTCCGACTGGTCCGCCGCGAGGTGGCCGACCTGCACGCGGAACTCCCCCGCAACGGCCTCGTGGCCTGGACCGCCGGCAACGTCTCGGCGCGCGTGCAGGGCGCGGACCTGTTCGTGATCAAGCCGTCGGGCGTGTTCTACGACGAGCTGACCCCGGACAACATGGTGGTCTGCGACCTCGACGGCAAGCTGGTCGAAGGGGATCACAGCCCGTCCTCCGACACCGCCGCACACGCGTACGTCTACCGGCACCTGCCCGAGGTCAACGGCGTGGTGCACACCCACTCCCCCTACGCCACTGCCTGGGCGGCGCGGGGAGAGCCGATCCCCTGTGTGCTGACCATGATGGGCGACGAGTTCGGCGGGGAGATTCCGATCGGCCCGTTCGCGCTGATCGGCGACGACTCCATCGGCCAGGGGATCGTCGCTACCTTGGCGACATCTCGCTCGCGTGCCGTCCTCATGCAAAACCACGGGCCGTTCACCGTGGGTACCAGCGCCAGGGCCGCGGTCAAGACCGCTGTGCTGTGTGAAGAGGTGGCTCGCACCGTCCACCTGGCAAGGGAGCTGGGTGAGCCGATACCGATCCCCCGGCACCACGTCGACGCCCTGTTCGATCGCTACCAGAACGTCTACGGCCAGCAATAGAGGAGACGCGCAGATGACCGCCCCAGCTTCGCCCATCGTCTGGTTCCTCACCGGCAGTCAGGGCCTGTACGGACCCGAGACGCTCGCCCAGGTCGACGAGCAGTCCCGGCAGATCGCCGGCCAACTCGCCGAGGGCGGGTTGCCCGTACCCGTGGTCTGGCAGCCCGTGCTCACCGACGCCGACGCCATCCACACCCTGGTGCTGCGTGCCAACGCCGACCCCGACTGCATCGGGGTGATCGCATGGATGCACACCTTCTCCCCGGCGAAGATGTGGATCCGCGGGCTGACCGCGCTGCAGGTGCCACTCCTGCACCTCCACACCCAGGCGAACGTGAGACTCCCCTGGTCCGAGATCGACATGGACTTCATGAACCTCAATCAGGCCGCCCACGGAGACCGCGAGTTCGGCTACATCCAGACGCGGGTCGGCGTGGCCCGCAAGACCGTCGTCGGTCACGTCTCGGACCCTCGAGTCGCTGCCCGGATCGCCGCCTGGCAGCGAGCCGCCCGGGGCCATGCGGCCGTTCGCAACCTGAAGCTGGCCCGGTTCGGGGACAACATGCGCGACGTCGCCGTCACCGAGGGGGACAAGGTCGACGCCGAGATCCGGTTCGGGGTTTCGGTCAACACATGGGCCGTGAACGACCTCGTCGAGGTCGTCGACCAGGTGTCCGACGCCGAGGTGGACGACCTGATCCAGCAGTACGGCGACGCGTACGAGATCGTCCCGGAGCTGCGGGTCGGCGGGGAACGGCACGACTCATTGCGCTACGGCGCCCGGATCGAGGTCGGGCTGCGGCATTTCCTCACCGACGGCGGCTTCGGCGCCTTCACCACCAACTTCCAGGACCTCGGTGGACTGCGGCAGCTCCCCGGCCTGGCCGTGCAGCGGCTGATGGCCGACGGTTACGGTTTCGGCGGCGAGGGCGACTGGAAGACCTCGGTCATGCTGCACACGATCAAGGCGATCGGTGCCGGCCAGCCCGGTGGGACGTCGTTCATGGAGGACTACACCTACGATCTCGGGGCCGGGCCGCAGAAGATTCTGGGCGCTCACATGCTTGAGGTCTGCCCCACCATTGCCGGCGACCGGCCCCGGATCGAAATCCACCCCCTCGGCATCGGCGACCGCGAAGACCCCGTCCGCCTTGTCTTCACCGCCGCGAGTGGTGCGGCCACTGTCACCGGCATCTGCGATCTCGGCGACCGGTTCCGGCTCGTGACCAACGAGGTTGACGTCGTCCAGCCCGACGAGCCGCTCCCGAAGTTGCCGGTCGCCCGCGCAGTCTGGGAGCCGAGGCCCGACCTGGCAACGGCGGCCGAATGCTGGCTGACGGCCGGCGGCCCACATCACACCGTCCTGTCCACCGCCGCCGCAGCCGAGGAGCTGGACGACCTGGCCGAGATGCTGGGCACCGAGCTCGTGGTGATCGGATCGGACACCGAGCCCCGCCGATTCCGGCAGGAGCTCCGCTGGAACTCCGCCTTCCATCGACTCGGGCTCGGTGGCTGAGCCCAATGCCGCTCGCTGCCCGATTGCACGGTGCCGCCGACCTCCGGATCTCCGAGGAAGAGCGACCTACTACGGCTGCCGAAGGCTGGTCCCGCATCGCCGTCACCTCCGTCGGCATCTGCGGCTCGGACCTGCACTGGTTCACCGAGGGCGGCATCGGCGAGGTCGGGATCGACCGGCCCGTGGTGCCCGGGCATGAGTTCGCCGCCGTCGCCCTCGACGGCCCGCACGCCGGGTACCGGGTGGCAGTCGACCCTGCAGTCCCCTGTGAGCAGTGCGAGCTCTGCCACGCCGGCCACGGCAATCTCTGTCCGACCGTACGCTTCGCCGGCCACGGCGACCTCGACGGCGGGCTGCAGGAGGAGATGGTCTGGCCCGACCGGCTGCTGCACCACCTGCCCGACTCGCTCAGCAACGACGCCGGCGCTCTGCTCGAGCCGCTCGGCGTCGCCATCCACGTCGTCGGCCTCGCGCACGTACGGCTCGGCGACGACGTCCTGATCGTCGGAGCGGGACCGATCGGCGTCCTCGTCGGCCCGGTTGCCCGGCGGTCCGGCGCCCAGCGGGTGTTCGTCAGCGAGCCGCTGCCCCACCGCCGCGACACCGCGCGGCGGTTCGGCGTCGATGCCGCCTGGGCGCCCGAGCACGCGCGATGCTCTCTACCAGTCCACCGGTGGCCGAGGAGCGGACGTCGTGATCGAGATGGCCGGCACTGACGACGCGATCACCTCCGCCGTCGGGTGCGCCCGTCCGGGTGCGCGGATCGTCCTCGGCGGCATCCCTTCACAGCGCCGATCCAGCTTCCCGGCAGCCGAGGCACGACGGAAGGGTCTGACCTTCGCCATGGTCCGCCGGATGCATAACACGTACCGTCGAGCGATCGGGCTCGCCACCTCCGGCATCGATCTCGACTCGCTCGTCAGCGCCCGTTACGGTCTGCGGGATGCAGCAGAAGCGTTCACGGCTGCGGCAGCACGCGAAGGCGACAAGATCGTCATCTCGGTCTCCTGAACGCCTCGTCGAGCCCGGCCGGCCCGCGTCATACCGTAGTCGCGGGATGATCGCTCTGGCGACAGAAGAGCGACGGCCACGATCACCGCTGCCCATCCCGGAATGCCGGAGGGCGGTGCGGGGATGGTTCGGAGACCACACTTGCTCTCCCTGGCGGGCATACGGGGTCAGCGGCCTTCCGAGCAGGGCCAGCCGCGAGCAGTAGCCGCGGAGGACGCTAGTAGGGCGTGTCCCTCTGTGCCGCGCCTCTACCGACCGCGCCGACCCCGGCCGGCCGATCCGAGGAATCTACAGCGTTTCCGCCGATCTGCACCCCTTGCAAGGGGTGCGGATTCGTCGAAGCGGTGCAGATCAGCGGCAAGGCGCCGATTTGTTCTGGGCGACGTCGCTCTGAAGGGCCGGAAAGGCTGCATGCCGATCCCGATCGGCCGATCCCGCGTTCGCGCCGAGTCCGGCACCCTGTCGATGACCAGGTCAGTTGCTGAGCTGCGATGGCAACCTCGAGCGCGCCTACGGCAACCGTCCGGCCGTAGCGGAGCGGGCCGCGCTGGGTGCTCCTGGCGCCATTTGGGACGTCCTTGCGGGAAGTGGCCAGAAAGAGGCGGCGGGCGGCCGCACTGGTCCTTTCCGCCGAAAGGGCGGCCAGCAGGACAAGCGCCCCTGTGCTCCACGGTAGGACGTTACATCGTTGTAAGACGCGTTCTCAAAGGGAGGGCTTGGAGCCCATCGCGGCGGGCGACGCTCTCCCGCTCGATCAGCCGAAAGGCGACGGTGCGCGAGGTGACCGCCGAGCTCGGATCGGCGATTCGAGCGGACAGCTGGTCGAGCACGGCTTCGGCAAGGGTCTGCTTGTCGAAGCCGACTGTCGTCAGGGGCGGGGTGTAGTGCGCAGCTTCGGGAACGTCGGCGTAGCCGACCACGCTGACCTCGTCCGGCACGTGGACCTTGGCCTCGGCCAGCGCGTGCAGGGCGCCCTGGGCGAGCGAGTCGGTGAAGGCGAACAACGCCTCGGGCGGCTGGTGCTGGGTCAACCACGACCGCATCGCCTCGTACCCCCCGTCCGGGCTCCAGCGAGCACAGCGGATCTCCAGAACTCCGTACGTCGGCAGGCTCGCCGCCGCCAACGCCTGTCGATAGCCCTGCTCCCGTAGTCGGGAGCTGGTGGAGTCCATCACTCCGAGGATCGCGATACGACGATGACCATAGCCGAGCAGCAGTTCCGTAATCGACCGTGCCGCAGCGGTGTTGTCGATCCAGACGCGATCGACGACCGGTTGGTCGACCTCGCCGAGCACAACGACTGGGGGGAGGGATATCCCGCGCTGAAGCGCGCTGGTCTCGAGCCGGACGGGGCTGAGGATGAGTCCGTCAACCAGATGGGCCCTCGCTTTGGACAACAGCTCCGCCTCGCGCCGACTGCCACCGCGCCCGGTCTCCTCGATCTGAACGCTCCATCCGCGGTCCGCGGCGGCGCGGACGATGTGGTGAGCCATGATCGCCGAGTACGGGGTCGACAGATCCGGCAGCGCCAGGGCGATCACCCCGGTACGACCGTTGCGCAGCCCCCGTGCGGACAGGTTGGGAACGTAATTGAGTGCATCCAGGGCTCGCTCGACCTTCAGCCGGGTCTCGCGGCTCACCGGGACCCGGCCGTTCACTACGTTCGAGACCGTCTTCGGCGAGACGCCGGCCAATCTCGCCACGTCCCGGACGGTCGCTCGCACGACTGCACGGTACTCGCGCTGACCCTTCGTCGGCGGCCTGTTTTTGTCAAGCGCCCCCGGTTGACCCGACAGGTTCTGGGTAAGAAACCCGGTCCGTACAACGTTGCAGTGGCCTGAACGGCGACTTGAGTCTCGGCTGCCAATGCCAGGCGATCGGAGGTACTCGTGACGTCCGCTCATTTGGGTCGTACCCCGCTGTCGCAGAGCAGAATTTCTCGACGTGCCGTGCTGCAAGGCGGCCTGGGGGCTGTCGCCGCCCTAGGCGTGGCCGGTGGTCTCAGCGGCTGTGGCAGTGCGCTGTCGGCCGGCCTCGCCGGCACCAAGCTGGACCCGGGGACGGTCACCTACTGGAACCTCTTCGGCGGTGGCGACGGCTCCCGGATGCAGACCATGGAGCAGCAATACATGAACCAGCATGGTGGTGGCAGGTCGCTGCAGTCTGCCACCTTCACCTGGGGCAACCCGTACTACACCAAGGTGTCGCTGGCCACCCTGGGCGAGACACCGCCGGATGTGGCGGTGGCCCACCTGACCCGGCAGTTTCCCCTCGCTCTGGCCAACCTGCTCGAGGAGATCACCGACGACAAGCTGGCGCTGGCTGGCCTCTCCAGCGCTGACTTCAACCCGAAGGTCTGGCAAGCATTGGCGTTGAACGGCAAGCACTACGCTATCCCGCTCGACACCCACCCGTTCGTGCTCTACTACAACACCGACGTCTGTCAAAAGGCCGGGCTCCTGAACGCCGACGGCAGTCTGAAACCGATCCACGGTACGAGCGAGTGGGAAGCCGCTCTTAGCGCGGCGAAGAAGGTGACGGGCGCCTACGGTGCATCCGTCGCCACGGTCGGTGACAACGCCACCAACTGGCGGTGGTTCCAGACCCTCTACTCGCAGCAGAACGGCTCGACGCCATGGCTCAGCGACGGCGGGCAGAAGCTGACCTACAACGAGGATCTGACGATCAAGACCCTGACCTACATGCAATCACTGATCAAGAGCGGCCTGATGCCGGCCACCACCGACTACACCGGGTCGCAGACCCTGATGTTCACCGGCAAGTCCGGTTTCTACATGCAGGGCGAGTGGGAGATCACCACGTCCGAGTCGGTGAGTGGGCTGAAGTTCGGCATGACGCCGATCCCCGTGCTCTTCGACCACGCCGCCACGCAGGGCGACTCCCACACGTTCATCCTGCCGCGGTTCAACCGGACTCCCGACCAGCTCGGTAGGGCCATGGGCTTCGTCAAGTCGCTGCTCGACCAGAGCCTGACCTGGGCCAAGGGTGGACACATCCCGGCCTACCTGCCGACGGTCCGGAGCGCGGAGTTCTCGAAGCTCAAGCCGCAGGCGAACTACGTGTCCGCCGTCGACGCCGTTGTCTACGATTCACAGGCCTGGTACTCGGGCTCGGGATCGAACTTCGAGAATGCGGTCGGGTCCCAGATCGGACTGTCCCAGCAGGGGCTCGCCACTCCGCAAGAGGCACTGGCCGCCGCCCGCGACCAACTGCTTACCTACGCAAACACCCCAAGCCCGCTGTGATGCCGCACACTCCCCGCTCGGCCAAGGAGGATCGCCGATGAGCACCGCCACCCTTTCGCCTGCCCATCCGACCACCCCGGCCCCGACGAGAGCAAGCAGGGAGGAACGCCGCCGTGGCGAGACGCGTCCGGCCTGGTTGTTCCTGGCACCGTTCGTGATCTTCTACCTGCTGTTCCTGGTCTGGCCGGTGATTTATATGTTCATCGCCAGCCTGTTCAACACCTCTCTGGTCCGCACCGGCTTCGGCACCTTCACTGGGCTCCGCAACTACGCAGAGATGCTGACCCTGCCGCTGTTCTGGCAGTCCCTCGGTCACACTCTGGTGTTCACGCTGATCACCACGATCCCACTGGTGATCCTGGCCTTTGTGTTTGCGGTACTGGCCAACCGGGTGCTGCGAGCCCAATGGCTCTTCCGGCTGGCCTTCTTCGTGCCGTTCATCCTGCCCTCGGCCGCGATCGCGCTGATCTGGTCATTCATCTACTCACCGACGACCGGCCTGTGGAACTCCTTCGAGGCGGCCATCGGCATCGCCAAACCGTCCCCGGTGCTCGCGACTCCGAGCCTCGCCCTGCTCGGCGTCGCGATCACGACCATCTGGTGGACGATCGGGTTCAACTTCGTGCTTTATCTGGCTGCCCTGCAAGACATTCCCCGCGAGTTGTACGAAGCCGCCTCCGTCGACGGCGCGAGCCAGTGGCAGCAGATCCGCTCGATCACGATCCCGCTGCTCAATCGCACCACCACCTTGGTCGTGCTCTTGCAGATCATCGCCAGTCTGAAGATCTTCGACCAGGTGTACCTGATGACCGCCGGTGGGCCCGGGAACTCCTCGCAGGTCGTGCTCACCCTGGTCGCCGACACTGCGTTCACCAACTATCGGATGGGGGCCGGTTCGACGGCCTCGGTGCTGCTACTGATCGTCATCTTGATAGTGACCGGTATCCGCGAGCTCATAGAACGACTCCAGCAACGACGGGAGGGTTGAGATGGCGAGCCAACAGCCGGCAGGGGCATCCGTTCGGGACACGCCTCGCAAGCACCGAACCGGAGTCTCGGCCGCCGCGCCCGCGGCTCAAGCGCCAGCCAAGCCGGGCTCCTCGGGACGCAGCTTCACAGTCGTCTCCTGGACGCTGCTGGTCCTCTTCGCCGTGCTGTGGCTGATCCCGAGCCTGTGGGCGGTCAAGACGTCCCTCACTCCGAACGGGAGCTCGGCCCTCGGAGCCAGCGCAATCCTGCGTAACTGGAACCTGACCCTCGGTTCGTACACCACCCTGCTGGCCAGCGGCGACATCTGGCGGTGGTACATGGCCAGCGCCATCACTTCGGTCGTCACGGTGGCGCTCGTCGTGCTCTTCGGCTCGATGGCCGCCTATGCGCTGTCCCGGCTGCGCTTCCCCGGTCGTCGGCTCGTGTTTGGCGCGTTGATCCTCGGCATCATGATTCCGCCGCAGGTGCTGATCGTGCCGGTGTTCCAGGAACTCAACGCGGTACATCTGCTGAACACGTTCTGGGCCGTCATCCTGCCGCAGGTGCCGTCGGTGATCGCGGTTTTCGTCTTCAAGCAGTTCTTCGACGGGTTGCCGCGAGACTTCGAGGAGTCGGCCCGACTCGACGGCGCCGGGTTCTGGCGAACCTACCGCTCGATCGTGCTGCCGCTGTCCCGGCCCGTCGTGGCGGCGATGGCGATCGTCACCTTCGTGGGCGTGTGGAACAACCTGATCCTGCCGCTGTTCGTGCTGTCCAACCCCAAGCTGATGACCATCCCGGTCGGCCTGGCCACAGTGCAGGGCTCCTTCGGCCAGCGGCTCTCCGACATCCAGGCGTCCTCCATCCTCGGCGCGCTGCCACTCGTCATACTGTTCCTGATTTTCCAGCGGCGGATCGTGGAGGGCTTTGCCGGCAGTGGGCTGAAGGGCTGATCCCCTCCGTCACCCACCCGTAGCTGGTCAATTCGTGCCGACTGGGCATCCCGAATGACCAATCAACGGGGAAGCGCGGAAGGATCGAGCATGACCACGACGCAGCACGCCGTTGGGCCTGTGCGCCCCCTCGCCGGCGACACCACCGCCCTCCGGCCGTCGACCGGCGGGGAGATCACCGGCGGACTCTGGGCCGAGCGGCGCCGGGTGAACCGGGAAGTCAGCATTCCCGCTGCTTGGGACCGGCTGCACGAGGCCGGTAACTTCCACAACCTCGAGCTCGCCGCCGGCCGGACCACCGGCAAGTACGTGAACGAGCTCCCGTTCCTCGACAGCGACGTCTACAAATGGCTGGAAGCCGTGGGCTGGGTGTTTGCCGACCCGGCCCTGGAGCAGGCGATAGCCCAACGGCTGCGGAGCCAACTAGCGGAGACCGACCAGCTGCTGCGGGCGGCGCAGCAGCCCGACGGTTATCTGGACTCGTACTTCCAGGTCAACTTCCCGGGGGAACGGTTCGTCCAGCTCCGGTGGGGACACGAGCTGTACTGCGCCGGTCACCTGATCCAGGCTGCCGTCGCACTCCACCGAACGACGGGGAACGCCGGTCTGCTCGAGATCGCGCGCCGAACGGCCGACCTGGTGGTGGAGAGCTTCGGCCGGGAGCCGGGCAGGATCGACGGCGTCGACGGCCACCCGGAGATCGAGTCCGCCCTGGTCGAGCTGTACCGGGAGACCGGCGACGAGTGTTACCTCGATCAGGCCCGGTACTTCGTGGACCGGCGCGGTCACGGCCTGCTCGGCGACGGCCGGTTCGGCCGCCACTACTGGCAGGACCATCTGCCCGTCCGGGACGCGCCCTCGGTGGAGGGGCACGCCGTTCGCCAGCTCTACCTGCTCGCCGGGGTCGCCGACCTGTACGTCGAGACCGGCGACGAGACGCTCCTCCCGCCGCTCGAGCGGCTCTGGGCCGAGATGGTGGCCACCAAGACCTATCTCACCGGCGGCATCGGCGCGCATCACAAGGACGAGGCGTTCGGGGACCCGTACGAGCTGCCGAACGAGCGCAGCTACTGCGAGACGTGCGCGGCGATCGCCTCGATCATGTTCTCCTGGCGGATGCTGATGATCACCGGCGAGGCCAGGTACGCCGACTTGATGGAGCGCACTCTTTACAACGGGTTTCTTGCCGGAGTCTCACTGGACGGTCAGCGCTACATCTACGCCAACCCACTGCAGGTTCGAGATGGGCACATCGGCAGCGGTGACGACGGGGACTACGAGCGGCGCCCCTGGTTCCGCTGCGCCTGCTGCCCGCCGAATGTCATGCGCACGCTCGCTTCGCTCGACCATTACGTGCTGCTCGGCAGCCCGTCACGGGTCACGCTGCACCAATACATGTCGGGCCGGTTCGCCGCACAGGTGGCCGACGGCGAGGTCGCGCTGGAGGTCACGACCGACTACCCCTGGGACGGCACCGTCACGGTTCGGGTGACCAACGCGACGAGCGGTTCCTGCGAACTGGCGCTGCGGATACCACACTGGGTCGAGCACCCAATCCTCAGCGTCAACGGCAACCAGATCGGCTCGGCACCCGCCGACGGTTGGTGGGTCGTGAACCGCGAGTGGCGGCCCGGCGACGAGGTAGTTCTGAGGCTGCCGTTGGAGCCTCGATTCACCGTCGCCGACCCGCGCTTGGACGTCGCCCGCGGCGCCGTGGCACTGGAGTACGGGCCGCTCGTCTACTGCCTGGAATCGGTGGACAACCCCGGGCACCGGCTCGACGACATCACCATCAAGACGACGGAGCTCTGCGAGCCGATTGCTGGTGCGGACGTTCTCGACGGCGTCACCCTCGTTCGTGCCGCCGGTCACATTCGGTCCCGGGGCGCCTCGTCCTGGTGGCCTTACGAGTCGGCTGCCACGCGCCCGCCTTCGGCGTACGAGCGGGTCACCCTCACCGCCGTGCCGTACTACGCATGGGGAAATCGGAAGCCCGGCGCCATGCGGATCTGGCTTCCCACCCAGTGAAACGCGAGCTTCTCGCGGCGCGGTTTTGAACTCTTCGCACCTGGGTACTTAGCTGCTCAACGGTTCAAGTGAGGAGCCGAGCCATCAGCCCGGCCGATCGCCCCTCGAATTTCGGAGACCGAACCGTTGAGATCATTTCTGCACCCCGGCGTCTCGTTCGTCGGTGGAATCGAGTGCACCTACCTACCAGCGTACGACCTGGATTTGAGCGAGAGCAGCGGGCACCAGGAGTCCCTGCGCGAGGATCTGCTCGGCCTCTCCGGCCGCGTTCGCTGGGTGCGGTACCCCATCCGCTGGCACCGGATCGAACGCGAACGCGGCCGGTTCGACTGGGCGGACACCGACCGGGCCCTGGCCGAGTTGCAGGCTCAGGGACTCGAGCCGATCGTCGACCTGCTGCATCACACCAGTTATCCCCGCTGGCTCGGCGACGGGCTGCGAGATCCCCGCTTCGGACCCGCCTACGTGCGTTTCGCCCGTGCGGTTGCCGAACGCTATCCCTGGTTGCGGGCCTACACCCTGCTCAACGAACCCTTCACGACCTTCCTGTTCGCCGGTCAGGAGAGTCTCTGGCCGCCGTACGACCACGGCATCGCCGGCTTCACTCGGCTCGCCGTCAATGTGCTCCCCGCGCTGACTGAGGCAGCGACCGTCTGGCGGCTGATCTGTCCCGATGCGCTCCATGTCTGGGTCGACACCTGTGAAGCTCACCGCGGTGAGGAGGGCTCGCCCGCCCAGTACGCCGCTTACGCCAACGATCGACGACACGCGCTTCTCGACCTCGTTCTCGGTCAGGACCTCCGGGACGAGCGACCCTTTCTGGCCGACCTGCGGCGCGCGGGCGCCGAGCGCCTGTGGGATCTGGCTCCGCTCCGGGTTGACGTGCTCGGCCTGGACTACTACCTCCAGCACGAGTGGTGGTACGACCGGCTCGGCGGGCACTGCCCGTCCCCGGCACCCCTGGGCTTCGCCGCCATCGCGCAGCAGTACGGCGAGCGGTACGACGTCCCGCTCATGCTGACCGAGACCAACGTCAGGGGAACACCGAGCGATCGGGCGTCGTGGTTGCGCTTCACGCTCGAGCAGTACGAGCTCGCCCAGGCCCGCGGTGTCCCGCTGATCGGCTACTGCTGGTACCCCCAGGTCGACTCCTGCGACTGGGATTCCCTACTCGCGCGAGCGGCCGGTCGGGTCGACCCGGTCGGGGTCTACTCGCTGTCCGGCGGAAAGCGCATCCGCACGCTGTTCACCGAGATCTGGGAGGCCGCCGCGGGTGGACAGCCGGCGACGGACCTGCCCGCGTATCGGTTCGGCTGGCCCCTCAAGGACCAGCTCCGCGGCTTCGGAAATCACATGCAGCACTGGGATTGGGAAGATCCGCCCACTGCTGCCCCCACCTACCCCAACTCCTCGTTCAAGG
>Ga0170475_102919019_pt1 | contig 12604 bp, 7 predicted proteins | sample Soicark_Litter_5_FD_111474 | JGI IMG/M metagenome (GOLD analysis project Ga0170475, IMG submission 111474) | Avena fatua rhizosphere microbial communities from Hopland, California, USA. Combined Assembly of 48 SPs | reverse complement strand
CGGAACTCCTGTTTGGGGGAAGCTCGGGAAAGGAACAGAAAAGAAATGCCTATCATCAATAGCGACGTGAAGCCCTTCAAGGCCACCGCATTCCACAACGGCAAATTCGTCGACGTCTCGAACGAGACGATCAAGGGCAAGTGGTCCGTGTTCGTGTTTTACCCCGCGGACTTCACCTTCGTTTGCCCGACCGAACTCGAAGATCTTGCCAACACCTACGGCGAGTTCCAGAAGCTCGGCGTCGAGATCTACGGCATCTCGACCGACACGCACTTTGCCCACAAGGCGTGGCACGATACGTCGGAAGCAATCAAGAAGGTCAACTACCCGCTCGTTGGCGACCCGACGACCACGCTGTCTCGCGCCTTCGACGTGTTGATCGAAGAAGAAGGCCTCGCGTACCGCGGCACGTTCGTGATCAACCCCGAAGGTAAGATCAAGATCGCGGAGATCCACGACAACGGCATCGGTCGCGACGCGAGCGAGCTGTTGCGCAAGGTGAAAGCCGCTCAATACGTGGCCTCGCACCCGGGCGAGGTTTGCCCGGCCAAGTGGCAAGAGGGCGCGAAGACGCTCAAGCCGTCTCTCGACCTGGTCGGCAAGATCTGAGTCGACGGACCGATTGGTTCGAGAGATCTCGCGCCACCGTGCCGCTGAGGTCTCTCGAACTTGTCACTGCCCTGCTCTCTGTCGTTACGAAAGGACTCGCTATGCTCGACGAACAACTTCGCTCTCAGCTCGCTCAGTACTTGGCCCACCTGAAGGGGCCGATCGAACTGCGCGCCGCCCTCGACGAATCCGAGGCCTCGCGCGAGGTCGCGACCTTGCTCGAAGAGATCCGGGGAGAGTCGCAGCTCGTCTCGATTACGACCGAGATCCCGCCGGGCGTACGGGTGCCGTCGTTCGCAGTGGCGCGTCCAGGCCACCCGTCGCGGGTGCGTTTCGCTGGTTTGCCCCTCGGACACGAATTCACTTCCCTGGTCTTGGCGCTGCTTCACGTCAGTGGTCACCCGCCCAAGGTTGCCTCGGAGGCCCTGGATCGAGTGCGCGAGCTCAACCAGCCGCTCAGGTTCGAGACTTATTTTTCCCAGAGCTGCCAAAACTGTCCCGACGTCGTTCAGGCGCTCAACATCATGGCTGCGCTGAACCCGAACATCGAACACGTGGCCGTCGATGGCGCACTCTTTCAAAGCGAGGTCGAGGAGCGGCAGATTCTGGCCGTGCCCACCATTTACTTGAATGGTGAGCGATTCGGTCAGGGCCGCATGGAGCTCGAAGAGGTACTGAACAAGGTCGACAAGAGCGGGCAAGAGCGGCAGGCGCAAGAGCTTTCCAAGAAGGGCGTGTTCGACGTGCTGATCGTCGGAGGAGGTCCGGCGGGCGCCGCGGCGAGCATTTACGCTGCGCGCAAGGGCATCGCGACCGGCATCGTGGCCGATCGCTTTGGCGGTCAAGTGCTCGATACATTGGCGATCGAAAACTTCATCTCGGTCGAGCACACGGAGGGACCGCAATTTGCGTCCGCGCTCGAGCAACACGTGCTCTCGTACCCGGTCGATTTAATGAAAAATCAGCGTGCCAAGGCGGTAAAGCCCGGCCCGCTCGTCACCGTCGAACTGGAGAGCGGTGCGACCCTGCGCACCAAGACCTTGATCGTTGCAACCGGCGCGCGCTGGCGAGACATGAACGTGCCTGGGGAGGCCGAGTATCGGACCCGCGGCGTCACCTATTGTCCCCATTGTGACGGCCCGTTGTTCAAGGGCAAGCGCGTCGCGGTGATCGGAGGCGGCAACTCGGGCGTCGAAGCGGCGCTCGATCTTGCGGGCATCGTCGCTCACGTGACCCTACTCGAGTTCGCAGACCAGCTGAAAGCAGACGCCATCCTCGAACGCAAGCTGCGAAGCCTGCCGAATGTCGAGGTACTGACGAACGCCCGCACCACGGAAGTTCGTGGCGACGGTCGCAAGGTCGTGGGGTTGACGTACGAGGACCGTAAGACGTCCGTCTCGAAGAGCGTCGATGTCGAAGGCGTGTTCGTGCAGATCGGCCTCTTGCCCAACACGGACTTCTTGAAAGGTGTCGTCGAGCTCAGCAAGTTCGGCGAGATCGTGGTGGACGCCAAGGGCCGCACTTCAGTCGCTAATGTGTTCGCGGCTGGAGACGCCACGATCGTGCCTTACAAGCAGATCATCATCGCTACGGGTGATGGTGCCAAGGCGGCGCTCGGCGCGTTCGAATACCTCATGCACGCCGATCCAGTTGCCGCCGAGTAGACGGACCACGACTGTATCGTGCAGCCATAGAGTGCCGTTGCGCCCTCGTGTCCTGCGGGGGCTCTACGGAGGATCGAGGGGCAGCGTGAGCCTGAAGCGAGTGCCGCCCGTGGGTCGACTGTGCACGGTGAGTGCCCCGGAGTGAACCTGCGCGATCCGATGCGCGAGATACAGACCGAGGCCGAGGCCCTTCGAATCCGAACTGAACGAGAAGGGATCGAAGAGCGTCGCCGCGACCTCTCGCGAAATCCCTGGTCCCGAGTCGAGCACCTCGATGACGGCTCTTCTCTTCGGTGCGACAAGGTCCGCCAAGACGTGCAACTGGACGGGCTTGCCTGGAGGGGAGTATTTGATCGCGTTCGCAACCAAATTTTCGAGGGTTTGTCGGATGCGCTCTTCGTCCACCACGGCAACGAGGCTGGCTTCGCCGCTGGTGTGCACAGGGGTCGTACTCGTGCCGAGGCTCTCGGCGGTTTCGCGACACAGCCGCGCGAGATCCACTGGCGCGAGCCTCAAACTAAAGAGCCCCTCGTCGAGACGTTTCATATCGAGGAGATCTTCCGTCAGGCGCGCCAGGCGCTGAGCCGAAGCCAGCGCTGAGCCTACGCTCGAAATCTCGACCGGTACGCCGTGCTCGAGATTGATGCGCATCATCTGCAGGCGACCGATCAGGGGCTGCAGGTGATTTCTCAGATCGTGAGCGAGCACGGCAATGACTTCGTCGGCGCCTTTTCTGCGCGCGTGCTCGGTTTCGATTTTGCGCGTGCGCTCCGCAAGCTCGGCGCGGTGACAAAGCATGCCGATCCAGCGAGACGCGATGGTCAAAAAGTTGAGATCACGGGCTTGAAAGAACTCGGGGCTGGCTGAGGCTGCAGTCAGCACCCCGCGCCTCACGCCGTTGACCTCCAAAGGAACGGAGACGGTGGACCTCACGCCCAGGTTCTCGATGATTCCTGCTAATTCCTCCGGATCGAGGTCCGAGCGCGGCTCGAGATGGCTCGTGCCGCTCTCGAACACTTGCACGATGCGACCGCCATTCGCCAGCGCGAGATTGTGGAGTCCGAGCGCGCGTTGGCGCCCGCCCATGGGAGTCTCACTCGTGCCCACGGCGAAGAGCGTCTGATGCTCCTCATCGAGCAAGAAGGTGTCTATCTTATCGGCGCCCAGCACCTCGGCCACGCGCGTCGACACGGATGTGAGCGCCTCGTGCAGCTCGACGCCCGGCAGCTCGACGATTTGCTGCAAAGTATCGAGGAGCCGAGCCTCCTGTGAATCTGCTTCTCGGTCAGTGATGCGAAGGGGTTAGCGAATTACATGCCACGTGGGTGCGCGAGCCGAGACCCGGCCGCTCGCGACGTGATCGGGTCCTGACATCGTGTCGAGTACGACGAAATCGTGGGGCGCTTTTGCTATGTCTGGACCGCACGCCGCGAGGCACTCTGCGCGCCGAGACGAGCCATTGTTCAGCCTGCCCCTTTGCTTTGGTCGGCGCGGCCACAGCTGCACTCTCGCGCCGGCTTTTGGTGCACGCCACAGTCGGGCTCGTGCACACCGTCTCGGCGGCAGGCAGGACAGTCACAGATGAATTTGGGATCTTGATTCTGGGTCATGTGCGGTCACGAGCACGATTCGAGCCATGCGCCGAGCCGCGAAGGCCGGCCGAGTGGTCGTGGTGGTCAGCGCGCAGTGACGGCCGATAGGCGCGACAGATCTTCAGCGGTCAGTTGGAAGGACGTCGACTGAAAGAATGCTCGCAGTTGATCGAGCGTTCGCGCGCTCGCGATGGGGGCAATGACCGTGGGCTGCGCACGCAGCCACGCCAAAGCGACGGCGGCTGGTGGCACATCGTACGCACTGGCGAGCTCGTCGAGCACGGCCAGCAACTGCACGTTCCGCGGATCTTTCAGATACTCTGCCGCCCCACCCGCGCGCGCAGACTCCACTCGTGCGCCCGGCCGATATTTGCCAGTCAAAAAGCCGGATGCCAAAGCGTAGTACGGGAACTCCTGTAAGCCTTCGCGCTCCAGCGTCGGCACCAGGACCTGCTCGATCTCGCGTTCGACGAGGCTCCAGCAATCCTGTGAATACCGAAAGCCCGACAGGCCGTTGGCGCGGCTGAACGAGAGAGCGGACGACAAGCGGGCGGCGCTGAAATTGGAAGCGCCCAACTCACGCACCTTTCCCTCCTTTACCAGCGCATCGAATGCCTGCAAATATTCGGCTTGCGGCACTGCCTGGTCGTCTTCGTGCGCGTAATAGACATCGATGTAGTCAGTTTGCAGGCGGCGTAACGAACCCTCGACGGCGCTGCGAATGTTGCCCGGGGATAACCCGCGCTGCGCGGCCCACTTGCCCACCTTGGTGGAGATTTTGAAGTGATCGCGCCGTCCGCGCTGCAGCAGCCAATCACCGATCATTTGCTCGGACTCGCCACCCTGCCGACCTGGGACCCAGCTGGGATAGACATCCGCACTGTCTAGCGCGAGACCGCCGAAGTCTGCGAACGCGTCCAGAATGCGAAACGCTGCTTCACGCTCGACGGTCCAGCCGAACACGTTCCCGCCGAAGACCACCGGGCCGAACCCCTTGTCTGACATTCAGTTTGCACTAGCAGCCGGGAGCTTCGCAGCAATGAGGCAAATGCGAGCGGGCGCCGATTGCGAAATGGCACCATCGATCGTGCTCAGGCATCTTCGCCACGTTTTGGGCGCCCAGGACGCGACGGATGACTTCAACGCAGCCGAATTCGAGAGCGCCTGGCTGGCGCGGCAGCAAAATCTGTTTACGGTTCCTTGGGAACTCGAGGTGCTCGATGATCAAGTTGCGCGCGGTTTCGTTGCTCTGCTGCCTCTTCTTGCCTCCGCTCAGCGTCGGTTGCAGTTCCGACGATGACGACGTGCAATCTCACCAGGGGGAAGGCGGGGCTGCAGGTTCCAGCGGACAGACCGCGGAGACGACATTCTTCGTGACCAGTGATACGAGCGCTACGGGGGACCTCGGCGGCCTCGATGGCGCAGACGCACGCTGTCAGCGGTTGGCACGAGCGGCGGGGCTCCGCAGCCATACCTTCCGTGCTTACTTGAGCGCCGCCAAGGATCCGCAAGACGAAAGCAAGCAGGTCGACGCTCGGGATCGGATCGGGTCCGGACCTTGGTACAACTCCAAGGGCGTGTTGCTCGCGCAGGATTTGGCGAGCCTGCATGCCCTGAGCGGCAACCCAGAGCTGTTCCTGGACGAGAACGGCCAAAAGATCAATGGCCAGTGGCAGGGTTCGCCGACGCCAAACGAGCACGACGTACTGACCGGATCTGCCGCCGATGGCACGCTGTTGGAAGGAAAGACGTGCGCGGATTGGACCAGTGACGCCGCCGACATAACGGCGCAAGTGGGCCATAGCGATGGGCTCGGGCCGAACATGAACCCCGCACCGCCCTACAACTCTTGGAACTCGGCTCACGAAAACGAAAGCTGTGCCGATACGGCGCCGCGCGGCGGTGCCGGTCGCTTGTACTGCTTCGCGGTCGACTAGCGCGAACAACGCGCGGACTGTTCAGCCGTCCGCCCGCGGCGCGCTGCGATGCAGTCGCGCTGCGAGGCCTTGGATTCCGCTCACGAACCAGTGCTCGCGGTCGGCGTTGCCGATGGCCGCGTCGCTGCCATTCAATGGAGCGTCCGCGAGCGGACCGTCCGCAGGATCGAAAATCTCCGCCATCAACGGCCCGAGGGGCCCCGAGCTCTGGACGGCTCGGTGCCGGAGCTGCGATTTGCCGCTTTCGATCAGCTGGTCGATTTTGGCGCACAAGCCCTGCTCGAGTTCGAACTCGGCCGCGGCGAGCCCGCTATGCTCCGCCAGCAAACGAGTGCGAACGTTCCGGATGCAGTCGCGTGATTCGCGGTCCTCCCCGTCGCATTGCCAGGTCACGGCGATTTCGGTATCCAGCCCGACGCTGCGCTCGGTCAAGTTCGGGGAGCCGACCATCAGCAGCTGATCGTCCACGATCAACAGCTTGGCGTGAATGAACGTGGGCGTCTCGCTGCCGTCTTCATTGCGCGTCGCGGAATAGAGCAAGCGTAGCTGGTGACCAGTTTGGCGGGAAGTTTCGAGCAGCGCCTGCAAGACCGCCTCTTGCGTGTCACCGAGCGCCAGCTTCTCCTTCGGTGAGTCAGCGCCGTGCGGCATGCACAACACGATTTCGAGCTTTGGCAGACTGTCGTTCCGCATGCGCTCGATCAACACCGCTGCGATGGAACGAGAGGTGAAGTACTGTGTCTCGGCGTAGATGAGCCGTTCGGCCGCTCGCAGGGCATCGCTGAGCAGTAGCTGGATCTCGTGGATCTCGACGGGCTGTGCGCGTTCGTCTTGTTGGGTGCGGCTGAACGCGGCTGACTTGACGCACACGGGTTCGGCGCGCCCCTCGCTCAATTGGCCAAGCTCGAAGCGCGCTTGCGCGTCGCTCGACGCGGGCGCGAGCTCCAGGCGCTCGCCGGCCGCGCGCTGCCAACGCTCGACGAACACGTCGACGAGCGGGCGAACGGCTTGCCCGGTCACCGCCGCCTGCACGTCGTGGTACGGTTTGCATGGCTCACCAGCCAAGTTGATTCGCTCGGGGTTGTGCTGGCGATGGTCGCAATCGTCCCAGCGAGCGTCGCAAATATCGATGCCACCCAAGAAGCCGACCGCGCCGTCTACCACGACGAACTTCTGATGGTGACTTGCGCCGATGACCGGGTGCTCGTCCCATTCGAAACGAACCCGGGGGTTCGTCGTGTACTCGAATTTGAGGCCCTGTAGCCACTCTCGCTCGCTCAGGTAAGCAACGCTGAAATCCCAAGCCAACACGTAGATACGGAGCTCGGGCCGCTCCTCGCACAGCGCGTGTAGGAACTTCAGCAACGTCACCGGTCGCTTTGCGTTCGCCGCATCTTTCCCGCGCAATAACGGCACGCCGGTATCGAATTGCCAACCACACAAGAGAGCGTAACTCTGCGCGCTCTCGAGCGCGCGATAGACAGTTCGGTAATAGGTGCAGGCATCGATTAGCAGCGCGCTCTGCTCGGCCCGGGCAAGCGCGAATGCGTTGCGAGGCAGGTCCACGATAGGCTTCATCGTCTTCGCTCCAGCCCCTATCGTAGCGGAAGCTTCAGACCGGGCAGCGAGGCATCTTTGCACTACCACGGCAGGCGGAGCTGACTCCGCCGCCGGCGCTCGGCGCGCGCGCCGCAAGTGCTGTCCCGGAGCCGCCGTCGGTGAACGGGCGGCGCTCGAAGGTTCAGCCGGCCGCTTCGTCGCTGTACTTGGCCCGCACGGCGAGGCATTCCGGCAGAACATCGAGCAACGCCGCAACCGAAGCGGGTTCGAAGTGACGCCCGCTCTGGGCCTTGAGTTCTTCGATCGTCTCCGAGATCGACCAAGCCTTCTTATAGGGGCGCTCGGAGAGCAAGGCATCGAAGACATCGGCGACGGCCACGATACGAGCGATGCGCGGGATTGCTTCTCCGCGGAGCCCGTGAGGATAACCGCTGCCGTCCCAGCGTTCGTGATGGCGTAAGGCCACCATGCGCGCCGTCTGCATCAACTCGGACGGATGATCGCCGACTATTTCCGCACCGATCGCGGCATGCTGTTTCATGATTTCCCACTCTTCGGGCGTGAGCTTCCCCGGTTTGAGCAAGATGCGGTCGGGGATCCCCAGCTTGCCGACGTCATGCATGGGCGCCGCTTGCAGCACGAGATCCCCTTCTCCTTCACTCATGCCTTGTCGCAGCGCGAGCAAGCGAGCGGTGTGGCTCATGCGCAGGACGTGCATTCCGGTCTCGTTATCGCGGTACTCGCCGGCCCGCCCGAGCCGCCGAATGACCTCCAGGCGGGTTTCAGAAAGCTCGCGGGTCCGCGCTCGGACTTCTTGCTCCAAGGAGAGCTGCCGATGGTGCAGCGCAATGTGAGACTTGACCCGCGAGCGAACGAGCGTCGGTACGAACGGTTTGGTGAGGTAATCGACGGCGCCGAGTTCGAGTCCGCGACCTTCGCTGCCCGCGTCGGCCAGGGTGGTCACGAAGATGACGGGGATGTGCGCGCTGGTCGGGTTTGCCTTGAGACGCTCGCAAACTTCGAAGCCGTCCATCTCCGGCATCATGACGTCGAGCAGGATGAGATCGGGAGGTGTGGCTTGTACGAGCTCGAGCGCTACGGCTCCGTGAATTGCTGCCTTCACCTGATACTCCGCGCCGAGCACGCCGCGCAACACGTCGATGCTTTCCGGTGCGTCGTCCACGATTAGGACTACTGGCTTGCTTGCGTCCATTCGATTCAGGCTCCGTCGAATTTGTATGCGCCGCTGCGGCCGCTTTCGGCGAACGCTCGGTCCAACTCGTCCAGCTCGTCCCGCGCGAGCTCGAAGTTGTAACTCTCGATGCTTGCCTCCAGCCGCCGGAGGGGTTCCTGCACGTTGGCCTGGTGAGCCAGGCTCGCGCCGAGCGCACGCATGCATTCGACCGCGGCGGTGTCATGGCTTTCGATTAATTGTCGGGCCCGGAGCAGAAGCGCGGAGGGCGGCGTCTCGCCACGGGCAACCGCGGGCAACAGCGGACCATAAGCGTTCAATGCCGCGGCCGCCGCGCTGAGGGTGATCTGGTGGCAGCGCTCAAGATCAGCGACCCAATCCGCTAGCCCGCTACCGTTGCACCCCAGCATCGATTCGAGGCCTTGCGCCGCGCGCTGAAGTTGACTTGCCCCGATGTTTGCGGCGGCGGAAGCCAAGGTGTGAGCGATTTGCATGGCGCGCTGGACGTCGCCCTCGGCGCGGGCCTCGCCGATGTTTCGTACGTCTTCGACGTGCGTCTTGAGGAACCGCTGCAACAGTCGATGATAGGTCGTTTGGTCGCCGTTGACGCGGGCGAGTGCGGCTCGTGAGTCGAGCAGCGCCCGTGATTGTCCGGTGCTCGACGGCGCGAGCTCCGGGTTGTCCAAACGACGCGCTTCTTCCTCGAGATCTTGCGCACGAGGAGTACTGCCGATCTGCAGTAGCTTTGCCAAGAGCGCCGTCGACTCGAGTGGCATTCGGATGTAGGCGTCCATTCCCGCGGCGCTTGCTCGCGCCTGATCCTCGAGCCGAGCGCTCGCGGTCAAGGCCACGATGATCGTGCTCACGTTGCGACCGTCCCTGCGAATGGCGCGAGCAGCGCGACAGCCGTCCAGCTCCGGCATGTGCAGATCCAGCAGGATCAACGAGAAGCTGCGACTCTGAGCGTGCGCGACCGCTTCGCGCCCGTTTTTGGCGGAGGTGACGCTCGCGCCCCACTGCTCGAGCAGAACCCTCGTCAGCTCGAGCCCCACGGCGTCGTCCTGCGCGACGAGCACGCTCCAGCCGCGCAGGCTCTGCTCTGCAGCTGCTCGAACCGCGCTCGCGCGCCGAGTCCCTTGGTCTTGCGAGCGTCCGCGCAGGATCGCGCGCAGCACGCTTTGCGCGTAGAACGGCTTGGCGATCGTCGCCGAAGCGCCAACCTGACGGAACGCATTGGTCGACCAGAACTCGCTGTCACTGGGCCCGAGGACGAGCGCGCTGAGCTCGGTTGGTGGAAGGGCTCGCCGGAGCCGGGCAATCAGCGCAGTTCCGTCCATGTCCGGTAGCGTGCGGGCTACCAACACGAGGTCGAACGTGAGCCCATCCGTCAGGGCGGTTCGAAATGCGGCGAGCCCCGCCGCGCCCGTGGCGACCACCTGAGCGTCGCCGACGCGCGGATCGAGGATGCGTTTGAGGGCCTTTGCCTGCGGTTCACAAGCCTCGACGATCAACACCCGCAAATCTGCGAGGGCTCCAGGGGCCACGCTCGTGGCCTGTTCGACTGCTGCGAGCCGCAGGCAGAAACGAAATAGGCTGCCGCGGCCGGGGTTACTCGTCACCTCCAGCTCACCGCCCATCATCTCCACCAGCCGCTTCGAGATGGACAGGCCGAGCCCAGTGCCCCCGTAGCGCCGCGTCATGGAGCTATCGGCCTGCGTGAACGGGCTGAAGATCCGTTCCAGCTCGGCACTGCTCATGCCGATTCCGGTGTCTCTCACCGAGAACTGGAGCGCGCCGGGCTGGCCATCGCGGTCGAACGGCTCGACGCTCAGAATGACGTGCCCCCGTTCGGTAAACTTGATGGCATTCCCCACCAGGTTGAGGAGTATCTGCGAGACGCGCAGGGCGTCGCCCACGACGCGAAGGGGCGTGCTTGGATGCACGTCGAACACGAGCTCCAGCTTCTTGCGGCTGGCAACGACGGCGAAGGTCCCGCTCAGCTGTTCGAGCACCTCGTGCAGGGTGAACGGCTCGGCCTCGAGCTCGAGCCGTTGCGCTTCGATTTTGGAAAAGTCCAAGATGTCGTCGACGATCCGGAGCAGCGATCGGGACGAGGTCTGCGCCCGCGAGAGGTGCGACTCTTGCTCGGGTGAGAGCTCCGTTCCGAGGCACAGCTCGAGGTGACCGTGAATGGCAGTGAGCGGCGTCCTCACCTCGTGCGACATCATGGCGACGAACTCGCTCTTTGCGGCGCTTGCTCTCTCCGCCAAAGCCCGAGCCTCGCGCAGCTCGTCGGCTCGCAGGAGCGCGTAAACGGCGCCGCTCAAATGGCCCGCGACGTTCTCGAGGAGCCACGCGCGCTCCACCTTCTTTGGCGCGTCGAACACGACGTAGCCGAGGGCACGCTCGGCGAAAACGAGCGGATAGATGAGCAAGTCGAGCGCGCTGGACGTGGGCGCACAGGCATTGTTGTAGAGCTGCTGGGTCGGGAAAATGGAACTGCCGTCGTGCCCACGCTGCGCACCGGGTGGCACGGAACCTGGCAACGAGCGCCACAAGTCCCCGGCGTCGACGACCAACTCCCGGCGGACCGACGATGCATCTTCGTAGTGCGCGACGGTCCTCGCGAGCGCCCGCTCGGAGCCTTCGAACGAACAGACACACGCAGCAATACCGCACGCCCAGGCCGGGCAAGCCGGTCTCGACGGCGGATGCGACGGCGGACAGGCTGCGAACGCAAGAAAGCGCGCTGCCGAGCACCCGCAAGGCATTGGCGCGCTGGATCTCGTAAAGTCGTTCTTGCGAGTGGATGCGCGCCGCTGCCTCGTGTGTCAGTAGGCGGGCGCGCGCAAGACGACGCTCGAGCCTGGCGGAAAGCTGCGCGTGGCGCTCTGGGAGCCGCTGTATCAGCACCGACAGACTCATGAATGAGTCCTCCCAGCGCAGCGGATCGAGTCCCAAATCGTAACATTCGAGGATAGCTCGTTCGTACGCTGCCAGAGCCACGGTGACGTCCGACTCGTGTTCGCAGCTCAGTGCGGCGAGTAGTGCATCGACCCCACCCGTGACGCGGCTTGCGTCTGCGAAGTGCTCGAGCCGCTTCAGCAGCTCGATGCGACAACCCGAGAGCAGATCTTCGAACCCGCTGAAGGGGACTAGGCCCTCCGTGCGCGTGAGCTGCGCCTCAGAGCAGCCGCACGAACGGCGAAACACCGGTTCGGCGGGCAAGACGACGCGCGCGGGGCCCTCGCGTCCCAACAGACGCTCGATCAATGAAGCAACTGCAACCTCGCCCACCCATTCGATGGGTTGCGCGACGGTGGTAAGTGGTGGGCTGTTGCTCCGCGCGTGGTCATCGTCATCGAAGCCAATCAACGCTATGTCTTCGGGGATACGTAGACCGCGCGCCCGGAGCTCGCGCGCTGCTCCCACGGCCATTTGATCATTGGCCGCTACGATTCCGTCCACTTCCCGTGCGTCGATCCCGCGCTGTTCGAGCAAGATTCGAATCGCCGTCGCACCGGAGCTTTCCAGAAAAGTACCCGGAATGATCAGGCGCTCGTCGACGGGAACCTCGAGCGCTGCGAGCGTCGCGCGGAACACCTGCTCACGCTCCACGCTCTCGGGATTGCCCGGATTACCGCGAATGAATGCGAGTCTTCGGCGTGCGTGCACCTGCACCAAGTGCGAAATCGCCGCCGTGAGCCCCGCGCGTGACTCGATGCCGACCTCTGGAAAGCCCGGCAGCTCGCCGACGCTCACGACCGGAATGCCGACATTGGCACAGAAGGTACGAAGAGATTCGATGCCGACCTTGCTCGCCAAAATATTCGAGACCACGACCAGACCATCGACGGCGTTCGAACCTGCGAGCTCGTACAGGAACGAGCCGTCGAACGAGTGCTGCTCTCCTTCGCGGTGGAGAAAGCTGCCTTGGAAGCCGATGACTCGTGCGCCCTGCCGGCGCGCTGCCCGCATCGCTCCTTCCAATAGCTTTCCTTGGTATCGAGACAGGAGGCTGTCCACCAAGAACCCCAGGCGCATGAGCTG
>Ga0170475_103080873_pt1 | contig 12605 bp, 17 predicted proteins | sample Soicark_Litter_5_FD_111474 | JGI IMG/M metagenome (GOLD analysis project Ga0170475, IMG submission 111474) | Avena fatua rhizosphere microbial communities from Hopland, California, USA. Combined Assembly of 48 SPs | reverse complement strand
TATTCAACGACTTATTTTTTTTTCTTACATGCATAACTACCCTAAAACGTATTAAACAAACAAGCGGAAGCTTACCTACTAGTTTGAACCAACAAGACTTCATCTAGTTTTTAATAACAGATACTTTATCAAATAGCTCGGCGATGATTCCTATAACTCAAGATTTTATAAACTTACTACCCGTCTTTCCTTACAAAAGTTTAAATGATGCAGCTTAATTTACTTCAAAAACATTCGCATCGCTGCTAACAAAACTTAGTAAAAGAAAAAAACTGGTTTACTTACACTTTTAATTCCATGACATAAATCTTTTCTGTTTATAAATTTCCCGCAAGAGATTTTATAAACTTTAACTTAAAAATAAGGAAGCACCATATATTCAAAATGCCAGCGTTATTAATAGTTATGCCCCAAGCAAAGCTAAAGGATACGTCATTTATTTTCTACGGGGGCAATTTAATTTAATATTTGTCAAATAAAACGTTCGGCCACGTGCATCTCAAATTTCTGGGTTTTAATTCTTTAAAAAAAAATCTACAAACAATTTTTTATAAAAAATATTACCTAAAATTAAACCACAAAGGGGAGTTAGCTCGAGATCATTATTTTATTTTTTATTAGACAAAATAATCAGCTTCTACTTTATAAGGGCACCTTTTGCAAATTATTAACAGCAAAGCAGCAAAATCGGACTATCTTCCTGTGTAAAAGATCACTGACACCGACGGATTTAGTAAGATATTAGTATAGCTTTGCACACTTTACCTAGTAAATACGGTAGTATAGATTATTTTTTTTTTTTTTTTAACAAAAAGGAGACTCTCAAAGCCTAGATATCAAAAAATCTGTCTAACAGATCATCTTGTGCTTCCTCTAAAAACAAAGGTCCTTTCCCTTTTAAAATGCACAAATCTACGAAAATTTTTCTCTTTAGATTATATTTTCGCTTCCTACGAAACCGAAAACGCTCCAGACGATGTCGCTTGAGCACTTCACGAACACGATCATAACGTTCCTCTATACGACTCATTAATTTTTTATTTTTTTGAATATGCTTTGAAAAAATAAAAGCAGTCTCATCTTCTTCAATAGTAATCTTCGAGCCCTTCACAAATCTTTCTTTCGTAAGAGCAGGGTTTACAGTACGTATGGCCCTAAACAAAGCAGTCTGCTGAGCACGGCGGGCCACAGAGGTAGCTTTAAATGCCTTTATGCGAATATAATAATACCCCCAAACACTGCGCATAAAGTTCAATCTGTTTGATACATCAAGTTCAGAATCAACAGACTTAGCATACTCCAAGTCATTCGGACCAAATTCAAAAAAACGAATGATATCCGACCCTTCAATAATATAATTAGTCAAACCCACACGTCTATCATCAATAAAATCAAAAACAGCATCATAAGCTTCATCCTGATCTTCCGGGGGGAAAAAATCAAACATATAATCATCAACTTCCTCTAGAAAGATATCAACTGTAAAAAACTTTTTCCAAGTAATCCTCCAGGATTTCAACAAATAAGGGAAGGAATACTCAGGATAGTCATCCTCATCCTGATTAGCAACCAAAAGAACTGCCCAAGAATACAAATCATAAACTTCAATATCAAAATTATCAGACAAAACATCAGCATCATCTTCTAACTCCTCAAGATCATCCAAAACAGAAAAATCGTCCAACTCATCAGCCTCAAACAAAAACCCTTCGGAATCATCAAACTCATCATGAAGAAGAAAATGCCTACGATAATCTAATAAAGAATTTTCACCCAAATCAAGAAATTCATCAGTAAAGTACTCGTCGGAGGTATTTAAAGCTTCAGCATCATTAGTCATAGTCTCCAAGTCATCATCATCATCCAGATCCTCTTCTTCTGTAGCAGCACCATAAGGATCCCTTGCCTGATAAGGCTCATCAGAATCTTCCAACAATTCATCAAATTGATCATCAAAAACATGAATAAAAAAAGAAAAATAAATTAGGAGAACCCTAGTTATAGCCTGCCCCAGACCGACCGTTTGACTCTTAGGAACATAATACGAAAAATACCTTTCATCTAGCGAAACCAAAGAAGAACGCCTTTTCTTGGAAAACCAAGTACGAAAATACGCCCAAAACCCTGAGACCAAATCATCCGATAACCAAAGATCATAATTAACCTCAGCTACAGCATCACTATAAAGATCATGATGTAAATACAAAGGTGAAACGTCGCCCTTTACTTGAAACTCCTTCTGCCAAAGAAAAAAATCCTCCACCATAAAAATAGTAGAAGATTCCGTAAAAGTAAACAAAATATAACGCTCAACAAAGTCATCAAAAAGATCCTCCTGATCAAAAAAAACAACTAAACGCGAGGGAAAAACAAATTCTAAAAAGAAAAAGACAAAACGATCTAAAGAAAAACTAAACTCTTTAAATCATATAAAAAAGATAAAATAAGAAATTTTTGTAACTGAGAAGAAGAAGATAATAAAAACACATCAGCTTCTTCAACAGACCCAGCCTCAAAACGAGGTAATAAAGATAAAGGGACCAAATTTTCTGAATGCTCAAAAAGAAAAATATCTTCATCAATATAATCAGCGTAATCCAAATCAGTATAAGCATCTACCATAAAAGAAAAAGAATTCAAAAAATAAAAATAATTTTGATGTTTAGTAAAATTATCAAACAAAAGATCACGCCACAAAAAAGAAGACAAACCACGCAAATCTGTTACCGAAACATCAGAGCTTTTCTTAGGATAAATAAACATAGCTGAAGACCTCCAAAAATCATCTAAGCGATATTTACGCGAAAATTTAACCTCACGCCAACGGCGCCTCTTCAAAAAAGTATAACGAGAGACTCGAGAAAACCACTTCAATAAAGAACCGTATAGCTTTGCCCTGCGCAAATAAAAACAAGAAACAAAGCCTTTAGTACGAACAAAAGAGCGCTGAACCCCGCGATGAAAATAAAGACGCAGCGCAGCTTTATAGTGCTCCATAAGACGCAAAGAATGATATTGTCTTTGATACAACTCATCTTCCTGAAAAGAAGATGAATACGAAAAAACATTGGTATGCTTTTTAAAAGGCAAAGACCAAAATTGACGAATATCAGAAGTAAGGCCAAAAGAAGCAAACTCCTCCATCAAAGCCAACTCTTCAAGATCCAAAAAATCATAAAGGGAATACTCCAAGACAGACTCTTCGTAGCGAAAAAAAGAGATTTTTAACTCTTTGTATAAAAGACCATACTCAAAAAAATAAGAAAAAGGTTTAATTGAAGAAAGAAATTCTTGATCAAAAACAATATCAGGATCCAAAAACATCCAAATCCTCCGTATAAATTCAACAAATCATTACCCACAGCTCCCTCAGGATCATCCAGCTCCTCCTGCTGAACAGTATCTATAACCTCCCAAGCTTCTTCAACCATTTCATGGCGAAAATCACGGGTTACCATAACACTGTCAGCCAACGAAAAAAGAAAATTAACATACTCATTCTCATTAGCCCAAAAAAAATGATCCTCATCTTCCCATTCATCGTTACGCATAGACATATATTCATAAGTCTCAGCACGCTTTTTAGAATCGCGATCATCCCAAAAAGAAAACGAAAAATAACGGCCTAACCAATCCCACATAACTAAATCCCAATCATCAAATTCGATATTCCATTCACCAACATGCTCATCAATTATCTCAGGATAATCCTTAAAATCAACTTCGTCAACTTCTTCAACAGCCTCCCATAATTCTTGAGACAACCATTCTTCCTCAGGCGTAACAAAGAAACGATAAGTGAATGGAAAAACCCAAAAATCATCATCAATACCTGGAAAATCCTCATACAAGTGATTATAAAGTTCATTTGTATCAAAATCCCAATTAGGCTCCTCCTCTAAAGAAGCAAAAAAAGCAGGATCTAAAAAACCGCCTTCTAGAAAAGGGTCTTGATAAAGAGCAAAATCCTCCTCTAACGAAAAAACATCAGACATGAAAAGATAATCAGCCCTAACTTCAATCTCCGAACCCGGTTCTATAGACGCAAAAACATTCTCAAAATCCTCATCTTCAGGCCAAGCAGGATTGACACCATCACCCAAAGGAAAATCCGCCTCTGCTGACAAGTCCAAGTCCTCCTCAAAATCCTCATTATCACCATAAACTAAAGTTGAGAACCACTCCTCAAAATTTGTAGTCTCATCACCTGGCCAATCCTCATTTAATAAACCAGCAGATTCATAAAACCAGAAAAAAACTACAAACAAAAAAGAAACAAAAAAGAAATAATCAAACCCACCAAATCTATAGGAGAAAGCCAACCCTATAAGCAAATACAATGCAAAAATGCAAAAATAACGTAAATAGCGAAACAAAGTATGCATTTTTCATTAATTACTTACTTTTAAGAATAGAAAATTTACCACGCAAAAGCCTCCGCGGAGTACCAGCATTAGAATGAGTACGCTGCCCTCTTGTAGGCAAACCTTGAATAAAACGACGACCCTTAAAGGAACCTGAACCTATTTTCCGCTGAATGGCCTCGTTTACACGACGACGCAAGGAATCTTCATAAGTAGCCCCTTGCCTAGCAAGCAAAGCATCTATCAAACCCATATTTAAAAAAGAAACATCCAAAATCTTAACATCCAAAACCAAACCTAAGCGGCGCAAAATTAAATAAGCCTTGGTACTATTAATACCATAAACAGACATCAAAGCAACAAAAATAGATTTACTCCCATCAAATTTTATTAAATTTAAAAACAAAATACAGAAAAAACTATTTTAAACGCACTTTTCCCTTTTTTAAGTCAACCTTGGTAAAAGCTACACGAAGACCCTTACCTACATAAGGGTTAACACGAATAAAAGTTAATAAAATTGAAAGATAATAAGAAAGATCTGACTTTAAAAGACCAAACAATACCAAACGCTGGCGCCTTGCCCGTACAAGTATGCGTAAAGGAACAGCCAAGGCCAGCAAAACGCAAAAACCTGCCTTAAAAAAAATATTATTAAGAAACAACCAAATACGGTAACCCACCCCTACCAAACGTAAATCTGAAATAAAACCAAAAACAATGCCCGAAAAAAAAAGAAAAAAACCGTTTAAGCACCTCCAAGAAACGAAGCGTATTAACTTGCTGAAAAACTTCATAACGCCAGTAAACCAAACCTCTAGGCCCAAAAAAAAAATGCCAAGAACCCAAAGATACAAAAAAAACCCTTTTAACAAATAAATGTGACTTTTCTATTAAAACCTTTCTTAAAACCAAACCTCAAACAATAAATCGCCACCTAAACGCAAAAGTAAAGCCTCACGCAAAGTAAAAATTCCTTTAGTAGTCGACACAAATGTAAGCGCCGAAGGAAAACGTAAAAAATGCCGGCGCAACTTTATATAAGTACAGTTTACTCTGTAACTAGAAGAAGCAAAAATACGCAACTGCAAAAAGGGATTCTTATACTCAAAATAACGTAAAAATACCCGCAATTTATTATTATTTCCTAAAAAAGAATAAGAAACTATCAACATATTTCTTTGCAAAACATCCAAAATCAAACGAACAAAAATTGAATTATTTACCAGAACAGAAGGAAGAGAAGCACGATACCCATTACGCAAAAATGTTAAAAGCTTTAACAAAGAGGGAAAAATTACCAAAAAAACTTAAATAACCAAAAAGAACCACTTTTTGAAAACAAAGCAGAATCAATTAATAAAGTTAACCTATCAACGAAAGAAACTAAAGAAGAACGAAAATCCAAGAAAAATAATGGAAACAAATAAACAGGCCTAACTATTACAACATTTACAGCAGCTGTAGAAGAAAAAGAAGCTATAAAATTGGAAGAATAAAAAAACTTACGAGATATAAAAGAAACAGAAGGCGCTAAAAATAAAACGTCAGACAAAGCAAAAGTATCTAAAATAGTAGAAAAAGAAAATTCCTCTTGTCCCTTTTCAAGCCTCCTTTTCTTAAAGGAAACCAAACTTAAAAAAGGATAAAAACTAAAGCGTAATATACGATCAATTAAATAATAAAACGAGCCAGATGAATCCAAAAAAAATTTACTAAAATTCAAGGAAGCAATAAACGCCTTTTTATTAAAAAAAGAAAAAGAAATTAAATAGCCCGCAGAACGCTTACTTCGTAATAAACACAAATCATAACGCTGAACTAAAAGAAAATCATAAAAGAAATAATTTTCCCGCAAAAAAATCTTAAACAACACCCCTAGAAATCAAAGATATACGAAAAAACCCTTTACCACGCATCTCTAACAAAGTCTTAACATATATTCGATTAGCTACAGGTAATAGCTCAGTTTTTTTTAAAACAACAGCTAAATTAGAGCTACACCTTACAAACCCCGCAGAACGCTTATACGAAAGTCTAGACTGCAAAAGCACAGCTTTTTGCTTATCACCCCGTTTAACCTTCTTATGTGGTACAGCTTTTTTAATCAAAACAAATAAAAGCTCACCCGGTAGATAAGCCCCCTTATCCCTCCGACCAGCATAAATAGACAATATCTTTAAAGAACGAGCGCCGGAATTATCAGAAACACTTAAAAAACTAGCCTTTGGTATAACCAAAAATTTAAGTAAGATATAAAAGTTTAAGAGCTTTTTTTTTTTGAAGAAAATTGAGGATTTAAAACAGACCCGGCATTATAAGAAACAACTCTTAAAGGGACAGCTGACTTAAAAGAAGCAAGCTTTAAAGCTTGCTTAGCAACAGCTAACCTTGGATAAAACAAACGCACTAAAACACTCCCTGCCAAAACAGGAGAAACCCAATCTTTTATTTTTCCCTTTCCTTTTCCCATACGCACCTCAGAAGGTTTCTTTGTCAAAGATAAATAAGGAAAAAAGTGAAATGAAAGATTACCCGATCTTTTAACTTTTTTCCGTATCACTTTACGCATACTTTCCAACTGCGAAGCTAATACAAAACGTGAACGCAATGAAACCAAACTTACTGCTGTAAAGCGAAGCGTACGAAAGCCCTTCACCCCAACAAAACGAGAAACACGAAAACGAGACCTATACGGACGCGAAACAATACCCCTATAACGCTTTTGAAACAAAAACTATACGAAATATAAACCCCGAAAATGGGAATCGAACCCACGTCACGCAGCGCGACAAGCTGGTACTCTAACCAAAACTAAGCTATTTCGGAAATTTTTTCTAGCCCTGCGTAAAAGAACGAAATTAAAAAATTTAAGCCTTACGGAATAAGCAAACGTCGACGTTCAATTTCACGATACAAGCGAATACGATCCACAACCCAATATTGATAACGACGAAGGGTAGTCAATAAATACAAAAATCTATTCTCACGAAAATAAGCTTTCCGACCAAACTTAAAAAGAAAAGATTTTCCACTTTGCATAACACGCGGAAACGTTAAACGCTTAACTATATTCGAGCGAACGCGCAAAGACTTGCGCCAAAAGTAAAAATAATCATCGTCTTTAGTACGAAACTTCCTCTTCTTATAAAAACGGGCGTACCTTTGATAAAAAGAAACCTGAGCATGCACCACTTTCCGCTTATACAAAAAGAAATAATATCTACGCTTTGACCATAATTTTTTTAAAATGGGGAAAAAATACCTATGCAAATGAAAAAATAAACGTTTCCTTAAAGCCCTTGCCCAATTATTCCAACGCGTCTTCGCCAATCCAATAGTACCAGGTGGAAACACCAAAGCAATAAATTTTTGCAATAATCTCGGCCAAAGCTTAGCCCTAAGAACGATAGCGTTTTAAACGACGCAAAAAAGAAGAGAGAAATCTCAAAAGTCGAAAATATATTTTCGACCACCTTTTCAAAAAAATATATGCAACAGAATCAAAACGAGTCTTATAAGACGAAACAAATAAATTTTCAAAAATAAAATGACCACGGGTGAAAATACCAACATCCTTTAAAATCCTATCATTAAACGAACGCAAAAGAACAAATTTTCTTAAAAAAGGATTAGACATCTTTTTTAAAAAGGGCCGCCTAAAAAAAGAAGAAACAAAAAATTTCCTTTTCCTAAAACGCCTAAAAAACCGCGAATTCAAAACAAAGCCACCAGGGCCAGGTCGTCCCTCCGTTAGCTTCATCACTTTGGGGTAAAAAAAAGAAAAGCGCCTGATATGATACCTCCTTTTCAAATTAGGCTTAGACCAGGAAAAATAGACCTTTACGCCACAAGCTCCATACTTTAAAGGAACGCTCATGAAAGCCAACATAATCAACACCAGCAGAAACCAGTACTCGGCTTAATCTTACCCTTCTGAAACCAAAAAAAAAGACGCCCGCTCACGCTTATCATAACGGCCACTCGCTCTAATCATAAAACCAAGACATCGTTTAGGTATCTTGTAACGTTCATGCATGGCGTTCGAAAAACGAAAAAAAATTTGAGGAGGCAAATAATGCTGCACCAAACGACGAATAAAAAACTTGGCAAATAAAAAAGCATTCATCTGCGAAGGACGTAAAAAAAAATAACTAAAAGCAGGCTTACGTCCCCTTAAAATGCGGGAAAAAAAAGAAGACATTCTTATACGAAAAATACGAAAAAAATATGTAAACAACCGATGAATAACAAACGCTTGCGAAGAATTAAATTCAAAACGCCGCGCCGTATCGCGCAACCAAAAAGGAAAATAAGCCCAACTTAGAAAGTGCTCAAAGCCTTTACGCAAGGGGGTAAAACGTGCCCTAAGTAAATAGAGAGATCTTACAACATCTTTTTTATAAAGAGACATTGGTAACAAGGCAGAACGATAACTTAACATATAGCGCCTGCGAAAATAAGACTTAAAAGAAAAACGTAACCTCCCAAAACGAAAGCTAAGCTTAAAAAAATCATACAACCGAGCTAACAAGCGTGCCGAAGACAAAGTAAAAGAAACCCGCTTAACAGCGCTTAAAGGCCGAGAAGAAATACCCTGTGTTTTAGCAGACAAAGAAGCATAAGCTGTGCGCCTACGTTGAATGTCAAAAAAGGTTTTAGCCACAGCTCGCACAATACGCCGCCGCGAAAATAAACGTAAACGCTGAGACAAAAAAAGAACAAACTCCTTCTGCCATTTTTTAAATGGTAGACGTGAAAAAAACGGACCACGCAACCTTAAAGAAGGAAGTGAGGACCTAGAAAGCTTGCGTAAAAAAAATTTTTTTCTTTTAGATAAAACAGACTTATTTAAAAAAGGCTTACCTTTTGCCAAAGAAACATTGGAAAAGGAGCGTAACTTCACTTTGAACGAACTCTTCGGATTAAACAAAAAACGACGCTTTAAAAATAAACGAGACCATAAAAAAGAAAGAAGCCGATACCTACGTGTAATCGCCCGTTGATGCCTGCGAAAAACCTTAAAATATCGCAAATACTTACCACGCCTAAAAAAACGCCACTTCCGAGATCCCCACTTTATACGAGAAATATTTAAATACTCCCTGCGACGCTCGCGGGCTGCTAAATACCTAAGTGGTCTAAAAGACCTATAGCGGCGCAACAAACGCCAAAATTTCACCTTACGCAGTGAAATACGACGAGAACGTTTAGCATGTAACATTTTTTTATACACAAAACGCCTTCTTAAAGAAAACAAAGGCCTTAACCAAGCCAGCCTTTTTTTTGTTAAAGGAAGAAAAAAAGAAAAAATAGGAACTCTTTTTAAAAAACCACGCAAACGATAACGCCGTGGAAAAAACAAGTAAAAAGGCGGCGGCAGAGTCTTTCCGCCACCCCCAAAACGCCGAAAACGTAACAGCTTAAAACCTGCTAAAGAAAAACCAGCACGCCACTGAAAAAGCCACGGACATTTTATATTTCTTGACACCAAAGAAAACCTAAAAGGAGCACTTAAAAACAAAGAAGAAACTGCCTCTTTTACATCAACGCGCAAACGGCGACGCACTAAAAATAAGCGAAAAGAACGAAACCATAAAAAACGACGTAAAAAACGAACGAGAAGACTACGCGCATAAATTAAAGAAAAAAATTTCCTACGCTTGTAACGACGACGCTTACGTAAGCGTCGTAAAAACAAGCCACGGCGACGAAAAGCTGACCGCCTTTTATTTTTCCGAAAAGAACGTCGTTTATTACGCCGCCTATCACGGAAAAATTCGCGACGCGAATTGATACTAGAACCACGAGACTTAAAGAAGTAAAAGAACAAAAACGGACTCCTTTTTACTTTTAAAAAACCCAAACTGTTTCTCTCTTCCTTTAAAAGCATATTAAAAAGACATATAATACGTAGGCGCAATAAACCTTTTTAAACCAATAAGTTTACGGTTCCGGCGAGGCCGCCCAAAAAACTTCAACATATTCATGCGGAAAACAGACAAAATAAAACTAAAAGAAAAAAGCCGACGGCGCTTATAAAAATCAGAAAAATAAAAATAAAACGCAATTCGTAAACGGCCTACCATATGAAACAATTGAAAATGAGAAAAAAACAAACCGCGATAACGAAAAAACGACGAACGCAAAAACAAATAATCTAAAAACCGAAGGAAAAAAACATCCAGCGCTAAACGCCTAACATGATTTGTTGAGCGAGAAAAAATAGAAAACCAATCACGATTACAAAAACCAACACGAAAACCGACTGGATTAACCAAATGGCCCAAAATTAAAACAAATAAACCAGCTTTCTTATAGAATCACTTCTTCCCCTTCTTCTTTGCACCCTTCTTACCCTCCTTTTTATGAGTATGCACAGAAGGACCCAATAATTTAGTAATCGCAAATTCACCAAACTTATGCCCTATATGCACAGGACGAACTAGAAAGGAAAAAATACGCATACCAGTATAAACCCGTATACGCATACCAAGAAAAAAAGGAGTTATTATAGAATGTCTTGAAAAAAAAGTACGATGCGTGACCAATGGCTTCTCAGACAACGAAGAAGCAAAAAAATCAGAAAAAACTATTTTAAACAAAGAACGCAACTAAAATGACGCTACTATCTTTTTTTACGCTTACGCTTCAATCCCCAAAAAAGACGAGACTTAAAAGGGCGCCGCCGCGTATTACGCCGTCTACTGCGCGATGACCCACGACGCCTAAACCTTATAAATTTCAAAAAAGAAGCATTATCCAAAATTTCAGAATACAAAGAACGTAACTGACTAAAAGCGAAACCTTGTAAATTAAAAATACCCAAAAACTCAGTAGCCAATACCTCTTCCTTTAAACTATGTTGCGCATTACGTAAGGCTTTTAAAATCCAATGACAAGCGATAGCATTCGCACGCGCCTCAGACAACAAACAAGGTATTTTCAGAAAGACACCAGCAATCATTTTCCCACGTAAACCCAAAATAGGACGCAAGGACTCAAAAGATAAAACAAAAGTACGAAAGGGATCTCTAGCTACCTTCAACTTAAACAAAAAAAAAGAATTCAATAGTAAACGATAAGCTCTAAAACGAAAACCATAAACAACGAAAGAACCAATCAACTGTTTAAATTCACTACCAGCAAACGTACGGAAGGAAAGAGACCGGATAACAACAGTACGCCTAAGAGAAACCAAAAATTAATCCTGACCCTTTTTTATAGAATATTTAGAACGGCGCTGGCGACGAACAAAAGTTTCACGACCAAGAAAATCCTCCTTACCACGAATAGCCCGATAATGAACGCCCGGCAAATCTTTAACACGGCCGCCCCTAACCAAAATCGTTGAATGCTGCTGCAAAGAATGACCCTGACCAGGTATATAAACTGTAACATATTTACGCACACTCAAAAAAACTTTCGCAATCTTACGGGTAGCAGAATTAGGCTTTTTGGGCTTCGTTGTATAAACACGAACACAATGCCCCTTCAGCTGAGGATTACAATAAAGTTTCGGAGACTTAGACTTACGTAATTTCTTACCACGCATCTTTCTATTACAAAGCTGACGCATCGTTGGACCCAAATTTGTCAATGCTTAAAGATTTCAAAAACAAAAAATAGTTCTTAAAAAATAATAATTTATAATTAACTAACGATATTAAAATTTTAATTATAAAAGAAAAATAATTAATCAAAGATAAAAAAAAATCGAAACCACTATAAAAATCCAAAAAAGGTAAATAAATCAAATCAGAAAAAAAGCGAACAAATAACACTGAAGACGGAAAATGTAAACTAAAAAAACGAAAATAATCCGCAAATCGGCGCCAAGAAAACAAAAATATAGCAACAGGACCAAAAAGACGAACATTATAAATATTCGAACGACCTAACAACATCAAAGACAACGGCAAAAACTTTATAATCGTTTTTTTGAGAAGAAAAACCTGTTTCAAAAAAGTACGCGACAAACCAAAATAAAGCTCCACCAAATCAAAAGAGGATAAAGAAGGAAAAAAAAAAGTCTTTAAAAAGTGCTTCTTCATTTATTTTTAAAAATCACCACCAAGGCCAAAAATGGTCTTTATAAAAGCAGAAGGCAGGACTTGACCCACAACAATAATTTTGGAGACTACTGTTTTACCAAATTAAACTACTTCTAAAAATTCTTTCCTCATCAATTAAATATTACGAAAATAAGAAGAAACCATTAAAGACATGACATCTTCATCT
>Ga0170475_118878493_pt1 | contig 12610 bp, 11 predicted proteins | sample Soicark_Litter_5_FD_111474 | JGI IMG/M metagenome (GOLD analysis project Ga0170475, IMG submission 111474) | Avena fatua rhizosphere microbial communities from Hopland, California, USA. Combined Assembly of 48 SPs | reverse complement strand
CGATTCATCCATTCGAGGTGTCGTAATGCGCACGACTCGCGTTCTCTGCGTCCTCCTGCTGTTCGCAATTCTTATCTGCCCTGCTGTCCTTCGCGCTCAAAGCGGTTCCGGCACTCTCGGAGTCTTCGAAGGTCATGGCGATGTTGGCACCGTCCTGCATGACGGCTCAGTCGAGTACAAGGCCGAAAACAAGAGTTACACGGTCTCCGGCAGCGGCGAGAACATGTGGTTCGCTGCCGACGCGTTCCAGTTTGTCTGGAAGAAGATGACTGGAGATATCAGCTTGACCGCCGACATCAGCTTTCTTACGAAGACCGGAAACGAGCATAAGAAGGCCGCGCTCTTGTTGCGGCAGACGCTGGATTCCGATTCCGTTTACGTTGACGTAGCCCTGCACGCGAGTGGACTCACTTCTCTTCAGTTTCGCGACGAAAAGGGCGCCATCACGCGTGAAGTCCAATCGAATCTGTCCGCACCCAAGCGATTGCGGATCGTGAAGCGCGGAGAGTATGTGTATATGGCCCTCGGCGCCACCGAGGCCGATCTCAAACCTGCGGGCGGGTGGATCCGTATCCCACTCAAGGGTGAGTTCTATGTTGGCCTGGGACTCTGCTCACACGATAAAGATGTTGTCGAACAGGCAGAGTTCTCGAGCGTGGAACTTACGGAATCTCCCGCGGGTTCAGGTGAGCCGATCCTTTACAGCACGCTTGAAACGGTGGCGGTTGACTCGGCGGACCGCCGGGTCGCCTACCTTGAAAAAGGCCGCTTCGAGGCTCCCAATTGGACTCGCGACGGCAGCGCATTCCTGTTTAACCGGGAGGGCAACATTCAAAAGCTTGTGATCGGCGGTGACAGGCCCACACAAATCAATACCGGTTTCGCCAACCGTTGCAATAACGACCACGGCATCTCGCCCGATGGTGCGCAACTCGCGATCAGCGACAACTCGCGGGAAGATCACGAATCCCTCGTCTACACGTTGCCGATAGCCGGAGGGGCTCCCCACCGCGTTACGCAGAAGTCACCTTCGTACTGGCATGGATGGTCACCGGATGGAAAGACTCTGGCGTTCGTCGGCCAGCGTAACGGCGACTTCGATATTTATGCGATTCCGGTTGCGGGCGGAGAAGAGACTCGCCTCACCACTGCCAAGGGGCTGGACGACGGTCCAGAGTATTCGCCAGACGGCACGTACATCTACTTCAACTCCGAACGAACCGGACACATGCAGATCTGGCGCATGAAGTCCGACGGCAGCGACCAGGAGCAGGTCTTCTCCGACGATCTCAACAACTGGTTCCCGCACGTCTCGCCCGATGGGCAGTGGATGGTATTCCTCAGCTACAACGGAGATGTGACCGGACATCCCGAAAACAAAGATGTGATGCTGCGCCTCATGTCTCTCTCGGATAAAAAAATCACCGTACTCTCGAAACTATTCGGCGGGCAGGGAACGATTAACGTGCCGTCATGGTCGCCGGATAGCAAGCAAGTGGCATTCGTTAGCTACATGCTGATTCCGCCCGAGAAGGGCCAGAGGTAGGAACGATAATTTCTTACCGAAAGCGCAGGGCGAATTTCGGCGTTGTGCATTATGCACAGCGAGAGCATCCGACCATTGTCTGTGACGCTATGAATGTTGCTAAGAGTCGGAGCGGCGAAAAGTGATCGTCTCGGCCGGGGCTGGGACCCATCAGTGCGTGGCGAGCGAGAAACAATACCCAGGTACATTCAACGCGAGCGAGTGCCAGAGTTCCTGTCAACGGTGAGCCGGGCCAGACTACCTACGTGGTGAGAAGAAATAGTCAGCTCCAAGCGCGCAATGTTGCTTATTAGCGGAACTGGAAGCTGGCATTATCGTCGTAACCGCTCGTCCAAGAACTTCGCCATCAATTCCAAAGCTTCTCGAGTTTCAGGCAACTGAAAGTGATACCAGAACGCATGCGGCAGCGCCTCGAAGACAACGAGTTGCGAATCGTTACCCGCCTGCAACAGGGCGCGATGAAAAATCGTCGTGCTGCTCAACAATATGTCGCGCGTGCTGGTCACGAGCAGGGTCGGCGGCATGCCGTGCAAATCAGCAAACAGCGGAGACAAGGCGGGGTTCCGCGGATCGATTTTGCCGACGTACTCCTCATCGTGCCGAGCGCCCGGATAGGTTGGCTGCAACTCGCCGGGCAGTCCATTGAGCGTGAATAGCTGCCATGAATCCCCGGCTCGGCTGAAATCTGCAAGTCCTGAAAAGATTCCGAGGGCGCCCGGCGCCGGCAATCCCAACTGCTTGAGCCGGACCGTGACTTCGGCCGTAAGAATCGCACCAGCCGATGTGCCGAAAATTCCGATGCTCTGTGGCTTATACGATTTCAGAAGCTCTTTGTAGACAGTGACAACGTCGTCAACCGCAGCTGGGAATGGGTTTTATGGTGCGAGCCGGTAATAGACCGAAACGACCTTCATCTCCGTAAGGTTGGAGATTGGCACGCCTTCGATGAGGGATCCGGAGTCAGAATTGAATCCACCGCCGTGCAGATTGATCAGCAAGACTTTTGTTTTCGGCCGGCGTGGTCAGGGGCGTGATGATGTCGGTCCGCACACCACCTATGGTCGATTCTTCGACGTTCACGGGATAGAGCTTGCGCGCTTCGGCAGAATTCCGTGCGCGCCAGACGTCGGTGCGCGCGCGACGCTCTGCCAAGCTCTCCGGCCCGGGAGTGGTGCGGGTCAGAGACTCAAGCCACTTCTGTGCCTCGGGAGAAATCGTCGCGGGCATTGGGACAATGCGGGATATGTGAGCCGTACCATCGGGGTCGAATGTTGCCGAGTGCTTCTGCGGTGCTGAAGCTGTCTGCGCAGCCACGTACGTCGACACCGCAAGCGCACCTAAACACAAGAATGAAGCCCTCATGAGCGTCGTCTCCAAGTACTACCGACTTTGCGCCGGCGCGGGCAGCGCGAACCTTGCTGAGATGCAGAAACAAAAAGAGCACAAGAATTTATGGTGATCCTCTGTGCCCCTCCATGGTGAGTTGCTAGGCGAGCGTGAACTTTCCACGTTCAATCATCTTCGACGCGATTTCCTGCTGCAAGGCGATTGTGTTGAACGGCTCGTGTTTGGCGAGTCTCCGCAGGATCGCAAGCTGAGTCCGCAGCATATCGCCTTCCGCTACGGCGGCGATGACCTTGCGTGCCGCGGATTCAATCTTCTCCATCGCATGTGACAGGTAGACGCGAGTCATGGCAATAGGCTGTGCCGCCGCAGATTCGCCCTTTCTTGCCACGATCTTTTGAGCCCGAAGCACGGCAGATTCCATGGCGTAGGTTTCGATGGCGATGTCGGCGATCGCCCCCAAGATCTCCTGCTGATCCTGGATTGCCTGCTGGTATTTCTGCGTGGCTGATCCCGCTGCGAAGAGGCCCAGCTTCTTGGCTTGCGCCACGAGATGCTGTTCTGCGGCAAGCGGCCCTTCCAAATCCTCGGACATCGAAGGTCCCGAAAGAACTTCGTCCATGAGCTTCTTGATCGCGGGCATGAGCGGGAGTTGCCCCGTCATTGCGCGTTTCAGCAGGAAGCCGGTGATGATCAAGCGATTGATTTCATTCGTACCTTCGAAGATGCGGTTGATGCGAGCATCCCGGTAGGCTCGCTCCGCGGGGTACTCTTCTACAAATCCATAGCCGGCATAAATCTGCAGAGTCTCGTCAACGATGTAGTCAATCATCTCCGAGCCCCAGACCTTAATGATCGAGCACTCGACCGCGTATTCCTCAATTGCTTTGAGCGTTTGCTTCGCCGCATCATCCGCAGACTTGTCGACTTCGCCCAGAGCTGCGTCCATCATCGCGACCGTGCGATATACAAGGGATTCGCCGACGTACAGCAGCGCTGCCATTTTCGCAATCTTCTCCCGGACTAGTCCGAAATCCGCGATGACTTTGTTGAATGCTTTACGCTGTTTCGCATATGCGATTGCGTTCTCGAGTGAAACTCTGCCGCCGCCGACGCACATGGCGCCTAGTTTGAATCGCCCAACATTGAGGATATTGAAGGCAATTAGGTGTCCCTTGCCGACTTCTCCGAGCAGATTCTCGATGGGCACCTTGCAATCGTTCAGGATGATCGGGCAGGTCGATGATCCACGAATTCCCATCTTGTGCTCTTCTGCCCCGACAGCAAATCCCGGAAAATCTCTTTCGACGAGAAATGCCGAGAACTTTTCGCCATCAACTTTGGCGAACACGGTGAAGAGATCGGCAAATCCCGCGTTCGTAATCCACATTTTCTCGCCATTCAAGACGTAGTGCTTCCCATCGGGCGAGAGCGTAGCTTTCGTGCGGCAATTCAATGCATCGGAGCCCGAAGTCGATTCCGAGAGAGCGTAAGCGCCGACGATCTCACCCGACGCCAGCCGCGGCAGATACTTCTGCTTTTGTTCTTCCGTCCCGAAATAAACGATGGGCAAGGTCCCGATGCCGGTGTGCCCGCCCCAGGTCGTTGCGAAGCCCGCGTATTTTGCAATGTGATCGGCAATCACGGCCGCCGTCACCTTGTCCATTTCCAGCCCGCCATACGCTTCTGGAATTTCCACCGAACTGAGCCCGAGTTCGCCAGCCTTCTTTAGCAGATCGCGAGTAACGGAGAAGTCCTTGTGCTCGATCTTGTCAATATTAGGAACGATTTCATTGACGGCGAACTCCTCGGCCGTCTGCCCTATGAGTCGGTGCTGCTCACTGAAATCCTCCGGCGTAAAAACGTCCTCCGGACTTCTGGTCTCCAGCAGAAAACTTCCGCCAGCAATCTTCGTCTTCGGAACGACTGTGGTTGATGCCATGTCTTACCCCCGAGTGAATAGCGGCTGCGGCCGTGCAGGCACGGTGCAATTCTAATGCGGCAAAGAAGGGAATGATAGTTGGGCCAGAGACGGGCTGCCTCGGTTCCTCGGACGATTCCGACCGGAATGACCCCAGCGGGTTCCGCGGTCAACGAACCTTGGAGTTGGGTAAAGAAGGGTTACCCGCCCGCCCTATCTTTCGGGAGCGGTCGTCCCTAGTGTCTTCCTCAACCTATAGCGGCTTGAAGGCTGGCACGTCGAGTAAGCGACGGGATGGGTGGACTCGGAATCTTTGCTGTCGCGCGCGACCACGTAGCTTCGTATGGCAAAACAGGTTGAATCGCGCGACTCAGCATCCAACGGGATAGAAATGCGATCGGTTGTCGCTTGGGAAATGGTCGGCAATACCGCGCGATTTTCGATCTGGACCGGGAAAGTGAGAGGACCTGAGATCCGGCCGGCCGTATCTTGCCCTGATTCGTATTGTTGAGAGATGATTCTCCCGTCCGATGGCGTGGCAGATTTCTGAAGAGTGCTTGCAGAGACGGCAAGATCTTTTGATGCCGCACCGGCGGAATTCCGCGACGCGATGAACTCGGTTTGACCGAAGGCGGACAGAGAACACAGCATTAGGGCAGAAATCAGAAGGCGCGCGGAGAACATAGGTAACCTCCTGCGGCAGATTATAGCGCCATTGCTTATCGCTTGAGCGTTCGCTGGCCTTGCGACTACACGTTCTCGAAGATTCCCGCAGCGCCCATGCCCCCACCAACGCACATGGTGACCATGCCATAACGTGCATTGCACCGTTTCATCTCCCTGATCACAGTTGCCGTCAGCTTCGCGCCAGTGCATCCGAGCGGATGCCCGAGCGCGATCGCGCCACCATTGGGATTGACCTTCTCCGGATCGAGCCCTGCGTCTTTCATCACCGCCAAGGACTGCGCCGCGAATGCCTCGTTGAGTTCAATCACTCCGATGTCGGAGAGCTTTAGCCCAGCCATCTTCAGAGCTTTTGGAATTGCGTACACCGGGCCAAGGCCCATCTCCTCTGGCTTATAGCCGGCCGTGGCGAACGAGACGTAACGCACCAGCGGCTTGATGCCAAGCGCTTTCGCGCGATCTGTCGACATGACTACGGCCGCAGCCGCCCCGTCGGACATCTGAGAGGAATTTCCTGCCGTGACTGTGCCTTTCATGTGAAAGGCGGGTCTCAAGGAACTCAGTGCTTCGGGAGAGGTGTCTGCGCGGGGACCTTCGTCCACCTTGAACACAATCTCCTGCCGCTTCGGCTTCGAACCGTTCGGTGTGCTGAAGCTCACGGCCACGGGAACAGTCTCGTCCTCAAACTTTCCTGCCCGAATCGCTGCGAGAGCTTTCTTATGACTTCGGAGTGAGAACTCGTCCGCAGCCTCACGAGTGATGCCAAACCTTTGGGCCAATCGCTCAGCGGTGAGTCCCATCGAGAGGTATGCGTCTGGATAGTTGCTGACGAGCCAGGGATTGGGCGAGATTTTGTGGCCGCCCATGGGAATCATGGTCATAGACTCCGTTCCGCCCGCCACCATTACTTCGGCGCCACCGCTCATGATGCGCTCGGCCGCCATTGCAATCGCCTGGAGGCCTGACGAGCAAAAACGATTAATGGTCAGCGCTGAGACCTCGACGGGAAGCCCAGCTCGGAGGGAAGCAATTCGTGCCACGTTCATCCCCTGCTCGGCTTCGGGCATGGCGCAGCCAAGGATGACATCTTCAATTTCCTTCGGGTCCAATTCCGGGACGCGCTCCAGGGCACCTTTTATCGCCACGGCCGCGAGTTCATCGGGACGCGTGGCACGAAGAGTGCCTTTGTAAGCCCGGCCTACGGGAGTGCGAACAGAAGAAGCAATGATGACTTCGCGCATATATTTATCCCCAACCTCTAGTTAGATGTACATCCCGCACACCGGCACCAGTTGCGGGCGGATCACTTTGCCGGCGCGAAAAAATAATAGTCTGCCGTGTACTTGCTCTTCGTTTCGGCGTCTTTGTGCGATTCGTCGCAGGGATCACTGCCCGGCATCCCGCCGTGCGTGTGCACTCGCTGAATCGTCGTCACATTGGCGAGCGCGCCCTTTTTCGAGTTGGTTTCGACATTCAGTAGCAACCAGGGCACCGAGTCCGGGTCGAGCGAGTCCACCTTGGCCGCGACCTTCCCGGTGACTTCGCTGCCATCTTTGAGCTTCCATGTTGGACCAGCCGAGTGCTGACCGACGAGCTTGTCCTTGCGGTCTTTCAGTTCCGCATCAGGGCCCTTGAGCGTCCAGCTGAACGATCCATCTGCTGCGGCTTTGCAGGTGTAAATCTGATCGCCGGATGCATGGACGAAAAGGGTGGGGTCGAGACCGGCAGGAATAGCGATAGCGTCCGGCACATCTGGCGCCGACTCTTTCGCAGGAGCGTCCGTTTGCGCGGTAGCTGAGATGCAGGCAGATAGGCTTACTGCCAAAGCGATCAAGCGAACAGATTTCAAGGTATCCATGGATGGTTTGATGCGACAATGCTGCTGAAATCAATTCCTCAGCGTCTTGCCAGTTTTCAACGTGTACTGAATCCGTTCCTGCGTCTTTCGCTCGCCGCAGAGCGACTTGAATCCTTCTCGCTCCAGATCGAGGATGTACTGTTCACTGACAGGAGTTCCGGGAGTGACATTGCCCCCGCACAAGACCTCCGCAATTTTCCCAGCGAGTTTTACTTCGTACTCCGTAATGAAATCGCCTTGCCGCATCAAATGAACGCCCATCTTGAGTGCGGCCAGTAAGTTTTCTCCTGGCGCGGGGATGTCAGTCCGCGGCACTGGAGGCTCGTATCCCGCGCGGGCCAGTTCCATAGCCCGGGTTTTAGCGTCGGAAAGCACGCGCTCCCGGTTCATGGTGATGCGATCGGAATCGGACAAGAAGCCGTATCCGCGTGCCTCGTGCGCCGATGTCGCTACTTTCGCCGTTGCGACGGTCTCAAACGCCTTCTTCATCGCTTCCATCATTTCGACGGAGCCAACCAGCGATTCCGGGGAAGATTTTCCGTGCGAAGCCGCTGCCTGATCGAGCGCGCGCAGCAGCATCTCTTTGCATCCACCGCCACCTGGCAACAGGCCGACTCCAACTTCGACAAGCCCGGTGTAGAGCTCGGCATGTGGTTGCCGCGCGGCGGCGTGCAGGTAGATTTCTGTTCCACCGCCGAGACATAGTCCGAAGGGAGCAGAGACAACGGGCTTAGGAGAGAACTTGATGGCCTGCGTCATACCCTGGAACTGCCGGATCACGAGATCGACGTCGTCCCACTCCTCTTCCTGCACGCTCATCAGCAGCAGCATGAGATTGGCACCGACGGAAAAGTTCACAGCATCATTCGTGATAACGAATGCGTCGAAGTTATCGCCGGGTCCGCCCGGCTTCAATGTTTGCGCGATCAGAGTGATGATGTCGGCTCCGAGCGCGTTCATCTTGCTGTGGAACTCGATACATCCCACGCCGTCGCCCAAGTCAACCAGCGACGCGCCGGAGTTCTTCTTTACCACGCCATTCGACTTCTTAGCGACAGTGACGGACCAGACGCCGGCGGCAACCTGGAGGGGCTTTGCGCTCGCCGAGGTCAGGTCCCAATACGTGCGGCCGGCCGGAGATTTCGGATCATCGACGTACCAAGACTTCTGCCCCGACGCGAGCAGTTCCTGCACGCTCGCTGCGACTGGCTTACCTTCCTTTTTCATCCGGGCGACGGTCGGCTCAACCCCCGCAGCATCCCAGATTTCAAACGGGCCAAGCTCCCAGTTGAAACCCAGGCGCATGGCGCGATCGATTTCGACGATTGAGTCTGAGATCTCGGGGACGCGATTCGCAGCGTAGTTCCACAGGTCCGACAATACTTCCCAAAGAAATGCACCTGCTTTATCGCCCTTACCGGGACTGCTTCCATCCATGCCTAAAAGCATGCGCAGGCGCGCACCATTGTCGTCTATGTTCTTCGCCATATCGAGGGCGGGGAACCTCGCCTTCTGCATCGGGTGGTATTCGAGCGCCTTCCAGTCGAGCGCGAGCCGCTCATCTTCTCTTCCATCCCCATGCTTAACCTTTTTGTAGAATCCGCCTCTCGTCTTGTCGCCCAGCCAATTCCTCTGCAGCATTTGATGGAAGAACTCGGGGAGGCGCAAACCACTGCGCTCGTCGTGAACATTCTGCGTCATATTGCCCACGACATGTCCAAGAATGTCGAGCCCCACCAGATCGATGGTGCGGAATGTGGCCGACTTCGGCCAACCGACAGCCTGCCCGGTTAAAGCGTCGACCTCTTCGATCGTCAGCCCCATCTCCTGCATCAAGCGGATCACGTTCAACACAGAGAACGTGCCGATCCGATTACCTATGAAGTTTGGCGTATCTTTCGCCATGACGACGCCCTTGCCCAGACGCACGTCGCAAAAATGCGAGATGGCGTCAATGGCCGCGCGGTCAGCTTCGGGAGTGGGAATGATTTCCAAGAGCCGCATGTAGCGTGGGGGATTGAAAAAGTGTGTCCCGAACCACATCCGGCGGAAATCGTCGGATAATCCTTCCGAAATCTTTGCCACAGGCAAGCCGCTTGTATTCGTGGTGATGATGACCCCCGGCCTTCGAATTGCTTCGACTTTCTTCAGCAGGGATCGCTTGATCTCGAGGTTCTCGACGACCGCCTCGATAATCAATCCACGTCTGCCAGTTTCTTGAGATCGTCTTCAAAGTTGCCGACGGTGACCAGCTTTGCCAGCGACGAATCCATGAAAGCCGCAGGTTTCGATTTTTTGGCGCCATCCAGTCCAGCCGCGGCAATCTTGTTTCGCGCGGGCACATCGGCGTCTGGGGGAACTATGTCGAGGAGGAGACTGGGTACTCCGGCATTGGCAAAATGGGCGGCGATACGGGCGCCCATGGTGCCTGCGCCTAGGATGGCTACTCTACTGATGCGCTTCATAATGAGGCCTCGCGATGAATCCGTGCTGACCGCCAGACACAAGCAAAGAGGGAACGTTCAATGAATGAAGGGGACATGGCTGGGCCCAGCCAGTATTGAACTGCTAATACTAGTCCCACCCCTGAAATTTTTCTAGGACGCCGATCATAGCTCCGGATGGGTCATGATGTACTCAAGCGCCTGCTTTGCCATCTGCTTCTCGCCGCGGTATGCCAAGAGCTTCTGTGCCTCTTCCAATCTTACCCAGCACGCCCGCGCAACTTCGATCCGCATATCTTCGGATAGGTTATCAATACGCCCCGACTCGTACCGCAGCAGGTAAAAGCTAACGATCTTGAACACCCGTTCTCCATCTCCCCAGGAGCGCACGTACATGTACTTGATGTCTGCAAGCTTCGTGATCAGCGAAGCACTGATTCCCGTTTCTTCCCGTACCTCGCGCAATGCTGCTTCTAGTGCCTTTTCGCCTGAGTCTACGAGTCCTTTTGGGAGGCATGTGACAATCTTGTTTTTTGAACGAGGCGCGCCTTTCTTCGGAGCTAATCCTGTGTCGGGGGCAACTGGTAGCTCGATGACTGCCAGCCACCACTCACCATCTTTGTGCCTGACGACGACTCCCCCGGCTGAAATCTCTCGCACCATGCTGTCCGCAACTTAGCAGGAATACACGACTTTCGTCATCTCCCTCGCACTCGCGATGCAAGTTACGAATCTGCTTAAGCTCTGCAACAACTTGTCGCCGTGGCACTAACGGGCCCTTACAGCCTCCTGTGGAAATATGGCATCTTACCTTCAAGTGGGCCTTTAGCAGTTCCGCTTAACGCAGGCCGGAAGTGGGGTTCGCGTGAGTTTGGGGAAGATTTTCAGGTCGGTACAAGCATTTGTCAGAGGCCTCTCCCGCCCAATAGTTCCTACATCCAATGCTCGCGGTCCATCCATTGGTGTTGCTCTTGGTGGAGGTTTCGCGCGCGGCATCGCTCACATCGGTGTATTGAGAGTTCTTGAGGAAGAAGGCATTCCGGTGCGGGCGGTGGCCGGAACCAGCGTTGGCTCGCTCATCGGTGCTCTTTACTGCAGCGGCATTTCCATTGACGAGCTCATTCGGGTCGCCCACACCTGCCGCTTCACGACCTTTGCCCGCTGGACACTTTCGCGTTGCGGATTTGCCTCGAACGACAGGATGGTATCGTTCCTCGATCGTGCACTGAAAGTGCGGTCGTTCGAAGAATTGCGCATTCCACTCGGAGTCACGGCCACAGATTTCAACAGCGGGGAAGCTGTGGTGTTCCACTCCGGGTCCATGATTGACCCCGTGCGTGCGAGTTGCGCGTATCCGGGCATGTTCCTGCCGGTACAAATTCGCGGGCGGTACTTCGTCGACGGAATGCTCTCGCACCCGGTGCCCAGCCGTCCGGTACGAGAGATGGGGGCGGACCGCGTGATCGCTGTTCATCTAAAAGGCACATGGTCGAACGGCGGAGCGCCGCGTCATCTCTTCGACGTGATCGGACAATCCTTCGCGATCGCACAGGATGCGATGGCCACCGTGTGGAGAAGCGCCGCGGATATAGTCATAGAACCGGAGGTCTCCGGATTTGCCTATGACGATTTCAAGCGCTGCGATGATCTGATCCGCGCCGGCGAGGCGGCAATGCGCGCCGCTTTGCCCGAAGTGAAGAAGTGGATGGTGGCGTCACCAGTTCCCGTCAAAGGCAACTCCATGCCGGTTACGCGCACAGCCTCAATGGCCGCAGACTGAATTCTGCTATGAGGTTCTGCCAGCTTCCTCTTGGATTCTCTTCCACGCGTTCTCGACTTGCCGGGTTTTCGTATTGGTCTGCCCGACACAAAGTCGCAGCGTGAGCTTCCCATTCAGCTTGGTATGGGTGAGGAATAGGCCTCCACTCTGATTCAGCCGGTCCATGATCCCCTGGTTCGTCAGATCTCCCCCCTTGTGCCGGAAACAGACAAGATTCAACGGGACAGGCGCAGCCAACTCAAACCGATCATCTTCCCCCAACCATTCGGCGAATTGTTGCGCCAGACGAACATGTTCGCGGACGTGAAACTGCAAACCCTCGGTTCCGTAATGCCGGATGACGAACCACAACTTCAGCGATCGGAAGCGGCGCCCTAACTGAATGTGCCAATCGCGATAATCGATCACTGCCCCTGATTCCGTCGCCTGATTCCGCAAGTATTCCGGCAGGATACTCAAAGTCCGGATCAAAGCGTTGCGATCTGCCACCCAGAAGCAGCTGCAATCGAAGTTGGTGAACATCCATTTGTGAGGATTGAAGTTGTAACTGTCGGCCAGCTCGACTCCTTTCTGAAAGTGCCGAAACTCCGGGCAGAGCATGGCCGTACCCGACATGGCCGCGTCCACATGCAGCCATAGATTGTTCTTGCGGCATGCCTCCCCAATTGCGGGGAGCGGATCCATGGCATTGGAAGAAGTCGTTCCAACCGTCGCGCACACAAAGAACGGAGTCAGTCCGGCTTGACGATCCGATTCAATCTGCGCTGTCAGCGCGTCCGTGCGCATCGCGAACTTATCGTCCACCTCGATTGCCCGCAAATTGTCGACACCAATCCCCGAAATCATGGCGGCCTTTTGCAGCGAGGAATGCGTTTGAGTGGAAACATACGCCACCAGCTTGCCGTCGCATCCTTTCTGATTGCTCGTGTACCCCGTCGCTCGTTCCCGCGCGGCCAGTAATGCGCACAGCGCAGCGCTCGAAGCCGTGTCATGAATGACCCCGCCTCCCGTGCTCGATGAACGGAACTTTTCG
>Ga0170475_102915303_pt1 | contig 12613 bp, 9 predicted proteins | sample Soicark_Litter_5_FD_111474 | JGI IMG/M metagenome (GOLD analysis project Ga0170475, IMG submission 111474) | Avena fatua rhizosphere microbial communities from Hopland, California, USA. Combined Assembly of 48 SPs | reverse complement strand
CACAGTTCTGGCCTGAGGCGCCGTGTACGGGCGTGTTTCCCGGTTCCGGGCTGGCATAACCACGGTTCTCAAAGTGGACGCGGTTTAGTATTAGTCAACTCTATGTGAATTTTTTTGCCAGGTTGATCAAGTCACGGCGGTTGTCAGGTGGCTGATGGCAGCTTTCTCCAAGCCGGTCTCCGTCAGGCGCCGGATGCCGGGCCGATCGCGGCCGCCCCTACAGGGTCCGCATGAACGCGGCGCAGGATGCGGTGCTGTCGAGCATCCCTGGTAGCGATTTGGCGGTGGCGATCGTCAGTGGTGGGCCAGTCTTTGCTCGGACCGGCGGGTTGTGCCACGGGTTGGCCTGACGCTGGCGCAGCCGGCCGGGGCAGGTGCCGGGGCGGGTGTTGGGGCGGATCTGGTCCGGTCCAAAGCCGGAAATCAGTCCGGCGCTTGCCTGCCCTGAAGCTTCCACCAGGCCTTTCGCGCCATGCGGGTCACCCGGTAGCGATCGCGTAGCTCCGGCCGCATCAGCACGCGCACCAGATCAGGCTGTTCCCACGGAACGTCATGGTAGCCGGTGTGGAGAAACTGGTTGGACGGATTCTGCATCCAGGTATCCGGGAAAAAAGCGACGATTTCGCGTTCCGTCCTGGAGGGCTTCTGGCGTGCTGGCCGGCTGGCGAGCCGGGCGACAAGGGCTTCCGCCAGGTTGTGCCCGGGACCGAGGCGCACGGCACAAATCGGCGTATGCCGGGGATTTATTTCGATCAAGTAGGCAAAGCCTGTTGCCGCTTCGATCATGAAATCCAGTCCGATCATTCCGGTCAGACGCAAAGCTTTGACGATGCGCCGGGCAGCCTCCATCATTTCCGGGCTGTCGATGATGCGGGCAACGGTCGACGGTCCTGTTGCTGAAATGGTTGCCACGGATTCGACAGAGGTTGCAGCCAGGACTTCACCCTGCCAGCAGGCAACGCCGATATTGGCCGGCCATCCGTCAACGTAGCCTTGAACCGACATGGCCGGCCGTTCGGCCAGCGCCCATGACCGCAGAGCAAAATTGTTTCGATCAAGCAGCATTTCCCGCAATGCCAGCCGCCCGCTGGCACGCCGCGTCATGCTTGCGAAGGCGGCCTTCGCCTCGGCGGCATCCGAAATGATGCGGACACCAAAGCCCGACCAGCTTCCGTCTGCCTTCAGGACGAACGGGGGCGGATTTTGCGCCATCCAGAGATCCAGGGCGGTGACGGAAGGAAGCGCCATGGACGGCGGCACCCGCACGCCATGCCTGGACGCCAGGGCCAAAAAATCAGCCCGGGACGTCAGCGTCGGGAAGGAATCGGCCGGACCCAGCGAAGCTTCGATCAGTGAACGAAGGTGGCGGTCGCTCGTCTGCCGCCATAGCTGATGCAGATCGCGCACCGTGCGTTCATCGCACGGGATGACAAGATCCGGGCGTACGCGCCGTAGAGCCGCTTCCAAGCACCGGCCCAGAGCGAGCGCGCGATAGACCATCCGGTCCGCCACGCAGTCCAATACGTCACCAGGATGGTTGCGCGGTGCCAGCAGACTGACATGTGCACCGGAATCGTGCAGTTCCATCGCCAGGCGGGCAGATGAAGGCAGGAGACCAGTTGTCGCCAGCAGAATGCGGGGAGTCCGTTCGGTTCCAGGATCAACCGCAAATGTCGCGGCCGGCAAGACAGCCTCGGTTCCTACCGGCGCCGCGCCCAGGCCGGTTGTGAATTCCAGGGGACCTGCGCTCATGTCCTTGCCATCATTAAAGAGTGAGTCACTGGACAAGACGGCGTCTGTTCTGCGATCTGATTGATATTGCCCTTGCGTCAGTAGACCATTTGCGCAACGGCTCGAAAAGTCATTTAACGCAACGATGAGGTGCTTGTGATGTATCAGACCGTGTCAAGGTCGAGGGCCCGGCACCAATGACTTCAGCGGCAGACGTTGCGATTATCGGCGCAGGGCCATATGGCCTGTCGCTCGCCGCACATCTGTCCGCGGCGGGGCTTGATGTGCGCGTCTTTGGCCAGCCAATGCATACCTGGCGGACCGGCATGCCGGAAGGCATGGTGCTGAAATCTGAAGGTTTTGCTTCCAACCTTTGGCATCCGCATGACGCCTTTACGCTGAAGGACTACTGCGTCCAGCAGGGCTTGCCATACAGGGATTCCGGCCTGCCAGTACCCTTGAAGACGTTTTGCGACTATGGTGTTGCATTTCAGAAGCACTTTGTGCCGATGCTGGATCAGCGTTGGGTCAGGAAGCTCGAGTTTGGCCGTAACGCTTTCGCGCTACATATGGATGACGATGACATCATTACGGCAGGGCGTGTTATCATTGCCGCGGGTATCAGGGATTTCTACAATTTTCCACCGCAGCTCGATCCGATTGCAGGTCCATTGAGTTCCCATAGTGCCGATCATCATTCTCTTGACAATTTCATTGGTAAAGAAACCCTGGTGATCGGCGGCGGCGCATCGGGCGTGGGTCTCGCCGGACTGATGAGCGAGCGGGGCGCTTCCGTAACGGTTGCCGCGCGCAAGGGACGCATCGCCTACTGCGATCCGCCGCGGCCGCGCAGCCTGTGGGAGAAACTGCAGGCGCCTGAATCCGGTCTTGGAACCGGATGGCGGTCTCTGGCCTGCGTCGTGGCGCCGATGGTCTTCTACCAGATGCCGCAGGACTTCCGGCATCTTGTCGTTCGCAAGCATCTGGGGCCGGCGCCGGGCTGGACATCACGCGACGCGGTCGAGCGGAATGTCCGTGTCCTGCTGGGTGCAAGGCTTGCCCGCTCTGCCACGCGCGGCGACATGGCCGCGGTTACGTTCCTCAGACAGGATGGATCCGAAACGACAGTGGAAGCCGAGCATGTGATCGCCGCCACCGGCTACAGGGTCGATATGCGGCGGCTGCGTTTCATCGGCGACAGCATTATGCAGAAACTGGCGCTCGCGGATCATGCGCCGGTGCTGTCGAGGCATTTTGAGACGTCGGTACCGGGTCTTTTTGTCGTCGGTACCGCGGCAGCGAACAGTTTCGGGCCGCTGCTTCGTTTTGCCTATGGCGCCGGGTTCACGTCGAAACGTCTGACACGGTTCCTGCACCGCACTGCAGCCCGCCGCCTGGTTGCGGTCAATACCGAGCTTGCGGCCGCCTGATAACGGAGGTTGGCCGGGCGCAGCGTGAGCGTCCAGCCTGAAGCTCTCTTGGGCGCTCAGTCAACCGATTCGGGCTGATCTTCAGGTTTCGCTTCCGTCATACCGTTCGCCGGCGGCGCCGCGACAGCCAGCGATGGCCGGACATCGCGATGTGGCCTACCAATGTCCTGGCGCCGGTTATGGTGCTCAGGATCGTTTCGGCGTTTGCCATGCGGTACTTGAACGCTTCTTCTCCGCGGAGAAAGTCCACCGCTGTCAGTCCACGATCGAACGACCACTGCGCATATTCCACGATCAGGATGGTGCCGGGAGATGCACGTTCGAAGGCAGCATCGTATGCCGTGAAGTAGGCTTCCATTCGGCGGCCGTAGACGAAATTGAAGGAAACCGCCGCGGTCCTGCCGCCGCAGTCCAGTACGAAAATCTTCGCCATGCCTGAACGCCAGGCATGATCAAGCACCGCCCGCAGCACGGCTCCGTCAGGGCCGAACAGCGGCGATTCCGGATCATTGGCCCGCAGCCAGGCCTCCTTCAGGCTCAGCATCTCAGTGACCACCGCATCCATCGGCTGATCGGGGTCGATGACGCGAAAGCTGACATCGCCGCCGAGCTCGGCCAGGATACGCTTGCCGCGGGTGTGGTTGTTACGCGCCTTCTTGTTCAGCGACCGGAAGAACGCCATGCCGTTCGGCCAGTGGTTATCGATCCGCAGGCAGCGCTCCTGCTGTTCGATCCGCCAGAACGCCTCGTCACCTGCCAGCGCATCGAAGAACCGGCGGCAGGCTGCATCCGCCCGGACCTGTTGCAGATTCACCAGGTCGTATCCGCCGGATTGCTTCAGTCCCTCCCAGAGCAAAGGCAGCAGGATCGCGGGATCGTGGCCCGGATCGATCACACAGTCGCAGTAATCACTGAAAAGCTGCGCGGCGAATTGCAGGATCCGCAGGCCTTTGCGCCGATGCACCGCGCAGGGCATGACACCGGCCAGTTGGTCTCCGTCCCACGCCAAGGCGATCTGCAGCTTGATTTCCTTGCGGTCCCGCACGCCCGCCAGCCAGCCGGTCATCCAATCGTGGCTTTGGAAGATATGGGCGCCGCCATTGGTCCAGAGGTGTTGCCAGGGGTCGCGCAGAGCATTGAACCGCGCCGCCTCGGTGACGATTTCGATCCTGAATTTCACGCGGTTTCTCCGGCGTGGTGATCCGAAGGCAGCTTCCGGCGGCGACCTGCCATCCGGCGTAGCCGGCGGCCGATCTTCTGCAGAGGGAGGACGTGGAGGCGATACAGGGACTGATACTCATCGTGCTCGTTATTGGTCAGGCCGAACACGAAATCCTCGTCAGGTTCGGGAACCACCAACGTGCCGAACCACCGGTCCCAGACACTCAGGGTCAGGCCGAAATTCTTGTCCCAGTGCTTTTCGGCGATGCTGTGGTGAAGCTGATGATAATGCGGACTCAGGAGAATCGCGCTCAGATGCCGTCCGTAGGACAGTTTCAGATGCGTGTGGCGGACGAAGTCCATCATCAGGATCGTATTGCGCAGCATATACACGTTCAGCCCGAAGACGGTCAGTTCCACCGGGTCGAGCGCGAAAAACAGCCAAATCCCGTAGCAAAGGCCCGGGATGACGCCGTCCCACCAGCGGTTCATGATCTCATCGACCGGGTGGACCCGGTCCTTGGTCACGCCGATCATGACTTGCGCCGAATGGTGGACCTTGTGCAGCTCCCACAGGATCGGGATCCGGTGCTGCATGCGGTGATACAGATAGTATGACAGGTCGTAGGCGATCAGCATCGTCATCGTGAAGGCCACCAGCAGCAGCGGGCCGGCCGGAGCGACGGGCTGTGCCGGCGGGCCGAGCAGTCCGCGGAGCACCCAATAAGCAAAATGCCCGGCCGCGACGGTGGAGATCGCCAGCGGCAGCACCAGAAGCGGCATGAAGATGTGGCGTGACAGCCAGAACAGAAAATCCGCCCTGGCGGATGCGTGATGGAAAATCTCCGACGGCAGGAGATGCCGCACGAAATCACGCAACGACCAGGTGCCCGGGTTGGTCCGGATGTACGTCACCACGCCGGCAAACAGGACGGTTGCCCATAGCAGCAGGATCGTCATGCCGTTTTCGCCGCTGAGCCGCTGCCAGGCCATCTCAGTCAGACGATGCAACGTGGCCGTGATATCATTCATCGCCTATCCTACCGGCACGGGTTGTCCGACGGCACTGACCCGTGGGACGGCGGCGGCGATGCCGCCCAGATGGTCCGCGAGGCGCAACGCCATGGCCACGATGGTCAAGGTCGGGTTGGCCTGACTGGATGTGGGAAACACCGCGCTGCTGGCAATGAACAGATTGTTGACGCCGAACACCTTGCCGTTGCGGTCGACAACGCCTGTCGCCGGGCTGGCACCCATGCGGGCCGTGCCGATGTGGTGTCCGCCATACGCGCCGTCCCGGCGCACCACGGCTTCAATGTCGGCTTCATTCGGCGCCAGAGTCAGGCTTGCCGTCCGGCGTTCGGCGAGGTCGCTGCGCAGCAGGTCGAACGACCGCGCAACGGTCTCGACGTCCTGCGCGGTATAACGCCAGTCCACCCGCACCTGACGATTGCCGAACCGGTCCATCTTCGTGCCCAGGCTAATGCGGCTGTCCGGGCAGGGCATTTGTTCCGCATGGAAGTCCAGGCTGAACAGATTGGTACGAGGCCGGATGATGATCGACGGGAATTTTCGTTCCGCCAGCGTGCGGTCGCGCAGCCAGTGGATCAGGAACCGCAATGTCGAGACGGAGTCGGTTGCCGCGTTCAGCCCATGGCGCAGCCATGTGGCCGCCGTCGGCGGGGCATCGCTGACGAGACGCTTGGCATATTCGTAGCTGATGAAATGCTGTCCCAGATAGATCGCCGACAACGGCCCGGTACGGTGGCAGGGATCGGTGATCCGGGGATGGTGCAGGCGGAACACGGCGTTGCCGAGGCCGAGTTTGCTCTGCACCTCCGGCCGCAGCGCGATCCGGCGCCGGCAATAGGTTCCATCCGCGGCGACGTCGTAGCCATGCCACACTGCGTCGCTGGCGCCGTTCACCTGCAGGGCGCCGACGGTGCCGGCAATATGGCTCATGTAGAACCGCCCGACGAGGTCATGGGCATTGCCGATGCCCTGCGCGTGGACGTCATCGGATGTCAGCAGCAGGCGGGGGATTTCCATCCCGCCCAGGGCCAGCACGAACTGATCCGCGGCAACCGAAAAGCCCGTGCCATTGTGGTTGTGGCCATCCAGCCCGTCGATCCGCACCCCATCCGGCGAGGCCCGCAAGCGCGTCACCGTGGCCCGGATCAGGACGCGGATATTTGCTGCCGCCTGCAAGCGGGCCCGGTAACGCGCGCCGAAATTGGTGGGGCAACTGAAGCGCTCGATACGGTTGAGGTCGAAGTGCAACGGCGTGAAGCCGCGCAGCAAGGGCCGCATGCCACCGCGGACGGCCAGCCTGGCGTCGTATTCGTAGTCCCCAGCCTCGCACAACCCATTCGCCGCGGGATAATATTGTTCCACGTCCTGGTAGCCGATGGGCCAGCCGGAGTGCGGAATCCACGAACGCGACTCGAAGTCGATCGGGTCGAACGGCACGCAGCGTCCACCCCAGATCGCCGTCCCGCCGCCCAGGACGCGCGGGCGATACGTATCCGGCGGGCTGTGCAAGGCTTCATCAACGACTTCGCCCTGGTTCAGCGCCTGCACGGCCTCATCCGGCTCCAGACCGCCGGACTCGAGCAGCAGAATGCTCTTGCCATAGCGCCCCAGTTCCAGGGCGAGACTGATGCCCGCCGGCCCGCCGCCGACAATGCAGATGTCCGCCCGCAGCAAAGCGTCTTGAACAATGTCGTCAGCGCTGTCGATCATCATGTGCCTCCTGGACGGGCGGCCAGACCGGGGCGCCCGCACCGGCGTCCTGCGGTGTCAGCATCGCATAGAGCGATCCGACCGAGCGCGCGAACGCCTCCATGGTAAAAAGCCGGTCATACAGGGCGGAGCCCGCGGCCGCGATGCTGCGGCCGGTGGCTGGCTGATCAATCAGTTCGATGATCGCCGCGGCGATGCCGTTTTCATCTCCTGGCGAAACGAACAACGCGGTTTCGTGATCCGCCAGCACTTCGGGGATGGAGCCGACGGGCGTGCAGATGACCGGCGTGGCGGAGGCCAGCGCTTCGAGAATGACCAAAGGCAGGCCTTCGTCATAAGCCGGCAGGATCAGCGCATCGGCGTTGACCATCAGGCTGCGGGCCGCATCCTGGCTGACCCAGCCGGTGAAGCTGACGCGATCCGCGATGCCAAGCTGATGCGCCATGGCGCGATACTGCTCGACAGGGCCGCCGCCGGCCATCGTCAGTTCGATGTTGCGGGCCCGCAGGGACGGTGCGGCGAAGGCCTGCAGCAGGTCCTTCACACCTTTCCGTTCCAGCAGGTTGCCGACGAACAGCAGACGGAACCGTCCGTCATCCGGAACGGTGCGCGGCTTCGCGGCGGTGGCCGGGACGCCGTTGTACACGACGCTGATCCGGCTCGGCCTGACTTCGAACGTATCGGCCACCCAGCGCCGCCAGACCTCACCCAGCACAACGCAATGATCTGCCGAGCGGAACATCCAGCGCAGCAGCATCCTGCCGGCCGGCCCCATTGAGGCATGGAACTGCACGATCTGCGCTGCGTGCAGATGAAGCAGAGCGCGCCCGCCGGCAAGTTTGGTTGCCGCCAGCAGCACCGCCTTGCGATAGACGCTGCCGCGTTCGGCCAGGTTCAGATGCACAACCGCCAGGCGGCCGCGCATGGTTTCAAGGGCTATGCGTCCGACCGCCGCGATCAGGAAGAACGGCGAGAAGACGATGTGGCCGCCGCCGCGGGATTCCAGCGGTTTGAGGTCGAAACGACCTGACGGATCGTGTTCCAGCGAGGCCAGATAAGCCATGATGCTGCCCATGCCGCCGCCAACCTGTCCATACGGGCAGGCAAGGAAGACTGTCCGGCGGCTGCTCATGGTGAGGCGAACTCCGTTCGTGACGCGGACGCGGCGCCGCCGCGCAGCCAGTTGACCGCGGCGGCAATCATCTGATCCGGTGGCGTTTGCGGCATCGACAAGGCCGCGACGGCCGCGCTGCTGTCGATGTGGATGTCCTGCGCCCAGAGCGCGGCGAGCGAGGGGGTAATGGCTTCGGTCCATGGTGCATGCACAGCCTTGCCGGCGATCTTGCACAGCGGCGCCAGTACCTTGACTTCGAGCTTCAGCATGCGCGAAGGCACGCGCTTCACGGGCGTGGCGCCGAGCGCCCGGGCAAAACGAACCAGGAATTCATTCCAGGTCAGCGCTGCCGTGCTGGAGATGTTGAAGGTCCGGCCTGCCGCCTCGGGCGCATCGAGGGCATGGATGATCGCCGTCACCGCGTCGTCGATGAACGCAAGGTTGCAGCAGCCGTCGCCGGCCGGGCCGAGATCGCCGATACGCCTGGCTTCCAGCAGCCGTGCCAGGCGCGTGGTCCATTGCGAGCTGCCCGGTCCGAAGACACAAGTCGGCCGCAGGATGACGGCGTCGCCACCGTCATGCACGTATTTCTGGATGATACGCTCGCTCTCGGCCTTCGCCCGGCCATAGCCACTGATCGGCCGCACCACCGGATGATCTTCCTGCACCGCGCCGGTCGCCGCGCCGTAAACCGCCATGCTGCTAAGATGCACAACCCGGCCGGGCGGCGCAACGCGGGCGGCATCGCAGAGCGCCTGCGTGGAACGCACCATCGCGCTATCGCTTCCTGCGATGCAGTTCACCACGCGACCGACACCGCGCAAGGCCGCCTGCATCGCGGACGGATCGGTCGCATCCAGGGCTATTCCATCTGCGCCAGGGTGACGCCCGGGATGACGTGATGCCGCAATCGGCTGGTATGCCGTGCCGGCGGACAAGGCAGCAACAAGGCGTGCGCCGATGAAACCCGATGCTCCGAGAATGAGGACCGGCTTTCGCGAATAGTCGAGCGAGTCGGGCATGAATTATCCAGGTGCTGGAAGCGTGGAAACAGGCCGCCTGGTACGCAGACGGAGCAGACATGGCTGTTCAATAAGGGAATGAAAAACTTGCCCAACAATCCCGCTAAAGAACAGGCTTAGTATAATTGTCGCGGCCAGACCTGCGGCATCAAAAGCAATCGACCGGGCACACAGGATGAAGACCGCCGGAACGATAAACCCATGTGTCAGGTAGGTGGCATATGACGCATTGCCCGCAGCGAGCAGCCATCGCGGGATCACGCGCCGCAGCGTCATTTCAGTGGAAACCACGGCGGCAACGATCACGGCTGCCGGGACACCCCAGCTCAAGGGACGCATCAGGCCGTTGCCTATGGGAATGACCAACAGCACGAGAAACGCAATCGCGCCAATGCTCAGTCCGAGTATCGGCGGCAGTGCTTGCAGCCTCGGGATGGCGCTGCCGATGACAATGCCGAACAGGAACTCCAGCACGATCGTATTGGCGAAGCCGTCTGGCGATACGGTGATGGCATAAGCCGCTACCGCCGCCAGCACAGGCATGCAGGTCCGGAGCAGTGGCGTACGCAACAGCAACGACATAGTTACAAGGATGTAGAAGAACATCTCATAGGTTAGTGTCCATCCGACCGGCAGGACCGGATAGATCAGCGTATTCCCGTCATAGAACGGCAGCAGCATATAGGACGTGGCGACATAGAGCGGATCGAGGCTGATACGGGCGACCAGCCCGGGAAGCGCCGCCACGGCCGCGATCTTGAGCGTGGTCACGAACCAGTAAAGCGGAACGATCCGGATGAGCCGGTCCTTGGCGAATGTCCAGGCGGGGTGTGCCCGCCCGGCATTGCGCCTGACCGAAATCGTCATAACCAGGCCGCTGATGACGAAGAAGATATCGACGCCAGCGGACCCGTTTGGCCAGTACTGACCAAGTCCGTATCCCGGCCGGTGGTGTGTCCATTGCTCTACCGCGTGGTAGACGACCACAAGCAGGGCCGCCACCGCGCGCAGGGCCTGGACGCCCAGTAAGTCATTTGGCCGGGGTTGTGCCATCGGGCTGCTCTCACGCCGGAACCACCAGTACCGAACCAGACGATCCACCGAGGGCCCGCATCTCAGGCACCGATGCCAGCACAGTCAGGCCGGTATCCATCTCCAGCGCTTCCGGACGCAGGTAGATGGCGCGGAAGAAGTGAGAGGCGAGGATCGAGCCGATGGACAGCAACATGCTGACGACAAGGCCCGCGAGCAGGATCAATCGGCGCGTTGGCTGCGGCAGCGCCGGAACACGCGGCGGCTGGATCACCCGAACGGAGGACTGCCGGTTGGCCTCGACAGTTTCCACCACCTGCCGCTCATCCAGGATCTTGGAAACGGCCCGGTAATTGTCTTCCAGGATTGCACGGCTGCGCTCCAGTTGATGCAGCCGCAGTTCTTCGCCGTCCAGATCGGCGATCTGCTTGGTCAGCGCCGTCAATTGGGACGCGATCGAATCATGGGCTGCCAGGCTGGCCCGCAGGTCCGCCTCGGTCTTGTTACGGTCAGTTTGCACGCCATAGGCCTGCGTGGCCTGCATGCGGGCGATATCGGTTTGCCGTTCCAGCATCTGGCGACGGGCCTCATCGACCGCAGGCGATCCGCGGTAATGCGTGGCCGCATCCTCCTGCCGCTGTTGATAGGCCTGCACCATGCCTTGCAGAGCCGCTGCCGCATTTGGCGTGCCCTTTTTGCTCCCGCCCACGGCGGCGAGCTGCTGGTTGAGCTGGTTCAGCCGCGCCGTCTGTTCGGCAACCGTGCTCTCGGACTTCGCCATTGCGACCTCGAGTTCGCCCTGCTGCCTCAGCAGGATCGCCCGGCGCTCGCCAAAATTGCTGATGTCGTGCTGCTTCTTGAACGCCTGCAACGCGGCATCCGCATCGGCGAGTTGCTTGCCGACGGCGTCATGCTGCACCTGAACGATCGGCGCCTGCACATCGTTATACAATTTCTGCCGGAGGTCGAGATACTGAGCCTCGAGCACACGCAGCGCCTCGGCCGACAGAACCTTATTCGGATTGGTGAAATCCAGCCCGATGACACTGGATTTCTTGTCCACGGTGATGGTCAGGTTGCGAGCGAACTGCTCAACGGCCCGCACCATCGGATCGGTCGCGCCGACATCTGTGGATTTTTCGGTCATCCCCAGTGAATCCGTGATGAACTGCTTGACGTCCGTCTGCCACTTCTCAAACGCGGTCGGCTGTTGCATCAGCTTCGGGTAGAGCTTTTCAATGCCAATCTCTCGAATGACGGTGCGGTGCAGGTCGTCACTGCCGATGATGCTGGATTCGGTGCGCAGCACCTGTTCCGAATCGATGCCTCCGGTGTTCAGTGTCTGCTGACCGGCAGTGGAGCGGAAAGTATGTTCCGACCCCAGAAGCACCAGCAGGCTGGACTTCGCCTTGTAATCGGGCGTCACCATCACCGCGATCGCGATGCTCAGCGCCATCACACAGAAGAAGATCAGGAAGACCCGTGCCTTGTGTGTGAATGCGGTCAGCAGCAGATCACGCATCACCAGACGCGGCGGCAGAGCGAGAGATTCGTTCATGATTTGAATCCGACTAGTTTGACAGGTGACGGGCGGAGGCCCAGGCGCTCGACTGTCCGGCCTCGGCCGAGCGGCTGCTTCTGGGTAACGGGCCGGGCGACTGGAGCGGTTTTCGAGTAGCCGGTCATCGCGATGAGGCAGGCAACCATGAAGAACAGATCGACGCTTTTGCGACCAAGGGAATTACTGGTCGAATTGATCAGGATCGCCGCGACCAGCAGCATCCAGCCAAGCGGATGGTTCACCGTCCGTCCCAGGTGCATGATCAACAACCCGAGCGCGATCAGGAACAGGACAAAGCCGATAATGCCGAGGTTGAGGAACATCAGCAGCCAGAAATTCTCGATGTCGGTGGTCGCCGTTCCGAGACTAATCATGTATTTCAGTATATCCAGGCGGGCTGGCGGTACGCCGAACAACACGTCGTTCAGGTTCAGGTGGTTCAGTACCAGCCACTGCACGTTACGGACCTTGGCGCTGTCATCAATGTACATATGCGTAATGATACGCTCGCCGATATCTGTGCTGGCGATCACCATGATCAGCAAGGGCGGCAGGATCACGATCCCTGCCGTCAGCGCGCCGAGAAAGCTCACGCTCAGGTCACGGCGTGCCATTCCGCGCACCAGCGTGACGAAGGCCGCGACGCCAATGATGGCCACTGTCGTCAACAGCGCCGCACGGCCGCCAAAGCTCAACAGGCCAATCAGCATGAGCGTGAACAGGGCGCCCTTCAGCAGTCCGTTCATCCGCATGCGGAGTAGCAGGAACGTCGCCATCGATGCGGTCAACGCCGCAGTCAGCGGGTGGCCAAACAGGCCAT
>Ga0170475_114512402_pt1 | contig 12615 bp, 14 predicted proteins | sample Soicark_Litter_5_FD_111474 | JGI IMG/M metagenome (GOLD analysis project Ga0170475, IMG submission 111474) | Avena fatua rhizosphere microbial communities from Hopland, California, USA. Combined Assembly of 48 SPs | reverse complement strand
CTCTTATTCTTTACACGAAACTTAATACCAGCGCACTTTCCAAATATGGCCAATCACCAGTTTTCACGTCGCAGCTTTCTCAAGACGCTCGGCGCTGCCTCGTTCGCGACCCCATTTATCACGACCGGCCTCATGGCCCAGTCACCCAATGAAGTGGTTCGTCACGCCAGCTTCGGCGCGGCCGGCCAGGCGGGTTCGGATATTCACGAGTTAACCCGCTTCAAAGAATGCCAATTGATCGCCGTGGCTGAAGTCGATGAGCACCGGACCGTCGAATTGAAGAAGCGCTATCCTGACGTAAAGGTGTACCAGGATTGGCGCAAGTTGCTTGAGGCTGAATCGAAGAACATCGATTCGGTAAATGTCTCGACGCCTGACCACATGCACGCGCCGATCGCCATGAGCGCGATGCAACTTGGGAAACACGTTTACTGCCAGAAGCCGCTCGCCCATGACCTATACGAGGTTCGTAAGTTAACTGAATACGCGCACAATCGAGCGCTCGTCACACAGATGGGTATCCAAATCCATTCATATGGCGTCTATCGCATGGCCGTTCGGTTGGTGCAGGATGGAATCATCGGCAAAGTAAAAGAAGTCCACGCGTGGAATCCGAAACCATGGGGCGACAGTGCCGGCAAACCGGAAGGGTCGGACCCGGTCCCGGAAGGATTCGACTGGAATGAATGGCTGGGCGTGTGCGCGGAACGACCCTTCCTCGGCAAGGCATACTATCATCCTCAGAACTGGCGCAAACGCGTCGATTTCGGGACCGGCACACTTGGGGACATGGGCTGCCATATTTTTGATCCCGTCTTTAGCGCGCTGCGACTTACAGCGCCCACCTCCGTCCGCTCAGAAGGTCCTGCCCCCAATGAGTGGAACTGGCAGCTCACCACGACCATGCACTACGTGTTCCCGGGAACGGCTTACACGGCCGATAAGACGGTCAACCTGACCTGGTATGACGGTGGCTCGATGCCCCCGAAAGAAGTTCTCGCATTACTGGAAGGTGATGAACCTCCCGGCAGCGGCTCAATTATGGTCGGCACTGAAGGCACGCTCGTCGTCCCGCACATTGCTTGTCCGCAACTTTATCCGGACAAAAAAATTTAAAGACTTTGTTTATCCTCAGGTTGCCTCGGGTGATCATTACGGCGAGTTCGTCGAAGCCTGCCGCGGCCTTTGCCTCACGTCTGCGCCGTTCGATTATTCCGGCCCGCTCGCTGAAGCAGTTCTCCTCGGCACCGTTGCCTGCCGCTTCCCGAAAACCACGCTCAAGTGGAACGCTAAGAAGCTCGAATTCGATCTCGCGGACGCGAACAAATATATAAAGCGTCCCTACCGCAAAGGCTGGGAAGTCAGCGGCCTGAGTTAATCGTTCGGTTTAGAGCACTTCACTTCGCGTCTGGATTCGGCGTGGGCATAACCGCGTTTACGTCCTTCCGCCAGGCCACCAGTTCGGCGCGCAGGCGTTTGGCGAGGTCGGGTTTTGACGCGGCGAGATTGTTCTTCTCGCTGAGGTCATCCCGGATGTTGTAGAGCTCGATGGAATTGTCTTCGAACCACTCGATCAATTTCCAATCACCCTCGCGCACCACGCCGCAGGGCGAGCCGCCCTGGTTTCCATAGTGCGGATAATGCCAGAAGAGCGGACGAGCCTTGAGCTGTCCTCCGGTTAGCAGCGGAACGAAGCTCACACCGTCTTTGTGCTGCTTCGGGTCGAGCGGCAAGCCGGCCAGTTCAAGGATTGTAGGATAGAAATCGGTGCTGATGACTGGTACATCGCAGGTTGTTCCCGCTTTGGTCACGCCCGGAACGCGAATGAAGAGCGGTTCACGGATGCCGCCCTCATAAGGCCAGCCCTTGCCGCCACGAAAGGGCAGGTTGGAAGTCACGTGCCCTTCGGCCGTCGCTAATCCGCCGTTATCCGACATGAAGATGACAACTGTATTGGAACTAAGGCCAGTGCGCTCCAACGTTTCAAGCACGCGTCCGACACCGGCGTCCAGTTGCTCCAGCATAGCCGCGTAAACGGGGTTGTTCTGCACGAGGCGAACTTTACTTTTGCGTTCGACTCCCCATTTGTCTTCCGGAGCAGAAGCCTTTTTCTTTTCGTATTTCGCAACCAACTCAAGACGAGCCCCGATTGGAATGTGTACAGCTAGAAATGGCAGGTATGCAAAGAACGGATGGTCTTTGTTGGCTTCGATGAATTTTACTGCGTCATTGCAAATCCGATCTGTGGTTTTGGGATCGTCCTTGTGATCGGGAACCGGTTCATCGCCCTTGGGGTAAAAAAATTGTCCGTCGCCTTCAAGTCCTGGTCCGAAGCCTTGCGCGTTAGGTGAAAATTCACCGCGACCGAGATGCCATTTGCCGGCAAAGAAGTTTGTGTAGCCGGCATCTCGCAGGCGTTCGGCGATGGTGACCTCTTCAAGAGCGAGGTGATTCTTGTTCGGCGCCGGCAGAAGTTTGCCGGGACGGTTGGCTCCTATGTAATCAGTTATCCCGGTTCGCACTGGGTATTTGCCCGTCATGATGCTCGCCCGAGTGGGGGAGCAGACTGGGCAGGCTGCGTAACCGGAAGTAAAACGCACGCCGGTGCGGGCGATGCGATCGATGTTCGGTGTCTCGTAGAACGTTTTTGGATTGTTAGCGCCGATATCCATGTAGCCGAGATCATCGGCTAGGATGAACACGAAATTAGGACGGCCTTGCGCACCCGAGGCGCTCAACGCGAGCGCCATCGCCAAGATCAGGCCGAGCAAACTCGAGAGGAGGACGGTTGAACTGCTGCCATTGCCGCACTTCGAGGAGCTTTTACTCATGCATTGACGGGGACATTCTCATTTACTGCTTGCGTCACTTCCTTGAGAACGCTTTCCACGTGCTCGGGTTTCATGTGCGGTCCGATGGGTAAGCTGAGCACTGACTTCGCGAGCTGTTCAGCCAGCGGGAACGTGCCCGGCTTAAAGCCGTCTTCACCGTAGGCTCCTGACAAATGCGGAGGTACCGGATAGTGGATGAGGGTGCCGATGCCTCTTTCAGTGAGCTGTTGCTGCAAGGTGTCCCGCTCTTTGCTCCGCACGACATACAAATGCCAAACCGGTTTTGCCCAGTCTGGCACGAAGGGCAAGGTCAGCGGGGTGGATGCCAGCGCCGTCTGATATTGCTGCGCGATTTTGGAGCGGCGCGCGTTCCAACTGTCCAGATGCTTGAGCTTTACCCGGAGCAGCGCTGCCTGCATTTCGTCGAGCCGCGAGTTATACCCTTTGTAATCGTTGTAGTATTTTTTACTCGAACCGTAATTGCGCAGAGTGCGTATCTTGGCTGCCAATTCGGCATCATCGGTCGTCACCGCCCCGGCATCACCAAGGGCGCCGAGATTCTTGCCGGGATAAAAACTATGCCCGGCGGAATGGCCGAGCGCGCCGGTGCGTTTGCTTTTGTAATATGCGCCCTGTGCTTGGGCGTTATCTTCGATCACTTTCAACCCGTGCTTTTCGGCCAACGCCATGATCGGATCCATGTCGCACGGTTGCCCATACAGATGCACGGGCATGATGGCCTTCGTGCGTGGCGTAATTGCCGCGGCAATCCGCTGCGGATCAATATTGCAAGTGCGCGGGTCAGGTTCGATCGGCACTGGTGTAGCCCCTGCATAAGAGACGGCCAACCAGGTGGCGATATATGTGTTTGATGGAACGATGACTTCGTGACCTTCGCCTACGCCATAAGCGCGCAGTGCCAGGTGCAGGGCTTCCAGCCCGTTCGCTACGCCGACGCAAAATTTTGAGCCGCAATACGCCGCATACTCCTGCTCGAAAGCTTCCACTTCCTTGCCAAGGATGTACCACCCGGAACGCATGAACCGGAAATACGCCTCGTCGAGCTCGGTCTTGAGCTCTTCGTACGGACTGGCCATGTCGAGAAAAGGAACTTTCATGCGCCGGCACCTCCCACAAAGCGCAGGTAGTCTTTGTACTCGCGGTAGTAATCCTTCTCGTCGTAGGGCTCAGACGCGAGCGTGAGGCAGACAGAGCCAGATGAAAAATTATCGATCTCACGCCAGAACATGGGTGGCAAGTGCAGGCCGTAATAAGAGCGGTTCAAGTGAAAGCGTTCCTTGTCCTTGCCGTTGTAGACGATCACATCAAAGCTGCCGGACATTGCAATCAGCAATTGATGGCAACGTTTCAGGGCATGGCCGCCGCGGTCGGCGCCGCCCGGGACGTCGTACAAATAGAACACGCGCTTAATCTGGAACGGTACATGGCGGTTCTCCTCGATAAAGGTCAGGTTACCGCGCGGATCGTTGATCTTCGGCAACTCAATTAGTTTGCACTGTGACAGTTCCAATTCCATACCAAGTCGTTTTTATTTCTTTTCAGCCCGGCGGTTGTTTTTCCCACTGAAGGATTTGCGCCTCCGCGAATTTCGCGAGCGGCAGGAGTTTTTCGCGCCGCTTGCGCCAATCCTCTTGAGACAGCACGAAATGGACCTGATCCACCGGTTTGCCACCGATTAACTGGGCTTCCTTTTCAACCATCGTTTGTTGGAGTCCGAGCTTAACATTCAGCGACAACACCGATTGGTTGGTGGAGATTGTTTTCGCGCGCAATTCCGTCAGGCCAAGAGGGCCGAAGGCGAGATCAAAAGCTATGACGGCGGTTGGAAGGGCAGCGGGCACGTCCGGCCGCATTACCCACCGGCCTGATTCGGCGCTCGTTAACCGCACGTCGTAAATGCCGTAAGCGCCGAGCGGTTTGCCGCCAGTGGTTTCCACGATGAAATAGTAATCGCCCGGGCGTTGGAAGTAAGTGCGCAGCCAGGCTTGTTGGGCGGCAATATTCGGCGGGGTATCGCCGACGCGGCCAACCACATGGGGAAGATTGCGCACCCACACGATGAATTCGGCATCATCCAGCCGGACTGGACGGAGGCGGACGCCAAAGCCTTCGGTTGTTACGTTATGGTCCATGTCATTTCGACCGTGTTCAGGGACCTACCCTGATGACGACGTGCTGCCGATAGAAGAACACGAGCCGCTTCACGCCGGCGATGCGCCGCGCAATTTCTTTGACCTTTTCCACCAGCGCCACGCCTAAGCCGACGCCCGCGGTTTTCCCCTGCAACGCGTAACTCTCTTCCACGGCGACGTGGATAATGGCGATTTCCTCGGGGCTTGTCCGCACAAAAACAACGGCGCCGACCGGTGCGCGTGAGCGCCGCGCCTGGTCAAAGGCAAACAACGTTTGCGCTTCCTGATCGCCGACGCGCACCAACAGTCGCTCGCCTGCGGTCTCCACTCGTGGATGCCCGAACTGCGCCAGTGAATCGAGGATCCCCTCGCGGACCTTATGCTGGCGTGGATTGAAAAAGAGGAGTTCCTCCAATTCCGCGCGGCACTCGAGCGGTGCGCTGGAGGAAAAGACTATGTTCACGCCGATTTCTTTGACTGCACCAGCGTCCACAACTCTTCCGGAGAGTCGATCGAGCCCAGGTCGGCAGCCTGCAGATTGACGCTGTAATTCGCATCCACCATCGCGATGATGGATAGCACGGCCAGCGAGTCCCATTGCGGAAAGCTCTTGAGTTTGTCGTCTGCCTTCAAGTTCGGCACCTCCAGCGTTTCAGCAAGTTTTTGCAGGAATTCGTTCATTAGCGCACTCAGGGATACTCAACCATTTCACAAAACGCCAGCTTGCGGATCGGCAGCAGCATCGCGCCCCACGCCAGGCCCGCTCCGAAACCAGCCAGGCAGAGTTGCAGCGTTCCAGCCATGGCCTTCTCCGCCAGATTCAGAACGAGCGCCACCGGGATGGTTGCGCCGCTGCTGTTCCCGTACTTCCCGACGACGTTGTTTGGCATTTTCTCATGCGGAATTTTCATCTTATCCGCCAGTTTTTGCAGCATGAAGCGGTTTGGTTGGTGGCACAGGAAATAATCTACCGACTCCTTGGTTCGGTTTGCCGTCGCCAACAGATTCTCGATTAAAGGCGGGACTTCGGTCTGCACAAAATTGAAAATGGCGGCGCCATCCATATACAAATGGTCCTTGGCCCGGAAATTATTATCACCGGCATCTTGCATTTGGGCCGTCTCGGCAGAGCAGGGGAGCCGCATGCCACCCGCGGGGATAATGAGCGCGGCGTGCCGGGAGCCGTCCATCCGAAAGCTCGCGTGAATGTCTGTGGGCTCGGGATCGCGCTCGATCACGGTGATAGCCACGGCATCGCCCACCAACGGGTAAATGTTACGATCGCGCGGGGAGGTCTTTCGGCTCAACACCTCCCCATTCACGAGCACCACCTTTTTGATGCTCTCCTGCTCGAGGTACATAAATGCCTGGAGCAGCCCAAGAACAAATCCCGCGCAGGCCTGGCTGAAGTCGGCACAGAGCATGTCCTGCTTCAGTTTAAGCCGGCCCTGGATTATAGACGAGGTCGGCGGGATAAAATGATCCGGCGATTGCGAGACCACCAGTAGCGCGTCGATCTCCTCCGGCTTCAGTAGTCCCTTTTCAAAAAGCTTCTGGATCCCGAACACCGCCAGGTCCGAAACGCAAACGCCATCGGTCACAACCCGGCGTTTATCGTACCCCATCACTTCTTTTAATTTGAGCGAGCGTTCTTCCGGGAAATTGAAGTTCTTCATCTCCTCCAGGAACAACCGTTCGTTGCGCGGCAGGACGGTAAGGACGCCGGTGACTCGCTTATCGCGGAACCGAAAGTTCATGCGGCCACTCCTGATTTCCGGAGCAGGGCTTCTATGGAAGCCACGTTTTGAAAGTTCTCGGGCACAATTTCGGTGCCGGGGATCGAAATCCCGTAATTCTTATCGAGTGCCGCCACGAGCGTGACCATGTCGAAAGAATCGAGCATGCCGTCCGCCATGAAATCGTTGGAAGCCGAGAAATCGAATTCAGGCCGGATCTCTTTCAGGATTTCGAGCACGCTTTTCATTATTATTTAATCAACGGATTGGCCAACACCTGGTCCACCAGCCCATCAGGAGCATAGCCGAAGTGCAGGTAACGCCGCACGGCATTTTCGTTGTCGGCGCGCACCCAGAGGACAAATCGTTTCACCTTCGGATGCAGCGCAAAGTAATGACGAATGATGCGCGACCCGAGCCGCTGGTCTCGGCAGTCTGGATGCACCGCCCAATAGCGCACGGTGGATGTGAACCCCTGCGTTTCAAAGTGTACGAGGGCGCCGACCTTACCATCGGCAACGATCCATACAATTTGGTTAGCTCGCGCCGCTTCTTCCAGTTCGGACTTCGTGGGTAGCTGATCCGAGAACCGGTTGAACGAGCTTTCGAGCAAAGCAAGAATCTGCGGGACCTGGTCAGCGGTGGCGAACATTGCAGCAGCGTCGGGAGCGGATGTTTCGCCGCCGGTTCTTGCCAGGCGGAGCAGCCTGGCATAGGGCCGGAACCCGGCAGCCTGGAATGCCCCAATCTGTGTGCTCAGGGCACCCTCGTGGCCGATCAAGTCCGTTATGACGGGAGAGTTGCGAACCAAATCGAGCGTCAGGAGCTTCTCCCGCAGCAGGGAATCGCCCGTCGCACAATAATAGAGATGGAAAAAATCGCGGTCTCGGCGCGCGAAGAAAGCGCAGGTTTCGGTAGTTTCGGAATCGAGTTCCTGCTGCTCGATCCAGGCCTTGAGCCGCGGCTCAGTCGGAAAGAAATTAGTCGCGTACGCGGAGCCCGCCGCAGTTTTTATCCTTTGGATTGTTGCGAGCACTTCTTCCACCTTCTCGACTCGTCTCATCACGCTCAATTCACGCTGGAGACCAGCCGGGCGCGGTCGATCTTGCCGTTCGGATTCCGTGGCATGAGTTCCATCCAGTTAAAAACCGTTGGCAGCATGTACTTGGGCAGGAGCGGCGACAGCCTCTCGCGGATCTGGGCGACCGGGAGCGCGGCATCACTCTCATAGAACATCGTGATCTCCTTTTTCTCCTGGTTGTAAACCACGCAACAATTCCGAATGCCGTCCAACTGCACGGCTGCGTGTTCGATCTCTCCGAGTTCGATGCGATAACCGAGATGCTTGATTTGAAAATCTTTACGGCCCAGGAACATGATCTCACCACGGGCATTCCAGTAACCGGAATCACCGGTGCGATAGATCCATTCCGGGTAATGCGGATTCAGAGGGTTTTGAACAAATCCCTTAGCAGTGCGTTCGGCATTGTTGTAGTAACCGAGCGCGAGCGAACTTCCCCGCACACAAATCTCTCCCGGCTCATCGACTTTCGCGAGTTGGTTTTGATCGTTAAGGATCAGGATTTCGGTGTTTCGGCAGGGAAAGCCTACGGGCAACTTTTCGTCGTCGGAGAGATCGCGGTCCACGATGAAATATGTGCACGCGACCGTAATCTCGATGGGACCATAGAGGTTCACGAACATCGCTTCCGGCAAATGCCGTCGCCAATAGTTCAGGTGCCTGGTTGGGAATACCTCGCCAATGAAAAAGACTTTCTTGAGCCGCGGTAATTGTATTTTCGCGAGCAGGTCGAGGTTGGCGATGTTGACCATCACGGTCGGCACCCAGAAGATGAAGTTGATCGGTTGGGTGGCGATGAACTCCACCAATTTCACCGGGAACATTGCCAGTTGCTCCGGCACCACCATCCAGGTGGAGCCTTTGGCCAGCATCATGCAGAACTCGAGCGTGTAGGCGTCAAAATAGATCGGCGCCAGGCTCCCCATGACTTCCGTGCCATCAAGCCCCAGCCGATCGAAAGCCCAATCAACGAAATCGATCGTGTTGCGATGGTTCAACGCCACGCCTTTGGGAATGCCGGTCGAACCCGACGTATGGATGATGCAATACGGGTCCGTGTCGATGATCCCTTCGAGCCTCCTCGCGAAGGAATTCTCGAAGTACAGTTTCTCGGGCACGAACGCTTCCTCAATGAGCAGCAGTTTTTCTTCGGGAATATCCACTGCCTTGAGCGCGGCAACATGTGCGGCGGAGGTGATGATCACCGGGGCGTCGAGGTTCTGCAGCATGCCTTTGAGGCGCTGCGGCGGTGATTTGATATCGAGGTTCGCGTAAGCGTTTGCGCTATATAATACGGCGATGTCCGCCACGATGTTCTGCGCTCCCTTTGGCAGGAAGACCGGAATCGGCTGGTTGCGGCCGGTCGTACGCTGGAGCAGCAGGTGCGCGCAATTTTTCGCGTAAAGTTCGATCTGCGAAAAGGTGTAATCCTTGCCGCCTTCGCGGACGGCAGTCTTTTCCGGGCACTTCTTCAGCGCGCCTTTTTCAAAATATTCGAGTACGTTGACTTGCATTTGACCCAGTAAGTGTGAGAACCAACCGATTCACTAACCGGCCCACAGTATGGTGGTACGCGGGATTAATAGCCAAGGTCAGGTCATTACGGAAACAGATATCGGGAGAAGTACCTAACGGCAGCCAGGTCAATGCCTGAGACCAACCGCCCGCGCCAGGAAAACGAGGCCGTATGACAGTGACGCCGTCACGGGAATCGTCAATATCCACGCCCACACCATCCGCTCGACCACCGACCATTTGATGGCGTTGAGCCGCCGGGCAGCGCCGACCCCCATGATCGCCGCGGAGATGTTATGAGTGGTCGAAACCGGAATCCCGAGATGAGTTGCCGCCAGGATTACTGCCGCCGAGCTGGTTTCCGCCGCGAACCCATTAATCGGGTGCAGCTTTACCATTTTGTGGCCGAGGGTCTTTATAATTCTCCAGCCACCGACTGCCGTGCCAGCTGCCATGACCAGTGCGCACGTCACCTTAATCCAAACGCGGATTTCCATGTCCTTGCCAACGGCCGGTTCCGGCGTGTGCAGGAAGGACAGCCAGCCCGGCAAATTCGCGAGGTGTCCGGCTTTAGTGGCGGCCATCAATGTGAGGGCGATGATGCCCATCGTCTTTTGCGCGTCGTTTGTGCCATGCATGAAGCCCATGGCGCCTGCGCTCACGATCTGCGCGCGATTGAAGAACCGATTGACCGCCAGCGGACGCGCATGCTGTAACAGGACATACAATAAAGCCATGATGATGAACCCAAGGATTAATCCGGCCAGCGGAGAGGTAACCATCGGTACGACTACCTTCCAGAGGATCCCCTTGCCAAGCCACCAATGTTTGCTATCAGGCTGCGCCCAAATGATTACGTTCCAATTGTTATTGGATGCGGCAACCGCCGAGCCGCATAAGCCGCCGATTAGGGCGTGACTGGAACTGGAGGGCAAGCCGACCCACCAGGTGAGCAGGTTCCAAAAAATCGCGCCTAACAGCGCGCAAATGATGATGTCCGAGGTCATGGACACCAACTTCGCATCGATCAGTCCTGAAGAGATTGTCTTGGCGACGGCCGTTCCCCACATGGCGCCGAGCAGGTTGGTGCCTGCCGCGAGCAGCACCGCCTGGCGCGGCGTGAGCACCTTCGTGGATACCACGGTCGCGATTGAGTTCGCCGTATCGTGGAATCCGTTGATGTATTCGAATGCCAGCGCGACGATGATGACGGTAAAAATCAGACCCATAGGGTAGGGGATGGTCTTTTAGTCACGCGTGAGACTAAGAATTCTTCAAAACGATATGCGCGATGACGTTTCCGGCGTCGCGGCAACGGTCGATGATCTTCTCCAGAATCTCGTAAAGGTCTTTCAGCACAATGACTTGCAGTGCGTCATGGCTCCCACTGAACAGGGCCTTGTAGAGACTCATCATGTGTTTGTCGGCTTCGCCCTCCAGGTACTGCAGCTTTTCGTTCAGGTCTTTCACCTGCTCCAGGTTCATGCCGTTGCGTAATGTCTTGACCATATCCAGGACGATGTCGGTTGCGCGCTCAAGCAAGCTTACCTGGGTTGAAAAATCGATACCCTGCACGTATTGCGGTGCGAGAATAATGCGTTCGGTGAATTTCTCGACGGTCTTCGGGATCTTGTAGAGCGCATTCGATAAGTCTTCGATGTCCTCGCGTTCCAGCGCCGTAATAAAAGTTTCATACACCGCCTTGCTGATATCCCGGGTAATCTGTTTGTCCTTGCGCCGCGAGTGAACGAACTCGTCCATGATCACCGGTTGGTCCAGCGACTTACTGAGCCTCACCAGCGCCTGGACCGACGTGCGCGCTTCCTGCGCGCTGGCTTCCAGCAACGTGAAAAACTTGTCTTCTTTGCCAAGCAGTTTTTGAAGTGAGAACATACCGCGCTCCTTTTCCCATAAGCGCAGGTAAAATGCACGTTACAATTCTGTGACGGATTTCAAAACCCGGGCTCGACCCGGGAACATATCAAGGCCCGTCCCGGATTGTGGCAGAGGCAGGAAGCTGCGAGGCTGTGCTCACAGTTAGTCTTTCTGTTCTGTTCTGTTTGTTCTGGCGGCCCCCGGTGGGCCGCCTTTTTGTTTCGGGAACCTACTTCTGAACCGAGAACTTGTAGATAATCGTGTTCTTATACGTCTGGCCGGGCTTCAACACCACCGAAGGAAACTGCGGCTGATTGGGTGAATCCGGGTAATGCTCCGGCTCCATGCAGAGGGCGTTCCGGTATTTATAATTCCAGCCTTTCTTGCCGGTGATGCTCCCATCGAGGAAGTTGCCGGTGTAGAACTGCAGGCCGGGTTCGTCAGTGATGACTTCAAGGACGCGACCGGTGGTGGGTTCATAAACCCGGGCGGCGACGCCAAGTTGGCCCATCGGTTTATTCAGCACCCAGCAATGGTCGTAGCCACCGCCGAACTTGATCTGTTCATCCTTGTCGTTGATGCGTGCGCCGATTGAGGTCGGCTTGCGGAAATCAAACGGGGTGCCTTCGACAGGTTTAAGTTCGCCAGTCGGGATCAATGTGCTGTCGACCGGCACGAACTTGTCCGCATTGATCATCACGATGTGATTCAGGATGTCGCCCTTGCCAGCCAGATTAAAGTAAGAGTGCTGGGTAAGGTTGACGACCGTGTCCTTATCGGTGGTGGCGGTGTAATCCAGACGGAGAGCATTGTCTTCGGTAAGACGATAGGTCGCGGTGACGTCGAGGTTGCCGGGGTAACCTTCTTCGCCATCTTTGCTCACGTAATGAAGCACGAGCGCCGGGCCATCAGGCGTGGTCTTGATGTGCGGCTCCCACACGACTTTATCGAAGCCTTTGAGTCCGCCGTGAAGCGCATTCGGGCCGTTGTTGGTGGCCAGCGAATAGGTTTGGCCATCAAGAGTAAATTTGCCCTTCGCAATGCGGTTGCCATAGCGACCCACGAGCGCTCCGAAATAGGGGGTGGATTTAAGGTAACCCTCAATGCTGTCGTAACCGAGCACTACGTCGCCCAAGTGACCGTTCTTATCTGGCACGACAAGCGAGATGACCAGGCCGCCATAATTTGAGATTTTGGCTTCCGCCCCTTTCGAGTTGCGCAGGGTAAACAATTCCACCTGAGTGCCCTCTTTTGTGTGGCCCCAGGCTTGTTTGGTAATCCCGCCAGCACTCTTCGTTTCGTGCTTCGCGCCGGCACACCCAATAAGGGCAGCGGCGCAGACCGTGCCGATTAGAACCGCAATCCAGACGTGTATGTTTTGCATTAGAATCTCGTAATTGGTTTGTTTAACGGTGCTACCCAAT
>Ga0170475_108589976_pt1 | contig 12623 bp, 9 predicted proteins | sample Soicark_Litter_5_FD_111474 | JGI IMG/M metagenome (GOLD analysis project Ga0170475, IMG submission 111474) | Avena fatua rhizosphere microbial communities from Hopland, California, USA. Combined Assembly of 48 SPs | reverse complement strand
TGGCGGGCGCGCTGCCGCGTTGCCCGTCGCATTGTGTAACCCGTTACACGGCGCTCCGGGCTCCTTGCATCGCATTCCGCTAATGCCCCCAGCGGGTATGTTCTTTCCCGGAAGTCGCCTAATCAGATGTAATGCACGATGCCTCGGTGATAATCGTGTCGAGTGCAATATCATGCGGCGCGCCGTGAAATATCGCGAGCGCGCACGCATATCCGATGCCGATTGCCAAGGGACGCGGTGAGGCCGCAAGCGTGCGGTCATAAAAGCCGCCGCCATAACCCAAGCGGATGCGCGTTGCATTAAATCCCAGGCAGGGTACCAATAACGCTTCCGGATACATAGTCGTATCGGCTTGCGCAGGAACCAATACACCCATCGCACCTTTCACCAAAGGGGCCCCCGGTTTCCAGGCAACGAATTTCAACGGTGCAGCTTGGTCGGTGACAATCGGCAGGGCTAATTGCACTCCGCAGCTTGTCAATGCGCCATAAACGCGTCGCAAATCGGGTTCATTTTGTATCGGCCAATACACGCCGAGCGTCTGCACCGGATGCATTTCCCACCACGCCATTATCCGACTGCCAATTGCAGCGTCCCATTGCTCTCGCTGTTCGATTGTCAGTGCTTTTCTGGCATCAAGCAACGTGCGTCGCAAAGCGGTTTTATCGGACATGATTTCAGGCATGATTTTGGCGAAAGTTGAGTTGTATCACATGCTATCCTACACAAATGACGTACAGTGAAACGAGGGTTGTAAAGAGATGTTTTCGATGAAACGAATTGCCGCTATTTCACTTGTGCTCGCATCGACGATTTTCATGTCGTCGGGTGTGCATGCGAAAAAGCTTATTGCCAATTTTGTCAATGACGATGATGTTTTCCAAGCATTGCGCGATGCCGCCCATCGCGATGATGCCGCAAAAGCAGGCGAATTGGCAGCACAACTGCCTCACTATGCCATCCCATCCTACGTGGATTATTACCGGCTGAAACCCCGTCTGCGCAATGCGTCCGAAGCCGAGGTGCGCGATTTTCTGAAGCGTTATGAAGGGAGCGCGATTGCCGACCGCCTGCGCAACGACTGGCTGCTGGAAGTGGGTCGCAAACGCGACTGGACTACGTTCGACGAACAATACCCGCTGTTTGTTGTGGATGACGACATGCAACTGAAATGCTATGCATTGATGTCGAAGACTGCCAAAGGCCAAAACGTTGCGGTAGATGCGCGTACGCTTTTGACATCGCCCAAGGATTATGGCGAAGGCTGTCATGCACTGATTGCGACCCTGGCGCAAAACGGACAATTCACTTTCGACGATGTGTGGGCGCAAATCCGGTTGGCTGCAGAGAATGGTTCTACTCCCGCCGCGCGCCGCCTTTCCGCATTGACCGACGCCGAGGAAAAGAAGGTCGAGCAGGCGATCGAGAAGCCAGGATTGGTATTGAACAGAGGCGTCGAAAAAGGGCGCGAAGCGCATGAGCTATTCGTCATCGCGCTGGGCCGCATCGCCAAAAACAGCCATGAGCAAGCCGCGCATGCATTGCTTGGCGCGGCACCGAAATTAAGCCCGCAAGAGCAGGCGCTAGGTTGGTCGCAAATCGCGCTGCAGGCATCGTTCAAGCTGGCGCCGGCAGCGTTCACCGACTATTGGAGTAAAGCCGGCGATGCGCCGCTGTCGAATGACGGCTATCAATGGCGCGTGCGCATGGCTTTGCGCGCAGGCGACTGGAAGCAGGTCAAAGCCGGCATCGTTGCAATGCCGGCATCGTTGCGCAACAATCCGACGTGGGTGTACTGGATGGGGCGCGCATTGAAAGCCGAAGGCAAGAATGCCGAAGCGCAGCTTCTATTCAAATCGATTGCGGATCAGATTCATTTTTACGGTCAGCTTGCGCTTGAAGAACTGGGGCAGAAAATAACGGTTTCCCGAAACCCGCAACCGGTGACGCCAGCCGAGATTGCATCGATTGCGGACAATCCGGGTTTTCGCCGCGCACTCAAGTTTTTTGACATGAATCTGCGTTTTGAAGGGGTGCGCGAATGGAATTGGGAATTGCGCACGCTTAACGAGCGCGGGCATTTCGCTGCCGCGGAGTTTGCGCGCCAAAACAATATGCTGGATCGGATGGTAAGCACTTCTGACCGCACCCGAACCGAGTTCGATTTCAATCAGCGTTTTCCGTCGCCATTCCGTGATGTCATGTACAGCACCACCAAGGCGCTCGGCCTCGATATGGCATGGGTGTATGGGCTGATTCGGCAGGAATCGCGCTTCATCATGAATGCGCGTTCGCATGTCGGCGCATCCGGCTTGATGCAATTGATGCCGGCGACCGCCAGTTTTGTCGCGCGTAAAATCGGCATGCATCAATTCACGCGAGACCAGGTCAACGACACCGGTACCAATATTCAGCTCGGCGCCAATTATTTGAACATGGTGCTGAAGGATCTCGACGGTTCGCAGGCAATGGCGTCGGCTGCCTATAACGCGGGTCCCGGACGTCCACGCGCATGGCGCTCGACGCTGACGCGCACCGTGGAAGGCGCGATCTTTGCAGAGTCGATACCCTTTAACGAAACGCGCGGCTACGTGAAAAACGTGCTGTCGAATGCTACCTACTACGCCGCACTTTTTGAGGGAACGCCGCAATCCTTGAAAGTCCGCTTGGGCACTATTGCGCCGAAAGGTTTTGTGCCGACCGACCTGCCTTGAGGGGCTTCGGCGATGCGCTTTATACCAATCTTCCTAAGAAACATGACATGAAACCGCGTCTTTTCCCGCCTGCCTGTTTCGGTGTTCCACTGAGACACACTCTTCGCTTGTGTCTCTACCTGCATGGCGATGCGGGCGCCTTGCCATGCGAAAAAATCCATCGATCTCATTTGTCACATTACGGCTCCAGATTGGTATAACGTTGTTGTGCAGTGCACTTATGCAGTGCACTCATCATGAGATCCCGTTATGGAATATCGTTTTGTTTTAGTGATAGGTGGGTCTGGTTTCGTCGGGGGCCATCTGATCGCAAAATTGTCTGAGTCCGGGCGGCGCGTGATTGTACCGACACGCCGCTACGAGCATGCGAAGCACCTGGCTGTGTTGCCGGGAGTCGACAATGTGGTGGAAGCGGACATTCATGATGACGCGGCATTGAATCGCCTGATGATTGGCATCGATGCGGTCGTCAATCTGGTGGGCATATTGCATTCGAGGCGCGGTGTGCCGTATGGTCCGGATTTCGCAAAGGCGCATGTCGAACTGCCACGGCGCATTGTTGCTGCGTGCGCGGCGAATGGCGTGCGGCGTTATCTGCATATGAGTGCGCTGAGCGCCGATGTGAACGGGTCATCGATGTATTTGCGCTCGAAGGCGGATGGCGAAAAAGCGGCGTTTTCGAATCCAGTCGTCAAGACCACCGTGTTTCGCCCATCCGTGGTATTTGGCGAAGACGATCGTTTCCTCAACCTGTTTGCATCGATGCAAAGGTATTTGCCAGTGATCCCGCTGGCGGGCGCCGATGCCAAATTCCAGCCCATCTATGTGCAGGATGTTGCAAAAGCGTTCGTCCATGCGCTGGACGATGATTATACGATCGGCAAGATTTACGAACTGGCCGGCCCGATGGTTTATACGTTGCGCGACTTGGTCAGGGTGGCAGGTGCGTATTCAGGGCATCCGCGTCCGGTGATCGGTTTGCCGCCAACGCTGGCGCGGATACAAGCATTTTTTCTTGAATACATGCCTGGTGGCCCGATCATGAGCCGCGACAACCTTGATTCGATGAAAACGGATAACGTGGCAACAGGCAAAATTGCACCTGAACTCGGGATCGAGCCTGTCAGACTTGAAGCGGTCGCATCGTATTATTTGCAACATGGCAGGTAAGGAACGCGCACGAAACAACTTCCCGATCTGTATCCGACAATTGGCTGAGGCGCACGGCAACTTGCATGCTCCCGGAACTCTGACTCGACGCTGACTCAACGATTTCATACCCAATTTTGTCCCCACTCTTTCACGAAGACCCGATAATCTTAACCGGATGATGCAATAGCATGCCGCTGTATTTGCCCCAGCTCTTATAATAAGCAGCGCTCAATAATTACTACTGGAAACATGTATGCATACAACCGAACTCGATCCAGCACTCTCGCAAGCCTTGGCTGATGCTGAAAAAAACGGATTGACGCTCATTATCGGTAACAAAAATTATTCGTCATGGTCGATGCGGCCGTGGGTTGTCATGAAAGCCTTCAATATTCCGTTTCAGGAGGTCCGAATTTTGCTGGGCCAACCAGAGACTTCGGCCATGATTGCGGAATATTCAGCGGCGGGACGGGTGCCTGTATTAATGGCTGGCGAGACCACGCTATGGGATTCGCTCGCGATTTGCGAATATCTGGCGGAACAATTCCAGGAAAAAAATCTGTGGCCGCAGGATGTCGGGGCACGTGCCCTTGCGCGTTCGATCTGCGCCGAGATGCATTCCGGGTTTACTGGCTTGCGTTCGGCGATGTGGATGAATATTCGGGCGAAATTTCCTGGCAAGGGGCGAACGATGGAGGCGCAAGCCGATATCGGCCGTATTTCCGAAATTTGGGAAACCTGTTTCGCGCGCTCGGGTCCCCATCAATTCCTGTTTGGCGATTTTTCGATTGCCGATGCGTATTTCGCGCCGGTGGTAATGCGCTTCCGTACCTACACAGTATCACTGGCACCCGCCTTGGAGGCGTACGTCGAACGCGTAGCCGCGCATCCTGCGGTAGCTGAATGGATCAGCGGCGCCATGGCCGAGGAGGCCGTTTGGCCGGAATACGACGTCTATCCTGATTGACTGATAACAGCCTGAACCGAACATGAAGATTTACACCGTGGGCGGCGCCATACGCGATGCGTTGCTCGGCTTGCCGGTGCAGGATCGCGACTATGTGGTCGTCGGCGGGACGCCGGAAGACATGATCGCCCGCGGCTTTACGCCGGTGGGTAAGGATTTTCCGGTATTTCTGCACCCGGTCACGCATGCCGAATATGCATTGGCGCGCACCGAGCGCAAGACCGCGCCCGGCTACAAAGGCTTTGTCTTTCACGCCGCGCCCGACGTGACGCTGGAAGAGGATTTGGTCCGGCGCGACCTGACGATCAATGCTATGGCGCAGGCCGAAGACGGCGCCATCATCGATCCCTTTGGCGGTCAGCAAGACTTGCGCACAAAACGGTTCCGTCATGTGTCGGCGGCATTTGCGGAAGATCCGGTACGTATTTTGCGCGTCGCGCGTTTTGCCGCGCGCTTCGTCGAGTTTTCAGTGGCGCCCGAAACCAATGCATTGATGCGCCGGATGGTCGCGGCGGGCGAGGTCGATGCGCTAGTGCCGGAGCGAGTCTGGCAAGAATTGGCGCGCGGCTTGATGGAGGCCAAGCCGTCGCGCATGTTTGATGTGTTGCGTGACTGCGGTGCATTGGCGCGGATACTGCCTGAACTCGATGTGCTGTGGGGCGTGCCGCAACCGGAAAAGCATCATCCTGAAATCGATACCGGCGTGCATATAATGATGGTGGTCGACACTGCTGCGCAGCAAGACTGCAGTTTGTCGATCCGGCTGGCGGCGTTGTTGCACGACCTTGGCAAAGGCACCACGCCGCCATCCGAGTGGCCACGTCATTACGGGCATGAGGCGCGCAGCGTCAAGCTGGTCGAAAAGGTATGCCAGCGCCTGAAAATTCCGAATGACTGTCGTGACTTGGCGCTGATGACCGCGCGCGACCACGGCAATGTCGCGCGTGCATTTGAGTTGCGCGCCGATACAATCGTGTCGCTGCTGGAGCGTTGCGATGCGTTTCGCAAGCCGCAGCGGTTCGTCGACATGCTGCGCGCATCGGAATGCGATCATCGTGGGCGCACCGGTTTTGAAACGATCGAATTTCCGCAAGCTGCGTACCTTGAAAGCGCATTGACCGCGGCACAAGCGGTTGATTCCGGTGCGATTGCCGCCGCCACCGCGCAACGCTATCCAGACCAGCCGCATCGTATCCCCGAGGCGATTCGTGCGGCACGTGTGGCGGCGGTCAGCGCCATAGTTGCGACAAATCCGCGCTGACGTCGACGGAACGGACATCCTGCCGGCACGTGTTGTAAAAAAACATGGCGCACACCCGATTCCAAGGCATTTTCGCAGCAGTACGAGGCTCATCCGCTCGGCATCGCAAAGTCCCGGAAGAAATGAATTTGAATTTACGTTACCATTGCTTTTTAGTAATAGCTGGTCTTTTGCGAGCACATGTACGAATCCCCCCCTCGATATTCGGCAGCAGATGGCAACGCGCTATTCGAATACAACCTAGAGAGATTTGACATGAGCTCAAGAATATCGCTCGTGCCTAACAAGTTGGTCGTGCCTGACAAGTTGGAACGAACGGAAAAAAATTCCCGCAATCATTCACGAACCTATCGTCAAAATAGACATGGCCGACCTGCTGGTCGCTTATCTTGAGCAGATGAGCGTCGAGTACGTGTTCGGTGTGCCTGGCGGCGCGATCGAACCGCTGTACAACGCGTTGGCCAGAAGCGCTCGCCGGGGCGGTGTGCGTCCCATTCTGGCGCGGCATGAAGCCGGCGCCGCATTCATGGCCGACGGTTATGCACGTGAAACCGGCAAGATCGGCGTGTGCTGTTCCACCTCCGGTCCCGGCGCCACCAACTTGATCACTGGCGTTGCCTGCGCCTACGACAACGGCATTCCGATGCTGGTCATCACCGGTCAACCGGCGTTGCACGCATTCGGCAAGCACCCGTTGCAGGAGACCGCTTGCACTGGCATCAATGTACTCGGCATGTTCCGCCATTGCTCTCGCTACAACTCTCTGGTATCGCACCCGCAACAGTTGGAGCCGAAACTGGTTGCTGCGCTGCAGCATGCGACGCTGGCAACGCGCGGACCGGTGCACCTGACAATCCCGGTCGATGTGTTTCGCAGTTCGAGTGCTAATCCGGCGCCGTCCTACGATTTGCGGACCTTGCTCGTGCCGTCATCTCTGGTGGATGATGCTGCGGTGCAATCTTTACGAAAAATGCTGTCCGAAGCGCGCAATGTGGTGTTGTTGATCGGCGGCTGGTGCAGCGAAGCAATCGACGTGATTTTGCAGTTTGTGGCAATGAAAGGCGCAACGTTTGTCACCACGCCGGATGGCAAAGGTTTGGTCAATTCCTATCATCCGCTGTTTCGCGGTGTATTTGGTTTCGGTGGACATCAGTCGGCCGAGGACGCGTTGCGCGATAAGTCGGTGGATTTGATTCTCGCCGTCGGCGCCAGCATGGGCGAGTGGAATAGCGGCGGCTGGAGCGACAGTTTGCTCAATAAACGGCTGGTGCATATCGATGAATCGGAAGATCATCTGTCGCGCACGCCGATGGCCCGCTACCATATACGCGGACGCATCCTTGCGATCTTCAACCGGCTGGTTGATCATATGCACGTCGCCCAGCGCGACGGCAATTTCGAATACGAGCGGCGGCGCGTTGCGCGTAGCCAGAACGCGGCCCTGTGGGAGCCGGGGAAGATGCTGGCTGCGCCCGACAAGCATGTCAGCGACGCTATCCCGATTACGCCGCAACGCCTGATGCGCGAGTTGAGCACCTTGTTCCCGATTGCGACGCGATTTCTTGCCGATACCGGCAACAGCGTGTCCTGGGCGACCCATTATCTGCATCCGATTGATCGGCGTATCGGCGGAAGTCGGCTGGGCGGTGGCTGGCTGCGCGTGACGATGAATTTCGCGCCGATGGGGTGGGCGATCGGCGGCGCGATCGGCACCGCCGCCGCCAATCGAGATGTGCCGGTGGTATGCATCACCGGCGACGGTAGCATGCTGATGAATGGCCAGGAAATTTCGGTCGCCGTTGCCGAGCGCCTGACGGTTATCTTTGTCGTGTTGAATGATCAGGCGTTGGGCATGGTCAAGCATGGCCAGCGGCTGGCGAAGGCTGAGCAGATTGGCTGCGACCTGCCGCCGACCGATTTTGCGATGCTGGCGCGGGCGATGGGTGCGGTGGGGCATACCATTCGGGGTCCGGAGGACTTGGGGGTGCTGGACATGGGCACGATTTGCGCGCGCAAAGGGCCGACACTGCTGGATGTGCTGGTCGATCCGGACGAGGTGCCGCCGATGAATGTGCGGATGCGGGCGCTGGCCTATACATTATGATTTTTGAGTATGGACTTCAGCATCTACGGCGCAAGTAAAGCAGCGTTGCGCTTGCTCGTGCAGCCGCTTGGGTTGGCGCTTATTGAACATGGGAGCAGGATCAGCGCCATCAGTCCAGGTCCGATCCCTATGCCTATTTTCGGCTGCTTCGGCCTGCCCAGTGAAGTGGCGCAGGCCATCAAGGAGGGAAATCGGGGACAAGTCGCCGAGCAAACGCTTCGATACGCCTGGAGAGATCGCCAAGGTTGCGTTGTTTCTCGCGGCTGACGAGGCAACTTGCGCAGTCGGCGCGAAGAGATTGTCGTCGATGGCGGCATGATTTTGCTGTAGCAGCGATGTAATGTAGTGAGGGGACAAGTATGAGTGATCAGGAAGCCACCAACGCCATTCGCAGCCGCATCTGGCATGAAGAGCCGGAACCGGACAATCCGTTTGCTGCCAAAGCCGCATATTGCCGTGGCTATGACGTGTTTGGCGAGATGCTTGGGCAGGCGCGCTGGGTGGATATGCTTTACCTGCTTTTTCACGACGAGGCGCCAAGCACTTGGCAAGCGGACTTGCTGGAGACGTTGGCCGTGGCTTTAGCCAATCCCGGTCCGCGCGATCCTTCTGTGCATGCGGCCATGTGCGGCGGCGTGTGTGGATCGACAGCGGCTTCCAGCTTGATGGCGGCGTTGGCAGTCGGAGCAGGCCAGCTGTCCGGCGGACGCGAAGTATTTTTGGCGATGGGCGGCTGGGTCGCTTGCGGTATCGATCTTGACTCGTGGCGCACGTGGTTCGCGAAATCGCATACATTTTCCGGTGACGTTTGGCCGAAACCGGACCATCCACCCGGCTTTGATCCGCATGGTGTCAGCACAGCGACGCCGGTGAGGCAGACGCTGTCTTGCCTGGCTCGTCTCAGTTCAGGAACGCATCTCGCATGGTTGGAGAACAACCTGTCGGCTCTGGAGGCGGTGGCAGGGTATCCGCTCGCGTTGTCAGGTGTCGCTGCGGCGGCATTGATCGACCTTGCCTTTACCCCTGAGCAGGGAGAGATGCTGCATCTTTTGCTGCGTTTGCCCGGCGCAGCAGCCCACGCATTGGAACAGCAGCTTTTGGGTTACAAGAAATTCCCTTTTGGTACAGTGGAGCTCGAACCGGATAAGGAGCAGGCATGACGGAAGCGGCTAATGGGCCGAAGCTGTTGCAGGAACACCTCGGTGTCTTGAAGAGTCGCATGGGGGCTTTTTATCCTGGCAGCCATGTGATTTTTCGCGGTCACGATTTGCATGCCGACCTGAAGGACATGGATTGGATTGAGCTTTACATGTTTGGCATTACCGGGCGCCGGTTCTCGCTACAGCAATTGCGTCTGATGCATGCGATCTGGACCTACACCAGCTATCCCGATGTCCGCCTGTGGAATAATCGCGTGGCCGCGTTGGCGGGCAGTGCGCGCAGCACCGGCACTCTCGGAGTCGCGGCTGCACTGGCAGTATCGGAGGCTGCGCTTTATGGACGCGGCATCGATATGCGGGCCATTACTTTCCTGAACGATACCCGCAAACGCCTGGATGAAGGCGGCACGCTCGATGAATGCATTCGCACTGAATTGAAAGAGAATCGAAGCATCGCAGGCTACGGCCGGCCGCTTATCAACGGGGACGAACGCAATCAACACATACTTGCCTTGGCCAAAAATCTAGGCTTGGATCAGGGGCCGTACCTGCGTCTCGCTTTTGAAATCGAAGCGTTTTTGTTCGCCGGCCGTTGGCGAATGAAAATGAATTACGGTGGCGTGGTGGCAGCCTTGGGTGCTGATTTAGGATTGTCGCCTCGTGAATACTATCAGTTCGTATTCCCGGCGTTCCTCGCCGGCATGCAACCTTGTTGGATCGAAGCAACGGAAAAGCCCGAAGGCGCGCTGTATTCGACACGATGTGCTGATATTCTCTACTCCGGGTCGCAAAGGCGAACTTGGCGTACGGCGGGCAGCACTTTACCCGCATCGAATCTGGTTGGCGAATAATCGAATAATAAAAAAGGGAGGGGGCAGTAATGCAACCATTGCAGCTTAAAGCGCTCTGCACAATTTTTGCTCTGGCCTGGACTGGCATTGCAGCAGCCCAATCGTCCGAAGAGGACGACTTGGCGCTGGCTTACGGTGATAAATCCTCCATCAGTATTGCCACGGGAAGCCAACAATCGATCGCCCGTGCGCCGGCAGTCGCTACCGTCATTACCGCCCAGGACATTCAAGCGATGGGCGCTACCGATCTGGATCAGGTGCTGGAAAGCGTTCCGGGTCTTCACGTTTCCCTTTCGTCGCAAGCCAATAAGCCTCTATATGGCTTTCGCGGCATCGTGAGTGTTTATAACCCTCAGGTATTGATGCTGGTTAATGGCATCCCGATTACTAACGTATTTCTGGGTAATCGCAGCCAAGCCTGGGGCGGAATGCCGCTGGAGAATGTCGCGCGGATCGAAGTGATTCGCGGGCCGGGATCGGCGCTGTATGGTGCGGATGCGTATTCTGGGGTAATCAATGTCATCACCAAGACGGCAACTGACGTCCAGGGTACGGAATACGGTTTGCGAGTGGGCACGTTCAGCACACGCGACGGCTGGATCCAGCATGGCGGCAAGCTCGGTGCGCTTGATGCAGCCTTCTATTTGCGGGCCGGCCACACTGACGGCCAAAAAGGCGTGATTCAACGGGATCTGCAATCCTCGTTGGATACTAAATACGGTACGCATGCGTCCCTTGCTCCCGGGCAGATCAATGCGGTTCGCGATGCCTTGGATGCGCGCGCCGATTTGTCCTATGAGAGGTGGCGCTTTCGGACGGGGTACCAGCAGAGGAAAGTTGGCATCGGCGGCGGGCTGGCTGAAAGTCTGGATCCCAACGGACGCGCTCTTGAGTCCCGGTTGTCCGTTGACCTAACCTACCAGGATGCGAATTGGGCGCGCAACTGGGATGTGTCGAGTACCATCGGCTATTACGATATCAAGGAAAAGGGGGGCGATCCGGTCTTTACGCTGTTTCCGGCCGGCGCTTCCGGCGATGCTTTCGGCGGCCCTTTTCCAAATGGCGTCATCGGCAATCCCAGCCATTCGGAGCGCCATACCCACGCCAACGTTTCCGCGTTCTATACTGGATTTGATGCCCATCGGCTGCGCGTGGGAACGGGGGTCCGCATTGAAGACTTATATGAGGCGCAGGAATTCAAGAACTTCAATTCCGTTGCTATACCGGGGGTCGGCACGGTATTTGTGCCATTGTCAGGTCTAGTGGATGCGACCGGCAATCCGGCCTTGGTGTATATGCAGCCGCACAAGCGTCATTTGTCCTACGTTTTTGCTCAGGACGAATGGAGTATCGCGAAAGACTGGATGCTGACAGCCGGTGTGCGGCATGATCTTTATTCCGACTTCGGTGATACTACCAATCCGCGCCTCGCGCTGGTATGGGACGCAGCTTATAACGTCATTGTCAAAGCGATGCATGGACGCGCTTTCCGCGCGCCGTCGTTCGGTGAGCAATACAACATCAATAACCCTGTATCCATAGGTAATCCCTCTTTGAAGCCGGAAAAGATCGCCACCAACGAATTGGCGTTCTCCTGGCAGGCGACGTCGGCCTTGCAAACCAACTTGAGCCTGTTTCAATACCGCATGCGCGATATCATCCAATTTGCCGCCAATGCCGCCGACCCGACCACCGGTTCGACCGCCCAGAATACCGGGAGCCAGACCGGGCGCGGCCTGGAACTGGAGGCGACTTGGGACGCGACGCGCAATCTGCGGCTGGCCGGCAGTTTTTCACTGCAAAGATCAATCGATGAAGCAACCGGTCAGGATGCGGGTCTTGCGCCCCATAAACGCTGGTTTGGTCGAGCCGACTGGCGTATCGCTCCTTCATGGCAGCTCGGCACAACGATCAATCACGTCGCAGACCGCAAACGGCAATCCGGAGATGCCCGCCCCCAGATCGCCGATTACACCACCGTGGATTTGAGTCTCAGGCGTGAAAAATTCGCTGGCGACTGGGATATTCGTGCAAGCGTACTTAACCTGTTCAACCAAGATGCGAGAGAGCCGACCTTCGCGCCGGGGCATATCTCCTTCGACTTGCCGCTCCCGGGGTGCGCATTCTATATTCAAGTTCAGCATAATTTCTAAGCTCGACTTTATCCATTCTGCCAGAAATGCGGCGCATATCATCGTGCAGCAACTGCGGGCGCTTGAGTCCGGCAAGCACTGATACTGGCCGAGCGATGCGCCGATGCTGCCATGTACGTGTTTTGCAAGCACGGTACAAGATGTAAGGCGACTTCCGGGAAAGAACATACCCGCTGACGCCATTGGCGGACGCGCTGCCGCGTTGCCCGTCGCATTGTGTAACCCGTTACATGGCGCTCCGGGCGCCTTGCATCGCATCCC
>Ga0170475_106245758_pt1 | contig 12624 bp, 11 predicted proteins | sample Soicark_Litter_5_FD_111474 | JGI IMG/M metagenome (GOLD analysis project Ga0170475, IMG submission 111474) | Avena fatua rhizosphere microbial communities from Hopland, California, USA. Combined Assembly of 48 SPs | reverse complement strand
CTCGGCTGTGCCGAAAGCATGGCATCTTCGTGTGTAGTCGCGGCACGCGCATAGACGCGCGTTGACGACAGCAGCAGAAAAGAATCGAACTTCAGCTCCGTAAGGCAGCGGGCAACAAGGCCGACATGCGCCTCGGCGGCATCAAGCGGACAGAGCGGGCAATCGACGGTCATGCCGACGCAGTCGATGATGTGGCCTGCTGGTCGACGCGTCGCCAGCAATGCCGGCAGTGAAGCACGTGTCACTGCGTGCACAATGTGGTCCCGGCTTTCCAGCCAGGCGACCAACGCCCTGCCTATGAAGCCACTGGCGCCGAGAATGGTAAAGGTCTGACGATCGACAGCCACTCCAAGGCACCGAACAGCATCGTTTGTCTTGCTTTTAAGTCCTGCCGGTAAATTTAGCGTTGCTGTTTGCACGGCCGCGTACTCAGGTGTGCGTACGGTATGTCAGCAGAATGCGTGATCAGGCTTACAGCACCGTTCGTTCATCGGTCTGATCAGAATAAGGCGAGAGAAGCACCCGTTCCACGACCCCGCAGAGGAGACATCGGCTGCGTGTCGATGACGGGTTCACCCGGTTGCTGCCACCCCTTTCGTGGCCCACATTCAGCCAACCTGACAGGAGGCTGTTGAGTGGCCGTGCGAAGACCGGACTTCTCGTCCCCGATCTGGCTGATCGTCGCAGGGCTCGTGGTGATCGCCGCACTTGGCTTGTTCGGCGGCGGCAATGGCATCGGGGGAACCGACGTGATCCCCTATAGCCAATTCCAGCAATATCTCGACGCCAACAAGGTGAAAGAGGTGACGGTCGCCGGCAACGTGATCCACGGCACCCTCACCGAGAAGATGGCGAGCGGCCGCACCAGCTTCACCACCGTCCAGGTGCCGCCGGATCTCGCGAGCCAGCTCGCCAAACACAGCGTCCAGTTCACCGGCGCGGCTACCGACGGTGGTGCTGTCGGCACGCTGCTGTCCTGGGTTCTGCCGCCGCTGCTGTTCGTCGGCATCTGGATGTTCGCCTCCCGCATGATGATGGGCGGCCGCGGCGGCTTCGGCGGCGGGCTGTTGTCGGTCGGTCGCTCGCGCGCCAAGCTGGTGGCCGAGACCGACGTCAAGGTGTCGTTTGCCGACGTGGCCGGCGTCGACGAGGCCAAGGAGGAACTGCACGAGATCGTCGATTTCCTGAAGCGGCCCGAGGAGTTCACCCGCCTCGGCGCCCACATACCACGCGGCATCCTGCTGGTCGGCCCGCCGGGCACCGGCAAGACGCTGCTGGCGCGCGCCGTGGCAGGAGAGGCGGGCGTGCCGTTCTATGCCACCAATGGAGCCGAGTTCGTCGAGATGTTCGTGGGCGTCGGCGCCGCCCGGGTGCGCGATCTGTTCGAACAGGCACGGGGCTCGGCGCCCTGCATCATCTTCATCGATGAACTCGACGCGCTTGGCCGCGCCCGCGGCGTCAACCCCGTCGCCGGGCAGGACGAGAAGGAACAGACGCTCAACCAGCTGCTGGCCGAGATGGACGGCTTCGACCGCTCGGTTGCGATCGTGATCCTGGCAGCGACCAACCGGCCGGAGATCCTTGATCCCGCGCTGCTGCGCGCGGGACGCTTCGACCGCCAGGTTCTGGTGGACCGGCCCGACAAACAAGGCAGGGTGGACATCCTCCGCATCCACCTGAAGAATCTGAAGCTCGCGCCCGATGTGTCGCTGGAAGAGATCGCTGCGTTGACGCCGGGGTTCACCGGCGCCGACCTCGCCAATCTGGCGAACGAGGCGGCAGTTCTGGCAACCCGCCGCGGCGGCGATGCCATCACCGGGAATGACTTCACCGGCGCGGTCGAGCGCATCGTCGCCGGGCTGGAGAAGAAGTCGCGCATCCTTATTCCGCGTGAGCGGCGGATCGTCGCCTATCACGAGATGGGGCACGCGCTGGTTGCCCTGGCGATACCGGGCAGCGATCCGGTGCAAGGTGTCGATCATCCCACGCGGCATCGGCGCGCTTGGCTATACGTTGCAACGGCCGACGGACGATCGTTTCCTGATGGGCCGGCAGGAACTTGCGGACAAGATGACGGTGCTGATGGGCGGTCGTGCCGCCGAGATGCAGCTGGGCGAGGACATCTCCACCGGCGCGGCCGACGACCTCGCCAAGGCAACAGACATCGCGCGAGGCATGGTGCTGCGCTTCGGCATGGACCCGAAGCTTGGGCCGGTCGCCTGGGACACCGAGCAGGGCCAGTTCCTGAACCAACCGGGCGTGTTCTGGCAGCAGCGCCGCTTCTCCGACGAGACGGCGTATGAGATCGATCGATCGGTGCGATCGCTTCTCGAGGGCGCGCTCAATCGCGCGGTGCGGATCCTGCAGAGCAACCGGCCGGCGCTGGACGAGGGCGCGGCCGCTCTACTGGCGCGTGAGACGTTGAATTCCGAGGAACTGCCGAAGGTTAACGCGGACGGAGCACCTCAACTCGAGGAGCTGGCCCACGATGCTCCCTGATTGGCTGAAGGCGCCGCGCCATCCTGTGGCAGTCGTCTCGAACGTCAGCGACTGCCAACTTCTTCATACGCGCCGCGCGCGACGCCAACCGCCATCCGTTCAAGTCGTAACATCAGTCGGATGGATCGGCTGGCTTGCCCGCAGGGTCGAAGGCACCAACGCATGCAACAGGCGCTTCAGCTGTCCAAGATCGAATGGCTTGGTCAGCACTGGAATGTCGGCCAGATGCGGCGGTAGCATCGTCGCCTAATCGTAACCGGTGCTGAAGACGAATGGTATATTCGCCTTCTTAAGCAGCGCGGCGACGTCCCAGGACATCTTACCATGCAAGTTGACATCGAGAATCGCTGCGTCGATCCCGGGCTCCCGGGCCATCTGGCAGGCGCTTGCGTGGTCGGACGCCGGCCCGATCACATCGAAGCCTAAGTCATCGAGCATGTCCTCAAGGAGCATGGCGACCAGTGCCGCGTCCTCGACCACCAGAACCCTTGGCCTTTCGCCGTTCGTCATCGCGCAGGGTCCCCCTATTACGGATCAATGGTTGACGAGCAGGGCAACGACACCACGCATTGAACGCCCGTGGGCAGAAAGTCGAGACGTGCTTCGCCACCTGTCTCGATCGCCAATGCCCGCTCGACCAACGTAGAACCGAAACCGCGCCGACGCGGCTTCTGGACTTGAGGCCCGCCGGTTTCGATCCAGCGCAGCTCCGTGCCGCCATCGCCAGTCTTCCGCCAACTTATTACCACTTTGCCAGTTTCGGCAGAAAGGGCACCGTATTTGCTGGCATTCGTCGCCAGCTCGTGCACTGCCAAGGACAGCACAAGCGCCGCCTTGGGGGTCAGCAGGATCACCGGTCCATGCATCGCAATCCCGCTGCGGGAGAATTGTGCAAGCTCTTCCTCGATCAGACTTTGCAGCGACACGCTTCGCCAGCGACTTTCGGTCAGCAGGCTGTGCGCCTTGCCCATCGCAACGATCCGCGCTTCCAGGCCGCTCACATAGTCGCGCACCGAGCCCGCATTGCGGCTGCTCTGACGCACGAGAGCCTGCACATTGGCAAGCACGTTCTTTACCCGGTGATCCAGTTCTGCCATCAGCAGGCGTTCCTGCTCCCGCAGGTGGTCGCGCTCGCGCGCTGCGGCATCAAGCCGACGGACGATCATTTCGAGCAGCGCGACGCGTAGATCAACGGCTGCCTGGATTTCCGCCGCCGCCCATGGAGTGGCACGCCCGCGGACCTCCTGTTTCCAGACTTCGAACGACTTACGTGGCGTGAGCCGCTCGCCATTCGGACCAAGCTCGATCACCTTGGTGGGATCGCCTCCCCAATTGACGGTCTCGACAACCTCGGGTCGGAACCAGAGGATCAGATCCTTCGGCTGGCGTGACACCGAGATTGCCAGCAGCCCCGAGGCAATCTGCGTGAACTGCTGCGCCGGAGGCCACAACTCGCCTAGACGATCCGTCTGGAACAGACCGTCTTTGTCGAGCAGGCTCACAACCCACTCTGCCAACGGCTGCAGATGTTCTTGAGGCGGTGTTCGCCCCAGCGAACGAATAGCACTGTTCAGATAAAGCGCGACGCCGCCCCGCGCGACGGCGCTGACTGCCGCTCCGCCGGCGACGATATACTCGATCAGGCTGGGAGAAACGCCGATAAGCCCATCGGCGAAGTCCGCGTGGTCCGTGAGACCGCTCAAGATCTCCCGCAGAAGGCCACGGCCGGCCAGATGCATCTCCATGTCGTCGGCGCGCTGACGCGTTTCAAGCTGCGACGAAAAGATGGGACCGAATATCTCGCATGCGGCGCGCAGATGACGCGGCAACTGACGCGGGCTGTAGTGGTGGCAGGCTATCAACCCCCACAGCCGCCCCTGCACGACGATCGAGATCGACATCGACGCTGCCACGCCCATGTTGCGCAGATATTCGCGATGAATCGACGATACGTCGCGCAGGGTCGCGTAACTCATGTCCAGCGGCTGGCCCGTGCGCGGATTGATCTCCGGCACCAGTCTCGCCGGAGTGTAATCGATCTGCACGATCGTTCGCAGCCAATTGCGCAGATACAACGACCGAGCCTGGGAGGGAATGTCCGCTGCCGGATAGTGCAGGTCCAGGAACGAAACCAGTCGCGAGTCACGACTCTCGGCGTAAACCCAACCCGACTCGTCAGGCTGAAATCGATACACCATCACCCGGTCGTAGCCGGTGGCGCGACGCACGCGTTCAGAGGCGAGCTGGCAGAGCGCCTGCAGCGAGCCGGCCTGATCCAAGCCGTCCATCAGTTCCTGCAGCACCGCCAGCGGATCACGCCGTGCGCCCTCCTGCAGCTCCGCCGGCACGAACTCGAGCACAAAATGACCACCCGTACGATGAATACAGGCATCCACCGGTCGATCGGGCTGCACACGCAAAATCGGATCGAGCAGATGTCGCGGTGTGGTCAACGGCGCTTCAGCAGACAACTCGCACAACAGGCGCATCTGGTCAGGCTGCAGCAAGGTTTCCAGCCGCCGGCCGAGCAGCGCGTCGAGTGCGCGGCCTAGCAGGCCAAACGTCTCGCCGGCCGCCTGCTGGATTTCGCCAAGATCGCCATCAATCACCAACATAACCCCATGCGGCAGAATGGTACCTGGGGTGTGGATCGGCTCCTTGTCACAGTTGGTAAGGTCGAACTGGATGTTCATCGGGCCAACTGACTGGACCAGCCGGAGAGCCAATGCTCGAATGCGTCGAATGTATCAGCGGCAGCCTGGACAAGCGCGCCGCGCGAGGTCGCCTGGGAGTCGAACGCGTGAAGTTCCGCGAGAAAGGACCGCCAGCCGAAAGCAGTTGCGGTTCCGCGTCCAATGAAAAAACGTCGGCCTGCCACCCCACTATGTCCCAACAGCGCATCCAGCCGTTTGGCGAGAACCTGTCCCCCAAGCGCCGCTCCCTCGATCACGTAGCGCGCGCCTAATTGTTGGGCGTGGTTGTCAATGCGAGGCAGGGACCGGCACAGCGGCACGCGCGACGCTGCATACGGCGCATACAGGCAACGCAAATCCGCCTGCAACCACAAGCTTCGTTCAGGTCGCAGGCCGAGCGCCAATTCCAGCGGGAGGTAGAGCCCGAGCAGTCGCGTCAGCAGGCCGCAATACTCGCCGCGTGAGATCTGCGCGGCTGCGATGGCGGCGAAACCCCGGTGGAAATGAAGACGCTCATGAGACTCGAGCGTCGCCGCACGAAGCGCCTCACGCAGTCCTGATCCGTTCCAGTGACTTCGGCCGCGAAGGGCCACTGCCGGTTCGACGCCAGTCTCTCGTAAATCTTGTCGCACACCCACCCAATATTGCTACGACTTTACGTTTCGTGCGGGATACCCTAGACCGATGACGCAATCACGCACAAGGGCTGCAGAGTAGGGCGGACGCGTTGAACAAGCAGGGCGTGGAACTACGAGTCAAAGAGCCTGGATCGATCGCACCGCTCCACTCTCGGGTGTTTTCGAACTGTTTCCACGTCGAAGCCGTCGATTTCGCGGGCTCTGCCCGTTACGATTATAGCTGGTGTGGCGCGCGCCAGTTTCTCGCATGGCATGACCTCGTCTTGACCGACGGCGAAGCAAGGCTCGAGAAACTGGCTGTCACGAATTCGCATGATCTGCGCGACACGATGACATTCATTCCACCAGGTTGCGAGATCACCGGCTGGTCAGCATTGTCACCGCGCCGAAGCGGCTACACTGCGCTGAGTTTCGAACCAGACCTGCTTGAGCAAGAGCTGGAGACCAGGGAAATCCGCGGTGCGTCCGAGCCGCAGCTGTATTTTCGCGATGCCGGGCTCGCCAGCACTTTGCGCAAAGTCGGCGCAGCGATGCGCCAAGGCGCGCCACCCGACATGGGCTATCTCGAAGCGCTCTGCCTTGTCGCGGCGTTCGAACTCCACCGACTGCAGCACGGTCCACTTCGCGATATCCGCGCCGCGGGGCGCCTCACCGGCCGACAGGAACGGCTGGTGTGCGACTTCATTGCGCAGAATTTGGCGCGAGATCTCACGTTGAGCGAGCTGGCATCGCTTGTCGGCCTCAGCCGTTTCCATTTCGCCCGTATTTTCAAGGCGACATTTGGTCAATCGACACGGCAATATCTTTCGCGCCAGCGCATCGAGCGGGCGAGCGCGTTGCTTGCGACGACCAGCATGCCGGTGGCCGCGATCGCCACGACCGTCGGTTTTGGCGGAATGGCGCGCTTCGCAACGGCGTTCCGCCACCACACTGGCCACACACCGTCCCAGTTCCGTCGCAGTACGTCCTGAACGGCTGAGTGCTGGCGATCCCGGTAGTCGCGCTGCGAAAGATGTCTCAGGCCGCCGCCCTGAACGTCCGCGGGATGCCGGCCTTCGGCACCTGACCCTGCATAGGCTCGGCCGGCAAGCCCTCATGCAGCAGCCGGCGCGCATCGATCAGCTTCTGCAGATCGATCCCGGTGGCAAACCCCATGCTCTCGAGCATGAACACCAGGTCCTCGGTGACGATGTTGCCCGAGGCGCCGGGCGCATACGGGCAGCCGCCGAGACCCGCCAGGCAGGAATCGAAGGCGCGAATGCCTTCCTCCAGCCCCGCCAGCGCATTGGCAATGCCCAGACCGCAGGTATCGTGCAGATGCAGCCCGTACAGCGTGTCGCCGATCGCCTCGCGCGTCGCGCGCACCACCTCCTTGATCTGCGCCGGATGCGCATAGCCCACCGTGTCAGCCAGCATGATCTGATCGACGCCGGCATCCGCCAGGCCCTTCGCCAGCGCGACGGTCTTCGCCGTCGGCACGACACCATCGATCGAGCAGCCGAACGCGGTGGACGCCCCGGCGACCACCGGCACTTTCCGCGGCTGTGCGGCCAGCCAGTCCATTATCTCCTGCATCATGGTGATCGACTGCTCCGGCATGCGGTTCAGGTTGGCCATGCTGTGGCCCTCGCTGACCGAGACCGGAATGCTGATCTTGTGCACGCCGGCGTTATAGGCGTTCTGCACGCCGCGCAGATTGGGCGCGAGCGCCTGCACCACCAGGCCCGGGATCTTCAGACATTGCTCGACGATGTCCGGCGTATCCGACAGTTGCGGAATGACACGCGGCGGCACGAAGCTGCCGACCTCGATCTCCTTCACGCCGGCGGCGGCAATCGCCTGGATCCAGCGCACCTTCGCTTCGGTCGTCATGCGGGTCTTGGCGATCTGCAGCCCATCACGCGGGCCAACCTCGCAAATCGAAATGTGTTCGCTCATGGCAGCACCAGGTTGCTCCTCGGGGCCGGTGACCTTGGGCGATCCGCAGGAAAGATTCAACACAGAGGGCCCGGAGAAACACGGAGTTGCACCGAGGAAGCTGATCACGCTCCGCGCGGAGCGCCTACACTTCTTCTCCGTGGCCCTCTGTGGTTCTCTGTCCCTCCGTGTGAACCCTTTGCGTGGACCCCCCGATGTCAGTTGTAACCACAGAACAGCGCGGCCTTGTCTCGATCATCCGCATCAACCGCCCGGAGAAGATGAACGCCATCTCCAGTGCCGTCGCAGTCGAACTGCAGCAGGCCTTTGAGGCATTCGATGCCTCTGATCAGCGCGTGGCGATCCTCAGTTCGGTTGGCGAGCGCGCCTTTACCGCCGGCGCCGATGTCACCGATCTGCCCGAGCTCTGGCGCACGATTCCAACGGTCGGCTTCAACACCGACAAGCCGATCATCGCCGCCACCTCTGGCTGGTGCATCGGCGGCGGCATCGTGATGGTGATGATGTGCGACCTAATGGTTTCGACTGAGAGCACCGTCTTCTACTACCCGGAGGCCAAGCTTGGCGTCACCGGCGGCATGATCAGCTCGCTCGCCTCCCGCATGCCGCACAAGCTCGCCATGGAGATGATGCTTCTGTGCAGCAAGGTCAGTGCGCAGCGCGCCTACGAAGTGGGCTTCGTCAACCGCGTGGTCCCCCATGGCCAGCACGAAACCGAGGCACTGGCGATGGCCAGCGAGATGCTGGAGTCAGCGCCGCTGGTGATCGGCGCACTCAAGCGGCTGGTGAGCGAGGTTCTGCCGGTCGGCCCGGTGGAACGCATGGTGGCAATCAGCCAGACACTAAGCCGCGTGCACAACAGCGAGGACATGCAGGAAGGCATCCGCGCCAATCGTGAGCGGCGCAAGCCCAGCTTCCGCGGTCGCTGAAAGCGCCACAATGCAAGGGCACCCGCGCTTCGTCACCCGCTACGATCTGCCGGGCGTCTCGTAGATCAGTACATTATCCCAGAACGCGCATTTATGCTCCGCGGCAAACTCGGCGGCAGTGATCGGCGTCAATCCGGTCACGTTCTGCGCAAGATAAACCTCGGAGCCTTTGGTGTAGCGCGGCCAGGGTTTGTCACCCTTCAGGTTTGGGTTGCCGGTGTACATGAAGTTTGTCCACGCGCCGACCAACTGTCCGGAAAGCGTCCGTTCCTCCTTGTTGAGGCTGTGCCGGATGCCCAGCGGGCCACCATGCCAGTCAGGGAACAGGAACTGAATGTCGATTGTGTGGGCCGCACCATGATCGAAATTTACCGCAGGGAAGTACCAAGGCGCCTTGCGATAGGTGAATTCGTAGGCATAGAGCGGCACATATGCCGACACATGATTGTTCAAATACGGATGACGGCACACGTTTGCATCGGTGGCGATGGCGCTCCACGCCGCCCCGGGTGTCCCATAGGCGCTCAGTGGATATTGCTGCATCACCTTGGCCGCTGTGTCTTCCTGATAGTTGGGTGGTCCGTTGCCAGGTCCAGCAGGGCCACCATACGTAGCTTTCAAGAGTTTGGTGAAGCGCTCGACCGTCATCGGTCCGAAGAACAGTTCGTCAATGCTGGCGGTAAACGCCCCTTCGTCAGCCACTGGCCCGTTCATGATCGGCATATGAGCGAACTTGCCGCTGCTCCATGCAGCGTCACCCGACATCGGCAGGATCTTGCCATCCACCATCAGGCCGTTGACGTACGGCCCATTGGCCGCGGCGGTACCCTGTAACGACAGGATCTTGTCCACCGACAGCGCCCGCAGACACGAAGCGGCTTGTGCACTGCTATCGGCACCGCACCCGGCAGCCTTGGCAAAGTCGGCGCCGCGCTGCTCAGCCAGCGCCAGCGGAGCAACGGTCAGTAACGGACCGCTCTGGAAGATGGCGCGGTGGAACAGGCCGGCGCTTGCGGGTGATATCACAGCGGCTGCTGTACTTGTCGAGCCTGCCGACTGGCCGCCCAGCGTCACGTTGCCGGGATCGCCGCCGAACGCCGCTATATTGCGCTGTATCCAACGCAGCGCTTCCTGCTGGTCCATCAGTCCGTAGTTGCCGAAGTCATGGCCCTCTGCATCGAGCGCGAGATGACCGAGATAACCCAACAGTCCAAGCCGATAGTTGAGCGTGACAACCACGGTCGGGCCGGCAGGTCCGCCCTTGACGAGAGCGCTTGCGTCATAGTCGTTGCTCTCACCATCGAACAATCCGCCACCATGGATCCAGAGCAACACCGGCAGCTTCTTCGTGTTGCCGTGGCCATTGGTGCGCGTCGTAAACACGTTGAGGTAAAGACAGTCCTCGGTGACGCTGACCGGTCCGGCGAAGACGCCAAGCTCAGTGATCTGCGGGCAGGTATTGCCGAACTTCGTAGCCTTCAGCGTCTCGGTCCATGCCGCATGCGCCTTTGGTGGCTGCCAACGCAGGTCGCCGACAGGAGGAGTAGCATAGGGAATGCCAAGGAACTCACTGATCCCGTTCTTGACGTATCCCTGCACCGGGCCTTCAGCGGTGTGAACGATGGGTCTGGCGTTGTCGGCGGCGAGCGCTGGCGGTCGCATCCCTAGCGTCGTACCAAACAGGAAGAGTGCTCCTGCCAGCAGAAGCTTGTGTCTGCTCTTGGTCATCTCTCCATCCCCAGTTTAGTTATTCCATGTGTTATTCCCGCAAAGGGTGCGCGCGTTTGGTCTGGCGTGGCAAGAGCCGTCGCGTCAGGATACGAAATGCTGTCATGTTCTCGAGCGGCTATGCGCTGGTCACTATTCGCCGCTAATCGGCCTTCGACACCTAGCCTTGCGTTGGCCCGTATAGCACCGTATCGCTGCATGATCACTGTCAGCCAGACACTTCGTCGCGCGCCAAACAGCGAGGATATGCAAGAAGACCCGCGGCGAGTAGCGCAAACAAAACTTCCGTGGACCTGAGGAGAATACTATGCCAGCCCATCCGGACGATATCGCCGGCGTCACTGCCTGGTTCGACACACTTGCCGCGCATGTGCGCGACGTGGACTTCGTCGGCGCACGACCGATCTTCTCACCCGACATGATCGCATTCGGCACCTTCACCGACTTCATGACCGGTCGCGATGCAGCCGAACAGCAGCAGTGGCGCAATGTCTGGCCGCACATCGACGAGTTCCGTTTCCGCCCGGACATACGCGCGATCGTCTCGCCCGACCGGCTGCAGGCTGTCGGCATGGGCATCTTCGATTCCACCGGCTATCGCCAGGATGGCACTTCGTATGATCGGCCCGGACGCGCCACCATCGTGTTCGTCCACGACCGCGTCGGTGCGCCGTGGCTCGCGCAGCATACGCATCTCTCGCTGTTCCGCGACGTCCCCACACGCAGCTTCAAATCGAAGCCGGAAAAGCGCTGAGCGCCACACTCATCAGGAAGGAAGCCCGACATTGACCGAGCCCACCAGGCCGCTCGCCGGCCGCACCGCACTGATCACCGGCTCCGGCCAAACATCGGCCGCGCCATCGCACTCGCCTGCGCGCGCCTTGGAGCAAACGTCGTGGTGAACGGCCATCGTAATCAGTCCGCCATCGATGGCGTCGCGGCGGAGGCGCGCACCCTCGGCGTCGGTGCGCTGGCGGTGCTCGCGGACGTCGCCGATCCCGTGGCAGTGCAGGCGATGGTGGACCAGGCCACCACGACGTTCGGCGGCGTGGACATTTCGGTGTCCAACGCCTCGGTGCGACTGCACACGGCTTTCCTCGATATCTCGCTCGAGGAGTGGCAGCGCATCATGAATTCCAACCTGAACGCCTCGTTCTATCTGGCGCGGGCGGTGATCCCGGGCATGAAGCAGCGCAATTGGGGACGCATCATCCATATCTCCGGCCGCGACGGCTTCATGCCCATTCCCAACCGCGTGCACAACATCACCTGCAAGGCTGGCGTCTATGCCATGGCGAAAGCGCTGGCGATCGAGTTCGGCCCGTTCGGTATCACCTGCAACACCGCGTCGCCTGGGCTGATCGATACCACCCGCGACTGGACGCAGTACCCGCAGTTCCGCAACGGCTACGGCGAGCGCGTGAACGAAATCCCGGTTCGCCGTGTCGGCCATGTCGATGAGATCGCGGCGGCCTGTACCTATCTCGCCAGCGAAGCCGCGGGGTTCGTGACCGGGCAGGTGCTGCACGTCAATGGCGGCGACATGATGTAAGGCGCCCGGCGCGCAGCAGCCAGCCTCCAACGGCGACGCCCAACTGCAGCAACATCAGCAGCAGGAACGCGGCCGACAGGCCGGCCCCCTGCGCCATAAAGCCGATCAACGCCGGCCCGACGAGAATCCCCGCGTAGCCCAGAGTGGTGACGGCCGAAACTGCGGCATGTTCCGCCATAACACTTTGACGACCGATGCGTGTGTACAGCACCGGCACGATATTGGCGCATCCGACCCCGACCAGACCGAAGCCGAGCACGACCAGCGGCCAGGACATGGCGAGAATCGCCAATGCAAAACCGAGCGCTGCGAAGACGCCACCGAATACGACGACGGCCGGGCCGCCGAACCGCGCCACAACGCGGTCGCCGGCGAGCCTGCCGATGGTCATGGTCGCCGAGAACGTGGCATAGCCAACGCCGGCATAGGTCGTTGCCATACCGGCTTCCGAGGTCAGGAACACCGCACTCCAATCCAGCATCGCGCCTTCCGCCAGGAATGCCACGAAGCAGAGCATGCCGATGAACAACACGATGCCGCGCGGCAGGGTGAAGCCTGGGGCATCACTCTGGCTGCCGTAGGCGAGCAGATGCGGTCCCGCCAGAGCCATCGCCGCGACGATGATGGCGACGACTGCCAGGGTGGCG
>Ga0170475_100474104_pt1 | contig 12630 bp, 10 predicted proteins | sample Soicark_Litter_5_FD_111474 | JGI IMG/M metagenome (GOLD analysis project Ga0170475, IMG submission 111474) | Avena fatua rhizosphere microbial communities from Hopland, California, USA. Combined Assembly of 48 SPs | reverse complement strand
GGCCGCGTCCACGACTTCCCACACGTCGATGTTCATCCGGTCGCACATCAGGGCCAGCTCGTTGACCAGGCCGATGTTCACCGCCCGGAACGTATTCTCGAGCAGCTTGACCATCTCGGCGACGCGGGTCGAGCTGACCGGCACGATCGTCTTGATGGCGGTGCCATACAGTTCGCCGGCGAGCGCGGAGCAGGTCGGGGAGTAGCCGCCGACGACCTTCGGCACGTTATGGGTCTGGAACGTCGGGTTGCCCGGATCGACGCGCTCGGGCGAGAAGGCGAGAAAGAAGTCGGTGCCCGCCTTGAGGCCCGTCGCTTCGAGCATCGGCTGCACGACTTCGTCGGTCGTGCCGGGATACGTTGTGGACTCGAGGCAGATCAACATGCCGGGATGCAGGTACTTCGCGATCCCCTCGACCGCCGAGACGATGTAGGACATGTCCGGGTCCTTCGTCTTCCGCAGCGGCGTGGGAACGCAGATGTTGATCGTGTCGAGGTCTTTCACCACGGCGAAGTCGGCGGTCGCGTCGAGCTTGCCGGCCGCGTGCAAGGCCTGCACGTCGCTGGTCGGGACGTCTGGAATGTAGGACTGGCCCTGGTTGACTAAGTCAACCTTGCGCGTATCCAGGTCGATGCCCGTGGCGTGGAAGCCGGACTTGCCCAGCTCCACCGCGAGGGGCAGGCCGACGTAGCCGAGGCCGACGACGCCGGTGCGCGCCGAACGGTTGCGAATCTTTTCTCGAAGGGTGTCCGCGAGCGATGCCATTCAAACTCTCCTATGCAGAAGTCCCTAACATCAACCGTTTGACGCGGCCCCAGAACCCTTCACGACGCTGACTGAACGGCTCGTTGCGCCCCGACGTGCCCGTCGGGGCCTGCGCTACCGGCTGCCGCTGCTGTCGCAGCAACCGGTACTCCTCAGCGAGGACTCGCCGCTGTTCGGCGAGTTCACGCTCTCGCTGGTGGAGCGTCTGCTCCCGCTGCTCGATTGCCGCGTGGCGGGCGTCGTCGGTCGCCACCGCTGCCGGGCGGGCAGGAGCCGGCGGCCAGTTCCGGGCGTCGAGCAGCCGGCCCTGCGGCGCTGCTGCCGGCACGACGATGTGCACGGGAGCGGCGACGGCAACGGCCGGTGCGGGTGCGAGCACCGGAGTGGACGTCGGTTGGTCAACCTTGGGTGCGGCGGCCGCGACAGCCGGCTCGCCGATCTGAACGGTTTGCCCGCCTGGCAGAACGCCCGTCGTTTCCAGCTCAGCCAGCACATCGACTATGAGGCCGCGATCGATCTGGGACCGCTCTTCAGCGTATCCGAAGACGAGCGCCGCGTCGCAGATGATGTTGATCACGCGCGGCACGCCACGGCTGCGCGCGTGGATGAGAGTGGTGGCCTCGGCCGGGAACTCGAGCGGCGCGCCGGTCGCCGCGCGTCGCAGCCGGTGGTTGATGTAGTTCGCCGTTTCGTCTTCGTCGAGCGGAGCCAGATGGTAGCTCACCGTGATGCGCTGCCGCAGCTGCTCGAGCTCCGGCGCTCCCAGCTTGTCGCGCAGGTTCGGCTGGCCGACCAGGACGATCTGCAGGAGCTTCGATTTCTCGGTCTCCATGTTCGACAGCATCCGCAGCTCTTCGAGTGCGGCCAGGCTGAGGTTCTGCGCTTCGTCGATCACGATGAGGACCATGCGTCCGGCCAGGCGCTGATCGACCAGGTACTGCGCCAGGTCCCGCAACAGGACCGGCTTGCTCTTGCCGGAGGGCTCCAGCCCGAAGTCGAGCATGATCGTTTCGAGCAGTTCGCGCGGATCCAGCATCGTGTTGACGATGCGGCCGACCGTCGTGTGCGAATCGAGATTGCGCAGCACCGTCTGCAGCAGCGTCGTCTTGCCCGATCCGATCTCGCCCGTAATCACGACAAAGCCGGCGTGGCTCTCGAGCCCGTAGCGCAGGTAGTCGAGCGCCTCCTGGTGAACGCGGCTCGGATAGAGGTATTCCGGGTCCGGGCTCAGCGCGAAGGGTCGTTCGCGCAACTGATAGAAACGTTCGTACATCTCACAGACCTCCGGCCTCGGCGCGTCCGCGCCAGGCTCCAAGCTTGCCGTGCGCCAGTGCCGTGATGGCCGACGCGAGGCGATCCGGATGGTGCCGGATCTTGCCCGCAGGGTGCTCCGACATGAGCGGGACGCCAATCGCCCGCACGCCGAGCCGATCGAGGGCATTGAGATCGAAGCTGCCGGCGACGATCGGCGCCGCGCCGCGCGCCGCGTAGGTGGCGGCGAGCGTATCGGGAACGGGCGTGGTGTTGTAAATCACGCAGTCGAACAGCTGCCGCCCGAGATGCCGCTCAATCGCCAGCACGTGCTCCAGCACGCCGAAGGTGTCGGTCTCTCCTGGCTCGGTCATCAGGTTCGCGACCAGGATGCGGATCGCGCGCGACGCCTCAATCGCCTGCCGCACGTCGGGCACCAGCAGCGGCGGCAGGATGCTCGTATACAGGCTGCCGGGGCCCGCCACGATGACATCGGCGGCCCGCACCGCATCAATCACCCGGGTGGAGCAGCACGGACGATCCGGCAGGAGCATCAGCCGCGCAATCGTGCCGCCCGCCTGCGCGATCGCCGTTTCGCCGCTGAGCACGCGGCCGTCCGCGAATTCGGCGACCAGCGTCACCAGCTCACTGGTGGCCGGCAGCACCACGCCGCGCGCGCCGATGACGCGGGCCGCCAGGTCCACCGCCAGCGTGAAATCGTTGGTGAAATCCGCGAACGCCGCCAGCATCAGGTTGCCGACCGCATGTCCGTTCAATCCGTCGCCGCCGCCGAAGCGGTACTGGAACAGATCGGCGATCTGCGCGTGGTTGTCCGACAGCGCCGCCAGGCAGTTGCGGATGTCTCCCGGCGGGATCATGTTGAACTGCGCCCGCAGCCGCCCCGAGCTACCGCCATCGTCGGACGTGGCCACGATGGCGACGAGGCGCTCGCGCGCCGTCTCCATGAAATCGTCGCCGATGATGATCGGCCGTAGCCCCCGCAGTACATTCGGTAGCCCCGTGCCGCCGCCGATCGCGACGATGCGGGGCGGGTGGCTCTGGACCGAGTCGGTGGCAGCTCGCGGCGAGTGCGGCGACGGGGACAGCATCACAGCCCTCTTCCGAGCTCCGTCGCCGCTTCGAACGTGGCCGAGCGATCGTGAGCCGCCTCGATCGCCGGGAGTACGTCGCGCAGGGCGCGCTCGTAGTCTTCGGGGAAGTCGATCTCGATCCAGGGGTAGCCGCGGGTGCCGATCGCGTGCAGCGGACGCTCCGCCGCAAAGGCGCCGAACGCCTTGGGCGCCCAGTCGCGCAGGCCGCCGGCCGCGACGATGCCGTCCATGATGGCGATCAGGCGCGGCGCACTCTCCGGCCCGAATTTCACGATTCCGAGGTTCTCGCCGTCCGCTTCTTCGGGGGGCATCGCCTTCGACATCTCGATCACCCGGCCCGAGCTGACCTTGACCTTCATCTCCTCGTCGCCATACTCCTGGCCGGCCTCCCGGTAGGCGATGAGCAACGCGGCGTCATGGCGTGACGCAAGAAGGTCATCCAGGAGCACCGGATGGAAGAGCACGTCACAGTTGAGCACCACGAAGCCCTCATAAAGCAGAGCTCGTGCCATCCACAGCGAATACAGGCTGTTCGTCTCGGCGAAACGGGAGTTTTCGATGTACCGGACGCGCGGGCCACAAATGCCCCGGACCCGCTCCGCCTGGCATCCCACGACGACGGCGATGTCGTCCACGCCGGCATCCTGGAGCACCTGGATTTGCCGCTCGAGCAGCGTCAACCCGCCGGCCTTTACCAGGCACTTCGGACGATCGCCCGCGGTGCCGTTCAACCGCGAGCCCTTGCCGGCAGCCAGAATGATTCCTCGCATGGGGTTCCTCACCGGCCTGGTGTTGCCGGCACCAGCCGCATACGGCCGGAAATCATCGCCAGCTTCGACATGTATTCGCTGCGGTCGCGCCGGCCGATCGCGTAGGCGAAGAGCAGCACGTAGCTGGCGACGCCCACCGCCGCCTCGGCGACAACCGCGAGGAGCGTTCCCGGGGAAATCAGGCTGATCGCATACAGCTCCGCGCCCACCACGGCCGCCGGCCACATCGTCGGCCAGACCGAGAAACGGAAGGCAACTCCCACCGGCAGGTCCACACGGCGGCACGCTGCCGGGAACAGGATGAAGATCGTCGTAATGGCGATCGGGATCAGCGTGCCGATGGCGACACCCACGAGGCCAAACGGCTTGATCAACGCCGCGCTCATCGCCAGGTTGACCAGTCCGGTCGCGATATTGACGAACGCCAGGTAGCGCACCTTGCCGGCTCCTTTGAGAAGCGTCGTGCCAGTGGCATTCCCGACGCGCAGAGCCACCACAATCGACAAGATCTGGATGACGGGGGCGCTTCCGATCATGCGGTCGCCGACCCAGGCGTGCACCAGCGGGTAGGCCAGTACCATCAGCGCGATGGCGATTGGAACCACTGTCGCGAACGAGAGCCGCGTGCCCTCGAGCAGTAGCCGCTGAAGGCGCTCGTTCTTCTGCATCGTGTCGGAATCGACGATGTACGGGAAGAGCACGCCATTGACCTGGTTGGTCAGGCGCTGCACCCCCGAGATGATCCGATCCGCGACCGCCCAGATCGCAACCGGCGCGCTGCCGAGGAATACGCCGATGACGATTTCATCGAGGTCGTAGTTCAGCTTGTTCGCCCAATCGATGATCGAGGAATAGACGCTGAAGCCGGTGACCTCGCGAAGCCGGTTGCGGCGGAAGAACGACGCCCGGATCCGGAGCGGAGGGTAAATCCGGTACGCGTTCATCCGATATACCAGATAGGCGAGCAGGCGCACGCTCGTCGTGGCCGCCACCAGAGCGATGAGGCCGCCGCCCATCAGCAGCACGGTGACGTTGGCGATGGCGACTGAAACGCTGGTGCAAATCGCGACGACGTTGTTGCGGTCGTAGCGCTGGAAGCCATCGATGACGCCACCGAACACGCTGAACGGGAAGTTACACGCGACGTTTACGCCGATGATGAGCAGCAGCCATTTCGCCGTCTCGGCCTGCTGGGGGGTAATCCGCAGCAGGTGGTCCAGGTTGAAGGCGAGGCCGATGACGACCATGTAGGCCGCGACGCCAATCGCGGCGAAGACGAAGAACATCGTGCTCGCGATTTCGTTCAGCGCGCGCGCGTCGCGATGGGCGCGGTATTGCGCGATGAACTTGACGATGGCACTGCCATAGCCCATGTCGAGCACGGAGAAGTGGATGGTCACCGAGCCGGTGAGGATCCACAGCCCGTAGGCGTCCTGGCCGAGATGTCCCAGGTTGAAAGGGAGCATCACCAGGCCGATCAGCAACTCGACGGCGATCGCGAGGTAGCGCGTGCTGACGTTACGCGCGATGGTGACGAGGTGATGGTCCTTTGACTGGAGCCAGGCGTCGTCGATCGTTGGCGGGGCGTTGTTCACGCCGCCCCCTTCCGGAAGAGGACGACCTTGACGGTGTCGAACACGATAGTCAGATCGAAGAACACCGAGAGGTGCTTGATGTAATAGAGGTCGTAGCGAAGCTTTTCCATGGCGTCTTCGAGCGATGATCCGTAGCGGTATTTCACCTGGGCCCACCCCGTAAGGCCGGGTTTCACGGCATGCCGTTGTTGATAGAAAGGAATCTGCGCCGACAGCTCGTTCACGAAGAACGGGCGCTCCGGCCGCGGGCCGACGAAGCTCATGTCGCCGCGGAGGACGTTCCACAGCTGCGGCAGTTCGTCGAGTCTGGTCTTGCGGATGAACCGGCCGACGCGGGTGATCCGGTCGTCGCCGTCCTTGGCCCAGATCGGCGTCCCGCCTTTCTCGGCGTCCGTCCGCATCGATCGGAACTTGCAGAGCGTGAAGGTCCGCCCGTTCTCGCCGACACGTTCCTGGCAGTAGAGGACCGGGCGTCCGTCTTCCAGCCAGATCGCGATGGCAGTGAGGATCATCACCGGGATCGCGCCGACCGCCATCAGCAGCGACAGCGTCAGGTCGATGGTGCGTTTCATCAGCCGCATCAACCGGGAGACGCGGAAGCCGTCCGAGAAAATGAGCCACGAGGGGCGCAGGTCGTCGATCAGGATCTTGCCGGTCACCCGCTCGTAGGTCGTGGTCGCGTCCTCGACGCGGACGCCGGACATCTTCGCGCGCAGCAACTCTTCGACCGGCAGCTTGCCGCGGCGATCGGACAGGCCGACGACGATGCGGTCGATGTGCAGCGTGGCGACCAGCCGGTTGATGTCGCTCGGCGTCCCGATGATCCCCGGGTTGACGATCCGCTCGCCGATGCGCGACGCGTCGTCATCGATGAAGCCGACGACGCGGTAGCCAAATTCGTGCTGGTCGAGAATCTGCCGGGCCACCTTGCGGGCCGCCTCCCCGGTGCCGACGATCAGCACGCGTTCCTGCAGCTTGAGTGTGCCCGAGATCTGGTTGAAGGCCACACGCCAGGCCAGGATCGCGACGAGGAACACGAACAGCGCGGACACGAAGATGCCGTTGCCGATCATCAGCGACGGCCGCAGGAAGTAGAGGGCCGCCAGCAGGATCGAGGCGGCGCCGGTCGCCTGGAGCAGCCGGACCACCAGCTCGCGGTTCGAGTGGACGAGCGTCAGGTCATAGAAGTCGTTGTAGTAGAGGCACAGCTGGCAAATCAGCGTGACGACCGCGACCTTCCACAAATTGGCGACCAGGTCAGGGGTGTCCTGCAGCAGCGCGGCGAGCGCGACCGATCCGAAGATCAGCAACAGTTCTCCCGCAAAGACGGTGAGGCTGCGCGTCGAGACGTGACGATTGAACACCTGCATGGACGGTCCCCGTGTTAGCCCGCGACGTATCCGTAACCGTAGCCGCCGTACTCGTCGGCCTTGCCGTCGCTGACCGTTTCGTTGAGCACGAGGCCGAGCACCTTCGATGCATCGAGTCCGGCGAGCGCGCGATCGATGGCCGGCTTCTCGGTGGCCCCTGCGCGGACCATCATCAGCAGGGCATCGGTCAGCGGCGACAGGATGTGCACGTCGGCGAGCGGCTCGACGGGCGGCATGTCGATGATGATTCGGTCGAACCGGGTGCGCAGCGTATCGAGCGTGCGGCGCATCGAGGCCGATCCGAGCAGCTCCGCCGGGTGGGTCGGCGGCACGCCGGCCGGCAGGATCGCGAGGTGATGCTCCTCGAGCGTCAACAGCGCGTCGTCCAGTGAGGCGCCCCCCATCAGCACGTCGGCGAGGCCCGGCGTCTCCGGGATGCCGAACAGCGTATGAATCGACGGGCGCCGGAGATCGGCGTCGAGCAGCAGCACGCGCGGCTGGAATTCCTGCGCCATCGTGAGCGCGAGGTTGGCGGCGGTCAGGCTCTTCCCGTCACCCTTGGACGGGCTGGTGATGATGATCGAGCGCATCGCGCGGCCGTTCTCGGCCTGGCGGATGCGGGTGCGGAGCGAGCGATACTGCTCCGCGGCAATCGAGCGCGGCGCGAGCCCCGCGACGAGGCGTGAGTCGAGGCGGCCGATGGCCGGGCGACTCTCGATCGTTTCCGGCAAGTCGATCGCCGGCGCCGGCGGCGGCATTTCGATCGCCGGTGCGCGATACGCCATCGGCGCGGCCATCGCAGCTGCCGCGCCGCTCGTCCCTTCTACCCCCAGGCCGCGGGTCCGGCGCACGCCTCCCTCCCGCTCGGCCTTCTTCAAAATCTCCTGAATGCGGCTCATCGTCTCCCTCTCCTACGCGGTGATCCGCGGAATCTCGCCGAGGACCGGCACCTGATACTGGTTCTGCAGGGCGCGCGCGTCGTAGACCGAGCGGTCCATGAAATCGCGGCCAATCGCGCCGGCGGCGCCGAGCACGAGGCCGGCGACGAGCGCCAGGCCCATCACCTTGAGCGGATTGGGCTCGGCCGGCTTATCGGGGAGCGACGCCGGGTAGAGCACGCTGAAGCGCTCGGTCGACTGCTTGCGCGTGGCGTCCTCATTCGCGCGCGCCTGCAGCAGGCTGCCGCTCAATGTCTTGTATTTGTCCTGCTCGAGCAGGCGTTCGCGTTCGAGACCGACGAGTTCCTGTTCGACCGTCGGCGCCGAATCGACACGGGTCTGATACGAGGAGATCTGCTTCTGCGCACTGGTCGAGGCCAGCCGCAGCTCGTTGATGCGAACGCGCGTCGCATCGCGCTCCTGCAGCTTGGCGCGATACAACGGATCCGCCCGGAGCAGGTTCTCGCGGTTCTCCGGCTCGTGCAGCTGCGCCTGGGTCAGCTCCCCCTTCGCCTGCTTGATCTCCTCCTGCAGCCGGATGATCTCCGGGTGCTTGTCGGTGTAGCCGAGCGCGCGGCCCGCGGAGAGCTGCCCCTGCAGATCGTCGATGTGCTTCTGCGACGTCTGCACCGCCATGACGTTGGCGGCGGTCATCCCTTCGGCGCCGACGCCCTGTTTCATCTGGTCGATCTGACTCTCGACCAGGGCCAGGTGGTCCTGCTCGGTGCGGAGCTGCATCGAGATCGACTCGAACTGGCTGCGGGCGCCGTTGACCATCTGGACGTTGGCCGCCATCTGTTCCGGCAGCCGGCCCATGTAGTTCTGTTTCTTGTCGCGCAGCTGGTTCTCGATGTTCTTCAGGCGCTCTTCGCTGGCAGCCAGCTGCTGGGCGAGCATCTCTGAGGTGTTCTCGGCGCGCACCGTCTGCTCCTTGGCGTTCTCCTCGACGAACACGTAGGCCAGCCGGTTGGTAATCCGCTGGGCGCGCGGCGCGTCCTTGTCGCTGTAGCCCAGGTAGAAGAGGTCGATGCCCTTCGACGGATCCGGACGCGCGTTGGCCAGTCCGATCGGGCTGGGCACCGAGATGTTCTCGGCCACGTTGGCGCGAACCAGGGCGGCGGTCTCGGCCACCGGCTTGGCTGGGCTGATCTTCTCCTCGCGGACGACGCGTTCGAGCACCTGCGAGCTGAGCAGCAGTTGCGAGATGGCGCGCTGCCGCTCGACCGGGTCCATCGAGCTCACGCCGCGCATCACGTCCGGCGCGAGCGTGGGCGAGGCCACGGCGATGGCCGCCTGCGAGATGTACTTCTTCGGCAGGAACACCACCGCGAGCACACCGCCGAGCAGGCAGACGACGAGCGGAACAATGAACCACCACATCCGCCGCTTGACCACCGAGACGTAGTCAAGCGGGTGAAAACTCTGTTCTTCCATCATGGGCATCCTCACGGGCATCAACGGATCCGTACGGGTTGAGCGACGACCATCTGCACACCGAACACGTGGCGGTGGATTTGGCCGGCGGCCAGGCGGGTGTCCTGGCGCGAGAACGATTCGTAGCCTTCGACACGCAGCCAGCGCTGGAGGGCGTAGCCGACCGTGCCGTTGAACCACATGGCGTCGAGCGCGAGCGTTTCAATCGTCAGCGGGTTGGTGCGGCGCCACGATGTCGAGCCCTGCACGTAGAAGCCGGTGCGCGAGAGCGGCATCTGCACATAGGCCCGCATTTCCTGGCTCTCGTTCGAGCCGCCGAAGGAGAACGACGGCACGAAGCTGCGTTCGTAGCCGACCCCGAGCGTGGCGCGACGCGCGTGGTGGGTCAGCCCGGCGCGAACGTAGAGGCCGTCGTGTGTCAGGTCGCGGGAGTGATCCGACACCACCGCCAGCCCGCCGGCCAGTTCCGCTGTCGTCCGGCCGCCGGTGCGGTAGTGATAGACCGCGCCCGTGCTCTGATACGTGAGCTGCCGAAGCCCGCGGTCGAGATCCGCCCAGCGCACCGAGTATTCGCCGCCGAGCGACGAGCGGCTGTCGAAGCGGTGCATGACATCGCCGTGGAGGCCGTGGACGTGGCCGCCGGTGAGCAGCAGCGTCTTGTTCTCGAAGTCGACCCAGCTGAACTCGTAGCGGGCCGTCACGTCGGTCGTTCGCGTCAGCCGCCCCTCGAGGCCGCCTGAGAACGCGTCGTAGCGCGAGCCGTTCCGCTGGAACGGAATGCCGCCGATGTCGAGCCGGTCGGTGGTCGGCGTATTCAGGTACGCGTCGTTGGCGAACACCGTCCAGCGCCGCGTCACCATCTCACGCAGCGAGAACTCCCCGTGCTGCTCCAGGCTGTTCAGCTCGTCCAGCTCGAAATAGCGGCGCAGGTAGCCACGATAGCCGCTGGTGAAGAGCGTCCGCCCGCTGCGGTACTCCAGCTGCCCGGACGGCTGCATCGCCCACAGGGAATCCGATTCGGTCTTGCCGTCCGACCCGGCGCTCGGGAACCGCACGGCGACGTTCGTGTCGTGGAGCATGCCGAACGTCAAGCCAGGCGTGAACGTCCAGCCAGGCAGCTGCCACGAGGGGAAGTCCGGCGACTGCTCCTGCGCGAACGCCGGCGTGCACACGGCAATCGCCAGGAGTGCTGCGATTCCGATCCGCCCGAGCCACTGCGCCTTCATCCTCGTCATCCTTCTGTGATGTTTGTCGTCCGTCGTCCGTCGTCCGTCGTCTGTCTTCTGTCTTTACTTCACGATCACCGTGTCGCCGGGCAACAGCTGCAGGGGCTCTTTCGAGTCATTGAGCGCCTGCTTGTAGTTGAACTTCAGGACTTCCATCCCCTTCGCGCCCTTGCGCTGGATCCGGATGTCCTTGCGATTGGCGAAATCGGTAAAGCCGCCGGCCATCGCGAGGGCCTGCATGATCGAGAGGCGGCCGTTAATCAGCTCGAGGGTGCCGGGCTTCTGCACTTCGCCCATCACGTAGACGACCTGCGGCGTGGCCTCGACCACCATCACCGTGACGACCGGATTCGTGATGTAGTCCTTCAGCGAGTTGCTGACGTCGTCGCGCAACTCCAGCGCCGTGCGGCCGGCGGCCGGGATGTCGCCGAGCAGCGGCAACGTCACCTTCCCGTCGGGACGAATCTGCAGCGACTGCGACAGCTGCGCATCGCGGTAGACCTCGATGCGGATCTTGTCGCCCGGCGTGAGCCGGTAGTCGGCCGAGACGTCGGCGGCGGTCGCATGGACCGCGGCGTCCGCGGCCGGACGCGCCTGCGGCGGCGTCTGCGCGGAAACCGTGCTCAGCAGAAAGAAGAAAGAGAAAGCCGTCAATGTCGGGATTTTCATGGCGAACACCTATTGGTTAGAAGCCGTGCCGCGCTCGGGGCCGTGAACCGCGGAGGCGTGTGCCTCGGCGGCCCGGCGGAGCGTGCCGGCGTCGGCGCCGTGTGTCGGACAGCACGCCGCGCCGACTTCGATGTCGACCGGCGTTGAGAACTGGTAGTGTTCGAGGCGCCCCATGACGCGTTCCATGACGTGCATGGAGTTCTGCAGGTCGGCGTCGAGCAGGACCAGCGATAGCCGCCCCTCGGGGCTGGCCGACAGAAGGTCGGTCTCGCGCACTTCGCGGCTGACCACGCGCGCGACCTCGCGCACCGAGTCGGGCCGCGGCGCGCCGGCGCGCGCGTCGAGGAGGACGAGCGTGAGGAAGTTCTGCGACCGGACGGCGCGCTTCAGTTCGTTGGTCAGAACGAACTCGAACGCCTCGGGCGTCAGCACTCGGAAATCTTCCTGGAGAAACGGTTCGGCGCTCACGACGCTTTATCCAGCTCCGCTTCCTTGATCTTGTAGAGCAGCGCTTTGTAGCTGATCCCGAGAATCTCCGCGGCTTCGCGGCGGTTCCAGGCGTCTGCTGCAAGGTGCGGAAAATGAGCTCCCGTTCGGCTTCTCGCGCCGCGTGGCGCCCGATGTCTTTCAACGATCCGACCAACACCGCCGGTGGCGGGACGGCCGCCGGCGCCGCAGCGGGAGGAGGCGCTGCGGGCGCGGCGGCGACCGGGGCCATTGGCTGGAGCGCGGGAATCGGACTCACGCGCATCGAGCGGCCCGCGATGGCATCGGCCAGGTCGCGCCGGATCTGGGCGTCGGTGCCCAGGATCACCATGCGCTTCACCAGGTTCTCGAGTTCGCGCACGTTGCCCGGCCAGTCGTATTCGGCGAAGAGCCGAAGCGCGTCGGTCGCCAGCGCGAATGGCGGCTTGTTGTAGTGCTCCGCATAGCGGCGCAGGAAGGATTCGGTCAGCGCGGGGATTTCATCGCGGCGCTGGCGCAGCGGCGGCAGCGTGATGCAGACGACATTCAGCCGGAAGAAGAGGTCCTCGCGGAACTGCCCGTCCGCAACCGCCCCTTCGAGGTCGCGATTGGTCGCGGCGACGACCCGGACGTCCACGCGCACATCCTGGCGGCCGCCCAGGCGCGCAAACTCGCCATCCTGCAGCACCTGCAGCAGCTTGGCCTGCAGCGCCGGCGCCATCTCGCTGATCTCGTCGAGAAACATCGTCCCGTGGTTCGCGAACTCGAACTTCCCGGGCTTGTGCTGGATCGCGCCGGTGAAGGCGCCGCGCTCGAAGCCAAACAACTCCGATTCGAGCAGCTCGCTTGGCAGCGCCGCGCAATTGACCTTGACGAAGGTGCGATCCCGCCGCGGCGAGGCCGCATGAATTCCACGTGCCACCAGCTCCTTGCCGGTGCCGCTCTCACCGCGCACCAGCACGGTGACGTCGGTGTCCGCGACGCGCGAGATCAACTCACGCACCTCGCGCATTTTTTCGCTCGTGCCGAGCAGCT
>Ga0170475_133263551_pt1 | contig 12634 bp, 6 predicted proteins | sample Soicark_Litter_5_FD_111474 | JGI IMG/M metagenome (GOLD analysis project Ga0170475, IMG submission 111474) | Avena fatua rhizosphere microbial communities from Hopland, California, USA. Combined Assembly of 48 SPs | reverse complement strand
CTTCAATTTTTGGGTTTGGTTGATCATTGCCGTCGCCGGTTTGCTAATCCGGACGCTAAATAACTCCGCGAAAAAGCGAAATACTCCGGAACAACCGCGCTCCCGCCCGGACTACGACCATGACGGCGGCAGCAAGCCGATGACATTCGAAGAGCTCCTTCGTGAGATCCAGGAAGGGAAGGCACCAACACAAACCGCGGCGAAACCCGAGCCCATTCGCCAGTCAGCACCTATCCAGCAAACGCCAAAGCCCAGGTCGTATGAAGTCGTAGATTACGACGACGACATCGAAGAAGAGGAGAAAGACTACGAGACCATCCCATCACGGAACGACAATCGGTCGAACGAGATCTACGAGAAAGCAAAGAGTGAAGCGTTTTCAAAGCCTTCTTTGGAAGAGACTATGAAACTGTCGGATACGGTGATCAAGTTCGATTATTTTAAAGGATATGAAGATTCGCCACGAAAATCAGTAGCGAAAGAGATTTTGCAGGATTTCAAGGACCCCGAAGGCTTCAAGAAGGCCTTTATCATGAGCGAAATACTAAAAAGGAAGTTTTAAAGGGCTTCCTTTAGCAATAAATATTACCTCCAGTGAAGTAAGATAATCGTATAGCGTGCAGAAATCGGTTTTCCGCTGTTTTTTAGCTTTACGACCGGGTTACAATATTTTTTAGAAGGTAATTCATTATTGAAGAACTGATTTTTTAACGCCCCAATTGAGATGAGAACCCTTAGAGGCTTTGTAGCCAGTATTTTGTTGCTGGTATTTTTTACTCCTAACTCCACGCAGGCACAACAGAAGGATTGCCGCAAGGTCGACATCACTGTCGACATCACCGATTCTAAGAACGGGCAGGGTGGTGCCATCAAAGTTTCGACAAAAGAATCCCAGGTAGAGTTCATGCTGCACCTGGTTGGCAAAGGCAAAAACAATCATAACAACGATAAGTTTTCAATAACCACAGGAACGATCGAAAACATACCTCCGGGCACGTATGACCTCGTCATTCATTATCCCGAAGGGAACTTCTGTCAGGAAACGAGAAAGGTGACTGTTAACTAAACCGCTGCATGAGATTTTTTACTACCGCATTCCTCCTTACCTGCACGGTACTATTAAGCTCTGCTTTTGAAGCGGCAGCACAAGGTCCGATCTTCAACATCACGAACATCAAGCACGCTTGCGGCGACCAGGGCAATGGATCGTTCACCATCCACGTTACTGCAGCAGTCGGCGACGTAACAATCGTTGTGGCTGGTCCCGGCGGATACTTGAAAAGCGCGAGCTTTTCTGGCTACACACTGCCTTTCGATTACACGCCCCCCGGGCAGTCACCGAATCCAGGATTGCTGGGTTCAAATACAGGTCGTAACTACAACATTCTCGCCAGCGACGACAACGACAACACACTCGGCAACCAGCTGATATTCAACTTCACCATTGATCAGTCATTAACTGTTGTTACCAATAACTCGAGTATCAACTGTGTTCCGGCAAACGGATCTATTAATGTAACGCCGAAGGGCTCGAGCCCGCTCGGTGCCATTCAATACACATGGACTGGTCCTTCTGGTGTATTCCCTACATCTGCTTCCGAAGACCTTATGAACATCGGTGGTGGCGACTATACTTTGAGCTACACGGATGGAATGTCTACCTGCTCGATTCCCGCGGTGCATGTAACAGACCCGGCGCCGTCTACATTCACGATCTCGCCCACAACGCAGACGATTTGTGAACACGATCCTTTCAACGTCAATGTAAGCGCCCTTACATCGGGTTATACTTACTCCGTAGTTGAAGGCGCTACCGTGCTGGCGACCTATACACCAGGTGTCGATGAAACCAACAAGCTGATTGCGGTGGGCGCTCTTTCGCCAGGCAGTCACACATTGAAAGTCAGTGCCACAAGAGGCTCGTGCCCGGCTGTATTCAATAGTCCAAGCGATATGACGGTGACTGTAAACGCCGTTCCCGATTACAACAACTTGCCGGCAACAAATATCTGCAGCGGTAGTGTGTTGGGTAGTAATCTCAATAGCCTTAAGAAAGCTGCCAGTGTAGCAGCAACCAGTTATGTGATCCAAACTATCGTGCCCGATCCGACTTTGGTGCTGGTAACAGGCTCTCCGACAGGCGTGCCTGTGAGCGGACCAGAAATCGGTGATGACGTTTGGAAGAATACAACCACAGGAGACCTCAATGTGATTTACACGGTAGCAACGTTCAGAGGTACTTGTCCGGGTAACGTGATCACACTCACCTATACCATCAAGCCCCAACCCGATTACAATAACGCTACACCTAATATCTGTAGCGATGATGTGGTCGGCGTGAATCTCGATCCTTTAAGGAAAGGGACAAGCTTACTGGCGACATCGTACCAGTTAAACAGCGTTACTTCGCTAGGTCTCACCGCTTCGGGCGGATCGGCGTACGGGGCATTCCCGGTCGCTGTAATAAGCAGCGATATCGCCGACGACAAATGGACGAATATCAACAACTCTGCACGTTTCGCGATCTATAACATTACGCCTAAGATCGGAAGTTGTTCAGGTACGCCATTCACCATTACCGCAACGATCAACCCGGAGCCATCGGCGCCCGCCGACACCCCAAAGACGATTTGCAGCGGCGACAACGTGAACTTCAATCTTCAGACCGACGCGGTGAATAACGGAGTAGCGTCGACTTTCGACTGGACGGCGACCGATAATCTGAATCCTGGCGTGACCGGCGAGGCCGTTGGAGCACAAACTTCGACCACGATCAGTGACGTTCTCAGGAATACAACATCATCCAGCCAACTTGTTGTGTACAACGTCACTCCGAAAGGACCTGGCAACTGTACTGGTAATCCATTTACTGTAACCGTTACGATCAACCCGGAGCCCGTTGCACCTGCCAATACGCCGGTTACGATCTGTAGCAACAACAACGTTAATGCTAACCTTACTACTATTCTCGCATCCGGTAACGGTCTTGCGGGAACGACATTCAGTTGGGTAGCTGCCGATAACCTTGACCCGAACGTTACCGGGGAATCTACGACACCAAAGGCGACTTCAACGATCAACGATGTGCTGATCAATAAGAGTTCGACAGACCAGGTTGTTGTTTATACAGTAACACCGAAGAGTCCTTCTAATTGCCCGGGTACTCCCTTTACCGTTACCGTAACGATTCATCCGGAGCCGACGGCACCAGCCAACATACCGAAGTCGATCTGTAGCGGCAACGACGTTAACTTCAATCTTCAGACCGCAGGTGTAAACCTCGGCAATGGAGTTGCTTCGACGTTCGTTTGGGTTGCCACCGATAATATTAATCCTGGCGTCACCGGTGAGATCACAACCAATCAGCCAACGAATACGATCACGAATACCCTGGTGAACACAACTTCGACGGTCCAGGATGTTGTTTATACTGTTACACCCACAAGTCTCCTGGGTTGCGCAGGTCAACCTTTCACTGTTACTGTTTCGATAGAACCGGCACCTTTTGCTCCACCCGCTGCGAAAACGATCTGTAGTGGCGACGATGTCAACTTCGCTCTTCAGTCCGCGGTTAACGCAGGCAATGGAATTACATCGACATTCACGTGGGTTGCCGCCGACAATCCCGATCCCAAAGTGACCGGCGAAATCACCAGTTCCCAAAACACATCGACGATCAGTAATGTACTGACCAACACATCTTCGATTAACCAGGATGTTATTTACACGGTAACACCTACAGGCCCGGGCGGTTGCGTAGGTAATCCATTCACGGTAACTGTCAGGATCAATCCGGAGCCTGCAGCGCCCGCAAATACACCAGTAGCGATCTGTAGCAATACGGATGTTAACATCGATCTCCAGGCTATTTTGAATTCTGGTAATGGACTTGCGGGAACAACTTTCTCGTGGGTTGCAACGGATAACCCGGATCCGAACGTGACTGGCGAACAAACCGCACCACAAACAACTCCTATTATCAGCAATGTATTGGTGAACACTACTTCGACAGACCAATTCGTAGTATACACCATTACTCCGACGAGTTCATCTACTTGCGCAGGCGATCCATTCACAGTTACCGTTACCATCCATCCGGAGCCTTTCTCAACCGGGGTCGGAAAAGGTGTTTGCAGCGGTGATGCCGTTAATTTCAACCTTCAAACTCTTGCTGTCGACATCGGGGGCGGTAATGGTGTTCCCTCAACATTTAAATGGCATGCTATTGCCCACATTCCCGGTATCACCGGTGAGTCTTTGGCCGACCAGCCTGGCACTATCGTCACCGACGTACTGGTGAACACTACGTCAAGTGCTCTCAATATTCATTACATGGTTACACCAACAAGCCTTGCCGGCTGTGTGGGACAGCCATTCGATCTCCAGGTTACTCTTCACCCGAAACCTGTTTATACGGACTATACTGACGTTGTCGGAATATGTGCTGTTCCCCTCGGTGTTAACCTCGATGCACAAAAGACTGCCTCAAGCATACTCGCCAACAATTATGACGTTGTGGTAACATCCTTTGGAGCTCTCACGCCGGTTGCAGGTTCACCAGCCCTCGCATTGCAAACTGGTCGTCCTGCGAGCGAGATCGCCGACGATGTTTGGTCAAACACCACCAACGCGCCTATCGATGTTCAGTACCAGGTCACACCGAATAATTTCGGTTGTAACGGAACGCCATTCAACGTTACTGTGCGGATCAATCCTCAGCCCGCCTATACCGATGGCAATGACACAGCATGCAGCGGCCAGCAGATAGTGTATGATCTCAATGCCACGCAGACCAGCGGCGGCGCAGCAACAACATTCGACGTCACGTTTGTTCCCGACGCAGGTCTTACTGCCGTAAGCAACGTAGCGGCCGGAACTGGTAACAACATGTCGATCAACGACGACGTGTGGCGTAACACAACAAGCGGTCAGCTGAAAGTGATCTATACTGTTGTTCCTAAGATTGGCACTTGCGCTGGCGCGTCATTCCAGGTGACCGTAACGGTCGACCCCGAGCCTTTTTATAATAGCCCGGCGCCCGCTACCATCTGCAGCCAGGCCATGGTCGGTCTCGATCTCGAAACTTTGAAAGCTTCACCAACAGGCATCAGCGCTACAACGTTCGACGTTACGGCAGTGCCTGATCCCAGTCTGACTCCCATTGGCTCAACACAATTGTCGGTGACAGGTGGAAACAACATGGTTATCGCAGACGACCAGTGGAAGAATGTTACCAGTGGTCCGCTGGTTGTTACGTACACGATCGTGCCCAAAACGGCGACTGGCTGTGTTGCAACAAGTACAATCACCGTATCGGTTACGATCAATCCTCAGCCGGACTATAACGATTTCACCAATGCGCCTGCAGGTATTTGCAGCAGCCCGTTGGGTATCGATATCACCACGTTGAAGAAAGCCAGCAGTATTGCTGCGACATCTTTCGCAGTAACTGCACATCCAGATCCGGATCCATTGTTGACCCAGGTTGCAGGCGCTGCAACTCCCAATGATATTTCCGATGACGTGTGGCAGAATCTTTCGGCCGGGCCGCTGAATGTTATTTATGATATCATTCCCACAGTTGCTCCCGGTTGCGATGGCAATGTGTTTCATGTTACCGCATTGATCCTTCCTTCACCCAATTATACAGACTTCACCAACACAACTCCCGGAGCTTGTAGTGGTATTGCTATTGGTGTAGCGAGTCTGGATGCTCAGAAGAATCCTTCGAGCACGTTGGCCGATACATACACTGTAACGAACATCAATATCCCGGCTGGTCTGACGTTCGTGGGATCGTTGCCTGCAACACCGTTCGTTGTAGCGAGCGGCGATCTTGCCGACGATGCATGGAAGAATACTACCAACGCGTTTTTAGACGTTGTTTACTTCATCACACCCAGAGTCGGTACTTGCGATGGCGTCGGTTTCAAAGTAACCGTAAGGATCTACCCGGAGCCCGTTGCTCCGGCCGATGTGCCTGTAACTATTTGTAGCAACACCAATGTAAATTTGGATCTTCAGACGGGTGCTGTCGATCTCGGTAACGGTCTTGCCGGTTCAACATTCTCGTGGACTGTTGTCGACAACACGAACGTCACCGGCGAAGCCGCCGGCGCGGCAGGTGTGCTCAATGATCTTCTCACAAACAACACATCGGTCGACCAGCTGGTTATTTACACAGTAACTCCGAGCGGTCCTGGTCCCCAGGCCTGCGCAGGGGCAACGTTCACTGTTACGGTCACTGTTAAGCCACAACCCGTTCTGCTCGTTCCTCAACAGGCAACGGTTTGTAGTGGGACGGCAGTTGGTTACACGATACAACTTAATCCTCCGAACCTGCCCGCAGGTACAACATTCAAATGGCAGGCCGCCGCCAATCCTAACGTTGCAGGCGAAAACACAACACCACAAAACGGCGCTGTGATCACCGACGTTCTCACGAACAACGGACCAGGAAGTGAGCTTGTGCTGTACACCGTTACACCTTCGCTCGGCACATGCGTTGGAACTCCGCAGATTGTACAAGTAACTGTCAATCGTCAATTCATTGCTAACGCCGGTGCCGACCAGGTCATTTGTGACACGAATGGCCCTTATCAACTCGTCGGATCATCGATAGGCGGCGCAGCAACGCAAGGCACATGGACATTGATAACAAACCCCGGTGATGGTGCGATCACCCAGTCACCAACACCTTCAATCCCTGCCAACGCCATCTTCACCGCAACACAAGCGGGTGTTTACGTATTGGAGCTCGCAACCGAGGTCGATCCTTCAGGCGTCTGCTTGCAAGGAAAAGATCAGGTTACGATCACCCTGACTCCAAAGCCCGTTATCGATCCCCTGCAAGCCAAGACGATATGCGGTAACGAACAGGTTGGTTACTCGATCACGGCAACTGCCCAATATCCTTTGAGCACTGTATTTACGTGGCCCGATCCCGATGGTCCTGCCGGAGCAACTAATGCCACCGCAAGCGTATCGGGCGGTGTGGTAATGGGAGCACCCGGAACCATTCACATCAACGATGAGCTTCGCAACGAGACCAATACAAGCGTCGATGTTGAGTACGACGTAACACCATCGGTTGGACAATGCGTTGGCGCGATGGAAAAGATCATAATCACCGTAAGACCTTCGCCGGTGATTGCGTCTAACCAGTCTAAGACTATTTGCAGCGGCGAGCGCGTCGATCACGAGATCTTATTGGCTCCTGTGAACTCCCCGGTTGGTTCCAAATTCTCGTGGCCCGATCCGGATGGAGCAGGTTCTTCGAAGATGAACTCAGCAACGTCTCAGCACGATGTTCCGGCGGATCCTGCGGGAACATTCCACCTCGCTGATACACTTTATAACGACCAGGCTACGCAACGTTCCGTCATCTACCAGGTGATTGCCCAGGGTGCGAATGGTTGCTACAGCCGCGTACGCGAAGTTAATATTTTGGTGAACCCCGGCGCGGTAGCCGAAGCCGGTCCCGCACAATCGGTTTGTGCTAATGCGACAATAACGCTGGGAGGTTCTTCATTCAGTGGTCTTGCCACCCAGGGCACATGGAGTATCCTTAGCGGTCCTGCAGGTGGTGTGATCACAGGCGGAACAAATACTACTACGCCTGCTGCGGCCACCTTCACGGCAACTACCGGCGGAACATACAAGCTTCGTCTCACATCGGAAGACCCCGCGGGTTCTTGCGGTCCTGTTTCCGACGATGTGACTATTACCGTTAAGGCTATCGGAGATCCTTCGTGTACCGGTAATGGTGGCGGCGGCACCGGCACATGCGCTACCGTGTCGATCATACCGGTACCCACACCGGCAACATGTAACAACTCTGATGGATCGGTGTTCTTTAACATCAGTCCTGCGTTGCCGGTTACGGGCGATGTTAAGATCACCATCGATGGCACTGGTTCTACTACGCTTCCTTCACCGCGAACCAACTTCGCGTCGGTCGACGGCTTTACGTTCGGTGTATTGGCAACGGGTACTTATTCCTACTCGATTGAGTACGGCGACGCAACCTGTACGAAGACCGGTACGTTCTCGATCGATCGTTCGGGTACTGTTGGAACTCCTGTTGCAACCAACCTCGTCGATCCTGTTTGCTTCGGCGGAACAGGTTCAGCAACAATCGATGCTCCCGGCCAAACCGGGGGTGCACTCCAATGGTCGATCAATGGAACTACATGGACACCTTTCCTTGGCGGCGGTGTTGTAACAGGTCTTCCTGCCGGCACTCACCTCATCTTTGTTCAAAGACCTGGCGACGCTTGTGCGGGTGCTGTAACAATTCCTCTTGCTAACCCAGCACCGATCACGGCGACATTTACGCCGACGGACGCAACATGTAATAACAACGACGGAGCGATCGAAGTGAGCAACTTCACGGGTGGCACTGGCCCTTATACGTTCACCCTAAACGGCAACAACGTTAGTTTCCCTGCGAACAGTATTTTTGGTGGCCTTACTGCGGGCCCTTACACGTTCGCTGTTACCGATTCGAAATCGTGTACCACGACGTTTGCTCCTGTGAGTGTTTCATTCCCCGGCTTCGTCAATCACACGCCTCCCGTAACTACCGCGCCTAATTGCAATAGCGGAGGAACGAATGGTAAAGTAGAGTTCACGATCACCGATCCAGGTATTTTCCAGGTTGCAATTACAAGTGATCTTGCAATTGAGCCGACAACTTATAACACGCTGGGTAGCAACATTGTAAGCATACCCAATCTTAGCCACGGCGAATACGCAGTGTGGCTGAAGGCGGCCGGTACCGGCCTGAAGTGCGCGACCAAAGTACAGGTGAGCATCTCTGGTGTTTACGCGGTGACGTTCGAAGCAACAGCGCCTGACGTGAAATGCTTCGCCGAACCGTCTGCGATCGCCATCAACAACATTTCCGGTGCTCCGGCGCTGCCTTACAATTACACGCTGACCAACACCAGCGATAACTCGGTGATAAGCGGAACGATCACAGCTTCGCAGGCATTGTCGGAGTTCTCGCTCACGAACATCAACAAAGGCCGTTACTCATTGCGACTCACGCAAGATCAGTCGAGCCTGGCGGCATGTCCAGCACCGATCGCCAGTGGTGCAACAGCAATCATCGTAAACGGACCTACAGGCACACTCGATAGTCTCTATGTGAAGAAAGGCATCTCGGTTCCCGATCTTCCTTCGGGCTCCGCGTTGATTGGCGTGCGTCCGAGTGGTCTCGAACCATACGAAACTCGTCTTGAGCTCACGGCACCGTTGTTTGCATCGCAGACTTTTGTTGCCGATTGGTCAGAGACTACATTGAATCCACAGAACCTGAAGTTCGAACACACTTACACAAATCTTTTTGCCGGTGTATACACGCTGGGCATTCGCGATGCAGGTGGTTGTGAGAAGACTTACGTGTTCACACTGAATGTTGATACCGACTTGTTCATCCCCAATATCTTCACACCGAATGGAGATGGTTCTAACGATGTGTTCTATATCCGGAACCTGCCTGCCGATTCGAAGCTGTTGATCGCTAACCGCTGGGGTAAGGAAGTCTACAAGACTTCGGCATACCAGAACGATTGGGCTGGAGGTGATGCCGTAGATGGATTGTACTTCTATACACTGAATCTTGGAAGCAAATCGTACACCGGCTGGGTTGAGATACTCAGAGGGCAGTAAGAAACTTCATGGTATCGACACGATCAGCGTAGTCTGTCAGTTCGGGCTCTTGCGTTTTTCCAAACGGAATATAACCGTCGCCCGAACCGACAATACACTGAATTTTTTCTGAGTCCGGATCAGGAGTTCCGCTTTCGTAATACAAGACGGAGATAGGAGAGACCAACGCCTGGTTTTCTGTAAGCAGGATAAACCCGTTGTCCAGATGCGGTGCACGATTTACAAGCAAGATGGACTTATTGTAATCGTAATTGTTTACGAACTTGTGGTGATGCGCTACATCTTTGTATTGCTCCCACAGTGCAAGCATTCTGCTGAAATCATAACCGGGAGGAACAAAGAGCTTCGAAACATTCCTGCAGCCCAAACCAAAGTAACTGAATACATCACGACCCAGGGCCACGAGTTGTTCATCGGTTTCATTTCCTATCAGCACCGCGCACGATGATCTGTTCTTACGAATGATGTGCGGAACTTTCCTGAAGTAATATTCAAAGTAGCGTGCCGTGTTGTCGCTGCCGGTAGCAATCACGGCTTCGGCATCGTTCATACGTTCAACCAGCGTAACGAGATCAGTAAACCGCGGTTCGATCTTTACGAGTTGCTCGATCATAAAGCGCATAAGTACTGTATCCTGTGAAGATAACTTAGCAGCTAGCCGATGTCCGCTGATGAGCACACACAACAGGTCGTGAAAGCCTACCAATGGGATGTTTCCGGCCATCACGACACCCACCTTCTTTGGGGCAGATAACGCCATGTTATAAGCCATTACCCATTGCTCTAACTTGTCTTTAACAAGAAATTTAGAAATACCATGGAGCGCCAGTTCGCATTGAGATGGCGTAAACCATGCGTTGTAGTTTGCTGCCTGGCGGTAAAGAGTGTTCTTATCACTCAGTTCAATCGAATGCAGAATGTTTCCGAGTTCAGAGAATGCGCTGATGCGTTCCGATAATTTCATGTTATGCCCCAAAACCTTTAATCAATAGAACCTGTTTGAATACAATTAGGGGAAAACGTATTTTTACGTCTTCCGCCCGATGTGAAAATCGAGCAAAATTAACAAAGATGGCAATCAAGATTACCGAAGAGTGTATTAACTGCGGGGCATGTGAACCTGAATGCCCGAATACAGCTATTTATGAAGGTGGCAGGGAATGGAATTGGGCCGGTGGTACTAAACTCACTCAAGTTGAGTTGGAAGACGGATCCAGCATCGATGCCAAGTCAAGCCAAACACCCGTGTCGAACGAATTCTATTATATCGTTTCGGGTAAGTGTACCGAGTGTACCGGCTTTCATGAAGAACCTCAGTGTGCTGCAGTTTGCCCGGTAGATTGCTGTGTTCCCGATCCTGATTATGTGGAGTCTAAAGAAGAGTTGACTGCGAAGAAATCGTGGTTACACAATGAAGAGTTGGCCTAACTCATAACTCTTAACTCACTTCATTTTCGCTCGCTTGATCAAATAAGCCTGCAGCACCTGGAAGTAGTCGGTCCTTGAATTGGCCGATATGAAATCTATCTTCAATTGGTTGCATTTCATCCTCAGCTCGTCGTGGAATAGCTTGGCCTGTTCTTCAAATTTCGTTTTGATCTCGGTTGGATTGAGTTTCAATCGCTCGCCATTTTCGAGGTCGATAAATTCATAAGGCCTTTCTTCGAAGTTGAATGCAAGTTCTGTTTCGTGATCGCTCACATGAAACAACAACACCTCATGTTTATTGTGCTTCAAATGCTGCAATGCTTTAAAGAGCTCCGTAGGATCTTCGCCGCCGTCGAACATGTCGCTGAAGATCACAACCAATGAACGGCGGTGTGTTTTCTCCGCAACTTCATTCAATACCTGGGCAACATTCGTAGGCCGCAATGCGGGTACACCTTGTTCGACTTTCTTCTCCATCAGGCTGAATATCTTGTCGAGATGCGATGCCGTTGATTTGATCGGGGTGTATTCTTCGATCTTATCGGAGAACAAGCACAGGCCAACTGCGTCGCGCTGGCGGTGCAGCAAGTACGCGATGGCCGAAGTGGAGTAAATGCTGAAGCGAAGCTTTCCCAACGTGTCTTTCGGGTAATACATCGATGGCGAGCAGTCGATCACCAGCAGGCACCTGAGGTTTGTTTCTTCTTCGTATTGTTTGGTGTAAAGGCGGTCGGTTCTGGCAAACACTTTCCAGTCGATGTGGCGTGTTGATTGGCCTTCATTATAGAGCCGATGTTCGGCAAACTCGACAGAAAACCCGTGGTATGGCGACTTATGCAGACCTGTTATGAAGCCCTCCACCAGCTGCTTTGCCAACAATTCGAGGCTTCCTGATTGCTTGATCTCTTCGAAATTTAGTTTCACTTGAAATACCCTTAAAATTCTCAAAAACCCGTTTTCCCTTACAATTTCTCAAATATTACATGACTATTACATAACGAACGACCTGTCATAAATATCCATTTTCCCGGCCTCTGTTTGTTATATTTTTGTAAAATACTATCTTCGATTCCACCAATTACCCCAAAAATACCCAACTAAACATTAGATTCTGTGGAAGATCAAAAGGCGAATGGACGTGATGAGATCTATTCAGAGAAAGTAAAGGCTGGAAAGAGAACTTACTTTTTTGATGTGAAATCAACTCGGTCGAATGACTATTACCTTACAATTACTGAAAGTAAGAAAAGGTACAACAAGGACGATGAAGGGTTCACTTATGAAAAACATAAGATCTTCCTTTACAAGGAGGACTTCAACAAGTTCATGGAGGCGTTGAACGCCACAGTGAATCACGTGAAAACTGAACTGATGCCCGAAGTGGATTTTTCTCAGTTTGATCATGCAAGAGACGAGCGCGAAGAAGCTGCTGCCGCCGACGTACAACCGCCGGCCGTAGATTCAGCCACCGAGCTCAAATGGGACTAAAGGATTTTCCTAACCTAAACCTAAACCGGAAAAGGCCCTTGCT
>Ga0170475_112198859_pt1 | contig 12638 bp, 10 predicted proteins | sample Soicark_Litter_5_FD_111474 | JGI IMG/M metagenome (GOLD analysis project Ga0170475, IMG submission 111474) | Avena fatua rhizosphere microbial communities from Hopland, California, USA. Combined Assembly of 48 SPs | reverse complement strand
TGCTGGATGCACCGGAACGGCATCGGCGTCTGGCGGACGAAGCAGGGGTCGGCGAGCTGATTACCCGCCAGGGCGTGCTGTACGTGTTTCCGACGCGTGCAGATTTCGAGGCGGAGGAATTGGCGTGGCGGATACGGCGGGAGAACGGCGTGCGCTGGCTGGAGCTCAGCGATGACGAGCTGCGCCAGCGGGAGCCATCGTTGAGTCGCCGCTACACCTTCGGCCTGCTGGTGGAAGAGAACGGTCAGTGTCGTGATCCGGGCGCTTATGTTGCGGCACTTGTGCAGCATGCGGTGGCGCAAGGCGCGACGTTGCGGCAGGAAAAGGCCATGGGCTTTCGCGTTGAGGGGAAGCGTTTACGTGCGGTTCGGACCGCGAGCGGAGAGATACAAGCAGACCGGGCCGTTATCGCCGCCGGTGCCTGGTCCCACGCGCTGGCAGCTTCCGTCGGTGACCGCGTGCCTTTGGAGACCGAGCGCGGCTACCACGTCGTGATCACCGATCCCGGTATTGCGCCGCGCTATCCGATCTCGCCCAGCGACGGAAAGATGGCGTGTGTCATGACCCCTCAAGGGCTGCGGCTCGCGGGTCAGGTCGAGCTCGCCGGGCTTCCCGCTTCCCCCAACTGGAAGCGCGCGAACGTGCTGCGAGACTTTGCACGCCGCGTATTTCCTGATCTGCCGGAAGAGCTGCCTGCCAGCAGAATCAAGTTGTGGATGGGGCACAGGCCATCGACACCGGATGGCCTTCCGTGCATCGGGCCGGCGAGCGGCTGCGCGGACGTAATCCACGCATTCGGCCATGGCCACGTCGGACTGACGGCCGGAGCGACCACCGGGCGACTGGCGGCGGACCTGGTGAGCGGAAAACAGCCGGCGATCGATATCTCACCCTATGCGGCCGGGCGTTTTTGATCTCAGGCTGACAAGATCAGTGAGCGGGTTCGACCCGTTCAGCCCCTCGCTCCAGCAGCATATTGTCGAAGTAGGCGATGGTGCGGCTCAGACCGTCATCCAGTGCCACGCGCGGTTCCCAGCCCAGCGTCTTCCTGGCCAGAGCTATGTCGGGGCAGCGCTGCATCGGATCGTCCTCGGGCAGTTCGCGATACACGATGCGTGACCGTGAGTTGGTGAGGGTGATGATCCGATCGGCGAGCTCGCTGACGGGAATTTCGTGCGGGTTCCCCAGGTTGACAGGCCCGGTGATATCGTCGTCGGTCGCGATCAGCCGCACGAAGCCTTCGATCAGGTCGTCGACATAGCAGAACGCGCGCGTCTGGCTGCCGTTGCCGTACAAGGTGATGTCCTCGCCGCGCAACGCCTGGACGATAAAGTTGGACACGACGCGCCCATCGTTGGGATGCATGCGCGGGCCATAGGTGTTGAAAATGCGCGCCACCTTGATGCGCGTGCGGTGCTGGCGAAAATAGTCAAAAAACAAGGTTTCGGCGCAGCGCTTGCCTTCGTCATAGCAGGCCCGAGGGCCGCGGGGATTGACGTTGCCGCGATATTCCTCGGTTTGCGGATGCACCGTGGGATCGCCGTAGACTTCGCTGGTGGACGCCTGGAGGATCTTGGCGCCGACCCGTTTCGCCAACCCCAGCATGTTGATGGCACCGATTACGCTGGTCTTGGTCGTCTGCACGGGGTCGTACTGGTAGTGCACTGGCGACGCAGGGCAGGCGAGGTTGAATACCTCGTCCACCTCGACATACAGCGGGAAGGTGACGTCGTGCCGCAGCGCCTCGAAATGCGGATCCCCCAAGAGGTGGGCGATATTGTCCTTACGCCCGGTGAAATAGTTGTCCACGCATAGTACGTCGTGCCCGTCGCGGAGCAGGCGCTCACACAGATGCGAGCCCAGGAAGCCTGCACCACCTGTCACCATTACCCTCTTTCGCGTCAGGCTCATGCGTTGGGGGCTCCCGCTCTAAGACAAGCAGCACGGTCAGCCGGAAACCCGAATTCTCGCGGCCGCAGTCCGGCGTGCAGCCAGGTAATTAGCGAATAGATGTCGAACACGGGCAAACCCAATGTTTCGCGAAGCGCAAATGCATACGGCGGCATATTGGTGCATTCGAGAACTATCGCGCTGATGTCAGCATGGCGTGAGACCAGGGCCCTGCCTGCATCAAGGATGTCAGCGGCCGCGAGTGCGACGTCCATTTCCTCTTTCTCACCCCGCACGAGTACACGGAAGAACTCGCGGCCGTGTTCGGTGCCGACGACCGGAGTGTCGGCCGGTACGCCGGCGGCGGTCAGATGACGTGACGTCAGCGACTGCGCAGAGACGGTGATGATGCCAACGCGCCGCCCCGGCGGCAGGAGTGCCTGTACCCAGGGCACCTGGATCAGGGCGCTGGTTGCAACCGGTACGCGAACATGCGATGCCAGTTCAGCCTGGAACAGAGATAGAAACCCGCAGTTCGTGGTTATCGCTTCCGCCCCTTCGGCGACCAACTCGGCCGCAGCAGCCAGGAACGTGTCCAGCAGCCCGGCCGCCGCGTTCAGCACCACGCGTTCTGGCGTCGCGCCGCGCACCACGCGGTAGCGCACCGGGAATGGCCAGGTTGTGGCGTTGCCCATGTCGCCTGGGATTCGCGGGAAGCGTGCTTCCAGCATGAGGATTCCGAGCGGTGCACCGTACAGCGCCTTGCCGCCCTTGGCGATGATCTGCATTGTGCCAGCATGCCCGAACCGGACGACAGGAGGAAGTAATGGCCGAGCGGCCGTTCACTCAGGCTGACCTAGACATTCTGGCCCAATGGGACACGCCGACGATCTGCAATGGCCTGGAGCTTACGTCGCCCGAGCGGCGTGCCCACGGCTATACAGTAGAGCCGATGGTCTGCCTGTATCCGAATGCGAAGCCGATCGTTGGACTGGCGCGCGTGGGCATGATCCGTGCGACTGAGCCACCGCGTGGCAAAGTAGTGGACCGGGCCGACTGGTACGACTACGTCGCCGCGACTGACTACCCGACCATTGCGGTTATCCAGGACATCGACGGTCGCGTCGGTTATGGCGCCTATTGGGGCGAGGTGCAGTCGAACCTTCATAAGGCACTTGGGGCAATCGGCTGCGTCACCAATGGATCGTTCCGAGACATGGATATGTGGGCGAAGGGCTTCCAGATGTTGGGTGGTCGCATCGGGCCGAGCCATGCCTGGGTGCACATGGTGGAATATGGTCGGCCGGTGAATGTGTTCGGCATGCAGGCCGGTCATGACGACGTTGTCCATGCGGATTCACACGGAGCGGTGGTGGTGCCCGCCGAAGCCGTCAGGAAGCTGCCGGCCGCGATCGAACTGATCTCTCGCCGCGAGAAGGTGATCCTGGACTTCTGCCACTCGCCCGATTTTTCGCGCGAGAAGCTGCGCGAGGTCCTGAAGCGATCGGCCGAGATTCACTGAGCCAATATTGAGCGACGTCACGCGTAGCCACACTCCCCCTCCCCTCGCGAGAGAGGGGCTGGGGGAGGGGGCGCTTCTGTCGGTTTCCGCGCTTCGCTCCGTGTTCCATACCAGTGCCGGCGAAGTCGCCGCGGTCGACGGTGTCGACATTTCGATTGTTCGCGGTCGCACCCTCGGGATTGTCGGCGAGTCTGGTTGTGGCAAATCGGTATTGTCGCTCTCGATCATGCGGCTGGTGCCGCCACCCGGCCGTATCGCCGGCGGCCAGATTGTGTTCCAGGGGCGGAATCTGCTTGACCTGTCGCTGGCCGAGATGCGCGATATCCGTGGTAACCGGATCGCGATGATCTTCCAGGAGCCGATGACCAGTCTGAACCCGGTGTTCACCGCCGGCGATCAGATTACCGAGGCCATGCGTGCGCACGACCGCTCTGCCTCGGCCGCTGCTCTGCGCGGCCGTGCAATCGCGGCGCTGCAGCGCGTCCGCATCCCTGCGCCCGAACGACGCTTCGACGAATACCCGCATCAGATGTCGGGTGGGATGCGCCAGCGGGTGATGATCGCAATGGCACTGGCCTGTGCGCCCGATCTGCTGATCGCCGATGAACCCACCACTGCGCTCGATGTCACCGTGCAGGCGCAAATCCTCGACCTGTTGCGGGAACTGCAGCAACAGACCGGCATGGCGATCATCCTGATTACGCACGACCTGGGTATCGTCGCAGAAATGGCCGATGAGGTCGCAGTGATGTATGCAGGCCGGGTCGTGGAGCGCGCACCTTGCGCACAGATCTTCGATGATCCGCAGCATCCTTACACACTTGGCCTGCTTGGTAGTATCCCAAAGATAGATGAGAACCTCGACCGCCTGCTGACGATCGAAGGCACCGTGCCGCCACCGTTCGATCTGCCATCCGGCTGTCGCTTCCATCCACGCTGTGTCTTCGCCGACGCCGCCTGCACCATGCGGGATCCAGAACTGCGGTTGCTCAGCCAGGAGCATCGCGCGGCCTGTATTCGCGCGCCGGTCGAGAACGCGGTGCCATGAAGACCGGATCAAGTCCGGCCATGACGGCCGAAGGCTGGGCTTACGCTCGGAAGCATGCATGACTGCGCTGCTGGAAGTCGAAGGTCTGACCAGACATTTCAACGTGCGCAGTGGTCTCGTCTTCGGCAAGACCATCGGCGTGGTCCGGGCGGTCGATGGCATTTCGTTCTCGCTGAACCGTCGCGAGACGCTGGCACTGGTAGGTGAATCCGGTTGCGGCAAGTCCACCACGGCTCGCCTCGTGCTACGGTTGATCGATCCGACCGAGGGCACGCTTCGGTTCGAGGGCATCGATGTGACCGAGATGCGCGGCGAACCGCTGCGTCGGCTGCGTCAGCGCATGCAGATCGTCTTTCAGGATCCATTCGCCTCCCTAAATCCGCGCATGACAGTGGGCGATATTCTGGAAGAGCCATTGGTCGTGCATGGCATCGGCGATCGCATGGCGCGGCGCGCGCGGGTCAATCAATTGCTTGGGCTGGTGGGCCTCGCCTCATATCATGTGCAGCGCTATCCACATGAATTCTCCGGAGGTCAGCGTCAGCGCATTGGCATTGCACGTGCGCTGGCGGTTGAGCCGGCACTTGTGGTGTGCGATGAACCGGTCTCGGCGCTCGACGTGTCGATACAGGCGCAGGTAGTGAACCTGCTGAAGGACCTTCAGGCGCGTCTCGGGTTGTCCTACCTGTTCATCGCGCACGATCTTGCCGTGGTGAAGCACATGGCCGACCGCGTGGCGGTGATGTATCTGGGACAGATCGTCGAGCTGGCGTCGAAGGACGTGCTGTTCTCGGAGCCACGGCATCCATACACGCGCACGCTGATGACTGCGATCCCGCGGCCCGATCCGCATCGTCATGGGGCGCGCCAACTTCCCGGCGGCGATGTGCCAAGCCCGATGAATCCGCCGACGGGTTGCCGCTTTCATACCCGTTGTCCGTTCGTCATCGATCGCTGCCGCACCGAGATACCGTTGCTACGGCAGTGGAGTGAGGGCCACGTGACCGCATGTCATCGCGCCGAAGACTTGCCGCCGGTCGGCGAAGTGATCGAGCCAGGCCATGTTGCGCCCACGGCCGCCAAACGGTTGGCACTATATGCGAAGCGACGCGCAAAGGTCAGTGTCGCGGCCGGATAGACGCTTCAGGGAGATCTGCACCATGACAACAGTCAACGCCAACATTGCCGCACCTCGGGTGTTGCAGGTCGGCGGCGGCTCGGTCCGCCAGATCGCCGAAATCCTGGGAAAATTTGGCTTGTCGCGCCCGCTGGTCGTGACCGATCCCTTCATGGTGTCATCGCGCCACGTAAACCAGTGCATTGATCCGCTTGCCGCAGCCGGGATCGCGGTCACTGTGTTCAGCGACACGGTGCCTGATCCTACAGACACTGTCATCGAAGCCGGCGTGGCAGAGCTCAAGCGTGGCAGCTTCGACTGTTTGATCGGCTTCGGCGGTGGCTCACCCATAGATACCGCAAAGGCAATGGCCATTTTGGCCGCGGGCGGCGGTAAGATGCGCGACTACAAGGTGCCCATCGCGGCCGACAAGGGCGCTCTGCCGGTGATAGCAGTTCCGACCACAGCCGGGACGGGAAGTGAGTGCACGCGCTTCACCGTCATCACTGACACCGAGCGCGATGAAAAGATGCTGATTGCTGGACTGGGCGCACTGCCGCTTGCCGCCATCGTCGATTACGAACTGACCTATAGCGTACCCGCGCGTACGACGGCCGACACTGGAGTGGACAGCCTGACCCACGCACTGGAGGCATTCGTATCGAAACGCGCCAATCCGTTCTCTGATGCGCTTGCCGTCTCCGCGATGGCGCTGATCGGCCGGCACCTCCGCACGGCCTATGCCGAACCACGCAACGCCGCGGCGCGCGAAGGCATGATGCTTGGCGCGACCCAGGCAGGGTTGGCCTTCTCCAATGCCTCGGTGGCGTTAGTACATGGCATGTCACGACCAATCGGTGCGCATTTTCATGTACCGCATGGCTTGTCCAATGCGATGCTGTTGCCTGCGGTCACGCGTTTTTCTGTCAGCGGCGCAGAGGAGCGCTATGCCGAGGCATCCCGGCGCATCGGTTTGGCAGATGAACGTGATGCCGATGCATCTGCGGTAGCCAAGATGGTCGCCGGACTTGAGGCGCTGAACAAGCAATTGTCGGTGCCGTCGCCCGCGGAGTATGGCATCGACGAAGCCGTTTGGAACGGCAAGTTGGAACTGATGGCCGAGCAGGCGCTGGCGTCAGGCAGTCCGGGCAACAATCCACGTGTACCGGACAAGGCGGAAATTGTGTCGCTGTATCATGAAGTGTGGACCGGTGCCGCTCGCAACGTTTGAGGTTCGTGCCTTGACTCTGCGCGGACTTGGTGAGGACCGTTTTCGGCATCGCCGGCAGAGAACCGCAATCCCGCCAGAATGGCATCCACGGTGGACGACCATGGCACAGGTCTGAACTCGCGCCGTACCTGGGCCTGCCAGAGTACCAGGCCTGCCCGATCTTCGATCGTCTGGCGGATGATCTGATAGGCATCGCGCAGGTTGTCCGGATCGAACATTCGCGCGAGCGTGCCTCCTGCTTCCGGGAGGGATGTCCGATTGGAGATGATGCACGGCTTGCCGAACGCCAGGCTTTCGGTCACCGGCAAGCCCCATCCTTCGTAAAGCGAGGGAAAAAGCGTGAAGAGACAGCCGCTGTACAATTCGGTCAGCTCGGCGTCAGTCGGGTCTTCTATAATAACCAGCTTCCCGTTGAGGTGATCGGTGTTGGCGATTTGGTGCATCAGGTCCGCCACCATCCAACCAACACGTCCGGCAAATACCAGCGTCGGTACCTGATCCGCTTTCATGTCCTCCAGCAACTGGCGCCATATGCGAAACAGCATGATATGGTTCTTGCGTGCCTCGATCGTGGACACGAACAAAACGTAGCTGCCAGCCTCCGGCAGAGCATGTTTGACAGATGTTACGGAAGATGGTGCCTGCGCACCGAAGCCGGTGCCTATCGGAATAGCCTGGACGCGGCCGGGAAGTGCTATTCTGCTGTCTCGCGCGTAGTTCTCAACATCGGCGGCTGTTGCTTGCGAGATAGCGAACACGACATCGCACAGCGGCAGCACGGTTTGGAACCAGTCGCGAAACAGGCGAACGAGACCGCGGTCGCACCATTCAGGCCTTCGGATAGGGATCAGGTCGTAGACAAGCAGGGCGAACCGCAGACCACGCTCGCGTTGCCCGCTGACCAGGGCCGCATAATCCGGGTGCGACCAAGGTGACCCCAGGACAAGAAGAACGTCGCCCGGGCCTGAGTTTTCGGCAAAAGCATCGGCGTCCGAATGAATCGGTTCAGCTTCCACGCTCTGGCGGACGGTAGCACGACGAGATGCTCGTAGCACTTGTTCCAGGCGATAGCGCATCCCGCAGCCAATTGCGCGGGCAACGATCCCCCACGCACGAGCGGCCTCGCCCTGAGCCAGCACGGCGTTGATCACCAGGGGCCGCAAAGAAGGTGCTAGCCGGTGCAGCCATTTGCCCATCAACCGGCGCGCCGGAGGCCGCGGCGTAATGCCGCCTGGTCGGGAAGAGACCGGCACCGCTTTGCAGTCGGTCAATGACTCAAACAGCCGTACCAGTTCGCTCCAGGATACGGCGCGGAAACTATTTCCCGGCACATCATGACGAACGAACTGAATGAGTTCGGACCCACGCCGCTGCTGCAGAGCACGATAGATTTCAAAGGCTAGGCGCTGGATCCCGCTCGGCCGCTTATTGCCGCGAGCGTATTCGAACAGATCCTCAACGTCGATCCATAGCCGTATCGGCAAGCCCTAGGCCTCCCCTGACGCGGCCCCGACCTGGCCCCGCCAATCATCCAGCACATCGCGCAATGTCTGCTCCCACGGAATGGCCGGGGCCCAGCCAAGCGTCGCATGTGCCAGTGTCGCATTGCCGCATGCGGACGCCACATCACTTTTGCGCACGCGCATAGGATCGACGCGCACGTCGACGGCGACCCCAGCGAGGCTCTGCAATTCGGCAAGGATATCGCCGATCCTTCGATCCGTGCCGGATGCCAGATTAAGGATCGTGTTGGGAGCCAAGGTGGCCGCCTGGTCGATGCAGGCGACGTAGGCTGCGCAAACATCCCGTACGTCCAGGAAGTCCCGGCGCGTGTCGATGTTGCCTACCTCAAGTAGCGGTGGCTGTAGGCGCGCCGCAATGCGGGCAATCTGGCGAGCGAACGCTGGTACTACAAACTGCTCCGACTGTCCCGGACCGGTATGATTGAATGGTCTCAAGCGTACACAGCGTAGGCCGTGCTCAGCCATGTTGCCCAAAGCCAGATCGGCGGCGGCCTTGGTCGCGGCATACGTACTCATAGGTGCCAGCGGAACACTTTCGGTCACAGGCACTCCGGCACGAAATGAACGGCCGTAAGCGTCGGCGCTCGAAATGAACAGCATCAGGCAATCTGGCGCAGCACGCAGGATTGCACGCGCCACATGCAAGGTTCCTTGGAGATTAACCTGCCACGCATGGTCCTCATCCCGTTCTGCACCGCGAACCGTCGATACCGCGGCAAGGTGGATGCAAATGTCCGGTGAGGCGTCCTGAACTGCAGCGGCGACCGCTTTCTGGTCGCGTACGTCCAAAGAAGGGGTCAGCAATGCAGTATCCGGGTAGGCGGCACCCAGAGCCGCAGTCAAATGACGGCCGACGAAACCTCTTGCTCCTGTAATCAGGATGCGACGCGGCACTTCGGCCATATCAGGCCTGTCGACGCTTTCGATGGCGTTCTACGTCGGCGTCGACCATTTCCGCGATCATGTCCTCAAGCGGCACGGTCGGCTGCCAACCCAACTTCTGCTGCGCCTTGCTGGAGTCCCCAAGCAGCACGTCGACCTCCGCCGGACGCATCAACTCGCTCCGGCTGACGACATGCTCCTCATAGTTCAGGCCCACGTAGCTGAATGCGATGCGACAGAAGTCGCGCACCGAGGTGTTTCGGCCCGTTGCAACCACGTAGTCGTCGGGTTCGCTTTGCTGCAACATGAGCCACATGGCGCGAACATAGTCGCGCGCATGCCCCCAGTCGCGTTTCGCTTCCAGATTGCCAAGCGCAAGTTCGCGCGTCATGCCAAGTTTGATGCGGGCAACACCGTCCGTGATCTTGCGCGTGACGAACTCGATGCTGCGCAACGGGCTCTCATGGTTGAACAGGATCCCTGAAAGCGCGAACATGCCAAAGCTCTCGCGGTAGTTCACCGTCATCCAATGCGCATACAATTTGGCAACCGCGTAGGGCGAACGGGGATAGAATGGCGTTCGCTCATTCTGTATCGGCTCCTGGATGCGTCCGAACATCTCAGACGAGGAGGCCTGGTAATAGCGCGCCCCTGGCAAGACGATGCGCATGGCTTCCAGAAGGTTGGTCGCACCCAGTCCGGTGACCTGGCCGGTCAACAGGGGCTGGTTCCAGGAGGCCGCAACGAAGCTCTGGGCACCTAGGTTGTATATTTCGGTCGGTTGACACTTTTGCAGAATGCGGACAAGGCTGGACAAGTCGACAAGATCGCCGTCAACCAGTTCGACATCATCCAGAATGCCCAGCCAGCGCAGTCGCTCGCCGACCGTGTCGGATGATGCGGAGCGGCGCAGGAGTCCGATGACGCGATAGCCTTGCTGCAGCAGAAATTGCGAAAGATATGCACCATCCTGACCGGTAACTCCGGTGATCAAACAGGTCGGCATATCAGTTCTCTCCTGCATTGGCGGGGCGTAACGATCTTGCGCTAGACTGCGCGTAGCGTGTCGTCCGAGCATGCCGGTTTCCTGGCGTCTCTGAGGATCGGCGTGATCACTCTGTGAACCAGATCTGCGGCGAAACGATACCAGTCCTTGCCCGGGTCAATGGCATGAGCCGCCGGCGGTTGGGGCTTTTCATGCAGCAACTGGCGCAATACTTCGGCTAGACTCTCCGGCCGCGGATCACACAGCCTTGCCAACCTATAATCTCCGATCTGCTCAACCAGACCACCGACCCGAGTGGCGACAACGACCCTTCCTGCCGCGACCGCCCCAGGCGCCACCCCACTTTGGCTGGCCTCAACGTATGGCAATACGATGGCATCGGCCCACGCGATCAGTCCCGCGATCTCGCCGTCAGGCACCCAACGGTTCTCCACGGTTACGCCCGGTGTGGCACGCAGCGCGTCCAATTCCGTGCCTTCGGGGCCTGAGCCGATAACGCGGAGCGCCCACCGCCCCGGACAGCCCAACTCGCTCACGGCAGCCTGCAGCAGGCCCAGCCCCTTGTAAGGCAGCAACCTGCCGAAGAACAGCAATCTCAGCGGGCCGCCATGCGCTCCGGGTAGCGGAGCAGCGGGCCCGAACACGAGCGGTGGCAGTCGCAACACGAATGGCCTCCGGCGGCGCGTCACAGCTTGCCTGTCCAGTCGAGTGGCAACATGTTGGGTGAGAGTAACGATCGCATCCGCCGATCGTAGCAACCGTCGCTGGATCATCATAAGGAACGGAAAACGATCGCCCGGATGCCGATCGGCATCGTGCACGATGATGACCATCGGTATATGAAGCCAGCGCAGCGCCGCAGCGCACAGCGGATCGAGTGGCCCGAGCATGGCACAGACCGCAACATCGGGCTTCAGGGCGGTCAGCCGGGAAATCAGTTTCGGCACTATCACCGGTGCCTGCAGCAATCGCCAGATCAGCCCTGCAGCGCCATCGTAAGTGTCGACCGGAAGGGTACAGTCAGGAGCGTCAACCTCCTGGAGTACTTCCGCACTCGTCGACAGTGACAGTAGAGCCTCGGTCCGCGGGATTGATCGCAGCGCATCGGCAAGGCGTACAGCAAGGAGCGGCCCGGCGCCGCGGCGGCCCCATTGCCAGACAAAGATTCTCATACGCCGCGCTTCTTGGACTGTGACCAGCGGTTCGTCAACGATCGGGCGCGATGCGGGTCAAGGACCAACTGCCCGAAGTGTAGGCAGCGAAACGGAGTCTTGCCGAACCCGTATCCCCAGTCTGCCCACGGCTTTCGCGAGTGATCCGGTTCCCAATCGCTCGAGTGCTGCGCCGCGCGCTGCTTCGCCCATCGTGCGCCGAAGATCAGCATCGTCGGCGAGCCGCCGCAACCAGTCCGCCGCATGTCCTCGGTCGGCGTCAGCCCACTCAGCGCCGCTCACGGCGTAGATGCCCCGTGCATCCTCGGCGTCGACCAGCCGGAAGCCAACCAGCGCGGCGCAGGTCGAGTCCATGAACTCGGTCGTCGCCGACCAGTCGGTGGCGACGACTGGCTTGCCCAGCAACATGCCTTCGGCGGCTACCAGGCCGAAGCCCTCGCTCCGGTGCAGCGACAGCACGATGTCGGCTGTGGCTGTCAACGCCAGCAACGCGGCGGGTGGGAGCGTGTCCGTCATCAGTCGGATGTTGGCGCTGCCCACGATTGCCGTTGTCAGGCGCGCAAAGTCGTCAGGATAGTGATCCGGGTTGCCGACCTTCAAGACCAGCATGCGGTCCGATCGGGCGCCGAACGCGGTCCGGAAGGCGTCAATGGCCCCAAGCGGGTTTTTCCGCACAAAGGAAGAGGCGAGATTGAACGAGGAGAGGACGATCACCGCGTTGTTGGGGAGGTCGAAGTCGGCCCGCCCAAGCGGTGCCGGAGCAATAGGGTCACACGCCACCGGTGGCCTGACCACGGCTATCGGTGCATCGACGAGAGGGGCCAGGGCGTCGGCCGTGAAGCGTGACGGCGCCCAGACCTCATGCACGAACCTGGCACCGAGCCGCCACTCCGTCGGGGCGATGGGCAGCTCCCAGTACCAATACCCGACAAGGCGGCGGTCCCGTACCAGGGGTCGCGGCAGTCGGGTCAGTATCAGCGGCAGCAGTGGCGGGTTCACGTGCAGGACCAGCGGCGCGCCTGGTGGCGGTAGATCGTCAGGTTCAGCCGGCGGCCGCAGATCGTCGCGATGTGCCGGCAGGTAGCGTCCGATGTCGACAGGCCATGTCGGCACGCCCAGCGAGGCAAGCCCGCGCAGCATCAGTCGTGCGCTTTCTCCCAAGCCGGAAGCGCGGGAGAGTTCGCCGGCAACGACAATGCCGTTGGCGGCAACCGGCGGCGGCGCGCCGGGGCGCGGCGCTGCCAGCG
>Ga0170475_108073217_pt1 | contig 12642 bp, 8 predicted proteins | sample Soicark_Litter_5_FD_111474 | JGI IMG/M metagenome (GOLD analysis project Ga0170475, IMG submission 111474) | Avena fatua rhizosphere microbial communities from Hopland, California, USA. Combined Assembly of 48 SPs | reverse complement strand
TAACGTCCACGCCGTTGTACAGCACCGAACCGGAGGTTGGCTTGTAGATCTGGAGGACAGCTCGGCCAGTCGTGGACTTCCCACAGCCACTCTCTCCAACCAGGCCGAGCGTCTCTCCCTTCTTTACGTGGAAGGACACATCGTCGACGGCGTGGACGTGGCCGACCACGCGCTCGACGATCAGGCCCCGTCGGATCGGGAAGTACATCTTCAGGTGCTGCACATCCACCAGGGTCTCGCTACTGTCAGCGCCAGTAAGGTCAGTGCTAGTGGCGGGAGTGCTCACGGACATGGACTAGTTCCTCCCTGCATAGACGTCAACCCAGCAGGCCACCCAATGGTCGTTGCCGACCGGCTGCAGGGTGGGATTCTCTTCCATGCTGCGCTGAACCGCGTAGATGCAGCGCGCCTGGAACGGACATTCGTGACCAATATTGATCAGGTCCGGCGGGAAGCCCTCGATAGGGACAAGCTTGGATTTGCGCTCCATGTCCATACGTGGGATCGAGCGGAGCAGCCCCAGAGTATACGGGTGCCGTGGGTGCTCGAACAGCTCCATCGTGCTCGCCTTCTCGACGATGAAGCCGGCGTACATGACGTTGATGCGGTCGCAAAGGCCGGCGACCACGCCCAGGTCGTGGGTGATCATGACGAGCGCCATCCCGACCTCTTTACGAAGCTTCGTCATGAGGTCAAGAATCTGCGCCTGAATGGTCACGTCCAGAGCAGTAGTCGGCTCGTCCGCGATCAGCAGCTTCGGCTCGCACGCGAGCGCCATAGCGATCATCACGCGCTGGCGCATACCGCCGCTGAATTGGTGCGGATACTCACGGAGGCGTGTCCGCGCGGCGGGAATCTCCACTAGCTCCATCAGCTCGATGGCCCGCTTGTCGGCCGCGGACTGATCCATGCCCTTGTGGAGCAGCAGCGGCTCGGTGAGCTGCGTACGCACGGTGAGGACGGGATTCAAGGAGGTCATCGGGTCCTGGAAGATCATCGCGATCTCATTGCCCCGAATGCGGCGCATGCGATCTTGATTCAGCGTCCGAAGATCGGTGCCCTCGAATATCACCTCACCGCCGGACACGCGCCCCGGCTTCGGAACCAACCCCATGATGGAAAGCGCGGTCATGCTCTTTCCGCAGCCACTCTCGCCGACCAGTCCTACAGCCTCGCCCGGCATAACGGTAAATGAAGTGCCGTTTACGGCATGTACGATGCCATCCCCCGTTGGAAACTCGGTACGGAGGTCGCGCACGTCTAGGAGTGGGTCCACTCTCTCCCCCGCTGTGTTGGTATCCGCCACATCATGCACTTGTAGCTACGCGAACGGTGACCATCTGGTTTTGTCGCGTGCCCGGAGCCTCCGGAAGCGGCACTTCACGGCAGGCCCGAGATTATAGCAACTGCCCCTCTTATGTCGACGCGCAGCTCAACAGTTCCACCACACCCCCCTACCTGGCGTTGCTAGCAGGTCACTCGATGAGGAACTGTGGCGCGGATACTACTCCTAGAAGGCCTTCCGCGTCAACCTGAGAGCGGTTTGAGATGACTAGCGGGCGTGCCGGGCACCCACGAAATCGCCGATCCGCTGCGAAACGGCCCGTTGCCAGCGACCACCGGTCACCGAGTTGAGCAGCGCCCGGCGGACCTCGGCGCCGGCGGCCCGGATTCGACTCAGCGCCGAGGCATCGAACGTACGGCCACCGTAGGTGCCAGCCACGTACGCGTCGGCCACGGCGCGAAGTGGCTCCCGTACGGCTGGAACCGTCTCGGCGAGCTCGGCGGTGTACTCGTATGGTGTCTGCGCCCGCCGGGGACCCAGTCCACACCAGCTGGCGAGCCGCACGATCTGCGCGTACGTGCGCGCTACAAGCGGCAGACTACGCATCCCGCGCAGCCAGAGGAAACCGAGACTGAAGCCTGCCAGCACGACGATGGCGAGCAACATTCCGCCGGCGACCAGCAGCGGGTGCGGGCCGGCTGGGCCGGCTGTGGCAGGCGGAGGAAGGAACACGCCAGTCGAGCCGAAGTCCTCGTCATCGATGAACTCGTCGTAGCCTGGGTCAGACTCGAAGATGCGGTCGAGCTCCTCCTGCGAGAGGGGAACGACGGGGTTCTCTACCCGCACAGGCTCCGGACGGTTCGCTGATGGTTCGAACGTAATCCAGCCATACTTCGGAAAGTAGACTTCTGACCACGTGTGTGCGTGCCGCTCGCTCACGATGTAGGACTGGGTGGCGGAGTCGTAGTCGCCTGTCACGTATCCGCTGGCCACCCGGGCGGGGATGCCGACAGTCCGCAGCATGATGGTCATCGCGGTCGCAAAGTAATCGCAGTATCCCTCTTTCGAGTCGAAGATCAGAAACGACACCCAGTCCTTGTCCGCCGGAGGTACGGGCACGTGGGTGCTGTACTTCATGGTACGGAGGTACTGCTCGATCCGAGATGCGGCGTCGTAGGAGTTGGTGGCATCCCCAATGACCCTCCACGCCTCCTGGCGGACAGCCTCCGGCAGGCTCTGGGGGAGCTGCTCATACGCCCGAGCCCAGGTCGGGTAGATCGTGCCGGCTTGTTTCAGCTCGGCCACCGATGCGGTGGAGACTGACGCGAGCACGCTGTACTTCTGGTGCTCGCGGACCGGGGCGACCGGGCGGAGCAGCCCGAAGTCGCGAATGTCTCGACGGTAGTCGTACACGGTCGGGATGCTCACCGTTAGGGGAGCATCGGGCGCATAGATCACGCCGCTGGAGGGGGCTAGCAGGGTTACGCTGTACTCTACGAACTTGCGGCCCTCGTCGATCGCCATCTGACCGTCCAGGGGTTGGCGCTTGTCCAGCCGCAGCGAGGTGGCATTCGAGCTGGTCATGACGCGGCCGGTGTAGCGGTCGTAGGTAGCGGCCCGCCAGTAGGCCTGCTCGCGGCCGGCAATCTGCATCACCGGCTCATTTCCCAGCTCGAACGATCCTCGGGGTGCCATGGTCTGAGCGACGCTCAGCCCTTTGCCGGAGAGGGGAGAGGGATTGAGCGACGCGAAGAGTCGGTCGAACGTCGTTTGGATCCCCTGCCAGGGACCTGCCACGTTTTCCCAGGCACCCGCCACGCCCCGATTCACGGCGCCGACGGGCATCTCCCAGGCCACGAACAGGATGGCAAGCGCCACCGCCGCGCTGGAGACTGCAAACCCCATTCCCTGGTTCAGCCCGTACTCGACTTCCTCAGATCGCCAACGCACGACGCGAGAGAAGGAGTTCAGGTTGATCAGCAGAGCGAAGCTGGCCAGGACCTGGAGAAATACCAACGGGAGCAGATCAGGTGGTGCGTAAGAGAGGTTAAGGAGAAGGGCCGCCGACGCAGGCACAATGGCCCACCAGGGGTTCAAGCGACGGAAGACGAACCACCCACCGACAAACCCGATGGCCCAGGCGATCAAGCCCATGGAAAACGCGAACAGGAGATTGTCCGTGCTCGCGGCGCCGCCAAAGGCGGCGGCGAGCCAGTCGGCCACCCGCTTCACGAATACTTCCACGCGCTCGCCGGGCCCCTCCTGCGGGAGCGACCACGCGTACACGAACGTGATGACGACGAGCCCCACGACGAGGCCCAGGAGGATGCCAAAGGCGGCTCGCAGCCGGGTCCAGGCTAGCCCCACCCCCACTGCAACCCCGAGCAGGGCAAACACCGGCACCGGCTCCAAACGCTCGGACCAAGCGGCAGCGGCGACCGATAACGCGGGCGTGATCGCCAGCACGGCGGTGAGCATCGCCGCGAACCATCCATCGCTCCACGTCAATCGGTTCATGTGCTCGCTCCTGGAATGAAGCTCGATTCCGCGTCGGCCATCGTCGTGAGGGCTTGTTGCGATAGAAGCCCCTCGAGGGGCTCGCCCCGCTTCACGAGGTAGGTCGGCAGGCTCGCCGCGGCCAGCGAGCTGACGATGTCGAGTGAGGACTGCCCACTGCCGAAGGTAGCGGCTTCCACCAGTGACACCATCACATTGACGCCGCGATCCTTCAGGTGCTGGCACACTGCCACCCATTCCGGGTCCACCGAGGGCGTCACGACGATCAAGGTTGCGTAGCGGCTGATGCGCATGCTCTCCGCCGAGATGAGCTGTGAGAGCGTGTCCCAGCGATCGGCGTGCACCACCGCGAGCAACTCGAAGATTTTGGTCAGTTGGCGAATCCCTCGATCTGGTTGCAGTATCTCGCGCTGCGCGAGCAGTCCTACTGAGCGATTCTCCATCAGGAAATGTTTCGCGAGCGACGCCGCTACCGTCACGGCATACTCTTCGGTCGACTCCGTCCCGCGGCCGAAATGGACCTGGCGGTCCAGGTCGAGCACCACCCAGACGTCGGAAAAGGGGTCGAGCTCGAACTCCTTGACCATGAGGTGACCCACACGAGCGGTCGTCGGCCAGTGGATCCGGTTGTAAGGATCAGACGATTGATAGTCGCGAACCCCGGCGGAGGTCGGCGTGACGAACGGCACGTGGCCTCGCTGCTGGGCCCCGCCCGGTAGTTGACCAGGAATTCGCCCCGGGGCCATGAAGTCTACGGTGCGCGGATACACTACGACGGTGGTTACCGAGCCAAAACGCTTTTGGCGCTGGAAGAGGCCAAACGGGTCCCCGGTTGCTACGACGATATCGCCCAGGGTGAATTTGCCGCGCGAGGTGCAAAGGGTGCGTAGCGTCCAGCTGCGACGCGCCTTGGGCCCGAGGAAGAACCCGCGACGAACTGCATGCTCGCCGAGGTTCGAATCAGATCGTACTTCAGCCCACGGTTTGGGCAGCCACCAGAGATTGTCGACGGCAACCCATTCCTCAAAGTAGCCGCCGACCTGAGCGCGCTGGGCACGGCTGCGTCGCTCGACGGACAGAGTTCGAATCGACACGAATGACCAGATCCACGACAACAGGATCAGCAGGAAGACGATATACGAGACACGGTACATCACGCCCCAGCCGCCAACCAGGGCGATGACCACCGTTCCGAGCCACAGCGCGATGAGACCGGCGGTCTTGATCACCGGCCGGGCCTAGGCGGGCACGCGGGTGCCGGGCACCGGCACCGACTGCACGATCTCACCCAGGATGGACGACGATTGCACATTGCGAACGCGCGCGGCCGGATTCATGATCACGCGGTGCGCAAGCACGGGCTCGACCAGCGCCTTGATGTCATCGGGAATGACGTAGTCCCGGCCGGACATCAGCGCCGCGGCCTGGGCTGTCCGGAAGAGCGAGAGGGAGCCGCGTGGGCTTGCCCCGAGGTATACATCGGGGTGATTGCGGGTGGCCGCCACCAAGTCGACGATGTATCGCCGCAGCACCGGGTCCACGCGGATCTGCCGCACCTCGTCGTGGATAGCGTGCAGGTCCTCTGAGTCGATCACCTGGCCGATATCCTCGATCGGGTGAGATATGACCTGGGAGTCGAGTACGAGGACTTCGTCGTCGCGTCCGGGATACCCGAGGCGGATGCGCATGATGAATCGGTCGAGCTGTGCTTCCGGCAGGGGAAAAGTGCCTTCGTATTCGATGGGGTTCTGGGTGGCCATCACCATAAAGGGGGATGGCAGCGGATAGGTCACACCGTCGACCGTCAAGTGTCGTTCTTCCATCGATTCGAGCAGGGCGGACTGCGTCTTTGGTGTCGCGCGATTGATCTCGTCCGCCAGCACGATCTGGGCCATTACTGGCCCCGGTCGGTACTCGAACTCCTCCGTCTTCTGGTTGAAGATCGAGACGCCCGTCACATCGCTGGGGAGGAGGTCCGGAGTGAACTGAATGCGGCGGAACGAACAGCCGATGGACTTGGCGAGCGCCTTGGCAAGCATCGTCTTGCCGACCCCGGGCACGTCCTCGATAAGGATGTGCCCTTCGCTCCCGAGCGCCACCAGGGCCAGCTCTAGCTCGTGTCGCTTGCCGATCAGGACGTGCGCGACATTGTCCACGACACTGCGCAGCGCCCGATGCCCGTCCGCCATTCCGCCTCCCGCGAACTCAACGTCCGCAACAGTATTTGTACTTTTTGCCGCTGCCGCAGTAGCAGGGATCGTTGCGCCCGATCTTCCGGCCCGCCTTGGCCGGGGCGCCGCCGGATTCGGCTGGCTGGTTGGTGGTCATCCGCCGGGGGGCAGGTGGCCGCTGGGGCGGCCGATTGAGCTGCAGGTGGAAGATGCTATGCGACACGTCGCTCTGTATGGACCTCAGCAGCTCGTCGAACATACTCGCAGCCTCGACCTTGTACTCCACGAGCGGATCACGTTGCCCATAGGCTCGCAGGCTGATGCCGTTACGGAGGTCGTCGAGCGCAGTGAGATAGCGCACCCAGCGGTCGTCGATAATCTTCAGGACCCAGCTGCGCTCGACCTGACGCATCATCTCCGAACCGAACTCCTGCTCCTTCAGCTCGTACGCCTGGGCGACGCAGTCGGTCAGACATTCGGTGATTCCAGACTGGGAGCCGGCCTGCTCCAGATCCTCGACAGTTGGTACCGGCTCCGGCACCATGCGCTGGAACTCTACGAGCAGCGCCTCCAGGTCCCAGTCCTCGGGTGACCCGGACAGGTACGACTGCACCAGGTCTTCGATCTCCCCCTCGAACCAGGTGAGGAGCATCTCCTTCAGCGTGTCCTCGCCGATGACCGCGCGGCGATCGGCATAGATCACCTCACGCTGCTTGTTCATCACGTCGTCGTACTCGACCACGTGCTTCCGGAGATCAAAGTTGTAGGTCTCGACCTTTTGCTGCGCATTCTCGATGGACTTGGAGACGAGGCCATGCTCCAGAGGCACGTCCTCCTCCAATCCCAGCCGAGTCATCAGCTTGGAGATAGTCTCCCCGCCGAATCGGCGCATGAGGTCGTCTTCGAGTGAGAGGTAGAAACGGGTCGAGCCCGGGTCTCCCTGGCGGCCGGAGCGGCCGCGGAGCTGGTTGTCGATTCGGCGCGCCTCGTGGCGCTCAGTGCCGACGATGTGGAGCCCACCTATCTCCACCACATGGTCGTGGTCGCGCTGGCAGAGCTCGCGCATCTCGCGCTCGATCGCCTCGATCTGCTCCGGAGTCGCCTCTTCAGGGTCCTTGAACTTGCGACGAATCTGACTCTCAGCGAGACCGGCGGCACTGCCCCCCAACAGGATGTCGACACCGCGCCCTGCCATGTTCGTCGCGATCGTGACGGCCCCCGGCCGACCGGCCTGGGCGATGATGCCCGCTTCCCGCTCGTGCTGCTTCGCGTTCAACACCTCATGGGCGATGCCCTCACGCTGCAGCAGATGGCTCAGCTCCTCGGACTTCTCGATGGACACCGTGCCCACGAGCACCGGCTGCCCGGACTCATTACACTCCTTGATCTCTTCGACGACCGCGAGAAACTTCGCGTGCTCGGTCTTGTAGATGAGATCAGGCAGGTCCTGGCGGACCATCGGGCGATTGGTCGGAATCGGCACTACGTCGAGGTTGTAGATCCGCTGGAACTCTTCCTTCTCAGTCGAGGCCGTACCCGTCATGCCTGCGAGCTTGTCGTACATGCGGAAGTAGTTCTGGAAGGTGATGGTGGCCAGCGTTACGTTCTCGCGCTGGACTTTTACGCCCTCCTTTGCCTCAATCGCCTGGTGCAGCCCCTCACCGTAGCGACGGCCCGCCATGAGGCGACCGGTGAATTCGTCGACGATGATGACCTCGCCATCCTTAACGACGTAGTCGCGGTCGCGGTGATAGATGAACTGCGCCTTGAGCGCCTCTTCGAGGTAGTGCGTCAGCTCGTAATTGTCCGGATCGTAGAGATTCTGCACGTTCACGGCGCGCTCGACCTTCGCGATCCCTTCTTCAGTCAGCGTGATAATGCGACGCTTCTCGTCAATCTCGAAGTCGGTCTCTGGCCGCAGGCGTGGCACGACTCGGGCGAACAGGACGTACTGGTCGCCGGATTCCTCGGCCGGACCGGAGATGATGAGCGGCGTGCGAGCTTCGTCGATCAAGATGTTGTCGATCTCGTCCACGATGGCGAAGTGTAGTCCGCGCTGCACGAGTCGGCTGCTGTCAAATTCCATGTTGTCGCGCAGGTAGTCGAAGCCAAACTCGTTATTCGTGCCGTACGTGATGTCTGCCCGGTAGGCGTTCCACTTCTCCCGCGGGTCCTGGTCGTGCTGGATGACGCCGACCTCGATGCCGAGCTTGCGGTAGACCGGCCCCATCCACTCGCTGTCGCGCTTGGCCAGGTAATCGTTCACGGTGACGACGTGCACACCGTCGCCGGCCAAAGCATTGAGGTAGGCCGGCAGGGTCCCCACCAGTGTCTTGCCCTCGCCCGTGCGCATCTCGGCGATCTTGCCCTGGTGAAGCACCGCTCCACCCATGAGCTGCACGTCGTAGTGACGTTGGCCAATGGCCCGTCGGGCTGCCTCGCGGACGCATGCGAACGCCTCTGGCAGCAGCTCGTCGAGTGACTCGCCCTGCTCGAAACGGGCCTTGAACTCTGCAGTTTTGCCTGCTAATTGGTCGTCGGTGAGGCGCTGAATCTCCGGCTCCAGCGCGTTGACCTGCTCGACCAGTGGTCGTATTCGCTTCAGATCCTTCTCGGGCGAATCGCCCAGCAGGTTCTTGATCAAACCTAGCACGAATGAAAACCCTTCCTCGCGACAGTCGCTGACATGATACTCATTTATCTCTTAACTCTGGAGCTCATGCGTGGCGCACACCGCATAGATAACAGTAGCCGCTCGCGCGGGCTCCGGAGCGCTGGGCGCGGCCCAGACGGGTGGCGATTTCGGGCTCTCCGAGGAGGATGCTGGCCGCGGCCTGGGTCCCCTCCTCCACTGCTTGCAGATCGTACCCACCCTCTAGCAAGAACACCAGATGACCATTGCACAATTCCTGGGCGAGCCCGTAAATCTGACGGAGGATCTCACCATACCCCGGCGTGCTGAGCCGCATTTGCGCCAGCGGATCGACCCAGTGCGCGTCGAAACCCAGTGACACCATGATCAGGTCTGGATGGAAGCGCCGTACTGCGGGCCCGATCACCCGCGCGGTGGCCTCCAGGTACGTATCGTCGCCACAGCCACCCATGAGCGGGATGTTGATCGTCGTACCGAGGCCCTCGTTCTTGCCGGTGTCCTGGACTCGACCGGTGCCCGGATAATACGGGTACTGGTGGGTGGACAGGTACAGCACGTCCGGCCGATCGTAGAAGATGTCCTGCGTCCCATTACCGTGATGGACGTCGATGTCGAGGATGGCCACGCGCTGCGCGTCTGCCTCTCGGATGGCCCACTCGGTTGCAATCGCCGCGCTGTTGAACAAGCAGAAGCCCATCGATCGCCCATTAGTCGCATGGTGACCTGGCGGCCGCATGAGCACGAAGGCATTGTCCTCGGCGCCGCTCAACACGTCAGCCGTCGCCTGGAGCGCGGCACCCGCGGCATAAAGCGAAGCGTCATATGACGCTGGCACCACGAAGGTGTCAGGATCAATCCACCCACCCCCGGACTCCGCCAGGGCCGCTACCCTTCGCACCTGCGCCTTCGGATGGACGGCCTCGACGTACGAGACGTCGACCGGGCGCACTTCAGGCCAGTGCAGCACGGATGCCTGCGGCGACCGCTGCAGCGCAGACACTGCCGCCCGTACACGCTCTGGTGACTCCGGATGCCCGGGCGAGTAGTGCTCTGCGTAGATAGGGTGCGTGTAGATAGCTGTCACCCTCTACCTCCATGTGAAGGCTGTCACCCAGTGAACGCCGACGGAATTTGCCTGTTGTCAGGTTGCCTGCCACCAGCTCCGAACGGCGCAGACCTCAGCGGAATTGGTCAAATCACGCAGGGCCCGGCCCGGGGGCCAGTCGCGTCCTCGGTGCAGGCATCGGCTTCTCCTGCCGATCCGCGGGGGCCGCGGGCGGTGCGGGCGGCGTGGACGGCAGTGGTAGCGGATCCTCCGGCTCAAGCCCGGAGAACACGCGCTCCAGCGCTGCGCCGTCCAGCGTCTCGCGCTTCATCAGCTCCGCTGACATCAGCTCGAGGATGTCGTGCCGCTCACTCAGCAGCCGCATCGCAGTGTCGTGCGCCTGCGAGATGAGTCGCTGAATCTCCTCATCGATGGCCTCGGCTACCTTTTCGCTGTAGTTCTTCTGCTCGGAGATCTCACGACCAAGGAAGACCATCTCCTCCTTCTTGCCGAAGGTGCGCGGCCCAAGCGTGTCGCTCATGCCGTACTCGCAGATCATCTTCCGCGCCAGGTTGGTGGCAACTTCCAAATCGTTCTGCGCGCCCGTGCTCATCTCACCGTAGATCAGCTTCTCGGCGCAGTGGCCTCCAAGCGTCGCCGCCAGGCGCGCCTCGAACTGGGAGCGAGTCCAGAGGTGGCGGTCCTCCTCAGGAAGGAAGCGCGTGTAGCCCCCCATCATGCCGTGCGCAATGATCGTGATCTTGTGTACCGGATCGTGCTTGTCCAGGAACCGCCCGACGATGGCATGCCCGCCCTCGTGGTAAGCAGTGCGCCGCTTCTCGTCGTCGGAGATGATCCGCGACTTCCGCTCCGGCCCGGCGATCACCCGGTCGATGGCCTCCTCGAGGTCGGACATCGAGATGGTGCTCTTGTTCCGTCGCGCGGCGAGGATCGCGCCTTCGTTGATGAGATTGGCGAGATCAGCGCCCGAGAATCCGGGGGTCTGCTTTGCTAGGACGTCGAGCTCCACGCTGCTGTCGAAGGGCTTTCCCCGTCCATGAACGTCGAGCACCGCGCGGCGGCCCCCAATGTCCGGTGCGGGAAGGACGACGTGCCGGTCGAAACGGCCCGGCCGCAGCAGCGCGGGATCGAGGACGTCGGGACGGTTCGTGGCTGCAATGACAATGATGTTGGTGTTGCTGTCGAAACCATCCATTTCGACCAGGATTTGGTTGAGCGTCTGCTCACGCTCGTCGTGACTGCCGCCGAGGCCTGCGCCACGCTGGCGGCCGACTGCATCGATCTCGTCCACGAAGATGATGCACGGCGAGTTCCGCTTGGCCTGGTCGAATAGGTCGCGTACACGCGAGGCGCCCACGCCCACAAACATCTCGACGAACTCGGAGCCGCTAATGCTGAAGAAAGGAACTCCTGCTTCGCCAGCGACAGCGCGCGAGAGGAGCGTCTTCCCTGTGCCAGGCGGTCCAACGAGCAGCACGCCTTTCGGAATCCTTGCACCAAGAGCCGCAAACTTCTCCGGGAACTTGAGGAACTCGACAACCTCGCGTAGCTCCTGCTTCGCCTCGTCCACACCGGCGACGTCCGCAAACGTCACGGTGGGCTTGTTTGCCATGAACATCCGGGCGCGGCTCTTACCAAACGAGAGCGCCTGATTATTCGAGCCCTGCGCCTGGCGCATCATGAAGAGCAGGATCGCGCCAAAGAAGACCAGCGGCAGGAGGTTCACCAGAATGCCGAGCCAGTTGACGATCTGCGGCGGGTCCACCACCTGAACAGATACGTCGGTCAGCTGCTCCGGCGTCACACCGTAATCCCTCAGCTGCTGCGTCAAGCTCGAACTGGGGTCCTTACGGGATGTATCCGTGCGCTTGTCGAGGTATTCGATGTCGAGCTTGTCTTCACTTACTTTAATCTTGCGGACACTGCCCGCCCTGACCTCTGCGGCGACCTGGCTGATGCTGATCGGCTGATGATCATTTTTGCCGGGACCGGTCGGAAAGGCGGTGAAGAACAGCGCGACGACGGCTACCAACAAGATCAGGTAGACGAAGCTGTTCCGCAGCCATTTACTGTCCATTCAACTCCTCCGAACGGGCGCCCGGGTTGCGCGCAGCATGAGCCGAGACCCCATGGATCTGAGAATTATATCAGAGGAAATGCGCATCTCTCCGCATAAAACATGAGCGCGGCTGTACCACTTGTAACTTGTGATTGCGTCAATGGATGTTCCTTGACGCGGCGCTCGGGCCGGTCCCACGCGCTCGGCACAGCAGTACTACAGCTACCTACCTCAAGAAAACGTCGCTCGGTGCCGTGCAGATTCCCGGCAATCGCAGCCCTGGGCCATTTTCCTGAATGCATTCGTACGGTCTAACTATTCCAGGTTGCTAACGCTCAGGGGAATCGAGGTCGACGAACAATCGGACCCACGCTTGCCAATAGGGCACTGATCGGGTGCTCGGTTCGACCGCCGGATGGGCGTTACGGGAACTGGACTCGGGCCAGAGCAGCACGACAGGGTGATCGCCCGGCCGGGCGAGTCCCATCTCTTCGCGGGCGACCCGCTCCAACTCCTCGTCGGTCCGGGGGCTCGCGAGCTGTGCCTGGAGCTCGAGGTTGCGGTCCCGCTGGCGCACGATCTCCTGACGAATACCGTCGACCTCCCGGTTGATGCGGTACGCCTCCACGGCGCGCTGGCCGGTGAGAAATACAAGGTAGAGCGCGGTGAAGCCGGTGGCGACCGCCAGCAGTCGACGCGAGAGCTGGAGACCATAGCGTTCGACCATTGGTTGTCTCATGGCGCAATCCGGGCACAAGGAGGGTAGGGGATGGGGGACTCGCAGAATGGGTTTTGCGTACACCCTACCATGATTACGGTCCCCACGCGAGACCGGCGGTGGCGTCCACGCCGAAAAAAATAAAAAAAAACAGAAAAAAAAAAATAAAAAAG
>Ga0170475_105556889_pt1 | contig 12642 bp, 11 predicted proteins | sample Soicark_Litter_5_FD_111474 | JGI IMG/M metagenome (GOLD analysis project Ga0170475, IMG submission 111474) | Avena fatua rhizosphere microbial communities from Hopland, California, USA. Combined Assembly of 48 SPs | reverse complement strand
TACCTGGAACCGGTTCGCGCCAGTTATCGCGACGATAAGTCAATCGAGTGGGTGCGGGTTCACCGTCTGCCGGACTTTGTGTATTTCAATCACAGCATTCACGTGAACAAGGGCGTGGGTTGCTCTTCGTGTCATGGGCAGGTCAATCAGATGCCGCTGGTTTTTCAGGCGTCGACGCTGGAAATGCAGTGGTGCCTGGACTGCCATCGTAATCCGGAGAACGTTTTAAGGCCAAGGGATCAGGTTTTCAACATGAATTGGAAGGCTCCCGCTAATCAGGTGGAAACCGGCAAGAAATTAGCAGCGGAATATAAGATTCGATCTACGAGCGATTTAACGAGTTGTTCGACGTGTCATCGCTAACGGACGGTATGGGCGAAAAAGATCACAACTATTTTGAACTGCACCCCAGTGGTGGGCATTCGCACCGTGAGGATTCGCATGAAGAGGATCACGGCGCTGAGCTGACAGCTGCGAGCGAGAAGCCTCTGGATCTGGCTGCTGTCAGGGCCAGGCTGCAGTCCAAGAGCGGCAAACAATACTGGCGGACGCTAGAGGAACTGGCGGAGGACCCGCACTTCGAGGAATTGCTGCACCGCGAATTTCCGCGGCAGGCTTCGGAATGGGACGAATCGGTTGATCGCCGCGATTTTTTGAAGCTGATGGCGGCCTCGCTAGCCTTTGCCGGCCTTTCCGGATGTAAGTCGAACGTGCAGACCAACATCGTGCCGTATGTAAAACAGCCGGACGGCATGGTTCTGGGTAAGCCCCTCTATTTTGCAACGGCCATGCCTTTCATGGGAGACGCGATCGGCCTGCTGGCAGAGAGCCATGAAGGCAGGCCGACGAATGTGATGGGCAATCCCGACCATCCATCGAGCTTGGGGGGAATCGATCCGTTCGTGCAGTCTTCGATTTTGAATCTTTACGACCCCGACCGCGCGCAAACGGTGACGTACGCTGGAGAGATCCGCACGTGGGCGGCATTTCTGGACAGTTCGCAAGCGATTACGGCCTCGGCGAAAGCCGCAAATGGCGTGGGATTCCGGATTCTGACCGGCACGATCACCTCGCCGACCGTTTCCGACCAATTGCAGGGCCTACTCAAGCTGTATCCGCAAGCGAAATGGCATCAGTGGGAGCCTGCGGTAAGCGACGGTGCGCGCGAGGGCAGCAAGCTGGCATTCGGGCGCTACGTGAACACGGTATTGCGTCCGGCACGGGCGGAAGTGATTTTGTCGCTCGACTCAGATTTCATGGCGAGTGGTCCCGGGCATATCCGGTACATGAAGCAGTTTTACGAGCGTCGAAGGCTGGAAGCGCCGGCAGGTGTAGAACGGCTAAGCGGGGAAATGAATCGGCTTTATGTGGTGGAACCCACGCCGACGGTTACCGGTGCGAGCGCAGATCATCATTTGCCGTTGCGTGCTTCTGAGATCGAGGCGTTTGCGCGTGCGTTGGCTGGCAAGGTCAGCGGAGGCGGGGATCATGGTGCACCGCCAGCCGGCAGCGAGAAGTGGCTGGATGCGGCGGCTAAAGATTTATTGAGTCATCGGGGAAGCTCGCTCGTCGTTGCCGGTGAGCAACAATCGCCCGTCGTTCATGCCTTGGCGCACTCGATCAATGCGGCGCTCGGGAACGTAGGGAATTCGGTTTATTACACCGAGCCGGTGGAAGCAAATCCGGTCAATCACCTGGAATCACTCCGCGATCTGTGCGCGGATATGGATGCCGGTAAAGTTGAAACCCTGTTGATTCTCGGCGGCAACCCGGTGTACGACACACCGCACGATTTCGACTTTACCTCGAAGCTGAAAAAGGTTCGGAACACATTCCATCTCAGTCCATATTTCGATGAAACTTCCGGCCACTGCCGATGGCACGTTGCGGAATCGCACTACCTGGAGTCTTGGGGCGATGCGCGTGCGTTCGATGGCACTGTCAGTGTCATCCAGCCTCTGATTGCGCCGCTTTATTCGACACACTCCGCGCACGAGGTGCTGGCGGCCTTCAGCGATAAGCCCGGCGTTACCGGCTACGACGCGGTGCGTGATCGCTTGAAGAGCGCGAACGCAGGCGTCGATTTCGAGAAGTTCTGGCGCAAGAGCTTGCATGACGGTGTGGTGGCGAACACTGCGCTTCCAGCAATCAATGTGGCGGCAAAGTTCAATCCGGCGAGTGCGCCGCTCTCCAAAGCAGCGGGAGGGGAAGAACTCGAGTTCATTTTCCGGCCGGACCCATCCGTGTACGATGGACGCTTTGCCAATAATGGCTGGCTGCAGGAATTGCCAAAGCCGATTACAAAACTGACGTGGGATAACGCAGCATTAGTAAGCCCAAAGACGGCAGAGAAGCTGGGTTTGACGCAGCGCGCGGCGGCTAGAGGCGGCGAGCACGGACAAATCCTCTCGAACGTGATCGACATTGCCGTTTCGAACAGCAAAGTGACTGCTGCTGCATGGATTCTGCCCGGCCAGGCTGACGGTGTGATCGTGCTGCCGCTCGGATATGGCCGCATGGCGGCCGGCTACACGGGATCGAACAAAGGGTTCAACGCCTACGCGGTGCGGACGTCTGAGGCGCTATGGATCGCTGGAGGCGGCAAAGTCAGTAAGACTGGTGATGATTACCCGCTGGCCTGCACGCAATATCACTTCAATATCGAGGGGCGTAAAATCCTCGCGGCCGGCACGCTGGAGGAGTACAAGAAGAACCCCGGATTCGCGCGTGAAGGTGATGAGACTGCGGAACATCCGGGCAAGAGCCCGACATTATATAAAGAATTTGAATACCCAGGGTACGCCTGGGGCATGGCCATCGATCTGAACAATTGCAACGGCTGCAATGCGTGCGTGGTGGCCTGTGTTTCTGAGAATAATATTCCGGTAGTTGGCAAAGATCAGGTGATGCGTGGCCGCGAGATGCACTGGATCCGCGTGGATCGCTATTACGCGAACACGGTTTCCGCTACCAGCGGTAAAGGCCCGGGGGATACGACGCAATATGATCCGTCCCTGGATAATCCAGCAACATTCTTCCAGCCGGTGCCGTGCATGCAGTGCGAAAACGCGCCCTGCGAGCAGGTCTGCCCCGTCGGCGCCACGGTGCATAGCGCCGAAGGCCTGAACGATATGGTGTACAACCGCTGCATCGGGACGCGGTACTGCTCGAACAACTGCCCATATAAGGTGCGGCGCTTTAATTTCCTACGGTTCCAGGATTGGGAGACACCGCAACTGAAGCTGTTGCGCAATCCCGAGGTTACGGTGCGCAGCCGCGGTGTGATGGAGAAATGCACGTATTGCGTGCAGCGCATCAACTCTGTACGTATCGAATCGGAGAAGCAGAATCGCCCGATTCGCGACGGCGAAATCGTCACGGCCTGCGAGGCTGCCTGCCCCTCGAATGCCATCATATTCGGCAATGCCAACGACCCGAACAGTAAGGTGGCGAAGCTGAAAGCGCAGCAGCGCAATTATTCAATTCTGGGTGAATTGAACTCACGTCCCCGCACGACGTACCTCGCTGCGGTACGCAATCCTAATTCCGATCTGGAGAAGGCATGAGCGCCGGCGATCCTCCTCTCAATTCGCCCCAGATCCGGCGACTGTCACCGGTAATCGAGCCGGGGCATACCTACGCGACGGTCACCGACAAGATCAGCGCCATCGTTCTTACCCGGCCGGCATCACTTGGTTGGTTGGCTGGATTCACATTGACGTTCGCCATTGTGATGCTGCTGACCGTGGCGCTTGCATGGCTGATCATCAAGGGCGTTGGAATCTGGGGCATCAACATCCCCATCGGGTGGGGATTTGCAATCGTCAACTTCGTGTGGTGGATTGGTATCGGCCACGCCGGAACGCTGATTTCCGCCATTTTGTTTCTGTTGAATCAAAAGTGGCGCACCTCGATCAATCGTTTTGCGGAAGCGATGACATTGTTTGCGGTAGCCTGCGCCGGTATTTTTCCGCTGATTCACACCGGGCGTCCGTGGATGGCGTATTACATGTTTCCGTATCCCAGCACGATGGGATTGTGGCCGCAGTTCCGCAGCCCGCTGATCTGGGACGTTTTCGCGGTATCAACGTACGGCACGGTCTCGCTGTTATTCTGGTTCGTCGGCTTGATTCCTGACCTGGCCACGTTGCGCGATCGTGCTGTAACCAAGCCCAAACAGATTATCTATGGGATGCTCGCCCTGGGCTGGCGAGGTTCCGCCCGCCATTGGCACCGGTATCAGACGGCGTACCTGCTGCTCGCGGGATTGGCAACTCCGCTGGTGCTCTCGGTCCATACGGTTGTTAGCTTCGACTTCTCAATCGCCATCGTTCCGGGCTGGCACACCACCATCTTCCCGCCCTATTTCGTTGCTGGCGCCATCTATTCGGGTTTTGCCATGGTGCTGACGATCGCGATTCCGCTACGCAAGGCTTACGATCTGCAAGATTTCATCACCATGCGTCATTTGGAAAACATGGCCAAGGTGATGCTCGCGACGGGCCTAATCGTGGCGTATGGCTACTTCTTTGAATTCTTCCTCTCGAAATACAGCGGCAACAAGTTCGATGTGTTTCTGGTAGAGCAGCGACTGCATGGCCCATATCGGCATTTCTATTTCGCGCTGATTCTGTGCAACATTCTGACGCCGCAGTTGCTGTGGTTTCAGAAAATCCGCACGAATGTGCCGATGCTGTTCGTAATGTCTATCATCATCAACATTGGTATGTGGCTGGAGCGGTTCGTGATCGTGGTCATCAGCTTGACGCGCGACTTCATGCCTTCGGCGTGGGGCCGCTACTCGGCGACTTTTTGGGATTATGCGACGTTTGCAGGAACGCTGGGTTTATTCACGATGCTCCTGTTCTTGTTCGTGCGCGTGCTGCCCGCCATTTCCATTGCCGAGATGCGCGAATTGGTGGCGCATACGTCTGAGGAAGGCCACGAATGATTCACCAACATCGCTCACATATTTACGGCGTAGTTGGGGAATTTGAGAGCGAGCGTGAGCTTTTGCGCGCTGCGGAAAAGACTCGCGATGCTGGATACCGACGAATAGACGCGTACGCGCCTTTCCCGGTGGAGGGCCTTTCGGAAGCGATGGGCTTGGGAAACAACAGAGTCGCGCTGCTTACCTTGATCGGCGGGCTTTGTGGAGGCCTCGGCGGATTCGGCTTCGAATATTGGTGCAACGTGATTTCCTATCCGCTGAATATCGGCGGTAGGCCGCTGAATAGCTGGCCGGCGTTCATTCCGGTGACCTTCGAACTTACCGTGCTGGGTGCATCGCTGTTTGCGGTGTTTGGAATGCTCGCGCTGAACGGATTGCCGCAACCGCATCATCCATTGTTCAACGTGGAACGATTTGCGAAGCACGCGACCACGGATCGCTTTTTCCTGTGCATCGAGGCTCGCGATCACAAGTTTGATCTCGCGGACTCGGCGCGTTTTCTGGAGTCAATAGGTGCGCACCATATCAGTGAGGTGCGCGATGACTAAGCTCATGCGTGTTTGGAAGTCGAGCCGCGCAATTGGCGTCATCTGCGGTGTGCTTTGTGTTTCGTTGCTGGCGGGGTGCAGCCTGAAGCAGGACATGGCGATGCAGCCGAAATATCGCCCGCTGGAACCGTCGGAATCCTTTGCGGATGGGCGATCAGAACGGCCGCTGATCGAAGGAACGGTAGCGCGCAACGCCATGGACGATGATGGAATGTTAGTAGCGAAAGAGTCGAATGCGTTTCCGCTGCCGGTGAACGCCGAATTGTTACAGCGAGGCGAGGAACGATACAAAATTTTCTGTACGCCGTGCCATGGATTACAGGGAGATGGCAACGGAATGATCGTAATGCGCGGCATGAAGCATCCACCTAGCTATCACGAACCGCGGCTGCGGCAAGTTACGAACGGCTATATTTTTGACGTGATCACCAATGGATTTGGCGCGATGTTGAACTACTCGGCGCAGATTCCTGTTCGGGATCGCTGGGCTATCGTGGCATATGTACGCGCGCTGCAACTGAGCCGAAACGCCAAGGTGTCGGAACTTCCCGCCGATGTACGTGAGAGACTTTTGCACCCGCCAGCGGAGAAGAAAGATTCGGGCGCTCCGGAAGAAGGAGGAGCGAAAGAATGATCGCGCAGGACTACAAAGCGCCTGAAAGCATCGCGCGCCTGCAGCGGAACGCGTTAGGGGTGGGCTTAGTCGGCCTGGTCTTGTGCGTTATCGGTTGGATCAAATCGCCGGACGCGTTTATCCATTCTTATTTGCTGGCATTTCTGTTTGTTCTGGGATTGTCGCTCGGCTCGCTGGGTTTGTTGATGCTTCAGCATTTGACCGGTGGGCATTGGGGCATTGTGATCCGGCGGCCACTGGAGTCTGCGACGCGCTCGCTGCCCTTGGTGTTCGTTTTGTTTTTTCCAATTTTCTTCGGAATGAAATATCTGTACGCCGCTTGGCTTACCGCGCCCAAGTCGGGTGAAGGCGCGCTTTCTGAATTTCAGCAGAGCTATCTGACATCGGACGGATTCAAGTTCCGCGCGCTGATCTACTTCGCAATCTGGCTGATATTGGTGTTTGTATTCAATCGCTGGTCTCGGGAGCAGGATGTAAATCGGGAAGACCGTTCGCTGCGCCGCCGCCTGAAGATGCTGGCGGGGCCAGGAATCATTTTGTACGTTTTTGCCATGAGTTTTGCGGCGATTGATTGGGCTATGTCGATCTCGCCCCATTGGGCCTCGACGATTTATGGTTTCTTGTTCGTGGCGGGCCAGCTGATCTCGTCAATGTCGTTGATGATTTCGGTAGTGGTGCTGTTGGCGCAGACGGAGCCGCTCCGCAGTGTGATCCAGAAGCGCCACTTGCACGATTTAGGGAAGTTGCTCCTCGCATTTGTGATGCTGTGGGCATACTTCGATTTCTCGCAATTGTTGATTATCTGGTCCGGTAACCAGCCGGAGGAAATCAGCTTCTATCGCACGCGGTTGTATGGGCAGTGGGGCGTGGTCGCGGTGATCGTCCTCATATTCCACTTTTTTGTGCCGTTTTTCCTGCTGCTTTCGCGTTCGCTGAAACGAAATCCGAGCACGCTGACCAAAGTGGCGATTTGGTTGATTCTGATGCGACTGGTAGATCTGTACTGGATGACGAGGCCGGAGTTCACCTCCAGCGCGATGCCCAGCATATGGGATCTGGCTGCGCCGCTGGCGCTCGGCGGTCTATGGTTCGGTGTGTTTGCATGGCAACTGCAACAGAGGCCGTTGCTGCCGCTAGGCGATCCAAAACTGGGGGAGGCGATCGAGAATCATGAGCACTAGTGAACATCGCCACGACCACCAGAATGGTGAGCCGATGCATGCGGATGTGGCTTACGAAAAGGTCGACGTCAGCCCGAACGCCATATACATCTATTTGATTGGTCTGGCCGTAGCGGTGCTATTGAGTTATGCCGTGTGCGTTTTTGTTCTCCGGGGAACAACCAAGGTGGCCGAAAGTTCGGACACCCCGTTGCCGCCGATTCGGCAGGAGATGGGCAGCGAATATCGAGCCATGCCGCCGGAGCCGCGCCTGCAGGGCGTGCCAGGCCACAGCAGCGATCCGCAAGTGGACTTGCGAGAAAAGATGAAGCAGGACACGGATGCGAACGAAAGGTACGACTGGGTCGATCAGAACGCTGGAATCGCGCAGATTCCAGTTAAGGACGCGATGAAGATCATCGCAGAGAAAGGGTTACCGGGCGCGCTTGCGTCGGAGCCAAAGTAGATCGATGAACAAGTTGCGATCCATTGCGGGAGTTGTCGCGCTGCTTGCGCTGAGCATTAGTGCGGCAGCGCAGACAGTTCCTGGCGGTGTGGGTAAGCCATCCAGCGGGTTGCCGCCTTCCCTGCTGAACGTCGGCTTTGAGCCGCCGCTGGACGGGCAAATCCCGCTCGATGTCACCTTTCGAGATGAAAGCGGACACGAGGTAAAGCTGGGCGAATATTTCGGTCAACAGAAGCCGGTGCTGCTCGCTTTGGTCTACTACGGCTGCCCGATGCTGTGCAATCAGATCGAGCAGGGCGTAGTGGGATCACTGAAGATGCTTTCGTTCAATGCGGGACGCGAGTACGAGGTCGTCTTCGTTAGCTTTGATCCTCGCGAAACGCCGGATATGGCTGCAAAGAAAAAAGAAGTGGCGCTGTCGCATTACGGGCGGCATGAAACGTCGGCAGGGTGGCATTTTTTGACTGGAACGAAGGAATCCATCGACGCGGTGACCAAGGCAGCCAATTTCCGGTATTCGTTTGATGAGAAGTCGGGAATTTTTGCGCATGCCAGCGGAATCATGCTGCTGACCCCTGGGGGGCGGATCTCACGCTACTTCTATGGGATCGAGTATCCGTCGCGAGACGTGCGTCTCGGGCTTGTCGACGCCTCCGCTGGAAAGATTGGTACGCCCATCGATCACTTGCTGTTGTACTGCTTTCAGTACAACCCCTCGGAAGCGCGGTATAGCGCAACGATTCTTCGCGTCGTGCGGCTGGGCGGCCTAGCGACGATCGCTTTGATCGTTGGCGGCATTCTGATTTTCCGCCGCCGTGATTTGCATCTGGCGCCGAGCGGCCGCAGCAAACGCGGCACTGAAGAAGGAGCCCACTAGACCGTGCAGTCGCAAATACCATTGTATCCGGAGCAAGCGTCGAATATCGCTCCCAACGTGGATGCGCTGATGGCATACATCACCGCGGTGTGCCTGTTTTTTGCGGTGGCGATCACGGCGGCAATCGTTCTGTTCTTCTTCAAATATCACCGTAAGAAATCCGGGGAAATAGGGGTCCCCATTCACGGAGACTCCAGATTGGAAGCGCTCTGGCTGGTGGTTCCGGCAGTGTTGGCGCTAACCATGTTCGCGGGGGGAGCGGTAATTTACGTTCAATTTCGGCGACCACCGCCTGATACTTTAGACATCTATGTAATCGGCAAGCAGTGGATGTGGAAGTTGCAACAACCGAACGGCTTGAAGGAAATAAACGAGTTACATGTACCCGCTGGGCTCGATGTGAAGCTGATCATGGCCAGCGAGGATGTGATCCACGACTTTGCGGTCCCGGCGTTCCGGACCAAGATGGACGTGGTTCCGGGCCATTACAACACTCTGTGGTTCCGGCCCACCAAAACCGGGCGGTATCGTTTTTTCTGCTCTCAGTATTGCGGCACGAATCACGCAATTATGGGCGGCTGGGTCACGGTCATGGAGCCACCCGAATACGCCGCATGGCTTACTGGCTCCTCGACGAACGCCACGGATCCGGTGGTGTCCGGCGAGAAACTATTCGCTGAGAGAACCTGCAGCACGTGCCACTATCCGGATGGAAAAGGCCGCGGGCCTTCCCTGAACGGGCTGTATGGCAAAAAAGTCGTGCTGTCCGACGGATCCACAGTAACGGCGGATGAAGCGTACATCCGGGAATCAATTTTGAATCCAAATGCGAAAATCGTGGCCAAGTATCAGGCGCTGATGCCCTCATTCCAAGGACAGTTGAGCGAAGAGCAGTTGCTGAATCTTATTTCGTATGTGAAGTCTTTGCAGACGCAATCGGTTTCCGAAGCGGGCTCCGGTTTTGCGGCCGCGGGGAAGAAATAGCTATGAGTTCAATACCATCTGCTGTTGGCAACGAGTTGCCGAAAGAGCATTACCTGAACGCAACTTACGGACTTCGTTCGTGGTTGCTGACTACCGATCACAAACGCATCGCGCTACTTTATCTGGCCTCGGTCACGTTCTTTTTCTTTATTGGCGGCGCGTTTGCCACCATGATTCGCATCCACTTGCTGGCGCCCGAGGGCTACCTGGTCACGCCCGAGACGTACAACAAGCTGTTCACCATGCATGGCGTGGCGATGATTTTCTTTTTCCTGATTCCGTCGATTCCCGCCGTCCTCGGTAACTTCCTGATACCGCTGATGATTGGGGCGAAGGACCTGGCCTTCCCGAAAATCAATTTGTTGAGCTGGTACATCTACCTCATAGGTGGTTGCTTTGTTCTCTATTCCTTCTCCACGGGCGGTTTGGATACCGGCTGGACCTTCTATACTCCGCTGAGCAGCGTGTATTCGAACTCGGCCGTCACGCCCGCCGTCATCGGCATTTTCATCAATGGTTTCTCTTCTATTCTGACTGGTCTGAACTTCATCGTTACGGTCCACACGATGCGTGCACCTGGGATGACGTGGTTCCGGCTGCCGCTATTCGTATGGGCCCATTACGCCACGAGCTTGATTTTTGTCCTCGGCACGCCAGTCATCGCCATCACTTTGTTGCTGGCGGGTCTTGAGCGCATGTTTCACCTGGGATTCTTCAATCCGGCGCTTGGCGGCGACCCCATTCTGTTCCAGCATCTGTTCTGGTTTTATTCCCATCCGGCCGTGTACATCATGATTCTGCCCGCAATGGGCGTGATCAGCGAAATCATCCCTACGTTCGCGCGCAAACCGATCTTCGGATATTCCTTTATTGCAGCTTCGAGTATCGCCATCGCGGTAATTGGTTTCTTCGTTTGGGCGCACCACATGTTTCTGACCGGTGAATCGTCCTATGCGGCGCTGACCTTCTCCCTGCTCAGCTATCTTGTAGCGATCCCCTCGGCGGTCAAGGTCTTCAACTGGACATCAACTCTCTATAAGGGTTCGATTTCCTACGATACGCCGATGCTATATGCCCTGGGGTTCATCGGGTTGTTTCTGATCGGTGGGCTCACTGGATTGTTTCTCGCCTGCTTGGGCTTGGACATTCATATCCACGACACCTATTTCGTAGTCGCGCATTTCCACTACATCATGGTGGGGGGCGCGGTCATGGGTTACGTGGGCGGGCTGCACTTTTGGTGGCCGAAGATTACCGGTCGGATGTATCCGGAAGCCATGGCGCGGATTGCGGCCATCATTCTGTTTGTGGGCTTCAATCTCACGTTCTTCCCGCAATTCATTCTCGGGTATTTGGGCATGCCGCGCCGGTATCACAGTTACCCCCCGGAATTTCAAGTCCTAATGTAATGTCCACCGCGGGTGCGTCGATTTTGGCGTTAGGTTATTTGCTGCCAATGATTTACCTGGTTTGGTCTATGCGCTATGGCCGCATAGCTGGGCGGAACCCTTGGCCCGGCACGGGGCTGGAATGGGCCACCGATTCACCGCCACTTACCGAGAATTTCGATAAGACCCCGGAAGTAACCTGGGAACCGTATGACTACGTCAATCGCCCGGACCTGGGATTGGAAGTGGGACGCCCCTCTTTGGCGCCAGCCCACGGAGACGATTGAACTTAGCAGTCGCATGGCGGCGATTTGTGGATTGCAATAGCCAGCGACTTGGCAATGTGACCGAACAGGTCGAATAGGAGCGCCGAGTGCATCGCACCGGAGAGTTATTCGGGCAATTTGAAACCATGGACCAGCAGCGCGAGAGCGCTTCCCTGGGCATGTGGGTGTTCCTGGTCACCGAAGTTTTGTTCTTCGGCGGCATGTTCATGACCTACACTCTGAATCGCTCCACTTATCCAGGAGTTTTCGCGGAAGCAAGTCGCTCGATCCGGCTGTCACTCGGCGCGATCAACACCGTTGTATTGATTGGCAGCAGTTTGACCATGGCGATGGCAGTTTGGGCATCTCAAGCCGGGAAGAAAAAGCTGATTCCGCTTTTTCTCATCGGAACACTGGCATTAGGAACGGTGTTTTTGGGAATTAAAGGGATTGAGTATCACGACAAGTACGTCGAGCACCACATTCCCGGTCTAAATTTCAGCTTTGAGCCGAATGCGGATGTCGCCACCAATGCGCATGCGCAACTCTTTTTCTCCCTGTACTTTGCCATGACGGGATTGCACGCCCTGCACATGATCATTGGCGCCGGGCTGTTGCTGTGGCTGCTCCGGCAGTCGCTGCGGGGGCGTTTCACGCCTCAGTACAACACGCCGGTGGAGCTCGTGGGCTTATATTGGCATTTCGTCGATATTGTCTGGATCTTTTTGTTTCCGCTGCTCTATCTCATCGATCGGCACTAGCGAATTTTCGCGAGGAAAGCCTTGTCCGAACATCACATTGTTTCACCGAAAATCTATTTTGCGATCTTCGCGGCACTTATGGTTTGCACGGGGTTAACGGTTTGGGCCGCGGAAGTAGACTTGAACCACATTTTCGCTGGAATGAACATCGTCGTCGCACTGACCATTGCTACCCTTAAAGCATCCCTCGTTGTCTTGTTCTTCATGCATGGCAAATACAGTTCAAAGCGAACACAGATGGTCATCATCTGCTCGATGTTTTGGCTCGCAATCATGCTGTTTATGACCATGAGCGACTATCTCACGCGCGCCTGGTCCTAAGAGCAGCCTCAGAAGTGCACATTCGTTCCTAGAACACCATCTACATGCGTTTTGGAGGGTCTTTTGACGGACCTCTGTTCACAGTTTCTCCGCGTGGTTTGTTGTTGGAGGTAGTTTTGGGGGAACAGCGAAAGTGAAAAGGGGGACAAGCGAACCGGCCCAGCCCTCAATCCCCTAAAGGGATCCTCGGCTCGCGTCCCCCGAGCCGAACAAATGCAACCTCTTAGCCAACTCTAACTTTCCTATTTTCAGCAGCATCGTAGATGTCTTCTGCGTAAAAATGCGG
>Ga0170475_109273627_pt1 | contig 12645 bp, 12 predicted proteins | sample Soicark_Litter_5_FD_111474 | JGI IMG/M metagenome (GOLD analysis project Ga0170475, IMG submission 111474) | Avena fatua rhizosphere microbial communities from Hopland, California, USA. Combined Assembly of 48 SPs | reverse complement strand
TTTTTATTACTTATAATAGTTAATATTATTTTTATAGATTACTCTTAAATAAAGTTTTTTACTTTATTACGAGATAAATTATTACCACGGTATTTGCTTTTATTTATAAAGTAATTATAAAAAATCTAATTTTATAAAAAATATATGTTTAATACTTTTTTAGAAATAGCAGAAGTAATTGTATTAATATTACCTATTTTAATGGCTGTTGCATTTGTAACGGTAGCTGAAAGAAAAACAATGGCTAGTATGCAAAGAAGATTAGGTCCAAATAACGTAGGATATTATGGGTTATTACAAGCATTTGCGGATGCATTAAAATTAATTTTAAAAGAATTTGTAGCACCAACGCAAGCTAATTCAGGTTTATTTTTCTTAGGTCCTATCGTTACTTTAATTTTTGCTCTTTTCGGTTTAGCAGTTTTACCTTTTGGTCCTGGTTTAACTTTATTTGATAGTCCATTAGGAATATATTTTTTAGTAGTTGTATCTTCTATAGGTACTTATGGTATATTATTAGCAGGATGAAGTGCTAATAGTAAATATTCTTTTTTAGGTTCTCTTAGAAGTACCGCTCAATTAATAAGTTATGAACTTGTATTAAGTTCAGCTTTATTAATTATTATTATGGTAACAGGTAGTCTTAATTTTACAGAAATTATTGAATTACAAAGATCAACATGACTTGTATTTCCACTTTTTCCTGTATTTATAATCTTTTTTATAGGTGCTGTAGCTGAAACAAATAGAGCTCCTTTTGATTTAGCTGAAGCAGAATCCGAATTAGTTAGTGGATTTATGACAGAACATGCAGCTGTTATTTTTGTATTCTTTTTCTTAGCTGAATATACAAGTATATTAATTATGTGTGTTTTATTAGTTATTGTATTTTTAGGTGGATATTTACCAGGGTTTGATGTAATTTATTTTTTTGATTCTGTTAATAATATCTGAGCATATATTTTTGATATAGATTGAACTAACTCTGCAGAATATTATAAAGCTAGAAATCAGGTTATTAATTTTTCTACTAGCGGTATTTTTTATGGGCTTGTTATAGGAATAAAAAGTTCTATACTTGTATTTGTATATATATGAGTTAGAGCTTCTTTCCCTAGAATACGTTTTGATCAATTAATGACATTCTGTTGAACAAATTTATTACCTTTATTATTTGCTTTTATAGTTTGAATACCTTGTACTTTATATAGTTTTGATATTTTACCTTTAAACGTATAATAAAATATTACTTTAAAGTGTATTCTCGTTAGATGTATTATTTATTATTAGAATTTTTCAAAAGAGGGTTATTTCTTTTGTTCTTTTATATCTCGTTTTACTATATAGGTATAACACCTATAGTTCGTTAATTTGACGATTTATATTAGACTTATACTAAAGAGATGGATAATAAATATATAGGTATAGAGTTAGGTAAACTAAAGCTAGAACACTTTGTTAAAAAAGGTATATTTATAACTAATAAACCCTATTAATAAAGAAAATGAGTTTGTTAATAAAGCTAAAGGTGTCAATGCTAAATCTATACCTTTTTAAAAATACTAATAAATAAATAAAACTATCTGGAGTTAGAAATATTAATAAATATAAAATAAGTTTATAAATTATATACAGTTATAAATATAAAACAAATTACTTAGGAAGGATTAATAAAGTATAAAAATTCGTTTAAGGCAAGATTAATAAAGTGAGGAAAACAAGATTTTTATCATTATTGCGATATAAAATAAATAAAACATAAATCCTTTTTATGGGTGATAATAAATTAAGGGAAAGTATTATCTAAGTGCATATGTAAAAAATTGTAAAAACAAAGGGGTAAAGGAGAAAATAAAAATTATTTTATATAATTTTTTTATATTAAAAATAATTGCGAAAAATAGCTATTCTATAGAACTATAGTATTTTAGTAACAAAATAACTTTATATTGCTTAACTTTGTCCCCATATAGACTAGAATTATTAGTGATGTGTTTGATAAAAACACATGCAATATGTATTATAATTAGCCGAGCTTAGTGATGGCTCTGACTGAACGCTGTTCAAGTGCTTGACACATGCTAATCGTACGATTAATTTAATGAAAATTTTATTAATAAGTGGTGTACAGGTGAGTATAAGGTATTTTTCGACTATCCTTAAAGTGGGGTAAAAAATGCCTCATAAAATGAAAGGCTAATAAGCTGCTTTAAGAAGAACAAAGGTATTTTCGAAATAGGTAGTAGTTAAGGTTATGACTTAACTAGCCCATAATTTTCGTAACCGGAACTGAAAAGTTGATCGGTCACATTGGGTCTGAGAAAAGCCCAATGCAATTTAGCGTACAGCAGTGGGGAATCTTGGTCAATGGCCTAACGGCTGAACTGGTAACTTGGAAAAATGAGAAGTTCGAACATAGAAATATAAGTAGAATTTAATTGTTAATTCAAATAAAATTTAAACTACATACTTATAATGACCGTATGTAGATATAGTCTTGACCAATTACGTGCCAGCAGTCGCGGTAATACGTGGAAGGCTAGCGTTATTCATCATAATTAGGTTTAAAGGGTACTCAAACGGTCAAGATATCCTATAAAAGGTAATACTTGTCTAGAGTTTTATGTAAGAAGACAGTACTTAGAGTGGAGAGATGTAATTCGTTGATACCAAAGGGACTGATAATTGCGAAGGCAGTCTTTTATGTAATAACTGACGTTGAAGGACGAAGGCATAGATAACGAACAGGACTTGTTACCCCAGTAGTCTTTGCAGACAACACTGAATGCTGTAGATTAGAAAATTTTAGTCTATATGTGAAAATTAAAGCATTTCACCTCAAGAGTAATGTGGCAACGCAGGAACTGAAATCACTAGGCCGTTTTTGACACCAGTAGTGAAGTATGTTATTTAATTCGATGATCCACGAAAAACCTTACCACAATTTGAATATTACATATGTTTGTAAAACAGGTGTTGCACGGCTGTCTTCAGTTAATGTTGCGAGACCATGGGCTTCCTCCCATAAATTAACATAATCCTCTGCTTTATTTATAAATACTTTTATAAAGCAATCTTCCTGTATATGGGCTAAGATAAATAAGGAGAAAGGCAAGTCATCATGGCCCTTATGTTGTGGGCTATAGACGTGCCACGTATTCCTTAACAAAGAGATGCGAAAATGTGAATTTTAGCTAATCTCATAAAAAAGGATATAAATTTTGTATGGATTGTAGTCTGTAACTCGACTATATGAATAAGTAATTACTAGTAATCGTGAATCACCATTGTCACGGTGAATTTAATATCGGATTGGTACTAATCACTCGTCGCATGCTGAAAGGTGAGCGTACAGTAAGTTTGCTTTTCTGTTACAATCTCTTTTAAACTTTTAAAATATTACATTCCGACGGATTTCTTCGCGTGTATGCCTCTAATTAGTGTTAAGTCGAACTATGGTTCGTGTAGCGGAAGTTGCACGGGGATATAAAAATAAAAATAAATAAATTAAGTATATGAGGCTACAATAGCTTTGTAGCAAGGGCTATTCTTGTATACATACCCCTTTAGATAAAGGAAAGGTCACTGTATCTAAGTAATAGAAAATATACCCTCATAAAGCTTATAAGGAGGGTTCCTTTATTGGCAAAAAGGGTTGAGCTGTAAACTCAATAGCGAAAACACGCTTTAAGAGTTCGAATCTCTTGTCTCCTAAAATCCGTTCGCCTCTATAGCTCAACGGTAGAGCATAATACTGTTAATATTAGGATAGATGTTCGATTCATCTTAGAGGCTTAGTGGACTAATAGTCTTGCTAAGTCTTTTTTGTCTTTGGAATGACTAATAGTATTAGATCCAACTTCCAAGATCATCCTTTTCACTTGGTGTCACCTTCACCATGACCAGTTAATACAAGTTTAGCTTTATTTAGTTTAACTTTGAGCGGTGCTTTATCTTTACATAGTTTTAATAGTTCTTATTTATTTTTCTTTGTAGCACTTATAGTTGTTGTATCTTCAATGTTTTTATGATTTAGAGATATAATAGCAGAAGGTACTTTTTTTAGGTAACCACACTTTAGCTGTACAAAAAGGATTAAATTTAGGAGTATTATTATTTATAGTATCCGAAGCATTGTTTTTCTTAGCTATTTTCTGAGCTTTTTTCCATAGTGCTTTAACTCCTACAGTAGAATTAGGAGCACAATGACCCCCTATGGGAATAGAACCTATTAATCCTTTTGAATTACCACTTCTTAATACAATTATTCTATTATCTAGTGGTGCTACAATTACTTACGCTCACCATGCTTTAATTAAAGGGGATAGATCTGCAACTTTATATGGTTCTATTTTTACAGTATTATTAGCTATAGTATTTACATTTTTCCAAGGAGTTGAATATACTGTATCTTCTTTCACGATTAGTGATGGAACATTTGGTACATGTTTTTATTTTGGTACAGGTTTCCACGGAATACATGTTATTATAGGTACAATTTTTTTAGCGGTGGGTTTATGAAGAGTCTACGCTTACCATTTAACAACAGATCACCATTTAGGTTTAGAATCAGCCATCCTGTACTGACACTTTGTGGACGTAGTATGATTATTTTTATACGTGTCTATTTATTACTGGGGTTCATAATAATTAAAAATTTAAATTATTATTGAAAAAGTAGTACAGAAATATGGTTTTCTAAATTGAGTGTCTTTGTTGAGGATTTATATAAAATTTTCAATCTAGTTTTTCCAGAAGCTAATGTTGTTTTTATTAGCCAAGGTGGTGAAGAGTCGGGATCTACTAGTGAAGATAGCTCTAGTAATAACAGTTCCGACAATAACCCAGATAATGAACCTAATGATGATCCTAATGATGCTGATGATGATAATGATCCTAATGATGCTGATGATGATTATGATACTAATGATAATGATGATGATGATAAATCATATAGTACAGTTGATACTTTAGATACTAAAAATACGTATGATGTACTTTTGTGAACTTCTTCGTTAGTACGAGGAGGATTAGATGGAGACATCGAGGCTATAGAGACAGCTAAAGAACAGTTTCCTGATTGTTTTGAAGGAAGAAGCGAGCGTGAAGGGCTATTTAAAGCAATTGATGAGATAGAAAAAGATATAAAAACGTATTTAGAAGAACAAGCTGAAAAACAAGTTTTTATAAATGATAACAGTCAATCTGAAAGTGAAGAGAGCTCAAATATAGAAGAGGAATCTGAATCTGAGGAGGTCGTAAATGAAGAATTAAAACGTAAGCGAGAAGATGAATCATCTAAGGATGAACCCGAAAGTAAGCGTTCTAAAACTAATAAAAATGACGATGATTCAGGTAATTCAGGATCTAGCGGTTTAGGGGGTTCAGGTGATAATGGGAACTCTCCACCCGAAAATTCTATGGGTCCTTCTGAAAATTCAAAAAGTTGAACTGATATTGGTATTTTATTACTTATGTTTTTATCAAGTATAGTTGAGAATATAACTTTATTTCTTGAAAATCTAATATAATATCATTTAATCAAATTAATATAAACATTATAACGGCTATCATTTAATGGTAGGATCGCTGACTTCCAATCAGCTCGTGTTGGTTCGAATCCGACTAGCCGTAGTGCAAGTGCACAATTCTAGATGATTATTGAAAATAATATATATTAAATTAAACGGACAATATTAAATACCTTTAAAGTATAATATTAGAGAATTAGTAACTTAATTGGTAAAGGATTTCCTTGTCACGGAAATAGATGTCGGTTCGATCCCGATCTAGTTCGGGGGTTTTAATTCCCGGGTTAATTTTTATAAAAGAAGTCGGAGTCCGGTTAAGCAGGTCTAATTATAAGTTAGAGGTCTGGGAATCTTACCGTCGACTTGTAGATTAAAGAGTGTGCAGGCGAATAACTAGTGTTATAAAATATATGATACAAGTTGCTAAAATTATAGGTACAGGATTAGCTACTACAGGTTTGATAGGAGCAGGAGTAGGAATAGGAGTAGTATTTGGTGCTTTAATTTTAGGTGTTGCAAGAAATCCGGCTTTAAAAGGTCAATTATTTGCTTACGCCATTTTAGGGTTTGCTTTCTCAGAGGCCACTGGACTATTCGCACTTATGATGGCTTTCTTGCTTTTATATGTTGCTTAATAAAAATCCCTTTATTTAACCTAGGATAGGAAAATTACGTTAAATAGAAATAGATTATGAATTTATTACATACTTTATATTTAGATGCACCACATGCATGAGGTACTTATTTCCAAGATAGTGCAACACCACAAATGGAAGGTTTAATAGAATTGCATGATAATATTATGTATTACTTAGTTTTAATATTGTTCGCTGTAAGTTGAATATTATTTTCTATAGTTAGAAATTTTGTAGAAACAAAAGCAGCCATAGCTCACAAATATTTAAATCACGGTACATTAATAGAATTAATCTGAACTATAACTCCTGCAGTTATATTAATATTAATTGCTTTCCCTTCTTTTAAATTGCTATATTTAATGGACGAAGTTAATGACCCATCTATGACTGTAACAGTTGAAGGTCATCAGTGATATTGAAGCTACCAATATCCAGACTTCATAGATTCAAATGAAGAATTAATAGAATTTGATTCATATATAGTACCTGAATCTGACTTAGAAGAAGGAGGATTAAGAATGTTAGAAGTTGATAACAGAGTTATTGTACCTGAAGAAACTCATATTAGATTTGTTATAACATCTGGAGATGTTATACATTCTTTTGCCGCACCATCTTTAGGTATAAAATGTGACGCTTACCCTGGTAGATTAAATCAAGTTTCTACTTTTATAAATAGAGAAGGAGTATTTTATGGACAATGTTCTGAAATTTGTGGTATATTACACTCTTCTATGCCAATTGTAATCCAATCTGTGAGTTTAAGCGATTTCTTGTCTTGACTATTAAACGTATAAATTAAAAAAGGAAAATAAATTAAATGATCCTGATGAAATAAAACGTCTACGTGAAAAGTATAAAGTAGGAGAATTTCATTAAGATAGATCAAATTTTATATAAGGTAATATAGCTTATATAGGGTATTATCTTAATGGTAAAGAAAGGCATTACGGCTGCTTGAATATGAGTTCGAATCTTATATACCTTTTAGCTTTGTATTATTAATGTTAATAATACTTTTATTAACAAAATATTTTTATTTTGTTACCGAATAATTGGAAAAACAAAATAAATATAACAAATGAGTTTAACATTAGTCTTATTTTTAATAGGAGTATTAGGTTTTGTATTTAATAGAAAAAATATTATATTAATGCTTATTTCAATCGAAATAATGTTATTATCAATAACATTTTTAATATTAATAAGTTCTATTAACATAGATGATATAATAGGACAAACTTATGCTATCTATATTATAATAGTTGCAGGAGCAGAATCTGCAATAGGTTTAGGAATTTTAGTAGCTTTTTATAGATTAAGAGGAAGTATAGCGATAGAATATAAATAATGTATTTAAGTATAATTATATTACCTCTATTAGGTTCGATAATCTCAGGATTTTTTGGTAGAAAAGTTGGAGTTAGCGGAGCTCGTTTTTTAACTTGTTCTAGTATAATAATTACAACAATATTAGCAATAGTTGCATTTTTAGAAGTAGGTTTTAACAATAGTCCAGTTTACATAGATCTATTTAGATGAATAAATAGTGAATCTTTTAATATAGTTTGAAGTTTTCAGTTCGATAGTTTAACAGTGTCTATGTTAATACCTGTTTTGATTATTAGTTCTTTAGTTCATCTATATTCTATAAGTTATATGGGTAGTGATCCTCATAATCAAAGATTCTTTAGTTATTTAAGCCTATTTACATTTATGATGATAATACTTGTAACAGCTAATAATTATTTATTAATGTTTGTAGGATGAGAAGGAGTAGGTGTATGTTCTTATCTTTTAGTTAGTTTCTGATTTACAAGAATTGCAGCTAACCAAAGTTCTATGTCTGCTTTCTTAACAAATAGAGTAGGAGATTGTTTATTAACAATAGGTATGTTTGCTATATTATGATCTTTAGGTAATTTAGATTATACTTTAGTATTTTCTTTAAGTCCTTATATTAATGAAAATACTGTACTTATAATAGGAATATGTTTACTAATAGGTGCAATGGCTAAAAGTTCCCAATTAGGTTTACATATTTGATTACCTATGGCGATGGAAGGTCCTACACCGGTATCTGCATTAATACACGCAGCTACTATGGTTACAGCAGGAGTTTACTTATTAATTCGTTCATCTCCTTTAATTGAATATAGTTCTACTATATTATTAATATGTTTATGATTAGGAGCTATTACTACTGTATTTAGTTCTTTAATAGGTTTATTCCAACAAGATATAAAAAAAATAATAGCTTATTCTACTATGAGTCAATTAGGTATGATGGTTATAGCTATAGGTTTATCTTCTTACAATATTGCATTATTCCATTTAGTAAATCATGCTTTCTATAAAGGATTATTATTCTTAGGGGCAGGATCAGTTATTCATGGAGTAGGTGATAATCAAGACTTAAGAAAATATGGAGGATTAAGAGAATTTTTACCTTTAACTTATTCTGTTATATTAATAGCAAGTTTAAGTTTAGTTGCTTTCCCTTTTATGACAGGATTCTTTAGTAAAGATTTTATTTTAGAATCTGCATATGGACAATATCATTTTAGCAGTATTGCTGTATACTTTGTGGCTACAATAGGTGCAATATTTACTACTTTATATTCTGTAAAAGTTCTTTATCTTACTTTCTTAGCTAATCCTAATGGTTCCGCTAAATATTATCCTTTAAATAATAAAAATATAAGCCATGAAGGTGATATTTTCTTAATACTACCTTTAGTTGTTTTAGCTATCTTTTCTATATATTTTGGATTTTTAACTAAAGACATCTTTATAGGATTAGGTTCAGGTTTCTTTACAGATAATAGTATTTTTATTCATCCTACACATGAAATATTAATAGATACAGAATTTGCTGTACCTACTTTATTTAAACTATTACCTTTCTTCTTTACAATTTTCTTTACAATTTTAGCTTTAGTATACTTTGAATTCTTATCTAATTTAGTTGTTAATTTCAAATTATCTAATTTAGGTTACTATGTATTTGGGTTCTTTAATCAACGTTTCTTAGTTGAACTATTTTATAATAAATATATTGTAAATGTAGTTTTAAATATGGGAGGTCAAACAACAAAAATATTAGATAAAGGAAGTATTGAATTACTAGGTCCTTTTGGATTGGAGAAAACTCTATTAAAATTTAGTAAAGTTATTTCTAGTTTAAATACTGGTATTGTTACAAATTATGCTTTATATATTTTAATAGGTTTTGTTACATATGTTTATATGTATCTTTCATTAGGTTATGATTTAGACTTATTTATTTTAAGTTTATTATTCTCAATTTATACTTTGGTATTTAAATATTCCAAATAAGAAAAAACAACATAAAAATAAATCATAAATATAGAGGTAAAGATATTATAAATATCTTTAACTTTTTTTAATGGGAATAATTAATAGTATAAAATATATATACTTAATTTATAGATTTAATAGTGATAGTAATAAATTATTACTTTATGGGTTCGAATCCCATATTCTCACCTCTCATTAGCTCAAAGGTAGAGCCGGATACTTCTAATATTCAGATTTTAGTTCGAGTCTAAAATGGGAGTATTTTCATTACTTACTTATAATAGTTAATATTATTTTTATAGATTACTCTTAAATAAAGTTTGGTGCTTTTTTACGTGAGAAATTATCTCCACGGTATTTACTTTTATTTATAAAGTAATTATAAAAAATTTAATAAAAAAAAATATATGATGTTTACGTTTTTTATTTCTTTTACTTTCCCACTGGCTGTATACAGCCTAGCTGGGATACAATCTACTGAATTGTTGCTTATCTTGGCTGAACATCAAGAAACCATACGTCAATGCACAGAATTAATGCATATAATTCAATCTGGAGGAGTACCTGATCCAATTTTTTTAGAGGAAGTTTTCATGAAAATGATGGAGTACCAGGAAGCACTAGGGTTAGACTTTGATGAGCCCTGGAATTTAAGGACTATAGGTCATTTCAAGGCTACGTATAGTTTAAATTTAACTAGAATCTCTGAGGAATTGGTTCGAAGAGGGGTTTTTAGGAGTTAATGATTAATTTTGGTGTATTATTTAATTTTGGATTAATTTTGGTTTAATCCGTACCCTTATTTTAGTTCGAATCTAAAATAGGGGGAATTTTTATTGCTTATTTTATAAGTTACTTTTAAATAAAATCTACATATATATATTATAGTATAGACACTCTATGTAAACTAAATACATTAGATAAATTAAAAGTCGTAAGACTTTATTAGATTAGATTTTTTTATCTAATGTATAAAAATCTTTTAAATTACAAAAATATGAGAATTTTTAAAAGCCATCCTTTTTTAAAATTATTTAATGCTTATCTTATAGACCATTCACAACCAACAAATATAAGTTATATGTGAAATTTTGGTTCTTTATTGGGAGTATGTTTAGGAATACAAATTGTAACAGGTGTAACTTTAGCTATGCATTATAATCCTAGTGTTGCAGAAGCTTTTAATTCTATAGAGCATATTATGAGAGATGTAAACAATGGGTGATTAGTACGTTATTTACATAGTAATACAGCTTCTGCTTTTTTCTTTTTAGTTTACTTACATATAGGTAGAGGTATATACTATGGATCTTATAAAGCACCTAGAACATTAGCATGAGTAATAGGAACTATAATATTTATAGTTATGGTAGTTACAGCTTTCTTGGGTTATGTTTTACCTTATGGACAAATGTCTTTATGAGGTGCTACAGTTATTACTAATTTAATAAGTGCTGTACCATGAATAGGACAAGATATCGTTGAATTTATCTGAGGAGGTTTTTCAGTTAATAATGCAACTTTAAATAGATTCTTTGCATTACACTTTGTATTACCTTTTGTTTTAGCTGCTTTAGTATTAATGCACTTAATAGCTATACACGAAACAGCTGGAGCAAGTAATCCTTTAGGTGTTCCAGGATATTATGATAGAATACCTTTTGCCCCTTACTACTTATTTAAAGATTTAATTACTATATTTATCTTTATATTTGGATTAAGTATATTCGTATTCTTTATGCCTAATGTTTTAGGAGATAGTGATAATTATATAATGGCTAATCCTATGCAAACTCCTCCTGCTATAGTTCCAGAATGATATCTTTTACCTTTCTATGCTATATTAAGATCTATCCCTAATAAATTATTAGGAGTTATAGCTATGTTAGCTGCAATATTAATAATATTAGCTTTACCTTTAGTAGATTTAGGTAGAACACAAGGATTACAATTTAGACCTATAAGTAAAGTAGTATTCTGAATATTTGTAGCAAATTTCTTAATATTAATGCAATTAGGAGCTAAACATGTTGAATCTCCATTTATAGAATTAGGACAATTTAGTACTGTATTATATTTTGGTCATTTTTTAGTTATAATGCCTTTTGTTAGTTTAGTTGAAAATGTCTTAATTAGCTTGAACTTCCGGGAACAACAATAAGTTTCACCCAACCTTTCTAGTTTAAATATATTTTCATAAACTAAAAAGTAAAAAGCCTTTAAATAAAAGAAATTTTCATACAACTAGAAAATTAAAAATGGATATATCAAGTCTTCTTAACGATCCTGTATTAATGTACGAGTCTTATACTCATTTGTACAATCTTATTCTTCTGGATTATCTAAATAGTACTGATATTCACCAGCATGCTATAGAAAAGTTGGAATGGAGAGAAGAATATATTATGGAAAATAGTGAAGATTGAGATTATGCTGACTTAAGAATAATGAAACGAAGGACAGGTCTAATAGAGTCAGAAATAGTTAAGGGGAATGAATATATATCAAATGCCGAATTTAAATCAAGACAATTGGCTACATATACTACACCTGAAACTATTGACCAAATAAGGAATGACCCACAAAGGCTTAGTATTGCAGAGTTGACTCAAAAAATGAATCAAAGGACTGCTATTATAGATAAGGCTAAAGAAGCTGTTAATCAAAGACCTAGTATTGTGCAGATGGCTCAAGAAGCTCTAGAGCTTCGAAGAAGAATAGATGCTATAAAATTAAATAGAACAATTACTCCTAATTATAGTGATTGATAGTTAGGTTTATTTTGGAATAAAGTAAATCTTGAACATTAAATTTCTATGAAAAAAAAAGTTTAATAGTCATAATCCATTCATTATATATGATAAAAAAAAAATGAAATAGATAAATAAAATCTAAAATTAAAATATGTTATTGTCATTATTACTTATTATTCCTTTAATAGGGATATTTATTATATCTAACACAAAAACGTATACTTTTAATTCTTACTCAGTTAATACTGAAGATTCTAATACTTTGAAAAGTATAGCTTTATCTACAGCAAGCATAAATTTAATATTATCTCTTATTATTTATGTATTTTTTAATTCAAGTAGTAATCAATACCAATTTGTTCAAGAACATTATAATATACAATCTTTTGATATCTATCTAGG
>Ga0170475_134596747_pt1 | contig 12649 bp, 12 predicted proteins | sample Soicark_Litter_5_FD_111474 | JGI IMG/M metagenome (GOLD analysis project Ga0170475, IMG submission 111474) | Avena fatua rhizosphere microbial communities from Hopland, California, USA. Combined Assembly of 48 SPs | reverse complement strand
TTCTTTCTACTTAGTTATCATCTTATTTTTCTCTTCGTCTTTTGATTCCGGGAGTTTCTAAGTTTTGCCTCTTGGTAACATTTTTTCTTTGTCCTTTCTTGCTATTCTTAATTTTAAATATGCTTTTAAATGTTTCTTTGTTCTTTATTTTTTTTTCTTTAGTTATTAAAATTGGATTGGCTCCATTACATCTTTGATTAATAGATGTTTACGAGGTTATTCCAACCTGACTATTATTATATTTACTATCAGCAATAAAAATAGTATATTTTTCTATTTTTTTTTATTTAACAAATATAATATTTTTTGGGGTAGCCTCATATGTAATGTCCTTTTTATTATGGTTTTCTACAATTTCGCTATTAGTTTCTCATGTATTATTGATCAACCAAACATCTATCCGAAAATTCTTTATTTGTAATTCTATTGCGAGCTCGGCAATATTAGTATCAGTTTTATGTATACAATCTGATTATAGCAATTCAGCCTTTTTCACATATCTTATATTTGAATCCATTTTATTTTTTTGTATACTGGTTTTTGTTTCTTTGTTATCTTATTCAGGGAATAAGATAATAAGACATAAACTAAATTTTATTTTTGACCTAAATTTTATTAGAACATATTCAAATAAGATTATACTAGTGATGCTTTTACTATGTATTTCTGGTTTACCTCCGTTTAGTTTGTTTCTTTTAAAACTGAATATTTTAAGATCACTGATCACTGCACACATACCATTCTTGTTTTTCATTTTTTTATTATGCTCAGCGATGTCAATTTTTTTTTATGCAAGAGCAATAAAAATAATTTTATTTTCCGATGGGATTTTTAATAAAGAAAGAAAAAGTATAGACATAGTTAAAAAAGTTAGAATAGTTGGTGTTGGGGTGCACCCCTATTCATTATCATTTATAATATCTTTAGTGTGTGTTGTCAATATAGTTTTTATTGTTATGGCACAGACAATAGAGATTTTTTTTATTTTATTAAATTGTTCATTAATATAATTCAGTAATAGATTAAGACAAAACATGTATGCTAAAAATATAAAACAGCACATTAAAATAATATATAGTGTGTGATCTTTTGCACTACAATTAGTTACAGTTTTCTTTATGCTATTTGGGTATTGTATACTGATTTATAGTCTAAATTTCAAAGTGTTTTTATTGGTTATAAATTTTGAGCATATATTTGTATCCACAGATTTGTTTTATACTTTTGTTTTTTTGTTCAACAATGAATTTGTAAAAAGTTTGTTTGTTTCATATTTTTTGACTTTTTATTGTATAGGCAGTTATTATGTTTTCATTATTTCTACAATATTTAGATTAGTAAATAAAAACAACTACGGAAAACTATATATTTTCTTTTATGGTTTTACGTCGTTATTTTTTAATTTTTTAATTTCAACTCATTTCATATTTATTGATTTTGATTATATGAATAAACAGATCCCATGATATATAAAAATATATTATAATATAAAAACTAATGATTTCTAACATACAGTATAATAAAGCTAAGAAGAAAAAAACATTTTTTATTAATTTTGGTCCACAACATCCAGCAGCACATGGAGTTTTAAGATTAAATATGGAAATGCAAGGTGAATCAATTGTTACAATTGATCCACATATTGGGTTTTTGCACCGGGGTACAGAAAAATTATTAGAAAACAAAACTTATTTACAGTGTATACCTTATTTTGATAGATTAGATTATGTTTCTACATTACCACAAGAGCATGGATTTATTTTAGCACTGGAAAATTTGTTAAATATTAGTGTGTCAGAATATGCGAAGTATACTCAATTATCTTAGATGAAATTTCTAGAATATTAAATCATATAATGTGTATAACAACACACGCATTAGATATCGGGGCAGTCACACCATTTTTATTAGGATTTGAGGAGAGAGAAAACTTACTTTATATATATGAGTTAATTTCGGGTGCTAGAATGCATACAGCTTACTATAGAGTGGGAGGTTTAGCATTTAATTTGCCAAATAATATTTTAGACCATATTTATAAATTTTCAGAATCATTTAGTAAATACTTAGATTTTTTAGATAGTGTGCTATCAGAAAACTTAATTTGAATGTCACGGTTGCAGGGTGTTGGTCTTATTTCAAAAAAAGAGGCAATTAATTATGGGTTTACTGGGCCAGTTTTAAGAAGTGTTGGTTTGCCTTGAGATATTCGAAAGCTAAATCCTTATGAAAATTATGGAAAAATAATATTTAATATTGTTTCAGGTAAGTTTGGTGATGCTTATTCTAGGTATTATATCAGAATGTTTGAAATGAGAGAGTCTTTAAAAATAATTCAACAATGTATTGGTAAATTAGGGGGGCTTGATCACAACGAATATAATAAAGAATATATCAATTTATATAACAAAAATGACATTATTAATTTTAAAACAACACAAGGTATGGAAGAATTGATACATAATTTTTATTTTTATAGTAAAGGCTATAAAATTCCATCAGGGTCAATATATTCAGTAATTGAAGCCCCAAAAGGTGAAACCGGTGTATATTTGGTTAGCTATAATACAAATAAACCATGGAAATGTAAAATTAAATCACCAGGATATATGCATTTGCAGGGTTTAAACAATATATCTAAAAATTGTTTATTAGCTGATGTTGTAACAAATATTGGTACTTTAGATATTGTATTTGGTGAAATAGATAGATAATGAAAACATTAAGTTTTTTTAATTACAGAAGAGAATTAATGATATTTAATTTAAAATGTAATCCAAAATCTATTTTAGGGTGTAAGATCAATAATTTTATGTTTGATTATTTTAATTTAATCGCATTTAATAACTGTAAAATGTTGACTCTTAAATTTTTGAAGCAATCCTCATTTTATAGATTTCAGGTTCTTTCAGAGATAACTATAGTAGATAATTTGGGACTAAAAAAAAATCCAAATAATCGATTTGTGGTAGTATATATTTTATTTTCTTATCAGTTAAATAATAGAGTTTCCGTAGAAGAACACATTTTAGAAAATCAAAATGTTTCATCCGTTATTGGTTTATTCAAATCAAGTAATTGATTAGAAAGAGAAGTTTTTGATAGGTATGGTGTACATTTTGTCAATCATAATAATTTACGAAGATTATTGACAGATTATGGTTTTTATGGATATCCATTAAGGAAAGATTTCCCCGAACATGGATTTTATTCCGTTGTGTATAGTAAATATTTAAACAGATTAATATATATTAGTAACAAATAAAAATAATATAAGTAATCTATAATTTTGATTTGTAGTGTTTGAAGGTATATAGTTAATACTGATATGCTTAAAAATCAAATTTAATGACATGGTATATCTAATCAAAAAAAACTTAAGGTTAATTTACAAAATTGTAAAATATAAAAGGAAAACTTATTTTATTTAATGATTCTTTTAAAAGCTGCAAAATTGATAGGATCAGGATTAGCAACTATTTCTATTATAGGCTCTGGGATAGGTATAGGTTTGGTTTTTTCTGGCTTAATAATAGGTGTTTCACAAAACCCTGAATTAACAAAACAATTATTTGGGTATGCAATTTTGGGATTTGCATTAACAGAATCAATTGCGTTATTTGGTCTTATGATGTCATTTTTATTATTATTTGGAGAGATATAATGCCTCAGATGGATTTGTGAGTGTATATAAATAATATTTTAGTTACTGTATATATTATGTTCACTATATTTAGTATAAGCGTGAATAGTTGATTATTTATATATAGTTATATTTTTATTGACTTTTTTATGCATATTGGCTATAAGTTAAAAGTGAATATGCCTAAAAATTCAGTCATTAAAAAAACGAATATTTCTTTTATTAAAAGATAATAATAAAAATGAATATTTATTTAAATAGCAAATATAAAAAAGATAATCTAAAATTTAATAGATATTTATGTACAAATATACACAAAAACGTTCCAACTAAGATTAATCGGTATAAAATTATGTATATTGAATGCGCAAAGTCAATTTCTACAACCGACCATAAGATAATAGGAAGGTTGTATATGGTATTTGGAGGGTTAGCATCTGTATTAGGGACATTTTTTTCAATACTGATACGTATACAATTAGCAAATTCAAATTCAGAGTTGTTGCTTGATAACTATCATTATTACAATTCTATTATTACTCTTCATGGGATAATTATGATATTTATGGTTGTTATGCCTATTATGATTGGAGGGTTTGGTAATATTTTTTTACCTATTATGATTGGTTCTCCTGAAGTAGCTTTTCCAAGGCTGAATAATATGAGTTTTTGATTTATGCCGTTTTCTTTTATGTCTTTAATTACAAGCATGTTCATTGATGTTAGTGATGCTTATGGTCCTGCAACAGGATGAACCTTATATCCACCATTGTCAACACTTATTTATAGTCCAGGCGCTTCAGTTGATTTTCTGATTGGATCACTTCACATGGCAGGTATATCTTCCTTATTAGGTGCAATAAATTTTATAGTAACTTTTTTTTATATGAGAACAAATAAATTAAAAGATTTACCATTATTTGCCTGATCAATATGCATAACATCATTTTTATTATTATTATCAATCCCTGTGTTAGCCGCAGCGCTGACAATGTTGCTTACGGACAGGCATTTTGACACATGCTTTTTTGATCCATTTTCTGGTGGTGATCCAATTTTATATCAGCATTTATTTTGATTTTTTGGACATCCTGAAGTATATATTTTAATATTACCAGCATTTGGTATAGTATCTCATGTTATTCCTCATTTCGCTCAGAAAAGAATTTTTGGGAAAGTTGGTATGATAGTTGCAATGCTATCTATTGGTATTTTAGGTTTTATTGTATGAGCACATCATATGTACACTGTCGGTATGGATGTAGATTCAAGAGCCTTTTTTTCAACAGCAACAATGTTAATTGCAATACCTACTGGGATAAAGGTTTTTAGTTGAGTAGCAACATTGTGAGGTGGTGTTATAATGTATACACCCGCTATGTTGTTTAGCATTGCTTTTATTTTTTTGTTTACGGTCGGTGGTTTAACAGGGTTAATCCTTGCAAATGCCGCCCTCGATGTATGTCTACATGATACATATTATGTTGTAGCACACTTTCATTATGTTTTATCTATGGGTGCAGTATTTGCTATCTTTAGTGGGTTTTATTATTGAATTGAAGGTATAGCTGCTAGATCTTTTGACAAAATATGTAAAATTAGTGCTGTTATTCATTTCTGGTTATTTTTTATTGGAGTAAATATAACATTTTTCCCTATGCATTTCTTAGGATTAGCAGGTATGCCAAGGCGTATTCCTTCATATCCAAAAATGTATGAAACATTAAATTATGTTTCATCAATTGGTTCATTAATTAGTACAATTTCACTTATATTTTTTGGTATTGTTATTTGAAGGTTGTTTTCTATAAGTAAAAAAATATAATGGTAAATAAAATAAAAGATATATTTAATTTCAGCTATAAAACATTTTCAGATTTAGAGACTATCCCTAAAAGATTATTAATTGGACTTAAATTTAATTTGAGAGAAGGCGAAAATATCAAAAATAGTAACATTTTAAATAGAATTAATCCTTTCAAAAAGCATATATACTTATATTTAGTTCCTGCTAACATAGGATATATTTGAAACTGAGGGTTCATTTTATTTTTTTTTATAACAGCACAGATAATATCTGGAGTTTTATTAGCTATACACTATACCCCAGATGTTGATAAAGCATTTGACTCTGTTCAATATATTGTCAGGGACATAAATTTCGGATGGTTCATTAGAAATTGACATTCAGTCGGTGCTTCTTTTATTTTTATAGCCCTTTATATTCACACAGGTAGAAATATTTATTACAGGCGCTTTAATTATTATAACAGGTTGGCTTGATATTCTGGTATGGGTTTATTTATAATTGTGATGGTAGTTGCATTTACAGGATATGTTCTTCCTTGAGGTCAAATGAGTTATTGGGGAACAACAGTTTTTGCTAACTTTTTTTCTGTTATTCCTTATATAGGATCTGACCTTTATCAATTTATACTAGGTGGGTCTGTCCCTTGTGATGCTACTTTAAAAAGATTTTATGCAATTCACTTTTTTTTAGGAATTTTTTCATTTCTGTTTATTATTATTCATATTTTTTGCGTTCATATATCTTCAACATCTGGAAATCAGTGTATGATTTCTGAGGAGATAAATAGAGATTACAAGCCATTATACCCAGATTATGTTTTGAAAGATATAATTGGTTTTATCCCTGTATTCATAGTATTCATATATTTTGTTACAGTGTACCCTGATTACTTTGGGCATCCAGAAAATTATGAGCAAGCAAATTCGATGGTAACCCCCAAACACATCACACCTGAATGATATTTTTGACCATTTTATGCAATTTTGAGGTCAATACCAAGTAAGTTGGCCGGAATTCTTAGTATGGCATTCTCGATCCTAGTAATGATTATATTGCCGATTTTAAATTTAATAATGGTAAATCTAAAATGCAACGAATGGGATTTAGTTATCTATAAAAATTTTGTAGGGCCTGTGGTTTCATTTTTATTTTTTTTTACATTTATATTATTGGGATGGATAGGATCTAAACCTGCGGAGGAGCCATTTATTTCAATAGGTTATTATTTAATTTGAGCTTACTTTTTACTAATTATTTTTATTTCTATCTTAGGTCCTTTTATATTTAATCACCTTATAAGATTAAGTAGAATGTATAAAAATAAAATATTTAGTTATGATATATTTGGATTGTTTATAAGCTCTTATTTTCAACAACCAGCATCAGAAGATATGGTTGAAATTATAATATTGCATAATGATTTTATGTATGTTTTATTTGGCATTATAATTTTAATACTTTGGGTTATGATGTTTTCTATTTATAATTCAATAAAAAATTATGGTTGAAGGAACGAGCATTTAATAAATTCAAATAACACATTTAGGTTTTCAGCCATACTGTGTGATTGCTGTAGCCTTTTAGAGATAATTTGAATAATATTACCAACGATAATTCTAATATTTATGGGTATTCCTGCTATTGCTATTTTATATGGTGATGACCCATTTTCAAAGCCACATGTTCATGTAAAGGCTATTGGCAATCAATGATATTGAACATATGAATATCCACAATATCCTGATGATAATGGCATTTTTATTGTTATGGATAGTAGTCTTATCACACTAGATGTAGCCAAAGAATTATCGGTAGTTTATAAAGCAGAACAGCATATAAGCGATAGGCATCTTTTGGTTGATAAGGGTTTAATGCTTCCCAGTGCTTCAAAAATTCGGATGATTACGTATTCTACAGATGTTATCCACAGTTGAGCATTGCCATCTTGTGGGGTTAAATTAGATGCTGTTCCAGGTCGTATGAATCAAGTTGATTTTATGTTGAATAAAAGAGGTATATTTTTTGGTCAATGTAGTGAATTTTGTGGTTTAGGGCATGGTTATATGCCAATCAAAGTCATTTCTACATCATTTAATGAGTTTTTTTTATATATTGTTACATTGGGTGGTGATTTTGTTTGAAATGATCCTCTAATATATGGCTTATTAGATGATAGATCTGAGAAACTAAACAAAAAATTTTATAGACTTAAAGAGATAAGTAAAACGATATTTGGACCTAAGTCTACATTGTCTTTAAATTCTGATAACTTTGTTACAAATTTAAACGAGTGTGTAAGGATGTATAAAACATTTTTAAATAAATAAACATATTGTATGCTAGGAATGTTAATTAAGAATAAAGGAAAGTATATTTGTAATTTAGCAAACAACAACAAAAAAATTTCCGTTAAATTTTTAAGTGATGGTTCTTCTACATATTATGGAGCTAAAACAAAAAGTAGAAAGCATCACATAATATTAGATCATACAAATGAGATTATTGGATTCGACCACGATGAAAAGTGAGCAAGTATAATGATAGGAGATGATCCAAGGCCTACTGAACCTTTGGAAGAAAGGTTTACAATTAGACGAGCGCTTCTTCCTGTTGAACTAATATATAATCACCTTCCATTTTATTTAATTATGGTTTCTTGCGTCTGTAATTTATTTTTATTATTATTAATATATCTCCACGAATCAGATTGAATAATATATTGTGCATATTTAGCTCCAGCGTATGTTAATCTAGATAGCTTAGATCCGGATACTTGAAATCGAAATCCAGATTGATTATTATATGCATGACCATTTTATGGTGCCTTTTATTATTCTGTTGTTGGTCTTTTATATGGTATTATGCAATTCATAATCAAATTACAATATGAAATTCGCATGAAGCATATCTACACAAAAGAAGTTCAACAGCAATGTGTGGTAGGCGTTATTTTATTTATTATTTCAGAGTTTATGCTATTCGTTGGATTTTTTTGGGCATTTTTCCACGCAAGTTTGTCTCCAAGTATATTTATAGGTAATGTATGACCTCCAGTAGGCATTACCGTTTTAAATCCATGACATATACCGTTGCTAAATACAATTATTTTATTAGGATCAGGTGTTACAGTTAATTGATTTAGAAGTTCATTAAAGATGATATCTTTTGCTCAAACAAACAAATTTATATATGCAAGCAAACATGTTAAAAAAAATATTATGTTTCACATATATAATAAAAAATTATCGAAAATTATCGAAAATACTGAGCTTAAACTATGTAATAACTATTTTAATCACATATTATTCAGTAAAAGTCAACTATGATTTTATGTTTTGTGCTTATATTATTTCTCTTTTGTGAATAAAAAAGGTATAAAAAATAGAATATTAGAAGCTTTGCTATATAGCATGGTGCAACACATAGTATATGATACTGCATATTTATGAAAATTAGGGAGTTATTATCACAGAAGTTTTATATTATTTAGTGATAATTGAGCACTAGAAAAATTTTATGTTGTTTATTACTGACGAAAGGTTTTTATATCTTTAACTTTAACTGTTTGTTTAGGTATTATGTTTCTAGGGTTTCAATTTATTGAATATGAATATTATGCCTCATTCGATATAGATAATATATATGGAACAGTATTTTATATGCTTACACTATTACATGGAGCCCACGTATTTGTTGGTGTGTTTTTATTATTAGTTTGTTTTTCACTATTCATGGGTGTACCTTATGATGAAAATACAGGTAGAGATGAAAACTGATATAATATATGTAATAATCATATTATATTTTTTGGTGTTTATTATTGACATTTTGTTGATGTGGTTTGATTAATGTTGTTTGTTTTTGTTTATATTTGAGGTAGTTAAAATCAAATATTTTGATAAGTATGGTTAATTTATTATATGCATATAAAATTTATATAAAATACCTTATTGATTGTAGTTTTAAAGTTACTCAATTAACAGGCTCCAGTAATTCATTAATTTGCATGTTTACATTAATTGGTCAGAGAAAAGCATCAGTTGCGGGGTTGTTTGTTTTATTTTTGCATAAAACAACGCTGGCAGAGAAAGTAGTTCTAATAAGTGCTTCAGCTGATGAAACAGCAGCACAGCAATTTATTGCTCCTTATGTATGTTGTACTATAGGTGAGTTTTACAGAGATTTAGGTTTTTCTGTTATTGTTGTGTATGATGATCTTAGTAAACAAGCTGTCGCATATAGACAACTTGCCTTATTACTAAGGCGACCACCGGGTAGGGAAGCATATCCCGGCGACATATTTTATTTACATTCTCGCTTGCTGGAGCGGGCCGCAAAATTATCTGAAATAACAATGAGTGGTGGATCATTAACAGCATTTCCTATTATTGAAACACAAGCAGGTGATGTTTCTGCATATATACCAACCAATGTTATTTCTATTACAGACGGACAATTATTTTTAGAAGCTGAATTATTTTATAGAGGGGTCAAACCTGCTTTAAGTTATGGTTTATCCGTTAGTAGAATTGGTTCAGCAGCTCAAGATAAATCACTTAAAAAAATTGCCTCTCGATTAAAATTAGAATTAGCACAGTACAGAGACGTTGCAATTTTTGCCCAGTTTGATTATGAATTAGATTTAATAACACTTTCTCAAATAGTTAGGGGGGAAAGTTTGGTAGAATTGTTGAATCAAGATCAATATTCTCCATTACCTGATGTATATCAAGTTATTTTAATTTGGTATTCTATAAATGGGTTGTTTGATCAATTTGGATCCAAAAATATATATTGAGTGAAAAAGTTAATTGTATATGTTATTACGATGATGATGTTATTTTTTTGAAATCCATTTAATCTTAAAAAAAATAATAATGTTCTTTATGTATTGAAATTACTTTTTTTTTTTAAGCAGTTATTAGAAAAAAATAAACTAGGAAAAAAAATAAACTATAGATTTTTTTTTTCACTGAATTTCTTAAAGGTATATAGTATTTTTTATTTTTTGAAATCATGAGTATTGATTCAAAATTCTAAGTCTGTGTTATTTCCTGAATGAATAATTAATATTAATATAAAATGTTTTACAGATGTTATTGCACACATAGTCTGATCATATTACTCTTATGACCAAAATATGAAGCATTATTTATACGGTGTTATAACTCCATTTTTTGGTATTGTATATAAAAAAAATGCAAATGTAGTTTACAAAATTAATGATAAATAACAAGCTTATAGATAGAAATTTTGGAGTAGTTATTTCAGTTAAAGATAATATTCTTAAAGTTATTGGTATGAGTCATATAGGAGCAGGTGAAATGGTTATTAGTCAATCTGGGTATATTGGTATGGTTCTAAATTTAGAAACTACATATATAAGTATTATTATGTTTGATGATAATGTTTTAATGTCAGGTGATAAAGTTAAACGTTTATTTACTACACTGAGCAGTTCTGTAGGCTGCTTTTTAATGGGTAATATTTATAATTCAATAGGCACGATGTTAAATCAGACAAATTGAATTTCTAACTATAAGCTTGATTATATATTCAAGGTTTTTGTTGATATGAAACGTGTAGTTGAGGTTAAGGCTCCTGGTATTATAGAGAGACAACCTGTATATGAGCAGGTCAATACAGGTATTCTAGGAGTCGATGGTATTATGCCAATTGGTCAAGGCCAAAGACAATTAATAATAGGGGATAGGCAAACAGGAAAATCTTCTATAGCTATGATGGTTGCATTAAATCAAGCCGGTTTAGATTTAATTTTAGTGCGTTATTCTTTTATTTAAGTGTTAGTACCTTTAGGTTTAATAACAACACCGCTAGAACAATTTACTACAGTTTCTTTCGAACAATTATTCTTTAACTATTTTAATATAATTCACATCTTGCCTACTAATATTACACTTCTTGCATTTATGTATCTGTTATATTTAAGTTGATTGGTGCTAGTATTTAATGAGAATGTTATAATACTATCTGAAAAAAATATAATTGTTTTGACGTGTGTAAATAGTATATTAAATACATTATGCAATTCTACGTATACATGTAATTTATTTTTTAATTCATTTATTTCAATTATCATCGGATTATTTTTTTTTAATGTTGGCGGTTTAATACCATACACATTTACAATATCAACGCAAATAATAGTTACCATTACAATTTCATTTTCTATGTTTATTTGAATGAATCTATTATTTATTTTTAGATATGGCACTAAATTCGGTGGTATTTTTTTACCTGCAGGGACCCCTAATTTTATTTTATTTTTGATTGTTCCCATAGAAATAATTAGTTATATTTCTAGAATTTTTAGCCTTGCTATCCGTCTATTTGCAAATATGATGTCAGGCCATACTTTATTATTTATTTTAGTAAGCTTTTTATATGGTGCACTGACAGTTAATTTGCTATTAGTGCTTCCAACAGCAATAATATCATTGATTTTTTTATTGGATGTTGGTGTAGCTTTTCTTCAAATTTATGTTTTTGTTATTTTATTGTATCTATATATGTTAGATGTAGAATATTATTTACATTAGTATAAATAATATAGGACAGAGCAACTGTATTTAAATTTATAAACTTATTGAGAATATGATTATTATTTATGTTAGTATTTATATTCAGGGATATTTAACAAACGTATATTTGAGTGATGGTAAATAAAATTATATATAGACTAAATAGTGATTTTTTAAATGTAACATTAATAGAAATAAAGACGTTATTAGAAGTCTATGATAAGGATTATATTTGTTTAGAGGCAAAATTTGTATTTCAATATTCTGTATGGTCCAATAGCGATCTATACGCGGAGTACGACTGGAAAACCGTGTATACTATAACTAACATTAATTCCAAAAAAAAAAACATAAGTTCACTTATTTTTGAGCAAGTTGAAAAGTATCTTTCAGATGAAAATCTTAATATTGTTAGAAAAATAAGGTGCATTATAGTGTTCAATCCAGCTTTTTTTGAAGCTAAGCATAATATTATTCCTTATTATATAACCATAGAAGATCTACTGATAAGTCATTATTCAAATGTGTATAGAGTATCAATTAAAAATCTGATGCTAAATTTGTTTACTAAAAAAAATGTTTATTTTTTTAATAGGAAAGGAAAGGAAAATGTTATAGATAGTATTATTATAACGGCTAGTGGTATAAGTCGCT
>Ga0170475_104695607_pt1 | contig 12652 bp, 9 predicted proteins | sample Soicark_Litter_5_FD_111474 | JGI IMG/M metagenome (GOLD analysis project Ga0170475, IMG submission 111474) | Avena fatua rhizosphere microbial communities from Hopland, California, USA. Combined Assembly of 48 SPs | reverse complement strand
CTTCGACTTCAGCAGCGGGACCGTCTTCTCCGGACCGCCGTTCACGGAGTAGTGCAACTCGACGTTGTTCAGACCAAAATCATCTTCCGCTTCGACGGTAACGCCCACTTCTTCGATCGGGCTGACCTTGGCATCGCTGCCCGGATGAGATATACGGACCTTCGGTGGTTCTTCCTTCTGTGCCTCAATGAAGTAGTCCTCGCTGAGACGAACATCCTCACCCTTTTCAATCGCGGCGATGTGATACATCCCGTCCTTGCTGACAGGCACGCGCCCGCTCAGCCAGTTCCCTTCTCCGCGTTGCAGGTCGACACGAGTCCCATCGTCCAGAATCAGAACGCCCTGTCCCAGGTGCTGGTCCGTCTCAATCGCGACAGTCGCGGTGGAGCCTTCAATCGCACGCAGGTCCCCGCCGGGATCCTCTACCGCATTCTTCATTCCCGCCCACTTGGGGTACTCGTATGTGACGCGCAGCTTTTTTACCGACGGGAGATCAATGGCATTCAGCTTGTAGGTAATCGATTTGACGCCGTTCGCTTCCACGTAATATTCGACCGTCTCAGGCAGGCCGATAAACACGAACTGGAAGCCGTTTGCCTGAGGATCCATCTGCACGGGCTCCCACTTCGAGGTGCTCTGAAATCGCGCGAACAGCTGAGCACGAGGACTGGTGAAGCCAACCAGCTGAGCCGTTACGGTCTGATCCGAACGCTTGCGAACTGTCCTGTTACCCGGGGTGACCATCACTTCGTAAAACGCGGACTTCATGCCGGGCCGGGGCGTACCCGACCACAGGAGCGAAGCTCCGTGTCCAACCCAGCCCGGACCAGCGAATATCATCCACAGGAGAACCAGCGTCGCAATCGTGGCTGCCGAGAGCGATCCGAAGATCCATTTGCCCGTGACGACGCTGCCGGGATCGGCGGATCGCGCCACGTCCATGGTGTCGGCCGCCAGCAGTTCAATGAACGGATCATGCTTCGGCTGCCGTTCCGCAAACGTGAGGAGGCGCTGCCCAAACTCCGGCACTCTGGCCTCGGCCACTCGAGCAGTTCTCCGCCGGTTCAAACGTGTCAGCGGGATAGCCAACCCGAATGCCACGGCACAGCCCACGGACAGGAAAAGCAGCACACGGGCGACGCGAAGGCTGGGCTCAGAGAACGCATAAGAGTTAATGACAACTACCAGAACAACCGTAGCCAGCAGCGCCACGACGGCCATAGCTGCGAAACCGCGGGACAGCGCTGTCCAGCGCAGCCTCGATTCCAGCGACTTCAAATATCCGTTTACCTGATCGAGCGGATTCATGGTACTCTCCCTTATGCTGCCTTACGTCGTACCGCGGGTTGCGGCTCCTGCTCCGCGCCCAGATACTGCGACGCGAAAAGGGATTCAACAAAGCTCGCGACCAGAAGCGCGAGCGCAAAATACCACCACAGTGAGTACGGCCTTGTCTGCTGTTCTGCCGGGCCGCCACCGCTCTGGCTCTCCGGGGAACCGGTGCCCTGCCACAAAGCAAGCGTGTCCTTCGGGACAATGTCGAGATCGGATTCGCGCCGGTCCGCATGAACGGCGATCAGCTCGTTGCGACCGTTTGCGCGGCGCAGTTCGAAGAAGCCCTCCCGGTTCAGCCGGAATGCCTGCGCCGTTGCCGACTCCTTCAGACTGAGCGCTCGCTTGCCGTCCGGATCCAGCACGTCGACGGCGCTGCCCGCATCGCGCGCACTCCGAAGTTCGACGAACGAGTCCACAAGGTACTGAGCCGGTGAGGTGTCATATCCGGCGAGGTAGTGGGCCGACTGCTCCATCAACGGAATGAATGAGGCGTGCAGCGGCAGATCGTTCGCCACATTGTCCAGCGTCGAAGCAAACACCAGCGTTCGACCCTCGCCTGTCTTGCGTTCATACAGCAGTGGCGAGCCATCACTCAGCTTCGCGATCACTCGGGCGCCTTTGCCCGGGGTCACCCGAATCGTCTGGTAGAAACGAACCTCGTCGAGGGCACCAGCGCGTGCGGTCGCGACATGCGTGCGGTCAACCTCGCCGGCAGTCTGAAACCGCTCGCCTTCGCGGGAAGCGTAACGCGTCTCCTGGATAGCGTCGCCGGTTACGGGCACGCGCCTTCGCGCAGCAGCCTGCGACCCCAGCGCGACGAACACACCGCCTCCGCCTTTTACGTAGTCGGTAAGATTGCTCTCGAGCCCCGATGAAAGTGATCCCACATCGGACAGTACCACCAGCGAAAACTTATCCGGGGAAATATTGGCGGCCTGATCCGAAGAGACCGTCTCGACCGTGTAACCCGCTTCGGGAACTGACTCGATCGCAGCTTTGTAATATGTCGCACTCCGAGCGCTGCGGCCGTCCGAGATGAACAGAATCCGCGTGGCCTCCTTGCGCTCAACCGCGAACGGAAAATGATCGTCTGCGGCAAGCTTGTCGTTCCCCGGAATCCGAACCTCGCCGCGATTCATACCGTACGCCGCCTCGGGGAGGTAGAACTCGACAGTGGCACGCCCATTCGCCCCGAGTTTCACATGCTTCGTCTCGAGCGTCCGCCCGTTCATAACCAGTTCGACGCCCAGATCTGCGGCCGGCGTCCCCGCACCTGCCACGACGGCCTGGACACGAACCTTCTTAGGCTGGAAGATACTTCTGGGCGCATTCACCGACTCGACGTACCAGTTCGGCTCCCGATCGTTCGCTACAGAATGCAGCCGTAAACGCATCGATGGAGGGATGGCCAATTCAGCGAACGGCGTCGGGATCGACGTCTGCTGCATATCGCTGATCACATGCGCTTCCACCGGCAACCCATCGGGCTGCCCCAATGACCGCAGAGTGCGCGAAATCTCACCGTACGCGCTTCGGCCATCACCAGGCTGGATACCCTGAATTGCACGCTGCAATTCGCCTTTGTCAGAAGTGGCTTGTGTCAGCATCTGTGCATTCGATGCAAACGTCATCACCTGTCCGCGATCGGTAGCGCCCATTGAACCGACCACGTCCAGGGCAGCCTGCTTTGCGCGCCCCAGCCGGTCGCCCGCACGCATGCTGAAGGAATTGTCTACCGCGATCGCAACGAACTTCCGGCCGCCTGCCGCCGCTGCGCTACGGCGCACAAAGGGATTCGCAAACATCAGCGCCAGCAGCAGAACGATGGCGAGCCTCATGGCCAGAAGCGCCAGGTACTTCAGGCGGCGGTGCTTCACAGAGCTTTGTGCGCGCCGCTCCAGAAACATCAGCGAGCTGAATTTCAGCGGCTCTGACCGGTGCTGCTTCAGCAGGTGTATGTAAACGGGAAGACCTGCAGCAAGAACCCCCCCCAGGAACCAGGGCGAAAGAAAACCCATAGCCTAAGCCCTCCCCTGGCGAATCAGCAGGTAGTCCCGCAGCGCCTCATCCAGAGGTTTGCTGGTGTCGATCAGGAAATAGTCGATACCGGATCGCTGCGCGCGATCCTTCACTTCTGCTATGTGCGAATCGATCTTCTGCCGGTACTCCGTTTTCATGTACTCCGGCGTAACTTCGATCTCATCCTGCGTTTCCATATCGATCATCAGCACCGGATCCTTAATCGCGGGCCGGATCTCCTGTGGATCGAGGATGTGAAACAGGATGAGTTCATCGCCATGGGACCGTAGCGGCTCCATTGTCCGAACTACACGATCGGGCTCGGCATAGAAATCCGACAGCACGACGATCATGCCGCGCCGGTGCAGGAAATTTGCGCAGTGCTGAAAGGGCTTCTCGAAATCCGTACGGGTGCCGGGCTGCGCGTTTTCTATGGCGTGCAGCACGCGCATAAACTGGCCATGCCTCGCGGATGGAGGCACATAGTTGCGAATCTCGTCGTCAAAAACCACAATGCCCACCGAATCCCGCTGCTGATTCGACATGTACGAAACCGAGGCCGCCAGATACCGGCAAAAATCGAGCTTGTTTACCTGATGCGACCCATACGCCATAGACGCGCTCGCATCCATCAGGATAGTGAGCTGCGTGTTGGTCTCGCCCCGATAGCGCTTCAGGTAGGCACGCTCGGTACGGGCGTAAACGTTCCAGTCGACGTGGCGAAGGTCGTCGCCCTCGCTATAAGCCCGATACTCCGCAAACTCCTGACTGAAACCGAAATCGGGGGATCGGTGCAAACCCGCAATGAACCCGTCCACCACCGTCCTGGCGATGAGTTCAAGGCCCGAGATGCTCGCCAGAACTGACGGATCCAGATATCGCTGCAGCATTTACTTGTCGCGTTTCGACTCAGGCTTTCGGGAACGGTTTCGCATCGATAATGCGATTGAGGATCATGTCCTGACTCAGCTTCTCCGATTCTGCGTGGAAGTTCAGCAGAATGCGGTGACGCAAGACCGGGACCGTGAGGGCGGCAACGTCCTCAGACGTCACGTGGTAGCGTCTGTGCATCAGCGCGCGAGCCTTCGCAGCCAGAACGATGTTCTGAATACCGCGGACGCTGGCGCCGAAGTTGACGTACTTTTTAACGAAGTCGGGTGCGGTGGAATCGGTCGGTCTGGTCATGCGCACCAGATCCACCGCATACCGCGCAACCGAATCGGCAACCGGCACCATGCGAACCAGCTGCTGGAATGAGATGATCTCTTCCGCGGTCGTCACGGGCTCCGGATTCGCACTGGCTGTGGTCGTCGTCAGCCCGATCACCTTCATCTCGTCATCCGCGTTCAGGTAATCCAGCACCGTATTGAAAAGGAACCGATCCAGCTATGCTTCGGGCAGCGGATACGTACCTTCCAGCTCGATTGGATTCTGCGTGGCCAGAACAAAGAACGGGGCCGGCAGTTTGTAAACGTGGCCGCGCACGGTGCAGGACTTCTCCTGCATCGCTTCGAGAAGCGCAGACTGGGTCTTCGGAGGCGTACGGTTGATCTCATCCGCCAGAAGCACGTTTCCAAATATCGGACCATGCACGAACGTCCAGGTCCGGCGGCCCGTGGTGGGGTCTTCTTCGATGATATCGGTACCGGTGATGTCGGACGGCATCAGATCCGGTGTGAACTGGATCCGGCGAAACTCGAGCCCGAGTGTCTGAGCGATCGTCCGAACCAGCAGCGTTTTTGCCGTACCCGGAAGGCCGGTGATGAGGCAGTGCCCGCCGACAAACAAAGCGATGAGCACCTGTTCGAGCACCTCGTCCTGTCCGACAATGACTCTGCGGACCTGCTCCACAAGCTGCTGTTCAGCCTGCTGAAAACGCAGGATGCGCTGGCGCAGTTCTGAGGAATCGAGAGACGTAACGGTGGATGGGTTGGTCATTTGGATTAGCGGGACAACTCCAGCAGCATCTTCTGCGCCGGCCTGAAGCCGGGAGCTACTTCCAGAGAAAGCAGGAGTTGTTCTTTTGCCTCTTCTTTGCGCTGAGCCGCGTACAGGGCTTTGGCAAGGTTGAATCGAGCTCCGGCCACATCGGCCGGCCTGGCGGCAATCGCCGCGGTAAATTCACGCACGGCGAGATCTTTCTTTCCGGCCGCCAGATACAGATCTCCCAGCTTCTTGTGAACGTCTTCCCCCAGAGGGTAAACATACAGAAGCCGCTCGTAAGTTTTTGTCGCGGCGGCTGGTTGCCCGGCGTCGGTCTCCATCTGTGCGAGCTTCATCAGCGTCGCAGGATTGCGGCCGCCAGCCTGCGAGTACTGTTCCAGCTGTTTGCGTGCATTGTCTTTGTCGCCCTTCGCCTCGAAGGCTTCCGCGACCAGTTCGTACGCGCTGTGCCCCTCCACGAAGTCCGGGTAGATAGTGATCGCCTGCTGACCTTCCTTGATTACCTCATCGTTGTTCTTAGATCGCGCGCCGGCCGCGAGTGATTTCATGTGCTTCTGCCACTCCGGATAGCCATCCACGGTGGGGCGCACCTGCTTATCCAGCCATGCCAGAAACTGCTTATCGAACTCCTCGGGTTCCATCCCGAGTTGAGAGCGCACCACATCCGGCGTCTGCTTTGACTCGCCGAACTCGCGCATCATAGCGAGCAGTTTCGCATACCCCCACTTGTCAGTGATGAAGTCGCAAATTCGGCCCGCCTCGAAGTACGAGACCACCACCTGGGAGGGATAGGACGGCCGAACGAACCCGCGATCGAGATCCGCAATCGGGAGCAGCTTCTTTTCTTTGATTACGCGGATCACTTCCGGATCCAGGCGATCTCCCCAGTCGGGCGACACCGCCGTCTCTTCATGAACAGCCATTCCTTCGGTGAACCAGCGCGGAACGCGATGCTTCGTAGCAGTCAGAACGTATACGTGGCTCAGCTCGTGCCATAGTGTGCTGGCCCAGTGAAACGATCCCGGCTTGCGTCCGGATGGGCTGTCCATAGCAACAACGTTCCCAAATGTCACACCGAGCGCACCCAGTCCCGGCATGCCCATGGTGCGAACCGCAAAATCGTCGTGGTTCGGGTAAACCTCGACCTGAACCGGTTTGTCGAGTTTGAGGCCGTACTTGTCCTGATAGGTCGCGATCGCCCTCTGTAGCTCGCCTTCCACGTAAGGCCTCAGCAGATCGGCTTCTTTCTTATCGAGCTTGATGACCGTCGTCGGCGTCGTGAACGTAACGAAGTTCTTATAACTGTCGATCAGCTTCAGGGTGTTGACTGCTTCGCTGCTGTGGAATCCCGAATCGAAAACCACCTTCAGAAGCTCGTAAGCTTCCTTCTCCTGGCCCAGGCGCATCAGGTTGACCCCGAGGTCCACACGTGCGGTCTGAAGGTCTGGGTCCAGCTGCAGGGCTTTGCGATACAACGCAATGCCCTCTTCGTAACGTCGGTTTAGTACGAACAGATCCGCTGCGAGCTCGTAGCCGCGACCGTATACAGGATTGATTGCTGTAATTTTGTCGAACCAGGGACTGGACGGCTTGTTGGCGAGCAGATCGATGGTGGCGTGAATCGCCATCGCGTCCAGGGCTTCCGGCGAGATTTTGAGAGCTTTGTCTGCTTCCTCCGCCGCCTTATCTGGCTCATTGTTTTCGAGCGCAAGGCGTGCAAGCAGCTCCTGCGCTTCTACCAGCTTCGGATCGAAATTGATTGCCGTGGTGGCAGCCTCAACCGCCTTATTCTCGAAGTTCTTCGACGCGATCAGCGCCATGCCCAGATAGGCCGGGCCATAATCCGATTTGATATCGATGGCTTCTTTGAAGAGACCCGTGGCGTCGGCATAGTTCTGTTGCGTCTCTGCGAAAAATCTGCCCCAGCGAACGCGCACTTCGGGATTTTTCGGCTGCGCGCCGACGGCCTGACGGAATTCTTTGTTCGCCTGATCGTAGCCGCCGATTCCCCAGAATCCCTCTGCACGGAACGCCGGGTTCGGAGATCGCGTAAGTTTCGTGAAGCACGCCTTCGCTTCGTCTCGTTTCCCGTAATGAACCAGTTTCTGGCAGTCGCCGGGAGACTGGCCAGCCAGCACAGCCGCGCCGGCGAGTAAAAAGAACCAAAACCTCATTGATCCAGCTCCGCCTGCGTTCGGGCCAGTTCCAGGAGCAGCTTCTGCAGCTGCTGCTTGTAGACTTCCGTCGGCATGGCGGCTTTCTGCAGTTTTAACTGATCGATATCCACTTCCAGCTGTTCGCGTTTGTCAAGCAGCGCGCGTTTGGCGGGATCCTTCGAGGCGATCTGCACGGACCCGATCCGGAGCACAGCGAAGCGTCCGGCGTTGACAGGCCCCTGCGGCTCGCCCGCATCGAGTGTCGGGTGCTCGGTCGCCAGCCTCTTATTGGCATCGTAAAACTGTTTTGTCCTTGCCTGTGCGAAGTTGAATGCTTCCAGAGCAGAGATCACCTCATTTTTATCCGTGTCGGCCGCGGGATCTCGCAATGCCTCAATCCAGTAGCGAGGGAATGCAGTCGCATTCTTTTCCGTCCCGGACTTGGTGGCAGTGATCACGGTCCGAGTGGGCTTCTGAAGCGCGTGTACCGATGCCCCGCTCGCACTGGTTCCATTTACGACCAGCTGACGCGTCGCCGGAATCCGGTCCAGCAGCGTGGCGAGCTCCGTCGCGCTGATATCAGGGCCCGGCAGGTTGAACTTGTAATCGGTTCCGTCGAAGGTACCGTGGCCGATCAGAGTGACGAGAACCGCATCCTGCGCCTTTGCCTGGTGTGAGATTGACTCCAGGGCGGATCGCATCGCCGTTTTTGTTGCCCCCGCGCCGCTGAGAGTCTGAACCTGAACGTCCGGTCCGGCTGCCTTCAGGATCTTTTCCATTTCAAGTGCCTGCGCCGTGAACCGTTGTTCGTAGTCGGGCTCGCCGCCAAGTCCGGCTACCGTCAGACAGAAGGTAGTCGCATAACCAGGAGAGATCGCAAGGAACACGCAGGCCAGATACCTGCTCCATTCGTTCATCAAACCACACCCCATTTCCGCCGGAGCAGCCACTCGCCCGACCTCAGGAGCAGCGCCGCCAGAAAGAAGATGGGTGCATCCCACAGATCCCGCGTTTCACGAATCGAGATTCCAGCCTCGCTGTACGAGATATCGTTGGCCAGCTTCCCGAGTTCGCCAGGACGCCAGTAGCGCCCGCCCGTCTGCTGCGAAAGCTTTTCCAGAAGTTCCTTATTCTGCGCGATCCCAAAGTTTTCTGCGACGCCATCTTCCCGGCGGAAAGTCACCGCATCGCGTCCAAGCTCGTTTTCGCCGCGGCGGGCAACTGTTTCGACCACATACGAGCCTGGCTTCACGGCCCCCCAGCTCGCCGTATACAGGCCGACGGTTGCCGCATCGGCGTGCAGCGGAACCGTGTCCGACGTACCATCCGGACTCATGATGTGTGCCTCCACCTGAGCATCCGAGGTAGGAATGTAGTTCTTGTCCCGAACCTCGACCCGAAGCGGCACGTTCTGCTCATCGGCGAACACAGATTTGTTCAGGGAAGAGACTACAGGACCCGTTGTCCCGGTCACCAGCCACCGAAGCAGCTGTTGCCAAAACATCTCGTGTGTCTGGTCTTCCACCGGAAGTGACATCTGCCAGCGCCAGCTGCCGGATGTGGCGAAGATGCCTGTTCGGCCGCGTCCGTAGTTCTCAGTAACCAGCAGCGGAAATTTTCCGCGTCCGCCTGGGCTGAACTCGGCCAGCACCACTGCGCCGGGCTTTGGGGTCCCCGGATCTTCGAAATTTGCCAGGTAAGGAAGCTTCTTCCAGCGATCGACATTGCGCGCCGGATCTTCGTCAAAACGGCAAATCAAACTGTCGCGTCCGGCCGGCGTCAGCTCGAGATTGGCGGGGTCGCGCTGAAAAGTATTCTTTCGATTCGGCAGAACCGTGGGGAGAAGATCCGCAACGGCACTCGCGCCCCATCCGCCGTCCGAAAGTCCGGCTCTGCCGCCGAGCCAGAGGACTCCGCCTCCGCGCCGGTCTACAAACTGCCGCAGCAATTCCTGCTGCGTCGGCGTAAAGTAATTCGCTTCGACGCCGCCAATCACGACGCCCTGAAAACTGAACAGCTCATCTACTGTTGCCGGGAAGCCCTGCTCGAGTTCGTCCTGTTTCTCAATGCCCTGACGATAAAACTTGTTCTGCGTCGTTCGAACCATCGAGACGAGCTGAAGACCCTGATCCTGCTCGATCGCACGTCGTATGAACTTGTACTCCCATTTAGGCTCGCCTTCGATATAAAGGATCTTCGGGCGGGAGCCATCCACGGTCACCAGCCGGGTCAGAGTGTTGTTTGCCCGGTTCTCCTCGCCATCCATTGGCTCCACTGTTGTCTGCAGCGTGCGGACTCCGGCGTTCCCCGAATTGAACGTGACTGCCTCGCTCTGCTCAACCCCATCCGCTTTTAAGACCACATCCCGTGACGCGAGTACTTTCTCGCCGTCTTTCAACGTCACTCGCGCGCGCCGATTTGCGTATCCAAACTGCCGGAAGGTGACCTGCGCGCTCAAGCGCGAGTTAGCCAGCACACGCTGCGCAATCTGCACGTCGGCAAGCTCTATGTCGTGATCCGGTTTTTCACGGCCAAATCCGACAGTATGCACGGGAATGCGATAGCGCCGGATCTGGTTGGTGGTGTCCAGATCGATGCCACCGGAATTGTCGGCGCCGTCACTCAGCAGGACCACCGCTCCAATCGGAAGGCTCGCCGCCTCGCTAACCACCTCTTTCAGCCCATCGCCCAACCGGGTGGAAGGGCTGGAGGCGGCCAGCTTGTCCACGGACTCTACACGCTCCGTCCGCGCTCCGATCCGGTAAAGCCGAACTTGAAACTTCTTTTGCAGGTCGCTGATAACGCTCTGGTTCAGAGTACGGTGCAGCTGATCCATCCGCGTCTCCCCGCCCTCGCGGAGCCCCATGCTCTTTGAGTCATCCACCACGATGGAGACGACGTTCTGCTGCGGCCGAAGAGTGGCTACACTAAGTGCCGGCTGCCAGAGTAGAACCAAAAGCATGGCGACCATCGCCGTCTGCAAGAGCCAGATAAGGACGGGTTTGACGCGCGGAGCGGTCTTTGATCTCTTGCGAAGCATCGGCCACGCAAGCGCCAGGGCAGCCCCGACGAGCAGCAGAAGCAGCAGCCACCATGGCCACCGACCTGCAAACAGGAGTTGTCCGCGCGAAAAGGCGGCGAGCGGATATTTGAACAGGAACTCGAACATTTATACGATCAGCTCCGGTCTGCTGCTCAGTGCGTCATCGCATACAGGATATAGTTTATGCCGACCCTGTAGGCGAGCGTGGCGTACTTCTCAGGATAGTTCGGATTGTCGGCCCACTCCCATGCGTCGCCGAGATCCATATTGTGACAGATTGCGACCATGATTCGGCCCCGATCGTCGTAGATACCGCGCCACTTGGGCTCGATCCCATCGTACTCGTACGTCACGCCCTGAGAGATTGCCGCCACTCCGGGCACCTGGAACCTGCTGTCCAGGTTGTACAAAACGTGGAAAATCGCATCGCGATTATCCAGGTCCACTACGGCTCGGTCCGGGAAGACCTTCCGCATACTCTGCATCATGATTTCCCACTCGAACGTACCGTGGAAATCGTCCGTCATGAGAAACCCGCCGCGAAGTAAATAGTCACGAAGTTTCGCAGCCTGCTTATCCGTGAGTTGCCAATGGCCGCTCTCCACGGCGTAAATCCACGGCCAGTTATAGATCTCGTCGGAATCGAGATCCACGAACTGCTCCATGGAGCGTGTATGAATTCGGGTGAGACGACGGACACCGGCCGCGAAGTGGCGATCGGCCTTGGGCCAGTCGATCGTCCAGTTACCCCGCATCGCCCAAATCGAGTCCGGCGGCCGTCCGTACGAAGGATACTTCAGACGCGCAAAGGCATACTCCGTCTTTTCTTTCGCATCCGGCGGGATCGGCATGTCGTCGTCCTCGTCGTACCACCACGGACGCTGACCGCCGAACCTGCGCTGCGCGTACAGGGCGGTCCAGAGGCTCAGGAGTATGAAAACACTGACAAAAACTGTTCGTAAACGCATCCGCACACACCCCGGGGCCTTACGGTGGCTACAGCATAGCACGGCCCGGAAAATACCCCGGTAAAACAATGAGACGCATGCGGCGGCCGAAAGTTGTGATTACTTAATGATCGCGCTTCCGGTAAAGAGGAAGGCTGCTCCGGAATCTGCCCGTCCGCGAAAATCCTGCATCGATTAGCAGGCGGGTCGTCAGTTTTATCAGGACGCAGCTACTTTGTACCGCTTCAGTTCGTCCTTGCCCTTTGCCTCGAGCTTTTTCCTGTCGGCTCCGTCGGGCAGCAGACCGATCGCTTCCAGCGCTTCCCGGCACAGCGCGTTCCCACGCTGCGGGTAATCAAGCTTCTTTGGACCGAATATATCCGCAACCCGGATGAGTGTATCGGCGGTTGCACTCAGAACGGCGTCTCGCGGAGGATTTGCGAATTGCGTTCGGGCTTTTTCAACATCGGTCGGAGACCCCGCCAGAGCCGCCGCGTACCGAACAATGCCTTTTTGAGCCATCCGGGTTCTGGCAACATCGTGGTCGGCGGCCTGCACGTTCAGTCCTTTTGTGATCTTCGTTACCTGAATAGGTTCATTCATCTCTCCCGAAGGGAAGCCAAAGTCGAACGAAAACTTCGGATCTGCGGTCTTACCGATAACGTCGTGAACCGTCTCCGCAAAACGCATCGCGGCGGCATTCGCGATGTTTCGAACCTCTCGCATGTTTCTCCGGAGATCCGATGAGGTGGCTGCATTGGCCTTCGCTCCGGCTTCGTAAGCGTTCGCCAGTTCGGCATACCCGTCGGCGATTCCTCCAGATGCGACCACGAGCCACATCCTTGCTCGTTCGCGGTACTCGCTGTTGGCAACAGCAAGTTTTGCGAGATGGTCCATGGCTCGGACATAATCACCCGATTTCCAGGCCTCGCCGGAGATGTACCAGTCGTAAGCCAGCGTACCTGGCTTGGGTGGAGCGGCAGCGTGCTTATCGCCGCTGCATCCTGTCAGAAGAACGGCCAGAACCGCTGCGCGAAGAACCAGCGGCCCAGCATGGGTAGAACGCATTCGTGCCCTCCCGAATCTCTTGTTCCTGACTGCTTGTACAGGTACTCATATGTCAATCGCCAGGTCGCGGTCAAGTGGGCGGCGATTGCGACGGCAGTTGCCATGGCTGCTGAGTCGTGCAGCCGCGAGCCCGCAGGGGG
>Ga0170475_110457250_pt1 | contig 12659 bp, 7 predicted proteins | sample Soicark_Litter_5_FD_111474 | JGI IMG/M metagenome (GOLD analysis project Ga0170475, IMG submission 111474) | Avena fatua rhizosphere microbial communities from Hopland, California, USA. Combined Assembly of 48 SPs | reverse complement strand
GTGGAGTTCCCCGGGGCACCGCCGGCAGTGGTGGCAATCCGAGCGTCGGTGGAAGCCCCAATGCGGGCGGAGCGCCCAATAGCGCTGGCACTTCCAGCGGAGGCAATGGCGGCGGCGCTGGTTCGGCGGGCGCTTCTGCGATCGGCGGGCAGGGCACCGGCGGGCAGGGCGCCGGCGGGCAGGGGATCGGCGGAAGCAGTGCTGGCGGAGTAAGCGGCTTCGAACCGTGTCCTACGAGCGGCGTCTGCAAGATCATGCCGCTCGGTGACTCCATCACCGATGGCACCGGCTTTGACGGCGGTTATCGCGTCGAACTGTTTGCGAAAGCCGTTGCGGACCAGAAGAACATCACCTTCGTGGGCAGCCTGTCCAATGGGCCGAGCACCGTCTCCGGCGTCACGTTTCCCAAGTCGCACGAAGGCCACTTCGGTTGGACCATCAGCCAAGTCGACGGTCTCATCCCGGCCCCTGCACTCGACCCCGCGCCGCACATCGTGCTTTTGCACTTGGGAACGAACGACATCAATCAGAGCATGCTCTCGGGTGCACCCGAGCGCCTCGGCTCGCTGGTCGATCAAATCATCACCAAACTCCCGAGCGCCCTGATCGTCGTGGCGAAGATCATCCCCGAACCCTCCAAAGCCAACGACATCAGCACGTTCAACAACGCCGTTCCTCAAGTCGTTCAGACCCGCGCGAGCGCCGGTAAACACGTGATCCTCGTCGACCAGTTCACCGGCTTTCCCGCTTCCGAACTCGGTGACGGCGTTCACCCGAATCAGGCAGGGTACACGCGCATGGCGGGCGTTTGGTACACCGCGGTCAAGCCGTATCTGCGGTAAAGCGAAACTGGATCAGCGCGTCGCGAGGGCTGATCGCAGTCAAAATCGAAGGTTCGGCAGCTCAGTGACTCTAATCGCGTGGGCCAGGTGGAAGCTCGCCAGGGCGAGCCTTCGGGTTCCGAAAAGAGGAAGCACATGAAATTCAGCTCGATAGTGCGACTGGGATTGGGCGCCGTGGCGCTCGGCACGCTGCTACAAGCGTGCGCGTCCGGGCAGGACGGACACGAAGACGTGGCAAAAGGCAGCAACGGGCTGCAAGCGCTGATGAGTAATTCAAAGGTGCAGCCGGCGCTGGCGGCAGGCTTGCAGGCCGCACCGGCAGTACGCGCGATTGTCACCTTTCATCCGCCGGAGTTGGACTTGCCGCGGGCCAAACAGTACGGGCACGCCGATCGCGCGCTGGCGCTTCGTGCGATTCAGGACACTGGCGCCAAGGTCCTCGCGGCGGTGCCCCACGCCAAGGTGCACCATCGATTTCAAGCCGTCAACGCCGTCGCGCTCAGCTTGGACGCCGCCGCCGTCGAGACCCTGCGCAATCTTCCGGACGTCGAAAGCGTCGTTCTCGATCAGAGTGGCAGCGCCAATTTGCTCGAAGCGGTGCCGCTCTCGCGTCTCGACGTGGTGCAGGCCGCCGGCTTCATCGGAACCGGCGTCACGGTTGCAATCGTCGATACTGGCGTGAACCGCACTCACGTCGATCTCGCCGACTCGTTGGTCGCAGAAGCCTGTTTCTGTTCCGGTTCATCGCAGGGAGATGGGACGGGGTGCTGCCCCAACGGGCAAGAAACGCAGCAAGGCTCGGGCGCTGCCTCGGACGACAACGGACACGGGACCAACGTCACCGGTATCGTCACTTCGAACGGCACCAGCGCGCCCAAAGGCGGCGCGCCCGGCGCAAAGATCGTCGCGGTCAAGGTGTTGGACGCGGCCGGGAACTTCAACTTCAGTTCGGACGTGATCGCCGGCCTGGACTGGCTCATTTCGAATCGACCGGACGTCAAGGTGGTCAACGCGAGCCTCGGCACGTTCGCCATGTTCCCCGGAGCGTGCGATTCGGACTCGAGCGCGACTCCTTGGAAAACGGCGATCGACACGCTGCGCGCGAACGGCGTGCTGTTCTTCGCGTCATCCGGAAACCAAAGCTCGTCCACGAGCATGGCTCTGCCGGCATGCGTCGCCAACACCGTCGCCTTGGGCGCGGTTTGGGACTCGAATGTGGGGCCACAGACCATCTTCTGCAACGAAGCGACGACGGCCGCTGACAAGATCACCTGCTTCACGAACAGCGATTCAGCGCTCGACTTGCTCGCTCCGGGAGCACCGATGACATCCACTGGCCTCGGCAGCACCACGGCAACCTCCACGTACTACGGAACGTCACAGGCCTCCCCCTTGGCGGCTGCGTGTGCCGCGCTGCTCTTGCAAAAAGACCCCTCGCTCACACCGGCTCGAATCGAGCAAGCGCTGAAGGCGTCACCGAAACGCATCACGGACACACGCAACGGCCTCACTTTCCCGCGCCTCGACTGCGGTGCCGCGCTCGCGAGCCTCGACACCACCTGCACGTCGGAGTCGAACGCCGCCTTCTGCTCGCGGCTGGGCAAGAACTGCGGCAGCGTCACTGCCGCCGACAATTGCGGTCAGACTCGCACCGTAACCTCTTGCGGTAGCTGCACTTCGCCGCAAACTTGCGGCGGCGGTGGCACGGCGAACGTATGCGGCGCTACGAGCTGCACTCCCGAATCGAACGCGGCGTTCTGCTCGCGACTGAGCAAGAACTGCGGCAGCGTCACTGCCGTGGACAATTGCGGTCAGACGCGCACGGTGACCTCTTGCGGAAGCTGCACTTCACCCCAGACCTGCGGCGGTGCCGGCACGGCCAACGTATGCGGCGGCGGCGCGAGTACCCCATGCAGCGGTCTGTGCTCGAGCCCCACGCAATTCACCGGGCCGAGTTACTCCTCGGGGAACCTCGGCACCGCCGCCACCTGCTCGCAAACGACCGCGAATCTGAGTGGAGCAAACTGCGGACAGTTTGCCAGCTCCCGCACCTTCCGCGTCAACAACGTGCTGGTCACTTGCAACGGAGGCAACTTCACGCTGCCTGCCAAGCGCAACGGCGGCTATTGCTTCCAAGCCAGTGCCGGCGACTTCCCCTGGGCGTACTACACCACCTGGTGAGGCCGGTATGACGGACTAATCGGAACGTAGCTCGCTCTCGCATTTCCTTACCGGTAAGCCGCTGAATGTCGCGTGCAGGGGTGTTTATCGGTAAGGAAATTGCGAAGGCTGCTTTTGCGTCGTCACAAGCTCGGTAACGGAGCTGCGCGAACTAGGAGGCGATGCGTCGCGCGAGCATCACGCCCGCGGCGGTGCCGAGCGCAGCGACACCGAGGGTGCGAATGGTCGGACCGGGCAGTAGCCGCGCGGCCGCGAGCGCGGCTCGGATGGGGTACTCAGGCTTGGGCGATGACTCCTGCGACTCGACATCTCGGGCCCCGTTCAGGCGTTTTGCGCTGACAGCACCGGTGGCGAAGAGCTCAATCATCGCTGGCACGAACTGCGCGAGGTCTTGGGGGCCGCGGCTGGAGATCCAGTTGCGATCCCAAACCAAGGGCTGGTCGTGCCAAAGGCCGCCGGCGTGGACGATGTCGTCTCGCAAGCTCGGCCAAGACGCGAGGTGACGGCCCATCGTGAGTTCTGCGGAAACGAGCAGCCATGGGCCGTGGCACAGGGTTGCAATCGGCTTTTCAGCGGCGTCGATTGCTTGCACGAACTCACGCGCTAGCCGACTCTGGCGCAGAAAATCCGGACCGACGAAGCCGCCGGGCAGCAGCAGCGCGTCGTAGTCCGAGGCCACCGCCTGCTCCAAAGTCTTGTCGACGCGCACGGTCTTCGTGGGCTCCGTCAGGTTCACGCCCCTGATTTTGCCCGCGTGAAGTGAGATGAGCTCGAGCTCCGCCCCGGCAAGCCGCAGCGCCGTACGAGGCACGCTCAACTCCACGTACTCGAAGCCGTCCGCCGCCAATATGGCCACTTTTTTTCCGCGCAGGGTTTGCTTGCTGTATTCCATGGTGTGTACCTCCAAGCGCGAGGGCTGCAAGAAGCGAACCTGTGGCGCGGGCGGGCGAGTGGCTGAGGAGTCAATGCGTGGCGGTCTGGAGGCCTCGCGCACGGGGATGCTCCGATCGGGCAATGGCCGCATCGATCTCTTCCGCTGCGTAGCCCATGGCTGGTGCCAAACGCGCAATATGCGGGTACCACTCGTTGCGGCGCTCGGCGTAGCGGCGGGCTCCTTCTTCGGCATCGCCTGTGACGGGAACGCTTGCTCGTTGCAAGCGTTCGACTGCGGCAAAGTACCGGTTTCGAGCATTGTCCGTTCGCTCGACCATGTTGCGTGACGCTGCTGAGTCGAGCGTCTTCGGGAAGGTCCGTTCGAGCGCGGTCACGAGCACCAGGGCCGAGCTCGACAGGTGTGAGACTGCGGCGGAGTCTTTCAACCAGCCGCAACGTTCGTTGTCGAGCGCGGCGTCTAGCAGAGACATCGTGTCCAACGCGACGAGGCAGAAACGCGATACCGCGTAGTGGGGCTCTCGGAAACGAAAGTAGAACAACATCGGATAAAAATGATGAGCTTCCTTGACCTGGGTCATGGCGCCTGCGAGCTCGGAGATGATTGAAACGGCGCCGCTGAGCTCGCCGCGTGGGGTGAGGCGCGCCAACAGCTCTGCCGCCTCACCCGTACCGGCTGTCATGTGCTCGAACTGCAAGCCGAGGGCGTTCCGCCGTTGCAGCGCCGAATAGATCTGCATCACGTACGTCAAGGTCAGCGAAACGACGCTAGTCCCGATCAGCGAGTTGGCGAGATAGAGCAGGCGAAATCCGTTGGAATGCGGGGAAAAGCTGCTTCCTCCGACCAGCGCCAGGCTGGTTCCGCTTGCGTACAATGCCGTGACGAAATCAGTCCCCGTTTCGCCTTGCGATTGCCGCACGGCATTTCCGAGCGCGGGGTGAATGACGAGAGCAGCCCCCAGGGTCAGCAGAGCCGCCCACAGCGTAACGATCAGCACCAACAACAAGGGCCCACAGGCGGTCATGAGTAGCGCGCCGCGATCGCCCGCCATTCGGCCCAAGCGACGAAACAACCTCCAGCCCGCGACGCACACCCAGCGCGCGATCAAGCTCGTGCCCATCCGCGCGTACAGAACAGTCAAAAACACATCGGTCAGCGTCAACAGCATCAATGCGATGCCGATGCTTTGCTCCACGCTCTCTCCAGATTGCGTCAATGCAGCGATCATCGCATCAAGCCTGCAGCGCACGTGCCACCGCTCGGCGTGCGGGCACTGGTCGCGCTCGCTCTCGATCGAACCACGAGGAGCTAGAAGTCACGTGGCCTGACTTCTGAAGGACTTCATCGTTGCCTGTTCGTCGCCGTGCGCCAGTTGTGCAGCGGCGTGGCGCCGCAGTTTGACAAAACGCGACACCGCTGCCAGCAAGTGCGGGACCAGAAGCACGTGCTCGGGCTAGCTCGCGAGTGTGCTCCGGCCCGGCTCGAACACAGAGCGCAGGCAGCCCTCCTTTTTGTGCTTGAACAGATCATAGCCGCGAACACCCTCCTCGAGCGGCATGCGGTGGGTCGCCAGGAAGGAGGCGTCGAGCTTGCCTGCCGCCGTGAGCTCCAGCAATCGCGGGACGTAGCTCTGCCCATGTTGTTGCGCGGTGCGGACGGTGATGCCCTTGTTCATCAGAACCCCGACCGGGAACTTGTCCATCAAGCCATAGACGCCCAAGATCGATAGGACACCGCCTTTGCGGCAGGCCATGATCGCTTCGCGCAAGGCGGTGCCGCGGTCGGATTCCAGACGAACGGCTTGCTTCATTCGGTCGTATGCCGCGCCAATGCCGGTGCCATGCGCTTCCATACCGACTGCGTCGATGCACGCGTCGGGGCCACGGCCACCCGTCAACTCCTTCAACAACTCGACTACGCTGTCGACTTCTTCGTAATTGATTGTCTGCGAGCCCACGTGCTCGCGCGCCATGGCGAGCCGCTCGGGCAGACGATCAATGGCAATCACTCGCTCGGCACCCAACAAAAAAGCGCTCTTTTGTGCCATCAAACCGACCGCGCCGCAGCCCCACACCGCCACTACTTGGCCGGGCTGGATATTGCAGAAGTCGGCGCCCATGAAGCCGGTGGGACCCGCGTCAGACAAGAACAATGCCTGTTCGTCACGCACCCCGTCGGGCACCGTGAAACAGTCGACATCGCCGAAGGGAACCCGCACGTAGTCGGCGTGAGAGCCCGCGTAGCCACCAAAGGCGTGCGTGTAGCCGTAGATCCCCGCCGTGGTGCCACCGAGCAGCGGCTCTTGCATCTCCACGTTCGGGTTCGTGTTATCGCACAGGGACCATTTGCCCGTTGCGCAATACACACACGTTCCACAGCAGATGAACGACGGCACGACCACGCGGTCGCCGCGCTTCACCTTCTTGACGCCTGGTCCCACCTCCTCGACCACTCCCATGAACTCGTGGCCGATCACGTCACCTTCCCGCATCGTGGGGATGTAGCCGTCGATGAAATGCAGATCGGAGCCGCAAGTGGTGGATAGTCGAACGCTCAAGATGACGTCGTTCGGGTTGACCAGCTTGGGGTCGGGGACGGTCTCCACGCGCAAATCGTTCACACCGTTCCAGCATAAGGCTCTCATGTCTGTTCTCCCGGTTGTTCCGACTCGGCACGGTGCGACGGATTCCATTGCAACGTGGGCATCTCACCGGTCTCCGCGAACGCTTTGAAGCGGTGCAGGACCTTCACCAGCATCAAGTCGGGTGCGATCGAAAAGAGCTTGGAAAGCGCCTCCCCGATCACCCCACCGGGGGGGTCGAAGCGAAATACCAGAATCGCCTCGGTCCCCTGATTGGCGGGGGCAGGCGCGAACCGGATGATCAGTTCGCGCTGCGGTCCTTGGTCTTCGATCGAACTCCAGGCGATCGCTTCGGACGGAATGTCGAGCACGAGGGCTGCGTCCCACGCGGTCATGGTGCCAAGTTGCCCACGCATGACCCAATGGGTCCGGCCCATCGCGGTCGGAGTCACTTCGACCAACCCGCGTAGCAGCGTGGCTAGGTTTTGCGGGTCACGCCAAATGCCATACAGCTCGTGGGCGGGTCTGCCGATGGTGATGCTGCGTCTCACTTCCGTCAGCGGCGAGTCTTCGGGCTTGGTTTTCATCTCAGCTTGCTCCTCCGCCCGGGCCGTGAAGCAGCACGCGTGCCAAGCGAGTGCGCGCATGCTGCATCCGCGCGCGCAAATCGGCGCGCGGATGGGGCACGAGCGTTGCTTGCCATGGATGACGAGGCTTGCGCGCGGCATGACGCTGACGCTGAACCCATCGCGTCCGCGTCACCGTCCCGGCGAGGCGACGGTGACGCGCAGGTCCCCGTACGCGACTGCCGTCGGGTTTACGGCATCACATCGACGGTTTCCACGAGCACAGCTTGCCGTTCGCGCCGACAACGATGCGGCCCTTGACCGCGATGGGCGAGGTCCAGCGCTGGACACCGCTGCACGACCCACTGCCGCCATCGAACACGCTCTCGCCGGTGTCGCCGTCCACGCCTTTGAGCTGGCCGTTGTTGGCGAACCAAACGATCGGATTCGTTTTACCGTCCGTCGTCGTAGAGATCGGAGCCGACGGGGGATTCGGCCCGGGCACGCACCAGGCCACATCCGCCGTGGGCGGCGAGCCGCCGCTGATCTTCACGCCCATGACCGCTCGACCGGTCACGTTGTTCGGGCAGTCCGGGGCACTCTCGACCGTAAACGCCAGATACGTGCCACTCGCGGTCGTGTATGCGGTTGGCGAGGTCTTCACGCCTGCTAACGCCGGCATGGACGGGTTGGCGACTTGGAGCGTGGCGAGGTGTCCGTCGCTGCCGCCGAGGTTGCTCGGATCGACCAGGTAGATCTTGCTGTCTTTGCCGATCGCGACGAGCACACGATCCGGCATAGAAGAGCCGGGAATGTGCATCAACAGCGAATTCGAACTCCCGAGATCCGCGTCCGCCGAGTCCATCGATTTCCAGGACGAGGGGTAGAACTCGTTGGCGTTCGATTTTTGGAACTGGGCGAGCCCCGAGATCCTGAGGATCGATTCGCTGTTGCTGGCGTCGCGGCTCGACGCCTTGCCATTTCCGGTGACCGGAAAGATGCTCGTCCCGTCCGAGGCAAAACCGCCCGAGGCCCATATCGCTTCGCCCTGTCCGGCGGTGGCCCAGGCTCCCACCTTGGACGGATCTGCCGCGTCGATGGCGACGATCCACCCGTGATAGTCGTCGCAGTCACCGGAGAAGCCGCCATACGCAACGTAGACGATGCCGTTGACGAGTGACAGCGCACTTCGCTGGTTCTGAAACTTCGTGTTGAACGCGAGACTGCCGGCCTTCATGCCGCTCACGTTGATGGGCCAACCCGCGCGCGGCGCGCCGTCCGCGATTGCCAGAGCGTGCACTTCTTGGCGCTCGACCGAGTCCGTGCCAATCGGCGCGGCTACGTAAATTGTGCCGGATTTCTCGTCGATTACTGGTGTGCCGAGAATGCCTACTGGATCGAAACTAACACCGCAGGCCTGCCCTTTCATGCCCGGAGCCGAACCGAGGGTCTTGCTCCAGAGGGTCGCTCCCGTCGCCTCGTCGAGCGCAGTCACCACGTTGTCCGCGCTCACGGCGATGAAGGCGCCCTTGCCGCCAGGGCCGTGCTCGACGAAGAGCGGTGAGGCGAACATGCTGCCTTGAAACGTGGCACTGAAGCTTGCTTCGAACGCCATCTTCGACGCAGCGGTCTTGGTCAGCGTGGGCTGAACCCAATGACTTTCGCGCGTCGGACCGCCATTGCGCTCGAGCACGCTCGCGCTCGTGGTGGCTGATGCGCCGGATGCGCCGGCGCTACCGCTGCTCGGGCTGCCGCCGGCGGCGCCGCCGCCTTGACTGCTGGACGTGCCACCCTGCGACGAACCCTGTCCCGCGCTGGCGGTTCCGCCGTGGTCGCCCGTTGGCGCGCCGCCCGTGCCACCTCCATTGGTTGTGGTAGAAGAGCCGCCGCCTCCTTCGGTGTTCGATGTTTGACCACTCTTTCCGCACGCTGAGAGCGAAAGTAGAAAGCCCAATATCCAGCGGTATTTCATATTTTTTGCGCTGTTTAGCCGATGCGTTTGCGGAGTCGGAAGGTGCGAAAACTCAGAAGTCAACTGACACACCGAACGTCGCCCACGTATTTATAACTCACGGTTTATCTTCTCCAAGTATCAGCTGACGGTGCGAGCCATGTCGAAATCAGAAGTCGTGTTGCGCTCAGGATCAGTAACCGGTCGCGCTAATACGAGGCACGAGCTCCTCACGTTAGTTTCGGTTACTGTTTTGTTTGCTTGCAGCTCTCCCGCGAGTGACGGTTCTGCGGGATCCGGAGGAGCCTCCACAGCTGGTGGCGGCAGCGGTGGCACAGTCGCATCGACGGCGGGCACGCCGAGCAGCGGTGGTGCGGCGCCATCCGCCGGAGCGACGTCGACCGGCGGTTTCGCAGGGGTCTCAGCTGGCGGTGCCGCAGCAGGGTCCTCTGGCGCTGGCGGCTACGTCCCCAGCGGTCCGTGCAGCCCACCCCTGGACATCAAACAGCCCTTGGAAAAACTCAGTCAAACGGGCTGCATGTCCGCGAGTGACGTGCGGAAGATGTCCGACAAAGTCGTCCCGTACGACGTCAACAGCCCGCTCTGGTCCGACGGCGCGGTCAAAACGCGCGGCATGGTCATCCCTGAGGGGCAAAAGATCCACGTTTTGAACTGCAGCGCGAACCCGGACGAGTGTCGCTACGGCGCGCAAGACGACGGTCGCTGGATCTTTCCGGTCGGCACGGTGCTCGTGAAGAACTTCATCTTCGATGAAAAACTCGTCGAAACCCGCTTGTTCGTGCATCGTGACGCCAAGACCTGGGTTGGCTACGGCTACCAATGGAACGAACAGCAGACCGAGGCCACAGTCGTCCCGGACGAATCACGCACCGTGATGTTCGACACCGGGCAGCGCCAGGTTTCTTGGACCTATCCCAGCCGATATGACTGCATGCTGTGTCACAACAAGCCTGGCGGCTCCACACTCGGTCCCGAGACGCGACAGCTCAACCGCGTGGTGAACGGCGAGAACTTGCTCGACAAGCTGGAACGCCTCGGCGTGTTCGATGCGCCTCTGCCCAAGCCATACCTTTCGGCTCTTCCCACACCTTACGACTCGTTCGAAGGCAAGCCACCGGCAGGGGCGTCCAACGAAGAGCTCGCGCGATCGTACCTGCACGCCAACTGCTCGTTCTGTCATCGGGCGGACGGCAACTCGGGCACGCTGGATCTTCGCTACGGTGTATCGCTCGCCAGCAGCAACGCCTGCAACACTCCGCCGATGAAGGGGGGCGCAGGCCTTCCGACCTACACCATCCTCACGCCGGGTAAACCCATGGAATCGGTGATGTGGGCACGCATGCAAACGCTCGACGACAAAAACCGGATGCCCCAAATTGGCACGTACGCCGTCGATCAACCGGGCGTGAAGCTCGTGAACGACTGGATCGCTTCGATCCAGTCGTGCCAGTAGTTTCCATCGCCGTGCCCGCCGACGCGAATCATTGGGAGCAATTGCTCCGACTGTGGCGCGCGCGTGCGGGTCGCCTCAATTACAGGATATGTTGCTGCCTGTGGACTGGTTGATGGTGGTCTCGCAACTGGTTCCGTTGCTACAGGTCTGGGAGGTCACCAGGTACGTAAAGGCCAGGCCGCAGCCGAATCCTTGAAAGTTGTAACCGTAGCTCTTGCAGCTGCTCGCGGTGCAGACCCCAAAATTCGAACAAATACCGTCTACAGGGCAGGTCGAAACGGGAGCGTTGCACTCGCGCGGCGTGCCGTCGCAATCGTAGTCGAAGGATGAACACCCGTTGGGGCTCGTGGAGCACGCATTCGACCCGGGATGGGTGTTGGCATCGGTATCGCAGCAGTCCGTAGCGTCCGCGACGTAACCCGTCGGCTGCGAACAAGCTTTGGTGGTGGTCGACGCTTTTCCGAATTTATCGTTATCGCTGTCGCGATACCAAGTCGGCATCGACTGGCACGCGTTGTTGACGCAGCACCCGGAGCAAGACGTCGACGAGCAAGTGCAGACGCCGGCACCTCCACACGCGAGCCCGCTCCCACAGGTCTGGGCAGTACCCCAAGCGTAGTTGCTGCCGCAGACTTGGTATTGAGTACCAGAACACTGCTTGGTCCCCGGTGTGCACTCGCCAGCGCACAATCCGGTGGTGGTATTGCAAGTGTATGCGCACGCGGTCCCCGCGTTCCAGTTGCCCGTTTGATCGCAGGTCTGCGACTTGTTGCTGCTGCATTGGGTTTTACCTGGAACGCAGCTGCCCGTGCACGCGCCGCCGCTGCAGACGGATGCGCACTGAGTGCCCGTGGTCGGCCATTTCCCAGTCGAGTCGCAGGTGAGTAGCGTGTTTCCGCTGCACGATTTGCCGACCCCGGGGGCGCAAACCGCCCCGCATTGTCCGGAGGTGATCGTCCCGTTGTCCCAAGTACCTTGGCTATTGCACGTCTGCGGAACGGTCCCCGAGCAATTCGAGGAGCCGGGAGCGCAGACCCCTTTACAGGCGCCACTCACGCAAGCTTGCCCCGTACACACCACCGCGGCGCCCCAGGTCCCCTTCGCGTCGCAGGTTTGCACGCCATTGCCGGAGCATTGGGTCGACCCCGGCTTGCAGACTCCCGTGCAAGCGCCATTTGCACAGGCTTTGCCCGTGCAATCGCTTCCAACACCCCACGCGCCGGCTGCGTCGCAGGTTTGCACGCCGTTGTTCGAGCACTGGGTGCTGCCTGGCGAACAGACGCCAGCACACGCGCCGCTCACGCAGGCTTGGTTCGGGCACGCCTTTGGAGTTCCCCAGGTGCCATCGGTGCCACAACCTTGGGTGGCGTTGCCAGAGCACTGAGTCTGGCCCGAAGCACACGACCCCTTGCAAACGCCGGCTACGCAAGTCCCGCTGCTACCACACGGAGTGGCAGTGCTCCACGCGCCGTTTGGCGTGCAAGTCTGGACGCCGTTGTCCGTCGAGCACTGCGTGCTGCCGGGCGTGCACGAACCCGAACAAGCGCCGTTGATACAGGTTTGATTCGTGCAAGCAACGGCCGCTCCCCATTTGCCGTCTGTCCCGCACGTCTGCACGCCGTGGTCCGTCGAGCACTGGGTGCTGCCGGGTGCGCAAGAGCCCGCGCACGCGCCATCGAGGCACGCCTGGTTGCCGCAAGCGAGCGCGGCGCCCCAATTGCCCTTTGAATCGCACGACTCCACCCCATTGGTCGTCGGGGAACAGCGCGTCGCTTCTGGCGAGCAGTCTCCCAGGCATTTGCCCCCGACGCAGGCTTGGTCCGAGCAGTCAATGGGAGCGGCCCACTTGCCGTCACTTCCGCATGCTTGCGCAGAGTTTCCCGCGCACCGCGTTTCGTCTGCTGTGCACGACTCGATCGACGGGTCATCCGCGCCCGCCGCGCCGGCGGCGCCGCCAGCCGGGCTGCCACCCGACGTGACTGATTTGCCGCCAGAGCCTCCACGAGCGAGTCCCCCAGCGGAGCCGCCCAGGGACGTCCCGCCGGCCCCCGATTGAGCATTGTCTTTGAACTCGCGGTGAGGCGACCCGCAGTCAACCGTGCCCACCAGAATCAGAATGAAAGACGCAAAGGCGACAGCACGCATTGATTTCATGATTTCCACCGCATCCCC
>Ga0170475_112245029_pt1 | contig 12665 bp, 8 predicted proteins | sample Soicark_Litter_5_FD_111474 | JGI IMG/M metagenome (GOLD analysis project Ga0170475, IMG submission 111474) | Avena fatua rhizosphere microbial communities from Hopland, California, USA. Combined Assembly of 48 SPs | reverse complement strand
TGGAAATACTAGCGATGGTATAAAAAAGGAGATATCGGTTTTTTTCTTGCCATCAGACGGTTTTTAGCTGCAAACCTAAACTTGTAAAAGTAATTTCACCTAGAGTGCTAGGACTTGGGCTTGAAAACAAAACATTAATAGAAACTCCTACTCCATACTGGATTTCAAGAGGGGGATCAAGTGTAAATGTATTGGAATCATCCGGTTTTTCATCATGTATACCAGATAAGGATAACACTGCGAGTTTTGGTATTGGTATTTGCTTTGCTCCATCATAAATAGCAATTTCAATTATTTTTGTTTCAACAGATGTCCTGAAGAGAACACTAATTTTTTCAATCATGGTGGTTTTTTTTATCTTGGTCAACTGGATAAAAAACACCTAACGGAAAATTGATCCTTTTGGATCCAGTATCCAGTTTATATGTTGCGCCGGTTCCTGCATATAAAGATAATATTGATTTGGACTCTTCTGGTTGAGAGATCGTTCCATGTATCCACCATATCATGGATTTAGATGCCAAATCTGTCAAAGAAGGAAAAAACTTTCTGCAATCTGAAATTATCTCAATCTTATCCTCATTTGTGAATTTCAATAATGCCAATTTGGCATAATGGTGTGCTATACCTTCGGCACCAACAAATTCGGGAAGTCCGTCAGTTCCCTTTGGCCACTCTATATCTGCTTTTAGGGTTCTTGCTGGAATAGTATAATAGTCACCTGTTTTACAAATATCCACATTGTTAAATTGAACCTCTATTCCATCTTCGATCTCAATAAACCCATCGTTTTCTGGGACAATCTTTACATCCAGGAGACCAGTTGAATCCCATCGTCTTGCCTTTGGATTGAACTGCTGTGGAAAAGTATCATTATTGATAAGTGCTGCTGCAGGTACCAAAGCACCACTATTGAAAATTAGATTTGAACCGTCGATATCTTCTATACACACAAGAACACCCGGCATCCCCAATAATTCGTGTAAATCATCTATAATTTCTATCCACTGTCCAATGTTGAATCCAAGTAAGGTGTCCCTTCCTATTGAGGCGACGGTGATTTTCTGACCTGATATATTAATAATTTTAGAGCAAACCGTACCGTTGTCTCTACTGAACTTGAAAGTAGCATTCTTTCCCTCTGATTTTGGATCATGAATTTCTATTCTATAAAGTTGATTTTCCAGCCTTCTGTAGCCAGCGAATTCAGGTAATAAGCATGGATCATGTGGAAATGATTTCTTTGGTTGTGTACGTACCTTTAGTTGAATTGATGAGGGCTTTATTTTTGATTCCCATGATGGAATAGGCAAATCACAGGTTATCAAATCTTCATTATTTTCGGCATATTTATGATAAACAATCCCTGTTGCATTTTCAATTGCAAATATATTTAATCTAGACTTTTTATCTATTGTACTAGAAACATTTATTGCCATAAAATTCTCATCCAGAACTTTCCAGCTTGATTCCCAATCACCATTCTCATCTTCAAATATATTCCAAATATTACCAAATGAATTATCTTCAGAATTAGAAAAAACACCAAAGACTTCAAGACGGTTTTTTTTTGGATTGTTCTGAACGGATAAACCACCAGAACCGGAAATTAATTTACCTGGTAGTATATTTTCACCCAACACTCGCCATCCATCACCATCTGGAAAATCCGGGGAAATCCTTGTATTCCAGATATTTCCTTGCTTTGACTGCCCAGCAAAAATCATAATTTTTTTTCTATTAATCGAATCTGATTTTTCAGATATTCCAACAGCAATTTCATTAAACGTATCTTGATCATTTGGGTTTATCTTTGTCCAGTCCTTCCAACCACTAGGATCCGATTCTGTCTGTCTTGTATACCATATATCACCACCTGGGCTATCAGCTGTTTTTTCAATGGCATATACCTCTATACAATCATTATTTGGATTGGTAACAACCGAAAGTTTGGTGAATTTCATATTACCGATCGGTTTCCAACCATCCCAACCGGATAATTCAATTTGTTTTGAGTAATATATTTTTTGATCATTAGGATCATCAGGATCATCTTTAATAGCAAATAGCTCAAGACTACCGTCTGTGTTGGTACCTATAGCAATTTCTTTGGCTATGAAAGATAGATCACGGTCAGTTGGTCCCCAACGTTCATTTACCGGTCTTGTTGATTTAATAATTTCATTTTTATTATTTAATCCAAACATTTCCAAAAGATTTGCGCGATTTAATGCGATCTCAATTTTCATAAATCTATGAAAGTCTCTCGGTGATGGTTCATTATTCCATACCCCTTCCCATACTGGATCTATCGAAAGCTGTCTTCTACTTGTTCTTATTCCTTTATCTATACGGTGATCTACTTGCTCAAATTCAGAGAGAGCAAAGACTTCCAATTGACTTCCATCATTGGTAGTACCTATCCTTATATCAAAAATTTTATTATGTGGAGCATTATCTAGTGATACCCATGGAGTCCACTTATTTTCACTAGTTTGAGGTTCATTTACAGCCTCCTCATCTTTCAGCTTGTGAAGTTTTACTTGCCATACTACTTGTGATCGTGTTGTAGTATCAGGTCCTCCTAAGGCAGATTCTTGTATATCAGGATCTTCAATGAATGTTACATGTCTATACCAAGTATCCAAATATGCCAAATATATTCCAGGCTCTTTAGGAATAGCTTCACTTGCTCTATTTCCTACTCCACCTATTAATGGATCTTCATTAGATGGGAGATTTGGCTGAAAAGCAGCTTCTACATCATAAAAATTCTCAACTAAAATACCATCAACATAGATTCGGCCTTTGCCTATAGTATACCTTTTGCCTTCAAGTGGTGTAATTTTAAACGAGTCTTTTAGTTCAAAAGGAACTCCATTTTTTCCTATTATATCTCTTAAAGATTTCGTATCGTGAGATACTTGAATATCAACTTGGTCATTCCAATCTGGATCGGTTAGAACTCTACCCTGTTGAAATAATACTTTTCTATAATTTTTTTCTTGTTCGTGTTTCTTTGAATTTCTAATTTTGCTAAAGTCACCCTTCATACAAGATTTCTCCATAAATTTCTAGATATGCATCTCAAAATTATTAATACTGATATTCTTTTATTTATTAACATGATCTTTTTTCCCTTTACAATTATGTAACCAAAAATATTCCTGCTTTCAAACCAAACTTTAGATATTCATCTAGAGCTAATAAGAGATTTCTTATTCGTTGTGAATTATATAGGTGATTAAACGCACCAAGCTCAGATCCATTATCTCCTCCTTCAAATATCTTTTTGTCCACATTTGCATGTAGTTGTCCATATCCATCATCACCATATTTTGTAGAACTAAAATTAAGCATTGTTTGTCGTAATAAAATTTCTTTTTTCATATTTGTCGGTATTGTCGGACTAGATGATCCTCCATCTGTAATATTATTAATATTTATGTTTGATTCATACTCTAAAATACACCTGTATGGCCTTGGTATCTTTGAGCCATGGAGAATATAACAAAATCGCACACATCCCTGCTGTCTTCTATCTATATCTATTATATCCGTAAATATGGAGTTACTTGCAAAATCTAAAATTATAAATGATGCTTTACCAAATACAGTTACATTTTCAATATTTGCAGAAGTACATCTTAATGCATCTATTACGCCTTTCCCATCAACAATACTATCAACTATTTTTAAGCTTGCATTGCAAGCTGACAAATCAATTCTACCCACAATAGACCGATTTATTGATACTTTCAATGAACCATTATTATCATTGTTATTGTTATTCTGTATACTATCGCCAAAAATCCCAATACTATATGTAGAACTATATATATTCATTAAATTATTTGATCCCTTCATCACAGGGAGTTTGTAAAGTATATCATCTTCGTGTTGGCCATCTACTCCAATATATCTTTTCTTTATTGAAATGGTACCTAAACTGCTATTTAATTCTAGAATTATTGGAGGAATAACGGCGACTTCTGTATCAGAAGATGAAACATTTATTATATTATTGTCAGGTCCTTCTTTATTTATTACAACATTATTGCTCTTTATCCATTTTTCATTAAATATATCAAAAAGAAACTTTTTCAATATTTCAACATCATTTTGGATAGTTGGTATATTTTCCCACGAAAATAACAATCTATTTATGTTTTCTTGTTCTGTTCTGGCAGGAACAAATGTACAATGATTTATGTCAAGTTCCAAAAGATCCCCTTTTAGAATTTTCAACAAGATATTATTATTATCATATAATTGATCATCGTGTAGTTCAGAAGAATTAACAGCAAGAGTAAAAAAGATACCATCAAAGATTATTCTACTTTCACTTTTACCTCTAATAGTTATAGGGTTATATAGCCTAAATACAGGGCGCTGTAATTTTTGAGATTTTATGACTACCGTAACATTTTCAGGAATTTCAATTTCTATAGGGTTAATATTGTGGCCATCGGTATCCACATCAGTATATATTTCACTGTCAATAATTTCAAAAATTACATCTTTTGAATTATGAAATTCCTCTGTCTTCCATTTCTCCAAGGCCTCAAAAAGAGTATCAAATGATGATTCAACATGCTTTTTGCTTATTTTATAATGGTAAAAGTTTTCTTGTTCTTCTTTTTCTTTTGCTAAGGATAGTTCTATTTCGGATTCGGTTCTTTCATAAAAACCTCCGCCAATTTCCCCACTAAATCCATAGTAGTAGCTAACATGAACGTCTACTATTTTTTGTTCTGAATCTGGAAAAACAATTCTTCCAAGTTCTGGATCTATTGCTACTTTTCCTGATGGAAGAGAAGTAAAAGGACGGTGGTCCCAATTACTAAGGTTGCATACAATAATATCTTCTGGAGATACTTGTGTCTCTATAACTTCGCTGTTTTCATTCTGAACAAGTACACTCTTGACAATCTTTATACTATTTTTATATGCAAAATTTCTTTTAGATATTCTATAAATTTCTACATATTTTTTTAGTAATGTTCTTCGAATTCTCAAAGGAACATTTAATTCTGATGCAATTTGATTTATGCTTGTTTCCCTTTCTGCTAGGTTATAAATCGGCAAATCATAACCTAACTGGCTGAAAGTATATTTTCCTTCACCTATAGAAAAAGCAGGAGCATTTATAACAGGATAGGCTTGCAATCTCCATAGAAAAATTCCAATGTTTGGAATGTTATAATATCCTCTTTTGGAATCGATATTTCGGACATCCAAAGTATGAGTAGAGATATCAAAAGGCGTATCCATCAATTCCAACGTATCTTTATTTCTCAGATTAACTGTGGCCGTGTGCTCAAGCCTCAGATGATTTAGATATTGAGCCGTTACTATATTCTCCATAAATTCTACCGCATGACAATTCCAACCTGTAACATCCCTTGATAACTGTTCTAAGGCTGCAAGAGTCCCTTTTTTCCTTCTATAGGATATAGTATTTGCAACCCAGCTTCTGTGGCTTGAGGTAACTTTAGTTACTGGATTTAGTATTCTTGCCTGGAGCAGATCGCCTATATACGGTACAAGCCACTCATCGCAGGTCTCTATAAACCAATTATTATAAAGTTTCTCTATATCATCTTCAATAAATTCAACCTGTTCTCCAATAATTTCTAAAAGTGCTTTTAGAGGCTCTCCTTCCTCTTTATCTCTAATCTTATATATGGATGGAAGAAGGTCATAGATTTTCTCTTTGGTGTAGCGGTTATTTTTCATCTTATCTTAAATCTCCTCGTCCATAGCCCTTGTCGCCATCTTATCATATAAATTATTGATCAATTGATAACAATATCACTCCTTGAGGATTTACAATCAGCATTTCAGCTGGAATTATTTTTTTTACATTATTATCATAATATGCAGGTGAACAGAAAAGATAGTTTTCAAGTTTATTTTGATTTATATTTGCTAATCCATCGTTATCAAAATACAGTTTATCTATATCCACAAATAAAACACCTTGTATATTTTGAATCAAAGTAACAACCTCACTTAATGTTACAGATTGTCCAAAGTGTCTATTCTCAAATGAAAAAGTGTCCAATATAATATTGTGGGCAGATAAAAGAACTTTATCTTGCAGCATATCTTCGCTTACTTTGATTTTAGCTGTAAGACTAAATGTCTTTTTGATAAAGGAATCCAATCGGAACGGTATATATGGATCCTTGTACCTTTCAATAGATCTTGTAATATTTTCAAAAGTCAATGAATCAAGTCCCTGTTCGGAAGAGGAAGCGATACTAAGATGAACAATGTTTTTGGTGCCATCCCAGATTTCAGATGCCTTTGCCTTTCCAATACCTGCAAAGCATCTTACGAAATTTTCAAAATCAGATAGTGATACAATACGATCCATCGTCAATACCTTGAGGGGAGCGTTGGCTCTTGCACCCTCTAGAGTTTCAGGATCTTCAGAGGCACTTGTTGGAAAAGGATTTGTTACTGATTTTACGCCTAATGGTTTGTCCATCAGAATAGAAAGCTGGTTTTGCTTAAGTAGTCCTTCTTTACCAGTTCCAATTCTATATTTTGCAGTTATATTCTCAAGGCCAATAAAAGGCCTTGAGCCCCTTTTACCGTCTCCAAAAATAATAACAGTACTACCATCATCTTCAGTTCTACTAACAAAAACTTGATCATGAGGATTTGCATCATAGAGGAAATCAACCTTTTTCCATAGAATATCATCAACTCTAACCTCAAGTGTGCTTGATGCTCCAGTAGGAGTAGGTGCTTTGATAAAAGTAAGAGGTTTTTGTTTAAGTATAAAAGATTGCTGCGATATTGATGGGTCTCCACTTCCCAAAACTTCTCTTTTTGTCTCTCCATGAGTAGCCTTGGCAACATTTGCATATATCTTAACTGAATCTCTTTGGTATTTATTGTCCAAATCCATATCAAGTGAAATTTTTTTTGTAGTTATCTCACGTAACTCTCGATATTCTGTTCCAGTTTTTCTTGTAGGCTTCCCAGATTCATCCAGTTTTTCTCCTGTTATAATAACAACTTGATCTTTTTTAAGACCGACTATACCTTTGTCAAGTTCTATGAAATTCCCCTGAACAGAAGATTCGTCAATCTTTTCTGCTAATTTTAATCTTTCACTTTGAATAAAGACCGTTGTGTTTCTTCTTTTAAATTTCTCTAATTCCACCAGTTCAACATTATCAAGTGTTTTTAATTGTATCCCAGTTGCTTTTCCTGTTACAGCATATTCAACCAAAGTTTCTTCTTTTGTACTTGTAACTGGCGATGCAAAAACTAGAACATTAGAATCGCTAGATCCTTTAACTTGATTTGTGCTTACGAATGCAACCCAATTATCTGAATCACTTTCTTTATCTTTATCTATGGATATTATATTTTCATATACATTATCTAAAAATATTATAGGATTATGTGTTGGATCGTCAGATGTTGAATATGTTTTAAAATTATCTTTTAGATGGTCTTGTGGATCTTTTTCTTTTTCAATTATTACTTTTTGAAAAATACGTAAATCTGTAGAATCCCAATTACTTAATTTATCACTTAAACTTAACTTAGTATCATCTGCTAAAACAATTAATCCTCCTAAAGTAATTGCAGAATAACTTGGTGCATCATGTCCAAAAATTGCTGCCTTTTGTCTAAATACATAAACTTGAGGAGCAATGCCATCAAAATTCTCTTTTGCTTTATCGGTCTGCTCATTAATCAATTCATTTTCACTCACATTCTTTTGGATGGCCAAAGCTGAAAGCTGTGATGAGGTCATTTCATTTGCGGTAAATTTAGATCTAGAGACACCAACCTCATTCTTTATTTGTGTTGTTGTTAAATTACTATTATCAAACAAGGAAAGCAGATTGTTGTTATCAAAAAAATTAGTTGTTTTAAACAAATAGTTTGTATTTGTTGTATTCGAACCAGTATTTGCAGATACATCAGAAGATCTAGGAGCCCATAAAATCAATATCTTTGCTATAGTAATATTCTTTTTTTCATCTGTTTTTGCATCCAATACTTTTGCCAAGAACTTGAAGTTTTGTTTTTCAATTTTATTTATTATAAGCAACATATCATCTTGTTTTAATTTTGTATCTACGCCTTCAAAATAAAGAGTACTTGTATTTCTGTCCACAGTATGGGGCAGTTTGGTTTTTGCTTTGATTTCATTTAATTCTGGACTTGCTTCTATTTTTTCAACTGTTTCAAATGTTTGAGGCATTTCCCCTTGTTGTGGAATACTCTGAACCTTTGTACCTATCTGTATAATGCTTTTTTCTATGGTAGAATTATTTTCCTCCACCTTAAAAGATAAAAATGTATCAGAAGCTACGCCTGAACCAAGTTCGTAACCTATTGACCGTGCAAGCTCCAAAATTGACATTCTTTCAGTTGCAGTTCTCAAAAATCCTTCATTGGCTATTCTCTCCTGATAAAAGGTAATAACAACTGAAATTATAGCCCAAGCATCTATAATTGCAATTGCCATATCATTATCTTCCCGAGTGGTCAGTTTGGAAAGGTTAAGCAAGTATTTTTCTTTGGATAAATTTGCCATCATAGATGCTTTGAACATTCCATGTGTTCCTATTTTATATCTAAATAATGATAGGGAAGGAGGATTTTCAATGTTCAAAGGAGTATAGGTTTTGATTCCATCACAACATCCACAGTAATCTATTTTTTTTTCTAAACGGCTGTTGTACAAGATATTGTCTAGGTGAGGTAAACCAAGAGCATCGTTCTCATTATTATTCATAATGTTATTATTACTCACCATTGATATCAAACCCCCCCACTCATAACAAATTCTATTTTTCCGTTATCAGGGAAATTAGGATCGTTATCTAGACGAATAATTTCAGAAGAATGAACTTGAATTATCCCTATTTCAAGTTCTAAATTATCATCCTTTTTTCCCATTCGTTGAAATTTTTCTACAAAAATTGAATTTATCCCCTCTTCTGAATTCATAATCGTTTGATAAATTTTGCTAAGGTATAGAGGCTGGCCAAAAGTAAAATTATCTGGATGAAAAAATCCAATCTTATTTCCATCAAGAACCTGCGTGCTAAATGTAGAAAGTAAATTTTGTTTAACTTCTTCCGGATAGTGGTTTGGCTTGACGCATATATTTATCTTTATATCTAGTGAAACATAATTTGGAGAGTTTATCTCCAAGTCGTAACCAGCTAATCGGAATTTATTTAATAAACTATATAGTTCGAGTTTAAATGCATCATCTACAATCTTTCCTCCAATCCTATCTATGATGACAAAAACAGTATACCAGCTTCCCGTCCATCTAAACACAGCCATAGCCCTTTGCACCTCTGGATGCATTTTTAATATAGATGCGTAATCATCAACCGTAACAGCTCGTTCCTGTTTCATAAATGCAACAGGAGCATTTTGTCTAACTTCATTCAAACTTTCCGGGTCTGTTCCGCCTATAGCAGGTAATGGGTTGCATATGTTTCGTATTTTTTTTATAATATTCTGATTATTGGGATCTATTACAATTCTTGTTATTTTTTCATATCCTATATTACCTATTTTTCCATTACCTATCCTATAATTTGCATAAAATTTTACTGAGTCTGTATCAATATCATTATCCATTTTACTCATCGGCTTTTGGCCATTTTTTCCATCACCAAATCTAAGATATGCTATACCATCATTATCTAATTCTACAACAAACTCTTTGGCAAATTTGTCAGATGACAATAAATCTTTATTAGGAAACCATTTGATTAATCCCGGTTTATTTCCCAAATCTTGTTCTCTATTATCACTTCCATCTGCACTCAAAACTACACTTGCAGGACCTTCCATGACTATAATCGACGGGTTTAGTACACTATCTATTTGCTGTTTACAATAGATAGATGAATATGCTGATGCTGAAGATAAGTAGGGATATGCAAATGTGATTGGAAATTTTTCAAGTTTCGGATTAAATATTCCTACTTTAGGCACATCTTCTAACTTTTCATTTTTAATTGTAAATCCATGATCCACCAGTACAATGTTTCCTCTAGAACACTAATTGTTTTAATATAATTATCATTATCAGAACCATTATCATTAATATTATTATTTTGATCATTTGCATTTGTTATACTAGAATAATTAATTTTGTTTATACATAACGGAAACATTAGAGCATCCTGCTCATCCCAATATATTTCAACTAAATTAACATTATTAACAGGATCAAATTTCCTTTTGATATCTCTTAATTTTACAGCTTGTCTATGAGAAGGATCTTTATCTGACGGTTTCAAAGTAGTTGGAGATAATTTTTCTTCAAAAATCAACACATCTCCTGTATTTAAAGATAAACCATAAATTTCAATTTCGTTTGTATTATCCAACGATTTCTTGGCCATAAATTCATAAACAATATTACCAAGATCATCTTTTGCAATAGCACGCTCTTCTTCAACCAAAAGTTCTATAGAGATAAATTTTGATGATGGATTTTCAGTATCAAACATTTTAAGAGTCTTTTCGGTTTCCTTTACTAGACCTATCGAATCAATAGTATTGAATACTGAAGACACTTTAATTATAAAATTCTTGATGTTATTCTGATCGGAATTATTAACTTCAATGGTGTTCCATGAAAAAATACGAATATCAAGACTAGGTGTTTCTTCTTGTGTGGATTCATTATTATTTTTCATATCACGCAGCAATGTTGCATGAGTAGCCCCCTTTGGAAGACAACAATCTGTTTTACCCCAGGTATAAAAAAACATTTCATTATGAAAAGTATACAAATTAATTTCATGCATTGTCTCAAACACCATCGTATCAGAAATAGATAAAACTTCTTTTAGTTCATCTTCGGATATGGATAATTTGGGAAAATTTGTTTTATCTTTAGTGGGTTCTCCAGTTAGAACCTTTGTTGATTTTTTTAGAACCACTACTTTAAGTTCCTCTTCTTTAGTGAAGTTGACATTGAAATAAACCCAAGTTCTTGCATTCGATCCTTCGTTTATAAAATAGTCAAGTAGACGTGCATGCCGTCTAACTGAAATACGTTTTTGGGCAGTACCTAAATAAGCCTCAGTTGAAACTGCATCTTGATAGTAACTTAAATGATCACCAACAAAGCAAAGCAACTCAACCAATACATTAGTTAAATCAGCTGCACTTTTCTCCTTCCAATCAGGTATAATATGACTAAATCTAGAAAGTATTAACTTGACAAAGCTTGCATAATCTTTTGCCATGTAATTTATTAACGGTTCTTTGAAAGTAACAGGTGGACATTTTTTTTCGATTTTGCAATCAAAATCAAGTGCACAATCTATCTTAAATGAAAAATCAATTTGCGAAAACATAGGATCAAAGTTAGATAATGGTTCTTGGGGATTTCCCTTCTTTCCTAATATTAAGGTGTAAATAGAGAAATCTCCTTCTTTGGTGGGTTTTATAACAATTAATTTTTTTCTTTTTGAATAATTAAGGCTATTTATAATCTCTTTTTCATTTTTATCAAGACTTTCAAATATTTCCTCTAATTTTCCTGCAAGTTTAATTCCAACATTTTTAATTCGGCTTCCACCCAATATTATTAGATTGTCTTTTTCTATCATGTTTGGTATTGGCTCTTTGAATAAAAATAATAGCAAAAGTATACTAGATTTTTCTACGGAAGCGATGTTTGTTTCTGAATCAGAATGATTACTATTGTCTAAGTTAGAAGGATTGATTACTCTTTTAACTTCAATATAATCAATACCATTTATCATCTTTTGATTATCATTTGCAGGACCTTGTCCATTAACCTGAAGCAATTTTTTACGAGAATCAAAATTACACTTGATAAGACCATTATTATCCACTCTATATTTCTCTCCTTAATGTAGTAACATTTGTTCTTTGATTTTTTCTGATTGTATAATTTACCGTAACTTCTAAAATAGAATCTTTATTTTTTACATCTACTGATTCGACTATTATTAGATTATCTAACCAAAGGTTTAATGAACTCTGGATTAAGGTATCGATAGATATTGCCAAAGTATCACTATTAGGTTCAAATATTATTTGATTAAGACCTGAGCCAAAATTTGGTCGATTTACTCTCTCACCAGGGGATGTGAACAATACCTGCTCTATCAAGTTTTTTATATGTTGTTCTTCTGTAGCAACAGAAGTTCTACCAGTATCATCTATTTTAAACGGAAAATTAAAGTTCAAAAAATTCATTATCTCCCAATAACTTTTCGTTGTATAGAGCTAACAATTGCCAAACCCTGTAAAGCATTATCTGCAGCAAAGCATCGACCAGAAAATTGATTCATGATTACGCTAGTGCCATTTACTAATACTTTCTTTGTATATTTAGCCCATTTGGCAAATCTACATGGATGAGGTGTTGATCCTAATTTAAATTGGCAATTTGCAATAGATGGATAATCAGAACGTAGAATTAATGGATATCCATTCACAAATACCTTATTGTTATTTGACTTAAATGAAACTGATCCAAAATGAAGGCATCGACCTTTACAGTAAGTAGATATTAAACAATCAGTCATGATAAAATCCCCTCTGTTATACAAGTAAAAATAATATTATTGTAAAAGTTGGATTGATTAGCAAAATACTCAAAGGATATTATATCTTTA
>Ga0170475_102224516_pt1 | contig 12668 bp, 8 predicted proteins | sample Soicark_Litter_5_FD_111474 | JGI IMG/M metagenome (GOLD analysis project Ga0170475, IMG submission 111474) | Avena fatua rhizosphere microbial communities from Hopland, California, USA. Combined Assembly of 48 SPs | reverse complement strand
GCCGACGATCCCTGGGGCGCCAAGATCATCGAGCTGATCGACGCGGTCGACTCCTACATTCCGGTGCCGGAGCGGGCGGTCGACAAGGACTTCCTGATGCCGATCGAGGACATCTTCTCGATCTCGGGCCGCGGCACGGTGGTGACGGGCCGGGTGGAGCGCGGGATCGTCAAGGTCGGCGACGAGGTCGAGATCATCGGCATCCGAGACACGTCGAAGACGATCGTGACCGGGGTCGAGATGTTCAAGAAGCTCCTCGACCGGGGCGAGGCGGGCGACAACATCGGGGTTCTTCTGCGGGGCACGAAGAAGGACGACGTGGAGCGGGGTCAGGTGCTGGCGAAGCCGGGCTCGATCACGCCGCACACGGTGTTCAAGGGCGAGGTGTACATCCTGACCAAGGAGGAGGGCGGGCGTCATACGCCGTTCTTCAACGGGTACCGGCCGCAGTTCTACTTCCGTACGACGGACGTGACGGGTGTCGCGAAGCTGCCGGACGGGACGGAGATGGTGATGCCGGGGGACAACGTGAGCCTGGAAGTGACGCTGATCGCGCCGATCGCCATGGAAAAGGGCGTGCGTTTCGCCATCCGCGAGGGTGGCCGCACGGTCGGCGCCGGCACCGTGACCGATATCGTGAAGTAAGAGTGGCTCGAATACAGGCCAGTAGCTCGAACTGGTAGAGCATCGGTCTCCAAAACCGAGGGTTGGGGGTTCGAATCCCTCCTGGCCTGCCAAACTTTTCGAGCCTAGACCGTTGGACGGAAGTAGACCGAAGTAGACCGGGATCGAGGAAGCCATCATGGGTTGGATCGTTCTGCTCGTCGTCGTCGCGGCGCTCGCGGGCCTAGGGTACTGGGTGTGGAGCGCCGGGCATTGGAATCGCGGCAGGGACTTCCTGCGCGAGACCAACATCGAGATGAAGAAAGTCTCCTTTCCGAGCCGGGACGAGGTGACGTCGACGACGATCATCGTCATCATCGTCAGCTTCGTCTTCGCGGTCTACCTCTGGGGAGCGGACGTCCTCATCCACAAGAGTTACGAGTGGATCATCAACAAGCTGTAGGGGATGGCCATGGCAGATAGCAGTGGAGTGACCGAGGCGGCGGCGGCGACCGAGCGCAAGTGGTACATCGTCCACACCTACTCCGGTTTCGAGGAGCGGGTGAAGGAGACGATGCGCCAGCGCGCCGACGCGCTCGGCATGGGGGCGGCGTTCGGCGAGATCCGGATCCCGACCGAGACCGTGGTGGAATACAAGAACGGCAAGAAGCGCGAGACCCAGCGCAAGTTCTTCCCCGGCTACATCCTGGTCGAGATGGAGATGTCCGACGCCGCCTGGCACGTGGTCAAGAACACCCCCAAGGTCACGGGCTTCGTGGGCACCGGCAAGAAGCCGACCCCGCTCTCGCAGTTGGAGGTCGACCAGATCCTGGAGCAGGTGGTCACCGCCAAGGAGAAGCCGAAGCCCAAGTACCTGTTCGAGAAGGCCGAGCCGGTGCGGATCACCGACGGCCCGTTCAACAACTTCACCGGCGTCGTGGACGAGGTCAACCTCGACCGCAACACGCTCAAGGTGATGGTCACCATCTTCGGCCGGCAGACGCCGGTCGAGCTGGACTTCTCGCAGGTGCAGAAGATCTAGAGAAGAGAGGAAGACGCGATGGCGAAGAAAGTCACAGGGATGGTCAAGCTGCAGATTCCCGCCGGGGCGGCGACGCCGGCCCCGCCCGTGGGCCCCGCCCTCGGCCAGGCGGGTGTCAATATCATGGACTTCTGCAAGAACTTCAACGCCCGCACCCAGGGGCAGCCGGGCATGATCATCCCGGTCGTGGTCACCGTCTTCTCTGACCGGAGCTACACCTTCTTCACCAAGACGCCGCCGGCAGCCATCCTGCTGCGCAAGGCCGCCGGGGTGGAGAAGGGATCGGGCGAGCCCAACAAGAAGAAGGTCGGGCAGGTGACCCAGGCGCAGGTCGAGGAGATCGCCAAGACCAAGCTGCCGGACCTGAACGCCGCGAGCCTGGAAGCGGCGATCCGGATCATCGAGGGCACGGCCCGTTCCATGGGTCTCGAAATTTCGGCCTAGGTTTCAGGCCCGCTTTTAGGTGATCGAATAGGAGAATGACGTGGCGAAGCACGGAAAGAAGTTCAAGCAGGCGGTGACGAAGGTCGAGCCCCGGGTCTACCCGCTCTCCGACGCCCTCGCGCTCGCGAAGGAGGCCTCCTTCGTCAAGTTCGACGAGACGGTCGAGATCGCGCTGCGCCTGGGGGTCGACCCCAAGCATGCCGACCAGATGGTGCGCGGCACCGTCGTCCTGCCGCACGGGCTGGGCAAGACCGCCCGCGTCCTCGTCTTCGCGAGCGGCGAGAAGATGCGCGAGGCCGAGGAGGCCGGCGCGGACTACGTCGGCGGCGACGACCTGGCGAAGAGGATCGAGGGGGGCTGGCTGGATTTCGACGCCGTCGTCTCGACCCCGGACATGATGCGGGTCGTGGGCCGTCTCGGCAAAGTGCTGGGCCCCCGCGGCCTGATGCCGAACCCCAAGGCGGGGACGGTCAGCTTCGACGTCGCCAAGGCGGTCCAGGAGATCAAGGCCGGCAAGGTGGAGTTCCGGGTCGACAAGACCGGGATCGTCCACGCGCCGGTCGGCAAGCTCTCCTTCGGCACCGACCGCCTGAAGGAGAATGCGGACGCCCTGATCGGCGCGGTCTTGAAGGCCAAGCCCGCCGCCGCCAAGGGCAAGTACGTCAAGTCGGTCGCGCTCTCCTCCACCATGGGTCCCGGCATCAAGGTGGATGAGACCCTTTTGACGGTTACGGCCGAGAGCTAGAGCTAGAGAGAGACCGGCGATGTCCCTGACCAAGAACGACAAAGAGCAACTCGTAAGCGACTACTCCGGCGGCCTGGCCGCCGCCCCGCACGCTTTCCTCCTGAGCTACCAGGGGATCACCGTGCCGCAGGTGACCGCGCTCCGCGACAAGGTGCGCCAGAGCGGCGGCTATTACGAGGTGGTGAAGAACACCCTGGCGCTCCGCGCCATCGACGGCAAGGCGCTGGGGGGCTTGAAGGAGCACTTCGTCGGCCCCACTGCCGTCGTCTACAGCAGCAAGGATCCGGTGGCGCTGGCCAAGGCGCTGACCGACTTCGCCAAGGACGTGCCGGCCATCCAGTTCAAGGCCGGCCTGGTGGAGAGCCGGACGATCGCCGCCGGGCAGATCAAGGACATCGCGAGCCTGCCGAGCCGGGAGGAGCTTCTCACCAAGCTCGTCTTCCTCCTGCAGTCGCCGATCGTCCGCTTCGTCCGGGTGCTCGCGGCGGTGCCGCAGAGCTTCGTGACGGTCCTCGACCAGATCGCCAAGAAGAAGAGTGAGGGAGCTCCGGAAGCGCCTGCGGCTTCGGAAGCGCCTGCGGCCACGGAAGCCCCGGCGGCGGAAGCAGCTCCGGCCTCGTAGCGGCCTCATAGCGAGAAGACACCGAAGATCAGGACGCCGGCCCCTGGGGCGCCCTCTGGAAATAAAAAAATCCGAAGGAGAGAAGAGAAATGGCAATCGCGACCCAAGACTTCATCACGCAGATCGAACAGATGTCGGTCCTCGAGCTCAACGGCCTCGTCAAGGCGTTCGAGGAGCACTTCGGCGTCTCGGCGGCTGCCGCCGCCGTCGCCATGCCGGCCGGCGGGGGTGGCGCCGCGGCGGCCGCTCCGGTCGAGGAGAAGACCGAGTTCGACGTCGTCCTCAAGGACATCGGCGACAAGAAGATCAACGTCATCAAGGCGGTCCGCGAGGTGACGAGCCTGGGCTTGAAGGAAGCCAAGGACCTGGTCGAGTCGGCTCCCGCCACGATCAAGGAAGGCATTTCCAAGGACGAGGCCGAGGCCATCAAGAAAAAGTTCGAAGAGGCTGGAGCCAAGGTCGAGCTCAAGTAGGGGTGGGGCGGAGGAGCCCAAGGTACGAGACAGATTACGAGGATCGACCAGGCCGGGACGGGGTGGATCGGCGCCGATCCGCGCCATCCTGGCATAAATCGAGAGCCCCGGCTGTTACCAACCATGCCCGGGAACCTGGCGCGAAAGCGCCGGGTCGGGCATGGTGTCCCTTGCTTCTGGGCGGAAGCGGGGGGCAAACCCACGGTAACCCGCCTGGGCCAGTTGCATAAAAGTCCAGACAGCACGAGGAGACCGCAAGGACCATTCTATGGATAAATCCCTCAACCAGCGCAATGGCCATCGCAAAGATTTCTCCCGCATCACGACGTCGCTGCCGATTCCGAACCTCATCGACGTCCAGCGGAGGTCCTACGAGCGCTTTCTGCAGATGAATCTTCTCCCCGAGGAGCGGGCCAACCAGGGCCTGCAGTCGGTGTTCACGAGCATCTTCCCCTTCTCGGACTTCAGAGAGACCTGCTCGCTCGATTTCGTCAAGTACTCGATCGGCGACTGGCAGTGCAAGTGCGGGGAGCTCAAGGGGCTCGAATACCTGCGGATGACCTGCACGAACTGCGGCGCGAAGATCATGACCGACCATCCTCACGAGGAGACGGTCACCTGCACGGAGTGCGGGTTCGTCAACAAGAACCGGGTCACCAAGTGTGACATCTGCGGCAACCCGGTCGACCTGCAGCTCAAGTACTCGATCTCCGACTGCCAGGAGCGCGGCATGACCTTCGCCGTGCCCTTGAAGGTCACTTTCCGGCTCTTCGTCTACGACAAGGACCCGGAGACCGGCGCCCGCATGATGCGCGACGCCAAGGAGGAGGAGGTCTACTTCGGCGACATCCCCCTGATGACGGACAACGGGACTTTCGTGATCAACGGCACCGAGCGGGTCATCGTCTCCCAGCTCCACCGGAGCCCGGGCGTCTTCTTCACCCGTGAAGGCGCGCGCGCCTTCCTCGCCAAGATCATCCCGTACCGCGGCTCCTGGGTGGAGTTCGAGTACGACCAGAAGGACGTCCTCTCGGTCCGCATCGACAGGAAGAGGAAGTTCCACGGCACGGTCTTCCTCCGCGCCTTAGGGTTGGAGAGCGACGAGGCGATCCTCCGCCAGTTCTACATCCCGGTGGGCCTCTCGCCGGAGGGCGACGGCAAGTTCACCCTCCACGTGCCGCCCAAGGTTCTGGAGCCCGAGCGCCTGAAGGACCGCCAGAGCCGCGGCCGCCGCGAGTCGTATCCGATCTTCGCCGGCATCTCTCTCGACAAGCAGCACATCGGGAAGCTCGACACCGGCCAGACTCTCGCCTTCCAGGTGGACGCCGAGGACCTGGACCGCGCCTTCTTCATCGCCGACGTCGTCGATCTCGACACCGGCGAGGTGATCTTCGAGGCCAACGAGCTGGTCCCCGAGGACCTGGCCGAGCGGCTCGACGGGCGCAACGCCACCCCCAGCCAGGTCTTTTTCCCGGACTGGGAGCTGACCGGCGCGACGCTCTCGAACACCCTCGCCAAGGACGCCACGAAGAGCTCGAAGGAAGCTCTCATCGAGATCTACCGGCGCATGCGCCCGGGCGATCCTCCGACGCTCGAAAGCGCCCGTTCGCTCTTCTACGGGATGTTCTTCGACGCCAAGCGCTACGACTTCTCGCGGGTCGGCCGCTTCAAGTTCAACATCAAGCTCGACACCGAGGTCCCGGTCGACCAGAAGACCCTCTCGGCGGACGACTTCTTCCGGGTCATCGAGTACCTCCTCCGCCTCCAGAAGGACGCGGGGCGGGTCGACGACATCGACAACCTCGGCAACCGCCGCGTCCGCGCGGTGGGCGAGCTCCTGGAGAACCAGTTCCGGATCGGCTTGGTCCGCATGGAGCGGGCGATCAAGGAGAAGATGTCGGTCCACCAGGACATCGACTCGGCGATGCCGCACGACCTCATCAACTCGAAGCCGGTCATCGCGGCGATCAAGGAGTTCTTCGGCTCGTCGCAGCTGTCGCAGTTCATGGACCAGACGAACCCGCTCTCGGAGGTCACCCACAAGCGGCGTCTGTCGGCCCTCGGACCGGGCGGTCTGTCGCGCGAGCGGGCAGGGTTCGAGGTGCGCGACGTCCACGCCACGCACTACGGCCGCATCTGCCCGATCGAGACGCCGGAAGGCCCGAACATCGGCCTCATCTCGTCGCTCGCGACCTACGCCCGGATCAACGACTACGGGTTCATCGAGAGCCCGTACAAGAAGGTCGAGAACGGCCGCCTCATCGACCACTTCCGGATCGTCAAGGTGGGCGACGGTCCTCTCCGGCTGGGGCAGATCGTCACCAGCGACCAGCTGGCGGAGGAGAACGAGAAGCTCGGGAAGGCCGGCAAGCGGAAGATGGAGGCCGAGGCCTACGCCTTCTACCTCTCGGCCTGGGAAGAGGAGAAGTACATCATCGCCCAGGCCAACGCCAAGCTCGACGAGAAGAACTACCTGGTGCACGACCGGGTCGTCTCGCGGGCCGGCGGCGACTTCGTCTCCGTCGAGCGCGACCGCATCGACTACATGGACATCAGCCCCAAGCAGCTGGTGTCGGTCGCCGCGGCGCTCATCCCGTTCCTCGAGAACGACGACGCGAACCGCGCTCTCATGGGCTCCAACATGCAGCGCCAGGCGGTGCCACTGCTCAGGAGTGAGTCGCCGATCGTCGGCACCGGTCTGGAGGGCATCGTGGCCCAGGACTCGGGCGCGGTCGTCCTCTGCAAGCGGGGCGGCATCGTCGACTCGATCGACGCGGAGCGCATCATCGTCCGCGTCGAAGGGGAGGACATCGACACCGGCGAGGCCAAGGAGTTCGGCGCCGACATCTACCAGCTGATCAAGTTCCGCCGTTCGAACCAGAACACCTGCATCACCCAGAAGCCGGTGGTGGAGGAGGGGCGGCGGGTCAAGAAGGGCGACGTCCTGGCCGACGGCCCGTGCACGGAGGACGGCGAGCTCGCTCTCGGCCGGAACGTCCTCGTGGCGTTCATGCCCTGGCGCGGGTACAACTTCGAGGACGCCATCCTCATCTCGGAGAAGCTCGTCCGCGAGGACTACTACACCTCGATCCACATCGAGGAGTTCGAGATCGAGGCGCGCGACACCAAGCTCGGACCTGAGGAGATCACGCGCGACATCCCGAACGTCTCGGAGTCGGCATTGAAGGACCTGGACGAGAGCGGCATCATCCGCATCGGCGCCACGGTCAAGGCGGGCGACATCCTGGTCGGCAAGGTCACGCCCAAGGGCGAGACCCAGCTGACGCCGGAGGAGAAGCTGCTGCGCGCCATCTTCGGCGAGAAGGCCGGCGACGTCCGCGACGCGTCTTTGAAGGTCCCGCCCGGGATCGAGGGGACGATCGTCGACGTCAAGATCTTCTCCCGCAAGGGGGTCGAGAAGGACACCCGCGCCAAGGAGATCGAGGAGGAGGAGATCGGCCGTCTCGAAAAGAACAGCAAGGACGAGATCCGGATCCTGACCGAGGAGCGCAACAAGAAGGTGAAGGACCTCCTCCTCGGCAAGAAGGTGACGGCGGTCGTCAAGGCGCGGACGGGGCAGGAGCTCCTCAAGGCCGGCGACCCGATCAACGAGGCGACCCTGGAGCGGCTGACGCGCCAGGAGATCCTCCGGTTGCCGGTCGACGAGCGGCGGCTGATCGACGCGGTCGAGATCGTCTACCGGAAGACCGACTCGCACATCGACGTCCTCCACCGGGTGAACGAGGAGCGCATCGGGCTCCTCCAGAAGGGCGACGAGCTGCCGCCCGGCGTCATCAAGCTGGTCAAGGTCTACGTCGCCATGAAGAGGAAGCTCCAGGTCGGCGACAAGATGGCCGGACGCCACGGTAACAAGGGCGTCATCTCGCGCATCCTGCCCGAGGAGGACATGCCGTACCTCCCGGACGGGACTCCGGTCGAGATCGTGCTCAACCCGTTAGGCGTTCCCAGCCGGATGAACGTCGGCCAGATCCTGGAGACGCATCTGGGCTGGGCGGGCAAGGTTCTCGGCCTGCACTTCGCGACGCCGGTCTTCGACGGCGCGCGAGAGACGGACATCAAGGAGCTGATGGCCGAGGCGATGCTGCCGAGCTCGGGGAAGACCCCGCTTTTCGACGGGATGACCGGCGAATCGTTCGAGCAGAAGGTGACGGTGGGTTATATCTACATGTTGAAGCTCTCCCACCTGGTCGACGACAAGATCCACGCGCGGTCGATCGGACCCTACTCGCTCATCACCCAGCAGCCGCTGGGCGGCAAGGCGCAGTTCGGTGGCCAGCGTTTCGGAGAGATGGAGGTCTGGGCGCTCGAAGCGTACGGCGCCGCCTACACTCTCCAGGAGCTCCTGACCGTCAAGAGCGACGACGTGGAGGGCCGGAGCAAGGTGTACGAAGCGATCGTCAAGGGAGATGTGCCGGAGGCCCCGGGTTTGCCGGAGTCCTTCAACGTGCTTGTGCGTGAGCTCCAGAGCCTCTGTCTCGACGTTGAACTCCTCAAGGCCTAAGGGAGGAATACCAAGTTGCAACCATTCAGCAGTTTTGACAAGCCACAGTCCGTCAAGGACTTCAACGCGATCAAGATCTCGATCGCTTCGCCCGAGAAGATCCGTTCCTGGAGCTATGGGGAGGTCACCAAGCCGGAGACGATCAACTACCGCACCTTCAAGCCGGAGCGGGACGGGCTCTTCTGCGCCAAGATTTTCGGTCCGATTACGGACTGGGAGTGCCTGTGCGGCAAGTACAAGCGGATGAAGCACCGGGGCGTCATCTGTGACAAGTGCGGCGTCGAGGTCACCCGTTCGCGGGTGCGCCGCGAGCGCATGGGCCACATCGAGCTGGCCTGCCCGGTTTCGCACGTCTGGTTCTTCAAGGGGCTGCCGAGCCGCATCGGGCACCTCCTGGACATCAGCCTGCGTGACCTGGAGCGCATCCTCTATTTCGAGAGCTACGTCGTCATCGACCCCGCCGAAACCGAATTGAAGGAGCAGGAGCTCCTGACCGAGGAGCGCTTCAGGGAGCTCCGCGACAAGCTCGGCGAGGATGCCTTCGAGGCCAAGATGGGCGCCGAGGCGATCAAGGAGCTTCTGTCGCGGATCGACGTCGAGGAGCTTTCCGAGGAGCTCCGCATCATCATGCGGACGGAGACCAGCCAGATCCGGCGGTTGAAGGCGGCCAAGCGGTTGAAGGTCGTCGACGCCTTCCGCCGTTCGGGCCACCGGCCCGAGTGGATGATCCTGGACGTCATCCCGGTCATTCCGCCGGAGCTGCGTCCGCTCGTCCCCCTGGACGGCGGCCGTTTCGCCACATCCGATCTGAACGACCTCTACCGGCGGGTCATCAACCGCAACAACCGGTTGAAGAAGCTTCTCGAGCTGCGGGCGCCCGAGGTCATCGTGCGCAACGAAAAGCGCATGCTCCAGGAGGCGGTCGACGCCCTCTTCGACAACGGCCGTCGGGGCCGGGTCTTGAAGGGCTCGAACAACCGGCCTCTGAAGTCGCTCTCCGACACGCTCAAGGGCAAGCAGGGTCGGTTCCGCCAGAACCTGCTCGGCAAGCGCGTCGACTACTCGGGCCGTTCGGTCATCGTCGTCGGCCCCGAGCTGAAGCTCCACCAGTGCGGCCTGCCGAAGAAGATGGCGTTGGAGCTGTTCAAGCCGTTCATCTACAACCGGTTGGAGGAGAAGGGGCTCGTCGGCACGATCAAGGCCGCCAAGGAGATGGTCGAGGCCGAGGTCGACGAGGTCTGGGACGCCCTGGAGGAGGTCATTCAGGACCATCCGGTGCTCCTGAACCGGGCGCCGACCCTCCACCGGCTCGGCATCCAGGCCTTCCAGCCGACGCTGATCGAGGGTAAGGCGATCAAGATCCACCCGCTCGTCTGCGCCGCCTTCAACGCCGACTTCGACGGCGACCAGATGGCGGTCCACGTGCCGCTTTCCCCCAAGGCGCAGATCGAGAGCCAGGTGCTCATGCTGGCCTCGAACAACGTGCTGTCGCCCGCTCACGGGCGGCCGCTCGCCGTGCCGACCCAGGACCTCGTCCTGGGGGGGTACTACCTGACCCTGGGCAAGGTAAACGCCAAGGGCGAGGGGCGGATCTTCCCCGACTTCGACTCGGTGCTCCTGGCGCTCGAAGGGGGAGAGGTCGAGACGCTGACGCCGATCAAGGTGCGGTACAGCGGCGCGATCATCAACCTCGACACGCAGTACGACAAGCAGGACATCGTGCACGCGGAGATGGAGGAGGTCGACAAGAAGCTGATCGAGACGACCGTCGGCCGGGTGATCCTCAACATGCACCTGCCGAAGGAGATCCCGTACATCAACGGCCTCCTCAAGAAGCGCGGGCTCCAGGACCTGGTCGGCTACTGCTTCATCAAGCTCGGCAACGCGGCGACGGTCAAGATGCTCGACGAGGTCAAGGAGGTCACCTTCCTCTATGCGACCCGCGCCGGCATCTCCTTCGGGGTCGACGACATGGTCGTGCCGTCCCGGAAGCCCGAGATCCTGCAGACGGCGAGAAACGAGGTCATCGAGATCGAGAAGCAGCGCTCGGCGGGCGTCATCACGCAAGGCGAGCGCCACAACAAGATCATCGACATCTGGCACCGCGTGACGGAAAAGGTTTCAGAAGAGATGTTCCGCGAGATGCGGCAGGTGGAGGCCGAGAGCGGCGAGTTCAACCCCATCAACCTGATGGCGGACTCGGGCGCCCGCGGCTCGCGCGAGCAGGTGCGCCAGCTGGCCGGGATGCGCGGCCTGATGTCCAAGCCCTCGGGCGAGGTCATCGAAACGCCCATCGAGGCGAACTTCCGGGAGGGCCTGACCGTCCTCCAGTACTTCATCTCGACCCACGGCGCCAGAAAGGGCCTGGCCGACACGGCGCTCAAGACGGCGGACTCGGGCTACCTCACCCGCCGGCTGGTCGACGTGGCGCAGGACGTCATCATCAACGAGATCGACTGCGGGACGATCGACGGCATCTACGTGTCGGCGATCATGGAAGGGGGCGAGATCCTGGAGCCCCTCCGCGACCGTATCGTCGGCCGCGTGGCCCAGGAGGACATCTACGACCCGATGACCGGCGAGCTCATCGTCGCCGTCGGCACCGAGATCACCGACTACCTGGGGAGCGCCGTGCAGGCCGCCGGCATCGAGCGGGTGAAGATCCGTTCCGTGCTGACCTGCGAGACCCGGCGCGGAGTGTGCGCCAGCTGCTATGGGCGTAACCTGGCCTCGGGCAAGATGGTCGAGATCGGCGAGGCGGTGGGCGTCATCGCCGCGCAGTCGATCGGCGAGCCGGGCACTCAGCTCACCATGCGGACCTTCCACTACGGTGGCACGGCGTCGCGGGTGTCCGAGGAGTCGAAGCACGTCGCCAAGAACCCCGGCCGGGTGAAGTTCCTGAACGTCAACACGGTCGAAAGCCGGCGGGGATCGCTCGTCGTCATCAACCGGAGCGGCAAGCTGGTCATCGTCGACGAGAAGGGCCGCGAGCGGGAGCGCTACGCTTTGACCTACGGCTCGCAGCTCCTGGTCCACGAGAACGACGAGGTCCAGCAGGGGACCGAGCTCGTCACCTGGGACCCGTTCACCTACGCGATCCTCTCGGAGATCGCCGGGCAGATCGAGTTCCAGGACATCGTCGAGGGTGAGAACGTCCGGGAGGAGACCGACAAGGTCACCGGCCTCTCGCAGCGGATCATCGTCGAGGCCTCCGCCAACGAAAAGCGGGTGCCGGCGATCATGGTCCACGGCGAGGAGGGCCGGCAGAAGCGGTACCTCCTGCCCTCGGGCTCGCACTTGATGGTGCAGAACGGCCAGGAGATCCATCCCGGCGACACGCTGGTCAAGATCCCGCGTGAGACGACGAAGACCAAGGACATCACCGGCGGTCTGCCGCGGGTCGTCGAGCTCTTCGAGGCGCGGAGCCCCAAGGAGCCGGCGATCATCACGGAGATCGACGGCGTCGTCCACCTGGGCGACGTCCACAAGGGCATGAGGAAGGTGATCGTCGAGAGCGACATGGGGGAGACCCGCGAGTACCTGGTGCCGCGCTCGATCCACATCAACGTGCAGGAGAGCGAGCGGGTGAAGGCCGGCGATCCCCTGATCGACGGACCGATCAACCCGCACGACATCCTGCAGGTGTTGGGCGAGAAGGAGCTGCAGCGGTACCTGACCGACAAGATCCAGGAGGTCTACCGTTCGCAGAGCGTGGCGATCAACGACAAGCACATCGAGGTGATCGTGCGCCAGATGATGCGGTCGGTGAAGATCGAGGAGGTCGGGGACACGGAGTTCCTGATCGACGAGCAGGTGGACCGCTGGCGGTTCAACGAGGAGAACGACCGGGTGGTGGCAGCGGGCGGCACGCCCGCGGTCGGCCGGCCGCTCCTCTTGGGGATCACCAAGGCGAGCCTCTCGACCGACAGCTTCATCTCGGCCGCGAGCTTCCAGGAGACGACGCGCGTCCTCACCGAAGCGGCGATCAGCGGCAAGATCGACAACCTCCGCGGCCTGAAGGAGAACGTCATCGTGGGACGGGTGATCCCTGCCGGCAGCGGCATGCACTTCTACCACGACTTCCACATGGCCGAGGATTTCGTCGAGCCCGAGCCGGAGGCGGAGGAGGAGCTCTTCTTCGAGTTCGGCGAGGAGGAGATCCGCACCCTCCCGCAGGAGGTTCTCGACAGCGAGTAGACCTCGTTCCTTTCCAAGCG
>Ga0170475_106971839_pt1 | contig 12674 bp, 8 predicted proteins | sample Soicark_Litter_5_FD_111474 | JGI IMG/M metagenome (GOLD analysis project Ga0170475, IMG submission 111474) | Avena fatua rhizosphere microbial communities from Hopland, California, USA. Combined Assembly of 48 SPs | reverse complement strand
GATAGATGGCGATGAACACCAGCGTCGCCGCGGGTAATATCGACCAGACCACTTCCAGCGTATGACTGCCGTGCGTGAAAGCGACAGGCTGCGGGTTTGACCCGCCATCGTAGCGCCACATGAACCAGAACATCGCCAGCGTGGTGGCCAGGAAGATGACGCCCGTCAGCACCAGGATGAACATGAACAAGCTATCGATCACGCCGCCGTGAGCGTTGATGTTCTCCGGCAGCCAATGACCGTGCATCGGCCACCAGCCGGCCATCGCCCAGACGAAGCTGCCGACACCGAAGACCGGCACCATCAAAAACAACAGGCTCCAGAACCTTCCCACAACGCGTCTCCGATTCAACTTGTCAGCATGCTGGGGACGTCACAATCGCTCGCGCAGATTCTCGGCTTCATGGGCCTCGGTGGCCGCCTTCAGCGGGCTATTGATCGACTCGTATTGCAGAGATTGCACATAGTTGACGATGTCCCAAATTTCCTCGGGATTCAGCTTCTTCGCTTCCGGCGGATCGCCCTCTTTGCGAATGTTGGTGGCCAGCGCCGGCATGGGCGTTCCTTCGATGCCGTTCATCATTCGCCAATAGATGTCGATTGGCCGCAGGCCGCCGCGAAAAATGCCCTGGCGAAGATTCCGTGGCTTGATCGTCCGGGGCGGCAGCATTCCCAACGAGACGTACGCCGAGACGAGCCTCTTGTCCTTGCCGTCGTTGATGAACTCCTTGGTCCATTCGTCGTAGTCGGTTATCTGACCGTCGCCCAGCGCCGAATCGCCGTGGCACTTCACGCAGTTAGCAATCGCGCCGTAAAACAGCTCGCGCCCGTGCTGCACCGACGCGGCAAGTTGCTCCTTCGTCATCGAGGGCCGGGGATCGATCTTCGTTACAGCCCCGTCCGCCAGCGCCCATTTCTCGACGACGTCCTTCACGACTCCGTTGATATTCGCGAGCTGGTCCGGCTTCGGCGGCACTTCCACCAGCCGCTGGTTTTCTTCCAGGTTCGTCACCGCCATCAACAGGCCGCGCTCCACTTCGCCGCGAATGCTGAGATACTTTACATATTCAACGAGCGACTCGACCTCGAGATCTGGCAAAAGCTTGAACGAGGGCATCGCCGTTCCCGGAATGCCGTCAAACACGATTTTCTTGAGGTCCGCGTGCGTCGGCTTTTGACCAACCGGCGTCGATTTGAACTTGAATTGGCCCTTGCGATAGTCGCGCGGATAAGGATTCAGGAACGTGGCCGTCGGCCCGACGCCGTCGCCCGTGATGCCGTGGCAATGGGCGCAGTGCTCGCGATACAGGCCGCGGGGATTACCTTGCTCGTCGCTGCCAACGGCGCCCGCTGCCAGCTTCAAATGCGACACGTTCACGATCTTTCCGGGCTCGATCGCCTCCACGGCCGGAAAGGAGGGCTCGTCGGGCGTGCCGAACAGGGCCTGCAGCGCTTCATCGATATCGCGCCGCTGCTGTTCGGCCAAGCCCTTGTCGAAGCCCGACGATACCGCCACCTTGTGCGCATACGTCTCGTAGCGGCGGAATTCGGCGACGGGGGCGCCGCAGCCGACAGTGGCGACGATCAAGACAAGCAGAAGTCGAGGCTGAGTCCAGGCATTCATCGTTCGCGCCAACAAGTGCATCGGTGAGTTTGCTATTTGAAAACCGCCACATCCACGATTACGTCGAGCGTTTTCTGCTCGTCCGGCTGCAGCGTGAGCTTGACGCGGCCTTTGCTCCATTTTTCCGCGGTGCCGTTGACCTTCATGTCGCCTTGCAGGAATTTGGCCCGCTCCTGCCAGACGCGGAATTCCAAAGGCACGCCGGCGGGCACATTGGCGATTTCAAACGTGCCGTCGGGTTTGGTCACCGCGAAATAGGGACTGTCGCGAGAGATCATTCGCGCCGACATCCAGGGATGAATGCTGCACGCCACGTTGAACGGCTCCTGCGATTCGCCGCCGGGATCGTACATTACCGTGGCTCCTGTCGGAATTGTGGCGTTGAGCTGCGCCGCCTTGCCGGTTGCCTCGATCTTCGTGTTGTGACCAACCGGATCGCTGTTCAGGATTCGCAGCTTCTGCGTCGAGCGCATCGCCGTCATGTGCGTCAGGAAGACGCAGTTCTTCTGATCAAAGTCGAGCGTTGACTCGCGCTTTTCGGAGTAGCTTGAATGCTCCCACTTCGGATCGCCCGATGGAAATTTTCCGGGCATTGCCAGGTAAATCACGACGTCCTTGATTCCCTGCGTGGCTGAATCGACGACGAGCGTCTCGCTAAGCACGGGCCGGCCACCCGGCGCACAAATCGCCTGATCCTTGTCGATCGTCAGCGGCGGTCGGTCAGGCGGCGAGCCGTTCAACTTGAAGGAGCCTTTGATCGTAGCCCAGCCTGTCGGCTCCGCCGCGGCCGCCGCCGGTCCGGCTGCTTGCGTTGAGCCACTGCCGAATGCCACCCGCAGATCATTTACGTTTCTCGTCTGAACCCGCTCTGCCGGCGGCAGTCGCCGCGCGCAGCCGACAGCCAGGCAAATGCCTATAAGCAGCAGGCCAAACCGCGTTACCAGCGGACGCAGCATCATCGTTTCTTTGGCGATTATGGCGTCACCTCGACCTTGCCGAGCGAGTTAGCGCCCTTCTTGATGTTCAGCTTGACGCGGCCGCGCATCCAGGTCGTCGCTTTGCCATCGACCGTCACGCTGGTGAGGAACTTGGTGCTCCAGACGATAAAGGTGTGCTCGCCGGCCGGCAGATTTTTGATCGAAATCTTGCCGTCCTTGTCGCTGATCGCGAAATAGGGATTGTCGCGAATCAGCACATAGCCATTCATCCAGGGGTGGATGCTGCAAGCCAGCGTGCTTGGCGTCGCTTCTTCTTGATTGAACGACTTCTCGATCGATCCCTTGGCGGGAATCAAGTCGTTGAACGGCGTGTTCTTGAAGAAGTCCGCCTTCGTGTTGTGAGCGATCGGATCCTTGTTGCCTACGACCAGCGTCTGGCCGACGCGAATCCCCAGCACGTGCGGCGAAAAGCGGCAATTCTCGTTGTCCACTTCGATCTTGTCCTTGGCCGTCTTGTCGTAGTCGGGATGAATCTTCGGCTTGGTCGCATCGACCAGGTAGACCACGACGTTGGCAATCCCTTTATTGTCTTTGTTGACCGTAAGCGTCTCGTCGAAAATGTCGTGCTTCCCGCAGTACTCCGGGTCTTTTTCGGGCCGAATTTTGTTCGGCGTTGGTGGCGTGCCCTTATAGAGGAACGTTCCGTCCAAATCCCCCCAGTCCTGAGCCGCGGCCGTGCTTGCCAGGACGACAATCAGCACGGCAGACAAAAGTTGCTTCAACATCGTTCGATCTCCTCGTAGCACAAGCGTCCCCGCTTGTGCCTGCATTCTAACGCTACTGGAGCAAGCGGGGACGCTTGCTCTACGAGTTTCAATTCGAACCGCTGTTCGCGCCGCCGGTCGCTGGCGGCGCACCTTCAGGCGCGGCGGGCTGAACCCGGTCGGCGATTCGCGTGCTTTGGCGGGCATACTGGTCATAGTTCATCAGTAAGTCGGCCAGGGCTTGAATCTGCTCGACGTTGTCTCCGTGATAAAGCTGCCCCAAAATCGGCGGCGGGTTCTCATAGGGAATATTCACCGGCATCGAGGTGTAGGGCAGGATCATCTTCGGATTGGCAATCCAGTCGCGCACGAAATCGGGGCGCAGCCGGCGATAAACATCCGCCAACTGCGGCGCCTTGGCCCGCACGCTCCCCGGCGGCGAATAATCGGCCACCAAATGGCACTTCACGCAGAAGTTGCCGTTGACCAAGATCTTCATCGCATCGTCCAACCGCTGCATTCCCGGCGGGGCTTCCGACTTCTGGCTTCCACTGCCCGCTCTTCCCTGTCCCCTGTCGCCTGTCCCCTGCTGCTGATAGTCCGCCTCCATCGCGGCCAACCGCGACCGATCGCGGCTGCTCGAATAGGCATAGGGGAAATCCGCGTTATCGACGGCGGCAAAATAATTCGCCAGCGCCGTCGCTTCGCTGCTCGACATGTTGAACCGGGGCATCCGCAGGAAAACCGCGGGGCGAATCGGATACGGATCGAGCAAAAAGTCGTGCAGCCACGCGGTCTGCACTTTCTTTCCCTCATTCACCAGCGGCGGCGGCAACCAGCCATAGGCTTCCGACCCCGACGCATTCGGATTCGATTTTCGTTCGAGCTCCGTCACGACCGGCAGCAGATACTTTGTCAGGATGCCTCCAACCGTCGGATAACGAGCGTCGATCTGCGCCGCCGAGGCAAAGACCGGCTGTTGACCTGGCAAATAGGGACTGCCATCGACAATTGTCGGCTGAAGCAGATCGAGCCCGAACTTGAGCTCGCGCTGGGCATAAGGAGAGCCGTTATCGAGGGCGACGCCGTCCGTGTCTTGCACCACCGGCAGCCCATCGGCCTTATCGGTCGGCGGCAGACCGGCGATCGTCGAATGTAGCTCGTTTCGCTTATCGGCTTTACCCGCCGCCGCCAACTCCTGTGGGCTGAAGTGCGGCTTCAGGAATGGATACATCGGCGGCTCCGGCCGCTGACCGAACTCGCCGGGAGCATAGCTGATTTGCCATTTTTCCAGCCTCAGAATGTGGCAGCCGCCGCAGTTATATTTTTCCAGGACCTGCCGTCCGGCAATCAAGGCCGCATTCCGGTCCTTGGCCTTAAAGATGTATTTCGGCTGCGGCGGATCCGCTACGAGGCCGATCACGAACGTAATCACCGCCTCCCGCTCCTCGGCCGTGAATGGAAACTGCGGCATGCGGAGCCGCTCGTTGTAGCGCTTGTTCTGGGTTTTGTCGTAGTCGTAGCTCCGCGGCTCTTTGAGCTTCTGGTAGATGAAACCGATGCGGTTGCCAGCCTCCAGAGCGTGCGAATAGAAGCTCTTGAACTCCTCGTTCTCTTCCTCGCCCAGCGCGGCTTGCGAGGAGGCCACTTTCTCCTCGGTCTTTTGCTCTTCGGCCTTTTGTGCCGCCGTCGGATCGGCGGCCTTGCTTTTGGCGGACGACTCGGCATAGAGCGCCTGTGCCGACGTCTCCGACTTTTGCTCGTGACCGGCCGCGTGGCCTTCGCCATGGCCCACGGCATAGTGCGTGATGTGCTCGAACGCCAGCTTGGCCGGATCCTTGCGGCCCCAATCGGCCAGGCCCGTGCCGATCGGCTTGGCGTCCTCGAAGCCCGGAATGTCGTGGCAGCCGAAGCAGCCATACTTCGCGATCGTTTTCCGGCCGATGTACTTGAGCCGCTGCTCGTTCGTGAGCTTCTGGCCCGGCTGAACGATCAAATCCTTTTCCGCGCCTTTTAGCTCACTCTCGAGCTGCGGTGGAATGCCGGTCATATAGTAGTTTTCCGCCACATCCTTGTAGAACGCCTCGTTGAGGTACTCCAGCATCAATTCCTTCAAGGTCGAATCGTCGTTCAGCGGCTGCTTCGCGGCGAGCGCGTCTTTTGTCGGTTGCCACTTCGTCTTCGAAGAGGAGAGCAGATACTCGACGATATCGGCCGCCGGGTCAAACCACTTGTCTCCTTCCTTGTCCGGCTCGAGGAACAGATTTGGCATTACCGTGCGGGCGTGATACTTGCTCGGATTGCGGATCCAACTATAGAGCCACGCCGGCCCACTGGGATTGCGGTCTTCGGCAAATTTGCTGCCCACGCCTGAAAGGTCCGGTCCCTGCACGATCTCTTCCGGGTTGCGGTACTTCTCAACTTCCGGGAAGTCCTTGTGATTGTGGCAGGCCAGACAGCCGCGAGTTTGGAACTGCGTCTTGCCGCGGGCGACCTTCTCGTCACTCGTCCAGTTGGCAATACCCTCCGGGCGCTGCTCGGGCTCGAAACGCTGGTCGCCCGCGTACGATTCGAGATACGCCAGCACGCCGCGAATTTCGATCGGCTCCAGGCGGGGCGCCTTGGCATCCATGTGCCCCTCGGCATCCTTCAAGTGGTTCCACAATCCGAAGAACCGCGGCATGCGCGTCGTCGGCCGAAAGTGCCGTGGGTTTTCGATCCAGTCGTAGAGGAATACAGGGTCTGCTTTTTTCGCGATGTAGCGCAGACTTGGCCCGGGCCGGCGAAGCGTGCCGGCCGTCTCGACGTCCTTCAGCATGTTCGACAGGTTCGACAAGGAGCGATCGAGTTGCGTGGCATCGTTTCCGGCTGCCGCAACGGCCTCGTCGATGGTTGCTTTCAGCTTCAATCGCGCTTGTCCATCCTCGGGATGATTCGTCACCGGCGCGGTTAGCCCAGTGAGCTGCTTTTTCCAAAAATCGAGCCGCTCCGAACTTGAGGACTGCCGACTGGCAGCGGTCATTTCCGCATCAATCTGCTGCGCAACGGCAAAGTAGTTTGGCTCCGATCGCAGATCGGGGCCGATCCGCCGTGCCGGGCCATCGAAGCCGTTCACCTCGTGGCAACCGTAGCAGCCGTACTTGCGGATCAGGTGATAGCCGTGCGTGACCTTGGGCGCCGGCGCATCAACGTATTTTTCGCTTGGCTCGAGCTCAACCACGTCGTGGTGGCACTTGAGGCACGCCGCCTGGGCGAACCGGCGGGCGTACATCGGATAGATCCAGTGCGGATTGTCGAACCAACCGTGATTGTTCACCCAATCCCGCATCTGCAGCGTGGTGCTGGGAGTGTGCGACGCATACTTGAACGCGGTGGCGCTTCCCTGGCCATCGTGACAGATCGTGCAGGCGAATGTCTGCTGCCGATGCGGGCTGGCATCGGTGACGTAAAGATCCAGTCGCGGATGAGCAATGAACGGATTGGGCAGACCACGGCGAATTTCGAGGCGGATTGGCCTCCCCTGCTCGGCCAGGCTCACCAACAGCGCGGCAATTCGCTGCGGTGTTCGGCCGCCGCCGCTGGTCGAAAGGGGATCGCCGTTGACGCCTTCAATAACATCGCCCACCATCAGTCCCGGTAGCGCGGGATAGAGGTTTTCAGCGCTTAAGGGCGGAGTCGATAGCTGAGCGACTTGCTGCCGAATTGCCAGTCCATTGGCTTGCTGGCCCGATGGAATCTTCGAGGTGATCTGGGCCTTTGCTGCCGGCGTTTTCGGCAGCACCAGCCCCACGGTGATATCATCGCGGTTCAGCAGACCTTCATTCGCCAGGCGCAAGCCGAGCCATTCTTCCAGGTTCGCCTTTTGCTCTTTTCCGTTTTCGTCGAAGCGCGGCTTCGGCGCCGCGTCCTTGCCCGGGGGAACGACGACCAGCTCCAGCGGCTCATCGTGCACAAATGCGGGCGAGGTCGAGCTTCCCGGGAGCGTCTTGGCGAGCGACTGGTGGCACGTCGTGCAGCGGTCGAACCGGCGGACGTAGCTGAAGTTGTAATTCTGCGTCAGGCCGTCGCTCCACAAATTGTCGATCTTGCGCGGCGAATTGAACGCATCGAGAATCGGCAGCGTCAGAATCTTCTTGCCCAGGACGAACGGCCAATAGTCATACCAGGTGACGTACTTTTCCTCGCGGTCCTTTTCCTGCTTCTTCAGGCGCTCAAGCTCAGCCCGACTCTCATCGAACCGCTTTTGCGCCGCATCGACATCGGCGTTGATCTGTTTGACCGTCTTTTCCAGCTCTTTGCGGACGAGACTGATGGATTGATAGACCTCATTCAGGACAGCGAGCGTGTGCTTTCTGAGCTTTACGTCTTCCTCCGGATGGGCCACGTTCCCCTGCAGTTCTCGCACCTGCTCTTCGCGCCGCTCGAGCGCTCGCTGAGCTTCTTCGGGGGTCATCTGTGCGGCGTCGCGAATGGCGATATCGACGTTGGCCTTCGCGGCGTCTAGCTCGCCCGATTTGAACTTCCGCAAGCCGAGCGATTTGTCTTCTCGAGTGCGGGCTTCATCGACAATCCGCTGCAAGTACGCAACGAGGCTCGATCGCTCATCGGCCGCCGCTCGCTCCGCCTTGGTCGCCGCGCTATCCGCCCGGCGGAAGTCGCCTTCGCGTTTGGCCAACTCCTCCTGCTTCGCCTTATCATCCGGCTTTTTCTGCAATTCGCTTAACGCTTCCTCGGCGGCCTTTTCGGCGGCATTGGCATCCTTCCGCTTCTGGGTTGCCGTTGCCGATAAACCCTGCAAACGCTCGGCGTCGCGATCGATTTTCGCTACGTCAACCGAGACCGTGGTATAAGCGTGTCCGGCGTTTTTCCATTCCTCCAGCACCTTGTCGAGCTGTGTCGCCAGCCCCTTAAAACGATCGAGCAGAGCGGTGTCAACTGGCTGTGCCTTGACGTCGGCCAATTCCCGCGCCCGCTGGTCGTGCTCGACAACCGCATCGCCCGTTTCGAACTGCTTTTGCCGCAGCTCGTTCATCTTCAGGTCGATATCGGTGACCTGGACCTGATAGGTCTTCCAGCTTCGCGCATGGTCGGCCCAGAACATCCACAAGGTGCTGATCACCAGCAGCACGCCCGTCACCGCGAAGATGCGATGGAGCTGCTTCGAATCGCGCCAAGTTGTTTCAGTGGCGGGCATGGCTTGTTACAGATTCAGCAAATACTCGGGCATCGAAATGAAATACTTCAAATTCACCGTCCAGCGGAGAATCATCTTGATCGGCAACAGCGCCATGAACAGCAGCAGGTTCGTCAGCACCATGTACCGCATGAAGCCCATCTTGATGAACAGGTTCTGAAAGAACCTGCTCAGCACCACGAGCAACGGCGGCACGAGCGTGAAGTAGCCGATTACCAGCACGATCCCCGGCGCTTCCTTGAGCAAGTTGTAGCCGATTTTCCAGGCGTCGCTCGATCCCTCCGGCGCGCGCGGCCGGCTCGACTGCAGCAAGCTCACCCAGAAGAACTCCGACAGGTCGCGGTTGTTCAGCGCCTCGACCTTGTGCGCGTCCCACAACTCATACGGCCCAAAGAAGTTCCAGTTCGGCCCGCGCAGGAACGTGCCCATCACGATCAACGTGACCCACAGCACCAGAAAGCCGAAATTGAACATCACGTAGGCGAACTTCCGCTGATCGATCGTGAAGTAGCCGTTCCCCGCCTTGTTGAAATCCATGTACGGAATTGCCATCAATCCGACAAGCACCAGGCTGGGCAGCACGACGCCCGCCATCCACGGATCGAAATAGACGAGCATCTCTTGCAGGCCCAAAAAGTACCACGGGGCCTTCGAGGGATTCGGCGTCTTGACCGGGTTCGCCATGTCTTCCAGCGGCGCTTGCAAGGCGATTCCCCAGAACAGCAAGACAGCCGTAACCGCAACCATGCAGATCAGCTCGGTATATACCAAGTCCGGCCAGACCAGGACTTTTTCACTATCAAGCTTTTCTAGCGGCTCCAACCCTTGCTTCAGGCGATCGTCGTTTTGCACCGCGCGATACGCGGCCAACCAGGTGAAGAAGCCGAGCAGAAAGATCATCGCCACGATCGGCACATTGTCCGGCTTGGTCACGATCTGCGCGAAATTGGGATCGGGAATCGACATTCCCATCAGCAATAGCGACAAATTGAGCATCGTCCAGGCGACGGCCGGCTTCACGAAAAACCGCCGCAGCAAAAACAAGACGAGCAGCACGACGAACGTTCCGCCGATATAGACCGTCGGGTTCATGAGCCGATTAATTGTCGCGCGCACCGCCACGGGCACCGAAATGAATTGCACGACGTCCGGATCGCCGCTATAGGCCAGCGGTGCGATCAGCAGGAACAGCAGCGAGACCAGCAACCAGACGAATGCCGCCGTCACCGGCACGCGAGCGACAGGCAAATGAAAAACTGCCGGCTGATTCGGCCGCTGCCACAGCAAGAACGCCGCCACGCCGTTCATGAGCGACAGCAGCAGATAGTACGACCCCAAAAAGCCTGCGATCTGGTGCAGGAAGACATCGTAAGGTACGTGACCGTGCATGTTCAGTTGTTATTGGTCATTTGTCACTTGTCATTTGCGAAGGCATCAAACCAATGACAAATGACAAGTGACATTACAGGGGTCCGCTGATCCCGCCGTCTTTCCGCACGCGCCAAAAATGAATCGCCATCAGCATGGCCGCTGCCAGGGGAATGGCGACGCAGTGCAGCACGTAAAAACGGTTCAGCGTTTCTTCGCCCACGAACCGCGCGCCGAGCAAACCGAATCGCGCGTCGGAGGCGTTGGTAATCATGTCAATGCCATTGATCGTCAAAAGCTGATTGCCCGGACCTTCATACCCCAAAAAGGGCGTCGCCCGCGCCATGTTCGATCCGACGGTAATGGCCCAGATCGCAAGTTGGTCCCATGGCAACAAGTATCCGGTGAACGAGAGCAGCAGCGTCAAGAGCAGCAAGATCACGCCGATCACCCAGTTGAATTCGCGCGGCGGCTTGTAGCTGCCGGTCAAAAACACGCGATACATGTGCAGCCAGACGGTAATCACCATCGCGTGCGCGCCCCAGCGGTGCAGCTCGCGCAAAATGCCCAGGCTCGTCACGTCGCGCAGCGCGAGAATGTCGTTGTAGGCCCATTCCAGCGTCGGCCGGTAATAGAACATCAACAGCACGCCCGTGATTGTCTCGACCAGAAACAGAAAGAACGTCACGCCACCCATGCACCAGGTGAAGCTGAGCGCTATTCCCTGCTTCTTGATCGACACCGGATGCAGATGCAGGAAAAAGTTGGTAAGCATCACCACCACGCGATTGCGGCGGTCCACCGGCGCGGGATGCCGGAAGATGCTCTTCCAAATCTGCGATTCGCGGATAATTTCGCCGAGCGTGGCCATCGAGCAGACTTTACTTATTCAATGTTGCCAAATGATTACACCGTCACGAACGATGCCGGATCCTTCCACTGTCCCAATTCCTGCTGGAAGGTGCGGCTCTTATCAACGAGCAACTGGCCGTCATCGGCCAGACTGACGGAGTACCGTTCCAGCGGTCGCGGCGCGGGACCTTCGAAGTTGATGCCGTCTTTATAAAAACCGCTGCCGTGGCAGGGACATTTGAATTTCTGCTCCGCCTCGAGCCAGTTCGGCGTGCATCCCAGATGCGTGCAGACCGACTTCAGGGCGTAGATCATCGGCTGTCCGTCAAACTCGTACCGCACGACCCACACGCCAAACTGCGGAATATATTTCGTCTCGACCTGACCCGGCGAAAGGCCGTCGGGGAAACCGACTTTGAATCGCGTTGGCGGCTCGATCAAAATGTTCGGAAACATGAACCGCGCAAAGCCCAAGAGCCACATCAGATGCGTCACGGCGAGCGACGTGAATCCAACCGCCAGCGATGAACCAAACAGCACGCCACCGGCTGCGGAAAAAAACGACCGGCGCGTGGTCGCTGCCGCCGGCCCAGCAGCGGCGCGCGGCCGCGCATATTCCGGCTTGGCTGGCATCGGCGGCACTTCGATTCTCTTCTTTGCCGCCGGAGCGGGCGGCGCGACTTTCGCCGCCGCCTCTGCCTTGCTCATCGGTCCTGGTTTGGCGCCTTTGCGGGCCGCGGCCAAGATACTGGCTGTGTCCTTCGGCGCTGCCGCCGCGCCATCTCCCTGTTCTGTTTTCGCGGCCGCCGGCTTTGCTGCAGGCGGTTTTGCAGCGGCTTTTTCCACCGCCGGCTTTGCTGCCGCTGCCGCGGGCTTCCCAGCCGCAGGCGCGGCGCCGGGCTTGGCACGCGCGGCGGCCAAAATGTCCGCCATGCTCATTCCCTTACCGCCCGGAGCAGCCTTTGGACCGCCGGCAGCGCCACCGGGCGCGGAAGGGGAAGTCGCGGTCGGCTGCGCTTCGGCGGAGGATGGAGCAGCGGCTTCGGTTTCTGCTGGAGCCGGCGGAGCAGATGCAGCGACAGCCTTAGCTTTCTCTGCCCTGGCAGCAGCCATGATCTCTTCGACCGACATCTTTTTCGCCATAGGAGCTGCCCGTCAGAACACAACCTACAGGCCGAAAGTCCTTGCTATTTCGCTAGATAGAGCGCCGCGCGACCACCACAAGCGACCTTTGTGATATTTTTCACGAAGCCACCCGAATTGGAACCGCCCTCCCACATCATGTCAACTACCCATGCATTCCGCTGGCTCCGCTTCCGACGCGTCCGTTCCGCCTGACCTCTCAATCGGTCAATGCTGCGCAGCGGCGCGAACGCGGAGATTAACGCGCGGTCTTTGAATTGACTAGCGGCCCATCGCTCGACCTATCGAGCTTCATCGCACCGGCGCTGCCTGCGGCGGCGCTTCGCTAGAGCCGCGAGCCTTCGCGGGCGCTCCGGGCATGAATCGGTTACAGCCACTGTTCCCCGAGACTCGAAGCAAGAAGGGTTGCAGCTCCTCGTCGATGCACAAACCCAGCGTGGTATTCGCGACGGCTCCGTCCGGCTCGATCTGCCACCATTTACAGTCCCTGCACAAGCCCCACTTGCCATCCGCCGACTGTGCGGACATGGCTCGTCTCCTTGTGATAGCGCTTTGTACGGCAGTTCGTCGGTCTCACCAAGCAAGCGCCGTGCCAAATGATTCTCCGTCATTCACTTCGCGTTCTAACGCCGGTCAACGCGCGTCGCTGTGCACAGCGAATTCACGCTGGCAATTCTCAAACCAAATATTCCCTGCGCGATATGCCGCTGACTCGCTATCGAGCGGTTGAGTTGTCCGCGGGCTGCGTGGCGCTGGCAGTAGCGACAGGGGCAGGCCGAAGGTAGATATTG